>LNFM01001168.1_pt1 | contig 61188 bp, 47 predicted proteins | sample 596031 | NCBI WGS metagenome assembly LNFM01 (sample SAMN04254537, study PRJNA301005) | activated carbon metagenome | isolation source: dual media filters at the Ann Arbor, Michigan drinking water treatment plant | place: USA: Ann Arbor | reverse complement strand
CGGTTCGGACTGAAGACCAAACAGGAGGGCCGTCCCGCAGGGGGCGGCCTTTTCCGTATCCGGATGCTGGCATGATGACGGATGACCTTGCGGTACTGCGTGCGGAAGCGGAGGCGGCGCTGGCCGGCGCCGCGAATCTGCGGGCGTTGGATGCGGTGCGCGTGGCGGTGCTCGGCAAATCCGGCAGCCTGAGCGGGTTGCTCAAGGGGCTGGGCGCGGTGCCGGCTGACCAACGCAAGGAGCGCGGTGCGGCGCTGAACCGCCTGAAGAACGAGGTCGAGGCGCTGCTGGAAACCCGTAAGGCGGCGCTGGAGGCGGAGGCGTTGACGGCCCGCCTGAAGGCGGAGCGGCTGGATGTGTCGCTGCCGCCGCGGCCTTTCGCGCCGGGCACGGCGGCCGAGGGCGGCATCCACCCGATCAGCCGGACGATCGAGGAGCTGACGGCGATCTTCGGCACCATGGGTTTTCAAGTCGTCGAGGGGCCGGATATCGAGGGCGACTGGTACAATTTCGGCGCGCTGAACATCCCGGACCATCACCCGGCGCGGCAGGACCACGATACCTTCTACATGCCGGGGACGGATGCGGCCGGGCAGCGGCTGGTGCTGCGGACGCAAACCTCGCCCTTGCAGATCCGCACCATGCTGGGCGAGGCGCCGCCGATCCGCATCATCGCGCCCGGCCGCACCTATCGCGCCGACCATGATGCGACGCACAGCCCGATGTTCCACCAGGTGGAGGGGCTGGTGATCGATCGCGGGATCACGCTGGGGCATCTGAAGGGGTGCCTGACGGATTTCCTGCGGGCGTTCTTCGGCATTTCGGACCTGCCGGTGCGGTTTCGCAGCAGCTACTTCCCGTTCACCGAGCCTTCCATGGAAGTGGATATCGGCTGGAACCGGAAGACCGGCGAGCTTGGTGGTGGTGGCGACTGGCTGGAGATTCTGGGCAGCGGCATGGTGCATCCGAAGGTCCTGGCCAATTGCGGGCTGGACCCGCGCGAATGGCAGGGCTTCGCCTTCGGCATGGGGATCGAGCGCATCACCATGCTGAAGCACGGCATGCCCGATCTGCGCCCCTTCTACGAAAGCGACCTGCGCTGGCTGCGCCACTGGGCCGCCGATCCGCTGGCGCCGGCCAGCCTGCATGAGGGGATCTGAGCCATGAAATTCCCCCTGAGCTGGCTGCGCGAGCATCTGGAGACGGATGCGACGCTGGAGACCATCTCCACGACGCTCTCCGCCATCGGCATCGAGGTGGAGGGCATCGAGGACAAGGCCGCGGCGCTCGCCAGCTTCCGGATCGCGCGGGTGATCGAGGCGGTGCAGCACCCGAATGCCGACCGGCTGCGGCAGTTGCGCGTCGATGTCGGTGATGGCCGCGAGCTGTCCGTGGTCTGCGGCGCGCCGAATGCACGGACGGGGATGAAGGGCGTGCTGGCGGTGCCGGGCGATTTCATCCCGGGCACCGGCATCACGCTGAAGCTTGGCGAAATTCGCGGCGTGAAGTCCGAGGCGATGATGCTGTCCTCGCGCGAAATGGGTCTCGGCGACGACCATTCGGGCATTGTGGACCTGCCGGAGGATGCGCCGCTCGGCGAAAGCTATGTGAAGTGGGCGGGCCTCGATGATGCGGTGATCGAGATCAAGGTCACGCCGAACCGCGGCGACGCGCTCTCCGTCCGCGGCATCGCGCGGGATCTTGCGGCGGCGGGGCTCGGCACGCTGAAGCCGTGGGAGGTGGCGCCGGTGGCGGCGGCCTATCCCGCGCCGCTCGCCTGGAACATCGCCGATCCGCGCGCCTGCACCTGGGTGCTCGGGCGCGCCGTGCGGGGCGTGAAGAACGGGCCCTCGCCGCAGTGGTTGCAGGACCGGCTGGTGGCGATCGGGCTGCGGCCGATCAGCGCACTGGTCGATATCACCAACTACTTCACCTTCGCGGTCGGCCGCCCGCTGCATGTCTTCGACGTGGCGAAGGTGGCCGGCACCGAACTGACAATGCGGATGGCCCGGCCGGGCGAGGAATTGCTGGCGCTGAACGGCAAGACCTACACGCTGACGGAGGAAGATGGCGTCATCGCCGATGCCAAGGGCGCGGAAGCACTGGGCGGCGTCATCGGCGGCGAGCATTCCGGCTGCGACGAAACCACCACCGAGTGCTTCATCGAATGCGCGCTCTTCGACCCGGTGCGGATCGCGCTGTCCGGCCGCCGGCATGATGTGCGGACCGATGCGCGGTCCCGCTTCGAGCGCGGTATCGACCCGGCGCTGCTGCCGAAGGCGCTGGAAGCGGCGACGCGGATGATTATCGACCTTTGTGGCGGCGAGGCATCCGAGATTTCCGAAGCCGGCGCGGCGCCGGCCTGGCAGCGCGAGGCGTCGCTGCGCTTCGCCCGGGTGCGCGACCTCGGCGGCCTGGAACTGAACGAGGCGGAGGTTGTGGGCCGGCTGGAACGGCTTGGCTTCACCGTGACAAAGCGGGATGCGGAGCGGGTCACGGTCGCCGTGCCGTCCTGGCGCAACGACATTGCCGGCCATGGTGCGCTGGCGCAGGACCCGTCTTTGCCCGCCGACCGCGCCCAAATCGCCGCCGAAGGCTGTGCCGAGATCGAGCCGGAATGCGACCTGGTGGAGGAGGTGCTGCGCCTCGGCGGGCTGGATGCGGTGCCGGCGGTGTCGCTGCCCGTGACCTCCGCCGTGCCACGCCCGGCACTTTCGCCGAAGCAGGTGCGGGCAGCGCTGGCGCGAAGGGTGCTGGCTTCGCGCGGGATGCAGGATTGCGTGACCTACGGCTTCCTGGACCGGGCGACGGCCGGGCTGTTCGGGGACACGCCGGATGGGCTGCACCTGGAAAACCCGATCGCCAGCGATCTGGACCAGATGCGGCCAACGCCGGTCGCCTCCCTCGCCATGGCGGCCGCCCGCAATGCGGCGCGCGGCTTCGGCGACGTGGCGCTGGGGGAAATCGGTGGCGCCTATCGCGACCCGGCGGCGGGGATCAGCCAGCTGGCGGTCGCCGCCGGTGTCCGTGCCGGGCAGACGGCCGCCAACTGGGCCGCACCGGCGCGGCCCGTCGATGCGCTGGATGCGAAGGGGGATGCGCTGGCGGTGCTGGCGGCGCTCGGCGTGCCGATGGCGGCGGTGATGCTGACCCTGGATGCGCCGGGTTTCTACCACCCCGGCCGATCCGGCGTGCTGCGGCAGGGGCCGAAGACGGTGCTGGCCAGCTTCGGCGAGTTGCACCCGCAGGTGGTGAAGGCGCTCGGCCTGGCGGGGCCGGTGGTGGCCTTCGAAGTCTTTCTGGATGCGATTGCGGAGCCGAAACGCCGGAAGAAGGGCCTGCCGGACCTGCCCGCCTTCCAGCCCCTGCGGCGCGATTTCGCGTTCATCGTCGATGCGACGGTGCCGGCCGAGCAGGTGCTGCGCGCCGCCCGTGGCGCGGAGAAGACGCTGGTGACGGATGTGGTCCTGTTCGACCGCTATGCCGGGGAGAAGCTGCCTGAAGGAAAGATCAGCCTGGCCATCCAGGCCACGCTGCAACCGCGCGAGCGCACACTGACGGATGCGGAGATCGAGGCGGTGACGGGCAAGATCGTCGCCGCGGTGGCGAAGGCGACCGGCGCGGTGCTGCGAGGGTGACCATTGATTCCGGTCCCGCGACCCGCGGGACCGGACGCGGCATCAGTCCTTGCCGAGATAGGCCGTCGCATCGATCTCCACCAGGCAATCCACCGAACCCAGCCCGCTGACGATGCAGGACACGCGATGCGGCGGGTTCTCGACGAAATTGGCGAAATACACCTCGTTCATCGGCTCCCAATTCGCCCGGTCCGTCACATAGACCGTGCATTTCACCACATCATCCATGGTGCCGCCGGCCTCCTCGACCAGGGCGCGGATATTGTCCAGCGTCTGCTGGGTCTGGGCGCGGACATCGCCGACGACAAACCTGCCCTCCACATCCCGCCCGGTGGAGCAGACGAACAGGAAGCCGCCGGCCAGCGTGGCCTGGGCGAAGGGGCGGCTGGATTTGAACACCTTGGGGGATTCGATGGCGCGCTTGGGCATGGCGTTGGCCTCCTTGGGGCTGATCCGACGGCCGTGATATTTGCTCTTTCGCGAGCGCGATAGACACGGCACCCTTTTCCACATGCTTGCCCGCCGCACCCTCCTCGCCGCCGCGCCCCTGGCCCTGGCCAGCCCGGCCATCGCCCAGATCTCGGCGACCCGGCTGCTGCGGCTGATCGTGCCGAACCCGCCGGGCGGGCAATCCGATACCATCGCCAGGCTGTATGGGGAGGCGATCCAGGCCACCTCCGGCCAGGCCGTCGTCATCGAGAATCGCAGCGGCGCCAACGGGCTGATCGCCATGGATGCGGTCGCGAAGGCGGCGCCGGATGGGCTGACTACGGGGCTTTTCAGTATCACCCTATTCACCTCCCTGCCCGCCATGATGGCGCGGATGCCACTGGATGTGGACCGGGACGTGACCCCGATCACCAGCGTCGTCACCTCCACCACGCTGTGCTGCGTGCGAACCGAACGCGCGGAGGCGCGCGGCTGGACGGATTTCGGGGCGATGCTCGATTGGGCAAAGCGCCCGGGGAATGAACTCACCAATGGCGCGGCCAGCAGTGGCGGCGCCTCCCATCTGCTGACGGCGACCATCGCGCGGCGCAGTGGGGCGTCCATTCTCGTGGTGCCCTATCGCGGCGGGGCGCCGGCGCTGAACGACCTGCTGGCGGGCAATATCGACATGGCCTTCGACTTCATGCCGGCCCTGCTGCCGCATGTCGCCGCCGGCACGCTGAAGCCAATGGCCGTGGGGTCCCGCGCCCGGGTGCCGTTCCTGCCGGATGTTCCGGGTTTAGGCGAATTCGCCCGCCACGGCATCGGCGAGATCGACCTGCAAAGCTGGAACATCCTGGCCGGCCCCGCCAACCTGCCGCCGGCGCTGCAGGACCAGACGGTGGAATTGCTGCGCCGCGCCGCCGACCATCCGGGGCTGGAGGATCGGCTGCGCGCCAATGGCCTGCTGCCCCTGCCGCCGCTGGACCCGGCCGCGACCCGCGCCCGCATCCTGGCCGACCGGCCGCGGTGGCGGGAGATGGTGGAGATCAGCGGCGCCCGGATCGATTAAATCGGGCAAGCGCCACGCCCGGAAAGGTTTGGACTTCTCCGGGTTCTGCCCTATCTCCCGGGTAACGCAGGCGGGCCTTTCCCGCCATGGCCGGCGCCCGGAACCAGATGACCGACACACCCCTCTCCCGCATCCGCAACTTCTCGATCATCGCCCATATCGACCATGGGAAGTCCACGCTCGCCGACCGGCTGATCCAGACCACCGGCACGGTCGCGCTGCGCGAGATGAAGGAACAGCTCCTCGACAACATGGAGCTGGAGAGGGAGCGCGGCATCACCATCAAGGCGCAGACGGTGCGGCTGCAATACAAGGCGAATAACGGCGAGACCTACATCCTCAACCTGATGGACACGCCCGGCCATGTCGACTTCGCCTATGAGGTGAGCCGCTCGCTTGCCGCATGCGAGGGCAGCCTGCTGGTGGTCGATGCCTCCCAGGGCGTCGAGGCGCAGACGCTGGCCAACGTTTATCAGGCGCTGGATGCCGGGCATGAGATCGTGCCGATCCTGAACAAGATCGACCTGCCGGCCGCCGAGCCCGACCGGGTGAAGCAGCAGATCGAGGATGTCATCGGCCTGGATGCCTCCGACGCCGTGATGATTTCCGCCAAGACCAGCCTAAACATCGAGGGCGTGCTGGAGGCCATCGTCACCCGCCTGCCGCCGCCGACCGGCGATGCCGACAAGACGCTGACCGCCCTGCTGGTGGATAGCTGGTACGACGCCTACCTGGGTGTGGTGGTGCTGGTGCGGGTGCGGGACGGCCATCTGCGCAAGGGCATGAAGATCCGCATGATGTCGAACGGCTCCGCCCATACGGTGGAGCAGGTCGGCGTCTTCACGCCCAAGATGGTGGCGGTGGACAGCCTCGGCCCGGGCGAGATGGGCTATGTGACCGCGGCCATTAAAACCGTGGCCGATACCAATGTCGGCGATACGCTGACCGATGACCGCAACCCAGCCACCGAAGCCCTGCCCGGCTTCAAGCCCTCCATCCCCGTGGTCTGGTGCGGGCTGTATCCGGTGGATGCGGACGACTTCGAGAAGCTGCGCGAATCCGTAGGCAAGCTGCGGCTGAACGACAGCAGCTTCCACTACGAGATGGAGAACAGCGCGGCGCTGGGCCTCGGCTATCGCTGCGGCTTCCTGGGCCTGCTGCATCTGGAAATCGTGCAGGAGCGGCTGTCCCGCGAGTTCGACCTGGACCTGATCGCGACGGCGCCCTCCGTCGTCTACAAGATCCGCAAGACGAACGGCGAGGAGACCGAACTCCACAATCCGGCCGATATGCCGGACCCCAGCGTGATCGAGGAAATCAGCGAGCCCTGGATCAAGGCCACCATCATGGTGCCGGAGGAGTATCTCGGCTCCGTCCTGACGCTGTGCAACGAACGCCGTGGCGAGCAGGTCGAACTCACCTATGTCGGCACCCGCCCGATGGCGGTCTATCGCCTGCCGCTGAACGAGGTGGTGTTCGACTTCTACGACCGGCTGAAATCTGTCTCCCGCGGCTATGCCAGCTTCGACTACACGGTCGATGGCTACCAGCCGGGCGACCTGGTGAAGATTTCCATCCTGGTGAACGCCGAGCCGGTGGATGCGCTGTCCTTCATGGCGCATCGCACCCAGGCGGACCGCCGCGGCCGGCAGATCTGCGAGAAGCTGAAGGAGCTGATCCCGCGCCAGCTCTTCAAGATCCCGATCCAGGCCGCGATCGGCGGCCGCGTCATTGCGCGTGAGACGATCAGCGCGATGTCGAAGGACGTCACGGCAAAGTGCTATGGCGGAGACATCAGCCGCAAGCGCAAGCTGCTGGACAAGCAGAAGGAAGGCAAGAAGCGGATGCGGCAGTTCGGCAAGGTCGAAATCCCGCAGAGCGCCTTCATCGCCGCCCTGAAGATGGACGCCTGAACCCCCCCCTTTCCTGCCCGCCCGAGGAAACGAGACCAAGATGACCAAGATCGGAAAGCGGGGCCTGCTGGGCCTCGCCGGTGCCGCGCTCGCCGCGCCTGCTTTCGCTCAGGCAACCTTCCCAACGCGAACCGTCAACATGATCGTGCCCTTCGCCGCCGGCGGGCCGACCGATACGGTGGCGCGGCTGATCGCCCAGGCGATGAGCACCTCCCTCGGCCAGACCGTGGTGGTGGAGAATGTCGGCGGCGCCGGCGGCACGCTCGGCGCCCAGCGTGCCGCCCAGGCGCGGCCGGATGGCTACACCATCCTGCTGCACCACATCGGCATGGCGACGATCCCGACGCTGTATCGCCGCGTGGCCTACGATCCGATCAACGGCTTCGAGACCATCGGCCTGGTGACCGAGGTGCCGATGACGCTCGTCGGCCGCAACGGCCTGGCCGCGCAGAACATGACGGAACTCGCCGCCCTGGTGCGGCGCGAAGGCGAGAAGCTGAACTACGCCAATGCCGGCATCGGCGCCGCCAGCCATCTGTGCGGCCTGCTGCTGCAACAGGCGCTCGGCACCCGCCTGACCACGGTGCCCTATCGCGGCACGGGTCCCGCGATGAACGACCTGCTGGCCGGCACGGTGGACCTGATGTGCGACCAGACCACCAACACGACGGAACAGATCAAGGCCGGCAGCGTGCGCGGCTTTGCGGTGACCACGCCGGAGCGGATCGCGGCCTTGCCGGACCTGCCCACCGCGGCCGAAGGCGGCCTGCCGGGCTTCGAGGTCAGCGTCTGGCACGGGCTGTATGCGCCGAAGGGCACGCCGGCGCCGGTGATCACCCGGCTGAACCAGGCGCTGCTCGCGGCGCTGATCGACGCCAATATCGGCACCCGCTTCGCCGCGCTGGGCACCGCGCCGGTGCCGGTGGCGCGCGCCACGCCGGAAGCGCACCGCGCCTTCTGGCAGGCCGACATCGCCAAGTGGCGCCCCCTGATCCAGGCCGCCGGCCAATACGCCGACTAATTTCGCTATGCTGCCGCGGGCGGGTGGCGAAGTGGGCCGCCCGTCCAGTGCGGGATTGGCGGCATGAAGGTCATTGAACGGACGGATGGGCGGCTGACGCTGGAAGATCGGCCGATCTTCCTCGGGGCGTTCATGGGCGTGTTCATCCTGGGCCTCGCCTGGCGCGGGATCGCCGATGCCGTGGCCGGCGACTGGGACGCGGCCATCGGCACGCTGGCGCTTGCCATTGGCATGACCGCGCTGACCTTCGGCGTGCTGATCGAGGTGGTGCAGCTTCGCTTCGACCGTGCGGAGGGGCTGATCCGCCTGCGCCGGATCAAGGCCACCGGCACAAGGGAGGAAAGCTTCCCCCTGTCCGATCTGCACGGCGCCGAGATCGAGAGCCGGCGCGCCTTCGGTTCCGGCAAGCGCCGGCAATCCGCCACCCATCGCACGGTGCTGGTGATGGGGCAGGATCAGCGCCGGGTGCCGCTGTCCAGGACCTTTGCCAGCGGCCAGCGCGCCGAGCTCACGGCCGAGGCGATCAACCGCTGGTGGCGGCCTCTCAGCGACGGGTGACGGCCAAGTCCAGCACGCGATCCTCCGGGTCCAGCTCCCGCTCCAGCGCATCCAGCGTCGCGGTGAAATCCACGCGCATCGCCGCCTTCTCCGCCTCCGGCAGCCAGGACCCGTCGAGCCCGGCCAGGCTCAGCCTGCGCGCCTCCGCCACGCCCCAGCCGAGGTCCGCAAAGACGGTGCGCCAGCTATGGCCCATGGTGGTGCCGAAGATGGTCGGGTCATCGGTGCCGAGGCTGATGTTCAGACCGGCGTCGAACATCGCCTTGATGCGCTGGCGTCGTGGCGCGCGGTTCCAGTCCATGCCGGACCAGCAGGCCATGGTGAAGGGCGTCTGGTCCGCGGCCGCCCGGGCCACCACGGCGGGGTCCGCCAGAATGTTGTAGCCATGATCCAGCCGGTCGCAGCCCAGCATGTCCCGGCACAGGCTGTAGTGCATCGGCGGCGCCTCGAACTGCGCCTGGTTGTCCTCGCAGACATGGGCGGTGCGGCGGTAGCCATCGCGGCCGGCCTGTCGCCAGGCCTCGACCCAGAGATGCGCGGGGCCGGCGCGCTCGGCGCCATCCAGGCCAATGCCGATCACCTCCGGCCGCTTCCAGTTCGCCATCCATTCCAGCATCTGCAGCGATTCGGAGGGCAGGCAGACGCTGCGGTCGATGCAGGCGATCAGTTTCGCGGACACGCCATAGGCCGCCTGCCCACGCTCCAGCCCCTCCAGCAGCCCGTCCACGATGTCGGGATAGGTTACGCCGTTGGGGGTGAAGTAGTGCGGGTTGAAGAAGATCTCGGTGTGGCGGACGTTGCCGTGGAGGTGCAGGTCCTCGATGCATTCGAAGGCGATGCGTGCAAACTCCGCGGGCGTCCGCACCCCCAGCGCGCCGAGGCGCAGGATGTCGAGAAACTCGTAGAAGGTCTCGAAGCGGTACATCTCGGAGGCCGGCTTCGGCAGGCGCACGTTGTTCCGGGCGGCAAGTTCATCCAACGTTTCCGCGCGGATGGCCCCGGCGATATGCAGGTGCAACTCCACCTTCGGCACTGCGTCGAGGTAGTCCGAGAAGGACAGCATCAGCGGCGCTCCAGGTTCCACAGGAACATCCCCGGACCGCGCAATACGCCCGTCAGGTCCGACCGCCAGGCGCTGGCGGCGGTGAACTGGCCGAGCGGCATGTAGAAGCCATCCTCGGCCGCGACGCGGTGGATTTCCTCGGCGATGCGCTTGCGCGCCGCATCATCCTGCGCGCGCGCGAAGTCCCGCCGCAGCCGCTCCACCTCCGCATTCTCCGGCCAACCCGCAAAACCGCCCACACGACCGGCGCCATTCACAAAAGGGTTCAGCAGCGGGGACTGCATGTCCGGCACCGTGTTGGTGGTGTGCGCCAGATTCCAGCCTTCCTGCCGGGCGCGGCGGCCGAAATAGCTGTTGAGGTCCATGCTCTGGAGATCGACGTTGAAGCCGAGCTGCGTCAGCAGCCCCTGCGAGACCAGCCCGAGTGCGGCAATGCCCGGCGCATCCGCCGGATGGATGATGGCGACGGGGCGCGAAAGGTCCGCGCCGGACTCGCGCAGCATCCGCCGCGCCGCTTCCAGGTCGGCCGAAGCCGGCATGCCCGCCGTGGTCTCCAGCGGCGTGCCGCAGCCGAACATGGAACGGCATTCGCGGGCGTATTCCGGGCGCCCGGCCACCGCCGCGAGGTAGTCTGCCTGGTTCACCGCCAGCATCACCGCGCGCCGCACCTGCGGATTGTCGAAGGGGGGGTGCAGATGGTTGAAGCGCAGGATGCCCTGGTAGCCATAGGGGGAGACGGTCGCGACCGTCACCTCCCGGTTCCGCTCCAGGATCGGAAGCACATCGGCGGGCAGGCGTTCGACATAGTCGATCTCCCCGGTGGTCAGCGCGCTGACCTGGGTGGAGACATCCGGCATGGCGAGCAGCTCGATCCGCTCCATCCGCGCCACCTTGCCGCCGCTGGCCCAGTTGGCGGGCTCCGGCCGCGGGCGATAGCCAGGGTTGCGGGTGACGACGATGCGGTCGCCGGGGCGATATTCCTCGGCCACGAAGCGGTAGGGACCGCTGCCCATCACCTCCGTCACCGGCCGCATGGGCGGCGTCGCGGCCAGCCGCGCCGGCATCATCATCGGCACCATGGCGCCCGGCTTGCCGAGGGCTTCCAGCACCAGGCCGAAAGGCTCCCGCAGCACCAGGCGGAAGGTTTTTCCGTCAATCACATCAAGGCTGGCCGCGGCGCGCATCATCGCGCCGCCCAGCGCGTCCCGCGCGCCCCAGCGACGCAGCGAGGCCACGCAGTCCTCCGCCGTGACGGCGCTGCCATCATGCCAGGCGAGGCCGTCGCGCAGCGTGAAGGTCCAGGTCAGGCCGTCCTCGCTGCGCTCCCACCGCTCCAGCATCTGCGGGGTCGGCTGCCACTGGTCATTCACCGCGACCAGCGTGTCATAGACCAGGTAGGCGAAGTCGCGCGTCGTGAAGCTGGTGGTGAAATGCGGGTCCAGCACCGTGGTCAGCGTCTCCGGCGCCACGCGCAGGGTGCGGGCGCGGTCGGGCTGCTGCGCCAGGGCGGGTGTGGCGGCGAGCAGGGCAGCGGCAAGCAGGGAAAGGGCGGGACGCGGCATGGCGCGGTTCTCCTGAACATCGAGGGTTTGGCGCTGGCGTGTTCCGCGGAACCTGCCGCCTGCCCCCGGCACCGTCAATGCGGGCCATGCTTGATCGCGCCGCGGTTAAGCGCCAAGCATCACGCCAAGGGGAGGACCGGACATGCAGGCAGCCAAGGCCATCATCATCCACGGCGAGCGGGACTTGCGCGTCGAGGAACGGGAGTCCGTACCGCCCGGCCCGGGCGAGGTCGCGGTGCGAATTCGCCAGGGCGGCATCTGCGGGTCGGACCTGCACTACTACCAGCATGGCGGCTTCGGCGTGGTGCGGGTGCGCCAGCCGATGGTGCTGGGGCATGAGATCGCGGGTGAGGTTTCGGCATTGGGCGTCGGTGTCGCCGGGCTGGTGGTGGGGGACCGCGTGGCGGTCAACCCGTCCCTGCCCTGCGGCACCTGCCGCTACTGCCTGGCGGGCCAGGCGCAGCATTGCCTCGACATGCGCTTCTACGGCAGCGCGATGCGGATGCCGCATGTCGATGGCGGGTTCCGGCAGCACCTGGTCTGCGACGCCACGCAGGCGGTGAAGCTGCCCGCCGGCATGGACCTGCAACGCGCGGCCTTCGCCGAGCCGCTGGCCGTATGCCTGCATGCCGCGCGACAGGCCGGGCCTCTGCTGGGCGCACGCGTGCTGATCACCGGGGCCGGGCCGATCGGCATGCTGTGCCTGCTGGTGGCGCGCCATGCAGGGGCCAAGCAGGTGGTGATGACGGACCTCGCGCCCAAGCCACTGGCGCTGGCCCGCGAACTCGGCGCCGACGCGACACACGATCTGCGGGCGCAGCCCGAAGCGCTGGCACCCTACGGCGCAGACAAGGGCACTTTCGACGTGGTCTTCGAATGCGCCGGCAGCGGCCTGGCGCTGACGGGTGCCATCGCCGCGGCACGGCCGGGTGCCACCGTCGTCCAGGTTGGCATCGGCGGCGACGCCTCCGTGCCCCTGAACACGCTGGTGGCGAAGGAGATCACGCTGCGCGGCACGTTCCGTTTCCATGAGGAATTCGCGCTCGCCGTGGATATCCTGGCACGCGGCGCGATCGACCCGATGCCGCTGCTGACGGAGGTTGTGCCGATGGAGGATGCGGTGGCCGCCTTCGACCTGGCCTCCGACCGTTCGCGCGCCATGAAGGTCCAGTTGGCGCTGTAGCCCCCCTTCCCGCATCCGCCGTCGCGGACCAGACTGCGCGTCGTGCAGCAGATGGGTTTCGCGATGGCATCGGTTTCGGTAGGGCGGAACGGCTTCCCCCTGAACCTGGAGAAGACGCCCGCCACCGGGTCCCGCGGCGTGGTCACCAGCAACCACCCGATGGCCTCCGCCGCCGGCGCGCAGGTGCTGCTGGAAGGCGGCAATGCGGTGGATGCGGCCATCGCCACGCTGTTCGCGCTGACGGTGGTGGAGCCGATGATGGTCGGCGTGCTGGGCGGCGGCGTCGGCCATATCCGCATGGCGGATGGGCGGCACGCGGTGATGGATGGACTGTCCACCGCACCGGCCGCCGCCACCCCCACCATGTACACGCCGCGCACCGATGTGCCGCCGGAGGAGCGGGAGGTGGAGGGGCGCACCAACGCCATTGGCCCGCTATCTGTCGCGGTGCCAGCGTCGCTGCGCGCCTGGGCGCAGACGCTGGAGCGCTTCGGCACCTGGTCGCTGGCGGATGTGATGGCACCAGCCATCCATCTGGCGGCGAACGGGTTTCGCGTGACGCCCTACCTCTCCGACTGCATCGGCGATGCCGCGGCCGACCTTGCGCGTGACGCCGATCTGGCGGCGCGGTTCCTGCCGGGCGGCGTGAAGCGCGCGGCCGGGGAACGCCTGGTGCAGGGCGCCTATGCGGAGACGCTGCGTGCCATCGCGCAGGGCGGCCCGGATGTGCTGCATGATGGCGCCCTCGGCGGGCTGGTGGCCGATGCGCTGACGGCCGGCGGTGGCATCATCACCCGTGACGATCTGCGCGCCAGCCGGCCGATCGAGCGCGCGCCGATCGGCGCGCCGTATCGCGGCTATGAGGTCTTCGCGCCGCCGCCTCCGGCCTCGGCGGGCGTGCATGTGGCGCAGATGCTGAACGTGCTGGACGGCTTCGATGTCGCCCGAATGGGCTTCGGCACCGTGGACTCCTGGCACCTGGTGGCGGAGGTGCTGAAGATGGCCTTCGCCGACCGCGCGGTGGCCACGGCCGACCCGGATTTCGTCACCGTGCCGGTCGAAAAGCTGACGTCGCGCGGCTATGCCGACTTGCGCCGGGCCGAAATCGACATGGCACGCGCGCAGCAATGGGCGGCGCATCCCTTGCTTGGCGAATCCAATTGCACCACGCATGTGACCGTGGCCGATGCGGCAGGCAATATCGTGGCGACGACGCAGACCATCAACGCGCTGTTCGGCGCACGCATCGCGATCCCCGGCACCGGGCTGATCGCCAATAATTACATGCACAATTTCGACCCGCGCCCGGGCCTCGCCTTGTCCGTGCAGCCGGGCAAGCGGGTCTATACCTCGATGGCGCCGACGATTGCGCTGAAGGATGGCAAGCCGGTCTTCGCGCTCGGCCTGCCGGGCGGGCTCAAGATTTTTCCGTCCGCCTTCCAGGCGGTGCTGAACCTGATCGACCATGCCATGACGCTGCAACAGGCGGTGGAAGCACCGCGCATCTGGACCCAGGGCCTGGCGCTGGAACTGGAACCCGCGGTGCCGGACGCTGTGGCGGCGGCATTGGCTGCGCGCGGCCATGCGGTGCGGCGCGTGGCGACGATCGGCGGCGGCATGAACGGCATCACGTTCAACGGCGATGGCACGATGACCGGCGCCGCCTGCTGGCGCGCCGATGGATCCGTCGTGGCATTGGGCGGCGGGCTGGCACGTGCCGGCGTGCGCTTCGTGCTGGAGACCGGCAAACCTGTTTGACACTCCACAGGATCGCATCATGACCCAGAAGATCGCCTTGCTTCAGCCCATCGCCGGCGAGATGGCCGAGATCATCCAATCGCTGTTGCCCGAGGGCTTCACCGCCACCGCCGTGAAGGGCCGCAGCGTCGAGGACCTGAAGGCAGAAGTCGCTGATGCCGACTACGCGCTGTGGTGGGACGTGCCGGTGCCGGCGGAGGTTCTGGCCGCCGGGCCGAAGCTGAAGCTGCTGCACAAATGGGGTGTGGGCATCGACAACATCGACCTCGACTATTGCCGCAAGCACGGCATTCAGGTGGCGCGCACCACGGGCAGCAATGCGGCGCCGGTGGCCGACTTCACCATCGGGCTGATGCTGGCCCTGGCACGCCGCATCGTGCCCGCCCACAACAGCACAGCCGCCGGCGGCTGGGCGAAGAACGAGGTGTGGAAGCAATCCGTGATGCTGACGGGCAAGACCGTCGGCATCATCGGGCTCGGCGCTATCGGCAAGGGCGTCGCGAAACGACTGCAGGGCTTCGATTGCCGCGTGCTGTACTATTCCCGCACGAAGCTGCCGGAGGATCAGGCGCGCGCGCTCGGCGTGGAATACCGCGCGCTGGACGATTTGCTCGCGGAGGTCGATTTCCTGTCACTGAACTGTCCGCTGACGCCGGAGACGGCAGGCATGATCAATGCCGCGGCATTGGCAAAAATGAAGCCCAGCGTGATGCTCATCAACGTCGCACGCGGCGGCGTGGTGGTGGAGGCGGACCTGGTCGCGGCGCTGAAATCCGGCACCATCCGCGCCGCGGCGGTGGATGTCTTCGACCAGGAACCGCCGCCCGCCGACCACCCGCTGCTGCACATGGACAACGTGATCGTCACGCCGCATTGCGCCAGCACGGCCTATGAGAACAGCCACCGCAGCATCCAGCACTGGCTGGGCAACATGGTGCGCGTTTCGAAGGGCGAGCCGATTCCGGAGCAGGACCGCGTGGTGTGATCTACTGCTCCCTCCCCCGCAACGCGGGGGAGGGCTTCACCGCATCACTGCTTCGCGTAGTGGTGGCAGAAGCCAGCGCCGATCTCCGTCAGACGGTCCGCGATCAGTTTGCCGCTCTCCGCGCTGCACAGCCGCGGGTCACCCGTGCCGAGCCCATTCGGGCTGACGGCGTCATACTCGATCGGCACCGTCACTTCGGCACCCTGGAAGCTCAGCGAGCCCCAGCCCTGGAACGGCAGGCCCAACGCCATCGGGTTGCCGCTGCGCGGTTCTGGAATCAAGTCGGTGCGGATGCGCTCGGGGAACAGATGCATGCCGAGGCTGGTCAGCGGATCGGCGCCGTGGCTGGACACCGCCTTCGCCTTCTCCGCGCCCAGCAGCTTCGGCATCTCTGCATAGGCGATCCGCCACAGATACAGCGCCGGGATCACCAGCCCGGTCTTGTGCATCACGGCGCGCGTCGCCTCGTTCACCACGTTGACGTTGCCGCCGTGGCCGTTGATGACGACGAGCTTGGTCAGCTTGTGCCGCAGCAGTTCACCGAACATCTCGTCCAGCACGGCACGGAAGGTGGCGGCCGACAGCGCGATGCCACCTGGCATCGGGCCGAAGAAATCGCCCTTGCCGAAAGGCAGCACCGGTGCGACGACCGTGCGCGTGCCCTCCGCCGTGGCACGCAGCGCGATCAGCTCCGCCATCTTCTCGGCCAGGAAATAGTCGCCCATCGGCGCATGCGGGCCCTGATCCTCATGGCTGCCCATCGGCAGCAGGATGACCGGGTTCTGCGGATAGAGCGTGCGGGCCTCGTCGCCCGTGATCTCGCCCATGCGGACTTTCGTCGGCGATATCTCAGTCATGCTGGCGGGTTCCTCAGTTGATCTCTTCGGCACGGATGCAGGCGACACGGTGCCCCACCCCGCCTGAGGCGGGAAGCGCCACGCTGCCGAATTCGCGAAGGGGGGGCACCGTCTCCGCGCATTCGGTGCGCGCATGCCGGCAGCGCGTGCGGAACACGCAGCCGGAGGGCGGGTCCGTGGGGCTCGGCGGCTCCCCCGGCAAAATCTCCCGCGTCAGCCGCCGCGCCGGGTCGAGCATCGGCGTGGCCGAAAGCAGCGCGCGGGTGTAGGGGTGCGACGGCCGGGCGAAGACTTCGGCCACCGGCCCTTCCTCCATGACGCGGCCAAGATACATGACGATGACGCGGTCACACAGATGCCGCACCACCGGCAAATCGTGGCTGATGAACAGCATCGCCAGGCCGAGGTCGCGTCGCAGCTCCGCCAGCAGCTTCACCACCTGCGCCTGGATCGAGACATCCAGCGCCGAGACCGGCTCATCCGCCACCAGGAAATCCGGATTCGTCGCCAGCGCGCGCGCGATGCCAAGACGCTGGCGCTGGCCGCCGGAAAATTCATGCGGATAGGCATCCAGCCGCTGCGGATCGAGGCCCACGCGCACGAACATCTCCGTCAGTTGCGCGCGCCGCTCGATGGCGGAGAGGCTGGTGTGGATGGCCAGCCCGTCCTCCACCTGCGCGCCGATGCTGCGCCGCGCATCGAGGCTGCCGAAGGGGTCCTGGAAGACAATGCCCATGCGCGCGCGCAGGGCCCGCCAGGCTGCGCTGCCAGGCTTGGGCAGAACTGCGCCATCAAAGCGGACGGCACCGCCCGTGGCGGCCAGCAGCCCGAGCAGCACGCGGCCGAGCGTGGACTTACCGCTGCCGCTTTCGCCGACCACGCCCAGCGCCTCCCCCCGCGCTACGGTCGCATCCACACCGGCGACCGCGCGCACCGGCTTGCCCAGCGCGAAGATGCCGCGCGGCGCGAAGGTCATCTCGACGCGCTCGGCGACGACCAGGGGCTCACTCATGCGCTCAGCTCCCGCCAGCGCACGCAGCGCACCGCCTGGCCCTGCGCCTCCTCCAGCGGCGGCGGCGTCTCGCAGGCGGCGGTGGCAAAGGCGCAGCGTGGCGCGAAACGGCAGCCGGGCGGCCAATTGTCCGGGCGCGGCACCACGCCGGGAATGCCCTCCGGCTCCACATCGCCATCCGGAACGGCGGCCAGCAGCGCGCGGGTGTAGGGGTGCAGCGGACGTGCGAAGACCTGGTCCACCGGGCCGCGCTCCACCACCTGCGCGGCGTACATCACCACCACATCCTCGGCCACTTCCGCCACAACCCCCAGGGAATGGGTGATGAGCACCAGACCCATCCCCTCCTCCCGCCGCAGCTCCGCCAGCAGGTCGAGGATCGCGGCCTGCACCGTCACGTCCAGCGCCGTGGTGGGCTCATCCGCGATCAGCAGGCGCGGCTTGTTGGCAATCGCCATCGCGATCATCACGCGCTGACGCATGCCGCCCGAAAGTTCATGCGGATAGGCCCGTGCGCGGCGTTCCGGGTCTGCGATGCCAACGCGCTTGAGCAGCGCCACCGCCTCCGCACTCGCCTTCGCCGCCGGCACGTCGCGATGCGCGCGAATGGCCTCCGCCACCTGGTCGCCGACGCGATGTACCGGGTTCAGGCTGCTCATCGGGTCCTGGAACACCATCGCCATGGCGCCGCCGCGCAGCTTGCGTCGCTCGGCCTCCGGCATGCGGAGAAGGTCCTCACCGTCGAGGCGCGCCACGCCATCGGCGACGCGCGCCGCCGGCGGCAGCAGGCCCATGATGGCGGTGGCCGCCATGGATTTGCCGGAGCCGCTTTCGCCGACAATCGCCAGCGTGCGTCCGGCATCCAGGCGAAAGGACATGTCCTCCACCGGCCGGATGATGCCGCCGGGCACGGCGATTTCCACCGTCAGCCCCTGCACATCCAGCAGCGGCTGCGGCGCGGCGGGGGCGGGGAACAGGCCGGGCAGCAGACGGTCGACCAGCCGCAATTTCGGTGCGCCACCGCCGCCACGCTTATCCGCCACGTCGCGCACCGCGTCGCATAGCAGGTTCATGGCGAGGATGGTCACGGTCAGCGCCAGGCAGGGCCACAGCAGCAGCATGGGCGCCTGTTCCATGGTGGCGCGCGCGCCGCGGATCATCAGCCCCCAGCTCGGCGTCGGCGGCACCACGCCGAGGCCGAGAAACGACAGACCGCTTTCCAGCACGACGGCGGAGGCCACCGCCAGCGAGACCTGCACCAGCACCGGCCCGGCGATGTTCGGCAGCACCGTGCGCAGCAGGATGCGCGGCGTGCGGGCGCCAAGGGCGCGCACCGCCTCCACGTAATCCTGGCTGCGCGCGGACAGAACCTCGGCAAAGCTCACGCGGATGAAACCGGGCAGGTACAGCACGGACAGCACCAGGATCAGCGTGCCGGTGCCCGGGCCAAGCAGGGTCACCACCAGCAGCGCCAGCAGCACCGGCGGGAAGCACAGCACCACATCCGCGCCACGAATGGCCAGCACCTCCGCCAGCCCGCGGAACCAGCCGCCGAGCAGCCCGAGCGCCGTGCCGATTACCGCCGCGATGGCGGCGGATGCGAAGGCGACGGCCAGCGAGGACCGTGCGCCCCAGATCAGCCGGGACATCACGTCCCGCCCGAATTCGTCGCGCCCCATGGGGCTGCCGGGCACATAGGCCGCCAGCCGGTTCGCCACATCCTGCCGCACCGGATCCATCAGCGGCAGCAGCGGGGCCGCGGCCGCGATCAGCACGATGAACGCGACGATGGCCGCCGGAAACCACAGCCGCCTCATGAACGGGTGATCCGTGGGTCGAGCGCCGCGTAGATCAGATCCATGGCCAGGTTGATCAGCAGGAACAGGCCGGAGACGGTGATGACGATTCCGACCACCATGGGATAGTCCCGCGCCTCCACCGCGCGCAGCAGCGGCGTGGACAGGCCGGGCCAGTTGAAGACGTATTCCACCAGCACCGTGCCACCCAGCAGCGTGCCCATCTGCAGGCCGAGCACGGTGGTGACCGGGATCAGCGCGTTCCGCACCACATGCCTCCGCAGAACCCGTTGCGGCGTCAGCCCCTTGGCGCGTGCCGTGCGGACATGGTCGCGCGACAACGCATCCAGCACGGAGGCGCGGGTCATGCGGAAGATGGTCGCGGCCAGCCCCTTGGCCACTGCGATCGCCGGCAGGGACAGCAGCACCAGATGCCGGACCGGATCCTCCGCGAGCGGGACATAGCCCCCCGCCGGCATCCAGCGCAGCCATTGCGCCAGAACCAGGATCAGCAGCGTGCCCAGCACGAAGACCGGCACCGCCTGCAACACCGCGGCGAGCGATGAGGCGATGCGGTCGAAGGCACCGCCCTGGCGCACGGCGGCGAAGGTGCCCGCCGGCAGCGCGATCGCCACCGCCAGCAGCGTGCCGGCCAGGATCAGTTCCAGCGTGCGTGGCAGGCGCAGTGCGATCTCGGCCGCCACCGGGTAATCATCGACCAGCGAGGTGCCGAGATCGCCTTGCGTCAGGCCATAGAGGAAGGCGCCGTACTGCTCCAGGATCGGCCGGTTCAGGCCGAGCCGTTCGCGCAGTTCCGCGATGGCATAGGCATCCGGCATCGCGCCGCCGGAGGACAGCAGCATTTCCGCCGGATCGCCCGGCACCATGTGCAGCGCCAGGAAGACGATGCTCGCCACCAGCCACATCAGCAGCAGCGACAGCCCGATCCGTTTCGCAAGCCAGAACATCAGCCGAAAGCCGCGAACTCCAGCAGCGCTCCGGATGAGGTGGTCAGCGCGCCCGGCAGGTTGGTGAAGCCGGTGATCCGGCGGTCGTAGCCATAGCCCTGCTCGCGCCAGGCGAGCGCCACCACCGGCACTTCCTCCAGCGCCGCACGCTGCATGTCCTTGTAGATCTCGACGCGCTTCGCCTGGTCGAATTCCGTGCGGCCCTTTGCCAGCAACTCCACGGTACGCGGCGTCGACAGGCGGAAGGAACGGCCATGCGCGTCGGACAGCGAGGTATCCAGCACCACCGTCAGCCCATCCGGATCGTTGAAGTCGGCGGAGACGCCATGCACCGCAATGTCGTACTGCCCGCGAATGCCGGCGGAGACGCGGGTGGACCAATCGGTCAGGCGCAGCTCTGCCTGGATGCCGATGGCGGCCAGATATTGCTGGCTGATCTCGGCGGTGTCCTTGTGCATGCCGAACTGGGATGTCGCCAGCAGCGTGGTGGAGAAGCCATTCGGAAAGCCCGCCTGCGTCAGCAAGGCCTTGGCACGTTCCGGATCATAGGCGTGGCCCTTGGCGAGTTCCGCGTCATACCAGGGGGTTCCCTCGACGATCGGCATGCCCTCGATCGGCTTGCCGCGGCCGGAGAAGGCAACCCGGACAATGTCCTCGCGCCGCACGGCATGGGCGACGGCGCGGCGGACCAGTGGGTTGTTGAAGGGCGGGCGGGTGCCGTTGAACAGGATGTCCATGAACGGGCCCATCTGCGCGTCCAGCTTCAGCCGCGGGTCATTCTCCACCGCCGCCATGCCGGACCAGGGCACATACTCCACCATGTCCACATCGCCGGATTGCAGCGCGGCCAGGCGCAGATTCTCATCGGCATAGATCACCATGCGGATCACCGGTGTGCGCGGCAGGCCCGGCACCCAGTAGTTGTTCGCCTTCTCCAGCTGGATCCAGGTGCCGCGTTCCTGCGACGCCACGCGATAGGGGCCGCAGCCCACGGCGTTCGCCATGTCGCGGGACCCGCGCCAGACGATGGCCATGTTGTAGTTGGCGAACCACAGCGGCGCGGTCACGTTCGGCGCCTTCATGATCAGCCGCACGGTGTGCGCGTCGGGCGTCTCCACACGCTCGATCTGCTGCATCTGCGTGCGGTAATAGGCGGTGGAGCGTTCGCCGGCGATCTGCTCGATGCACCATTTCACATCCTCCGCCGTCACCTTCTCCCCATTGTGGAAGACGGCATCGGGGCGCAGCTTGAAGACCCAGGCACCGTCCGCATCGCGCGAATATTCGCTGGCGAGTTCGCCCTGCAATTCGCCCTTCTCATCGAAGCGCATCAGGCGGCGGTGGATCAGCATCTTCACCGTGCCGGCGGAGGCGCCGGTGGAGGGCCAGGGTTGCAGGTTTGGCGGCCAGGCGGACAGCCCCATGCGGATCACGCCCGGCCGCTGCTGCGCCCGCGCCGGGTTGGTCAGCATCGGTGCCGCGCCCATTGCGGCTGCGGCACCGAAGAACGTGCGTCGGGTCAGATGGGGCATGGGTTTTCCCTTCGGCGGGTGCGCTGCAGCAAATCCGCCTCGAATGCCACGCGGGAAGACGTCGGCTGTCAAGCGCAATCTGGCTCAGCCAGCGGGAAACACCGTGACCGCCGCGGCGGGAATGCCGAGCGCCACCATGGTGCCTGGCTGCGGCACCGCATCCTGCCGAGGCAGCTTCACGATGAAGTCCGTGCGTCCTGCATGGGCCAGGCGCAGCCGCGAATGGTCGCCAAGATAGACCACCTCCTCCACCCGCGCCGTGGCGGCATTCGGCAGGCCCTGCGCGGCCGCGCCCAGCGCCACGCGTTCCGGCCGGATGGAGAGCAGCACGGCCGTACCTTCGGCCAGACCGTGTGGCATGCAGGTCAGCGCGCTGCCATCGCCGAGCCGTAGCCGCGTCGCATCCAGCACACGCGCGGCCAGGCGGTTGTTCTCACCGATGAAGCCGGCGACGAAGGGGTTGGCGGGGCGTTCATACACCGCCTCCGCCGTGCCGAGCTGCTGGATGCGGCCCTCGTTGAACACGGCGATGCGGTCCGAGAGCGTCAGCGCCTCCGCCTGGTCATGCGTGACATAGACCATGGTGACGCCGAGTTGGGCGTGGATGCGGCGGATCTCGGCCTGCAACTCCTCCCGCAGCTGCTTGTCCAGGGCGCCGAGCGGCTCATCCAGCAGCACCAGCTTCGGCTCGAAGATCAGCGCGCGGGCCAGCGCCACGCGCTGCTGCTGGCCGCCGGAGAGCTGCTGCGGGCGGCGGTCGCCGAAGCCGGGCAGGCGCACCATCTCCAGCGCGCGTTGCGTGCGGGCGGCGATCTCCTCGCGTTTCAGGCGGCGGATGGAGAGAGGGAAGCCCAGGTTCTCCGCCACCGTCATGTGCGGGAACAGCGCGTAGTTCTGGAACACCACGCCGATGCCGCGGCGATGCGGCGGCACGGTATCGATCCGCGCGCCATCCAGCTCGATCGTGCCGGCGGAAGGATCCTCGAAGCCGGCCAGCATCATCAGCGTCGTGGTCTTGCCGGAGCCGGAGGGGCCGAGCAGGGTCAGGAATTCGCCACGCTGCACATCGAGGTTCAGCGCGGCCACGACCTGCGTGTGGCCGTCGTAGCTTTTCGTCACGCCGCGGAAGCGCACCAGCCGTTCCGTCATCGTGCCACCTTGCGCGCCGCGCGCAGGCGCAACGCCTCGCTCGCCAGCAGGAACAGCAGGGAACACAGGAACAGCAGCGTCGCGGCAGCCAGGATGGTCGGCGTCAGGAATTCGCGCACGGAGGCATACATCTGCCGCGGCAGGGTGAACTGCCCCGGGCCCGCCAGGAACAGCGTGATGACGAACTCATCGAGCGATGTGGCGAAGGCGAAGACGGCACCGGCGGCAATGCCCGGCCAGATGTTCGGTACAACCACGCGCAGGATCGCCGGCACCGGCGCCGCGCCGAGCGAGGCGGCGGCGCGCAGCAGATTGGCGTCGAAGGTCTGCAGGGTGGCCAGCACGGCCATCACCACGAAGGGTACCGCGACCACCGTATGCCCCAGCACCAGCCCCAGCAGAGACCCGGTCAGGCCAGCCAGCGAATAGGCGAAGTACATGGAGGCCGCGGTGACGATGTAGGGCGTGACCAGCGGCAGGGTCAGCACGGTGACCAGCAACGCCTTGCCGCGGAACCGCCCGAGTTGCAGCCCGATCGCCGCGGCCGTGCCGAGCACGGTTGCCAGAACCGTGGTGGCGATGGCGACGACGAAGCTGTTGCGCGTGGCCAGCACCCAACGCCCGGCGGTCAGGAAGTCCTCATACCATCGCAGCGACAAGCCGCGCGGCGGCAGCACCATCAATTCGGTCGGGGAGAAGGATAGCACCACCACCGCCAGCATCGGCGCCATCAGGAAGCCGAGCACCAGCGCCGTGGCGCCGCGCAGCAGCAGGCGCGCCAGCGGATGGTCGCGCATCAGGCGCGCGCCCCGGCCTGCACGGTGCCGCCGGTCAGGATGCGGGTCAGCGCGATGACGGCACCGCTCATTGCGAGAAGATAGGCGGACAGCGCCGCGGCCATGCCCCAGTTCACGTCGCGCGTCATGAAGTTGGCGATGAACCAGGTCACCATCTGGTCCCGGTCTCCACCCACCAGCGCGGGGGCGGTGTACATGCCGACCGAGAGCAGGAACACCATGGCGCCCCCCGCCGCGACGCCCGGCAGGCTGAGCGGCAGCCACACGCGGAAGAAACGCTGCGCGCCATTGGCACCGAGCGAGGCCGCGGCGCGCAGATAGGTGGCGTCCAGCCGCGTCATCACGCTGTGCATCGGCAGGATGGCGAAGGGCAGCAGCACATGCACCAGCGCCAGCAGCACGGCGAGGCGCGTGCCGAGGATCTGCGCCGGTGCATCCAGGATGCCGAGTCTCAACAACGCATCATTCACCGGCCCCTCCCGCTGCAGCAGCACATACCAGGCCGTGGTCCGCACCAGGACGGAGGACCAGAAGGGGATCAGCACCAGCGTCAGCGCGACGGACGTCCACGGCGCGCGAAGGCGGGTGATGGTGTAGGCCACGGGATAGGCCAGCAGCACACAGATCGCCGTGACCAGCAGGCTGACCCACAGCGTGCGCAGGAACAGCGTCTGGAACAGCTTTTCGTCGGCCGGCACCTGCGACACCATGCCATCCGGCCCGCGTGTGAAATCCACGGCGCGCAACAGGTACAGCGAGGTGGTGGGCCCACCGGCGCGTTGCAGCATCAGCCATGTGTCACGATCGCCCCAGCGCGCATCCAGCGCGATCAGGGATGCCGCATAGGGCGCGCGCAGCCGGTCTCCGGCGCGTGCGGTTCGCAGCAGCAGCGTGCGGAACCCGGTACGTTCGAAATTCATCCGCTGCGCGACATCGCCGATGCGGCGCTCATCCAGCGCCACCGCCAACTCGTGTGCCACGGCGGCGAAGGCCTGTTCCGGCGGCAGCGCCTGCCCGTCCCACGCCGCCAATATCCCGCTCGTCTCCGGCAACGCCACAGACACCTCGCGGTCCGCCACCGCGCGGAACAAGGTCAGCCCCACCGGCACCAGGAAGCTGCCAATGATCAGCAGCAGAAGCGGCGCGATCAGCAGCGCCGCCAGCCAGTTCGTCCGTCTCAACGATTAAGCCAGGAGGCGAAGCGCTGCTCCAGGTCCGGGCCATTCTCCAGCCAGAACTCGGTGTCGATCTCCAGGCCACCCGCCTGGTGGTTCGTCATCATCAGCGGGTTGCGCGCGCGCACATCCGGATCGTTGGCGACGGATTGCACCGCGGGGTTGATGGGCCACAGCCGCGTCAGCGCCAGCAGCGGTTCAGGGCTGGTGATGTGCTCGATCAGCCGCATGCCCTGCGCCGCATTGGGCGAGCCGCGCACCACCGCCCAACTGTCATAGGCATACAGCAGCGTGGACCAGCGCAGATTGTAGCGCGCGCCGGCGCGGATGCCGTTGGCGACGCGGCCGACGAAGCCGACGGCGTAGGCGACCTCGCCGCTGTTCACCAGCTCGATCGGCTGCTGCCCGCCGGTCCAGAAGGTCAGATGCGGCCGCAGCCGGTCCAGTGCGGCGAAGGCGCGCTGCTGGCCCTGCGGCGTGGCGAGCACCCTGTAGACATCGGCGGGCGCCACGCCATCGCCCATCAGCGCGATCTCCAGCGTCATCCGCGCGCCACGGCGCATGCTGCGGCGGCCGGGGAAGCGGGCGGTGTCGAAGAACTCGACGAAGTTCGCCGGGCCGCTCGGGTGCCGCGCCTCGTCGTAGAAGACGGATACCCCCCAGCCGATGGCGCCCGCGCCGCAGGTGGTGGCGCCACCCGGCATGAACTTGTCGCGGTTCACCACGGACCAGTCGATACGCTCGAAGATGCCATCCTCGCAGCCACGCACCAGGTCCGGCGCCTCCACCATCACCACGTCCCAGGTGACGTTGCCGGCCTGCACCATCGCGCGGATCGGGCCGACATTGTAGTCATAGGCCGTGTCCACCACCGGCCCGCCGGGGAAGGTGGCGAACAGCGTGGCGCGCATATGGTCCTGCAGCGCACCGCCGCCGGCCACGATGGTCAGGTCGCGCGCCATGGCTGGCGTCGCGGCCAGGATAAGCGCGGCAAGGGGGGCGAGCAGGCGCCGCATTGTCTCGGTCTCCGATCGTCAGATGGGCGTGATGTGCCAGCCGGCATTCTTCCTGGCGTAGTAGGTGTTCAGCAAGCGCGTTGTCACCGGCCCCGGCACGCCGGCACCGATCGGCGCGCCATCCAGGCGGGTCAGCGGGAACAGGCCGCAGGATGTGGCGGTCAGGAAGGCTTCATCCGCCGCGGCCAGCGCCTCCGGCATCAGCCTGCCATAGCGGGCGGGGATGCCGAGATCGGCCGCGATCTCGAACATGGTGCGGCAGGAAATCCCCTCCAGCACGCCGGCATCCGGCGTCAGCAGCCCGCCATCGATCACCGCCACCACGTTGAAGCCGGGCGCTTCCGCCACCGCGCCATCGGTGGCGCACAGGATGGGCACGTCGCAGCCGGCATCCTTGGCCAGGAAGGCGGCGCGGACGAAGTCGCCCCAATGGGTGTTCTTCCACACCGGGTTCACCGCGCTGGCCGGAATCCGCGCCACGCCCTGCACCAGCATGGCGTTCTGGCCGCGCTGCATCTCATCCGGCTGGCCGCGCAGGATCAGCGGCGTGACGGTTGCGAAGAAGCGGTTGGTCGCCTTGGTCGGGTCGCGCGTGCCGGGCACCGTCATGCCGCGGGTGCAGGCGAAATACACCAGCGCATCCGGCAGGCCGCTTTGCCGCACGAGATCCGCCAGCAGCCGCCGCATCGCATCCCGGTCCATCCCCGCATCCAGCCGCAGCCCGGCCATCGAGGCGAAGAAGCGGTCCAGATGATCCTCCAGCCGGAAGAAGCCGCCCCGCCAGACATGCACCACGTCATAGGTCATGTCGGCATACATCAGGCCGAGGTCGCGCACCGGGATCTTCGCCTCGGCCAGCGGCACCACCTCGCCATCGATATAGCCGAGGGCACGGCTGAAATCCGCGTTCGCCACGGTCAGGTGCGTGGGAACCTGCAAAGCCTCGGCCATCGGGCACTCCTTGTCGCCGAGCATAGGAAGCCGCCGCGCCCCCCGTCAAACAGGCGGCGTCAGACGGGCGGCTTGAAGGCCCCCTGCCCCGCCACCTCCGCCCAGGCCCGGAAGGCCGGCGAGGGCGTGACGCGGCCCGAGCGCAGCAGGTCGAGCCAGGCGGCGGTTGCCTTGACGAAGCGGTTCACGCCGCGCGGCCAGATGGCGAGGCTCATCGCCTCCGCCATAAGCGGCTCCTCCACCCCCAGCGCATAGGCGGATTCGAGCGCGGCGCGGAGGCCCCACAGCTCCTCGCAGGCCGTGTGCACGCCAAGCAGCGCGATCCGTGCGAGGCCAGGGGACAGCGGCGTGTCCTGGATCAGCGCATCGCAGCCTTGCAGATATTCGCGCGCTGCCGGCAGGGCCGGGAACTGCGCCTGCCAGTGTTCCGCGATGCAGGCATAGCGCGCCGAACCCGCGGCCCAGGCGACCAGCCGGAACACCGCGGCCGCCAGCGCATCATCGCCACCGGCCTGGCGGAACTTGTGCAGGTGGTGGGTGCCCACCGGTTCCTCGCAGGCGGCAAGGATGGCGAGCCAAACCACCTCCTTCTCCAGCGGCGCCAGGTGGCGCTGTTCCAGCGTCAGCGCGCGATACATCGCCTCATAGGCCTGGTGCAGCTCCGGCAGCGCCGCGGCCATGGCGCCGTGATGCGGCAGCACGAAGCCGCGCGCCGCGCGGATCTGCTCCAATGCGCGGCGAACATCATCGGGGGATCGGTCCATCCGGCGAGTGTCGGAAGTGGCAATGGGGCGGTCAAGCCGACGGGGCTGGCGTCATCGGTACGGTTCGGGCCAGATTGTCCTGTCAAACAGGCTCCAGAGGTAAATCATGCGCCGTCGTCATGCCCTGACCCTACTCGCCGCCCCCTTCCTGCTGCCGCGCGCGGCCGGCGCGCAGCCCGCCTGGGCGCCCACACGCCCGGTGACGATGGTGGTGCCCTTTCCGCCCGGCGGGCCGACGGACCTGGCGGCGCGCGTGGTGCAGCAGGGCATGTCGGCGGCACTCGGCCAGCCGGTTGTGGTGGATAACCGGCCGGGTGCGACGGGCGCCATCGGGTCGCGCTACGTGGCGCAGCAGCCGGCGGATGGGCACACGCTGCTGGTGGCCGCCAGCGGCACGCTGACCATCAACCCCGTGGTGCTGCGGACGCCAGGGTATGATGTGGAGAAGGATTTCGTGCCGGTCACGCTGGTGATGACGGCGCCCAACATGCTGGTTGTCCACCCCTCCGTCCCCGCGACGACGGTGGCGGAGGTTGTGGCCTGGATGAAGACCATCCCGGGTGGCCCCGCCTATGCCTCCTCCGGCGTCGGGTCCTCGGAGCAGCTCGGCATGGAGCTGTTCAAGCTGCTGACGCAGGCGGAGGCGCTGCCGGTGCCCTTCGCCGGCGGCGCGGCCGCGGCCACCGCCGTGATCCAGAACACCGCGCCCTTCGCCGTGCTGAACGCCGCGACCGTGGGCATCCATGTGCAGGCGGGCCGGCTGCGCGGCATCGCCGTCTGCGGCCCGAACCGCTTCCCGCAACTGCCGGATGTGCCGACCATGGCGGAGCAGGGCCTGCCGGACCATGTCTCCGGCTCCTGGACCGCCATCGTCGCCCCGACCGGCACGCCAGAGCCGGCTCTGGCGCGGCTGAACGAGGTGATCGTGGCGTCGCTGAAGACGCCGGAGGTGACGCAGCGCCTGGCCAATGTCGGCTTCGCGGTGGATGCGACATCGCGCGAGGCTCTGGGCAAGCTGATCGCGGACGATCTGGCCCGCTGGCGCCGGGTTGTGCGGGAAGCGCGGATCCAGGTGAACTGAGGGGAACGCTACAAGATCCCCCCACCCAACCAGCCCTTGGCGTTGCGGCAGTGCCGCAACCCCCCGTTTCCCAGGGGAGGGCTTTAAGGGGTCAGCCCTGCGGGCGGCGCTTTGCCCCGGCATAGGGCGCGCGCGGCTTGTCGCCCGCATAGGGCGCACGCGGCTTGTCGCCGCGCGGCGGGCCGGCATAGGCGCGTGGTGCGCGTTCCGGGCGCGGCGGACCAGGCGGCCGTTCCGGCCGGGGCGGCGCCGGGCGGTCGCGCTGCGGCTCCCGCGGCGGGGCGCGGCTCGGCGCCGGGGCATTCGGCATCGGCTCGATCCGGATGCGGTCGTCATCATCGCCGGAGACGCGCTGGGCCGATGCCGCGAAGCGCGCGGCGGCCCAGGGGGCGATCTCGACGCGGGTTTCGCGGTCCATCACCTCGATCCGGCCCACTTCCTTGCGGGTCAGATCGCCCTTGCGGCAGATGAAGGGCAGGATCCAGCGCGGGTCGGCCTGGTCGTGGCGGCCGATGGACAGGCGGAACCACACACCCTCCGCCCCCTGCTCGCGCGGCGGGCGCGGGGCGGCGGGCGGCGGGGCGGAAAGCTCCTCGGGTGCAGGCAGGGAGGATCGCAGCGCCTGGAACAGCGCAGCGGCCACCTGGTCCGGCGTCTTGTCCGCGAGCAGGGCGCGGGCGAGGTCCATGTCGTCCTCATCCGCCACCGCATCCACGGCGATGCGGGCCTGCGCGGCAAGCCGTTCCCGGTCCTTGCCGCGGACATCCTCGGCGGAGGGCGGGCCGGACCATTCGGCCTGGATGCGGGCGTTGGACAGCAGGCGTTCCGCCAGGCGGCGGCGGGTGTGGGTGACCAGCATCACGGCCACGCCCTTGCGCCCGGCCCGGCCGGTGCGGCCCGAACGGTGCTGCAGGGTTTCCTTGTCGCGCGGCAGCTCGGCATGGATCACCAGGCCGAGGTCGGGCAGGTCGATGCCACGGGCGGCCACGTCGGTGGCGACGCAGACCCGGGCGCGGCGGTCACGCAGGGCCTGCAGGGCGCGATTGCGCTCCGCCTGGGTCAACTCGCCCGAGAGCGCCACGGCGGAGAAGCCGCGCTCGGACAGCGTGCCATGCAGCCGGTTCACCTGTTCCCGCGTGTTGCAGAACACCAGCGCCGCGCCGGCCTCGTACCAGCGGAGCGCATTGACCACGGCGGCCTCGACCTCCCGCGGTCCGACCAGCATGGCGCGATAGGCGATGTCGCCATGGCGCTCACCCTCCACCGTCGCGGCGATTCGAAGCGCGCCGCGCTGGTAGGACGCGGCCAGCGCCACGATCTCCCGCGGCACGGTCGCCGAGAACATCAGGGTCCGCCGGGTTTCCGGCGCGCCTTCGAGAATGGCTTCCAGATCGTCCCGGAAGCCCATGTCCAGCATCTCATCCGCCTCATCGAGCACGGCGGCGCGGAGCTGGGACAGGTCCATGTTGTTGCGGTCGAGATGATCCCGGAGGCGGCCCGGCGTGCCGACGACGATCTCGGCGCCCATGCCCAGCGCCCGGCGGTCGGCCCGCACATCGGTGCCGCCGACGCAGGCGAGGACGCGGACATGGGTGCCGGAATAGAGCCAGGCCAGTTCCTCCCGCACCTGCATGGCCAGCTCGCGGGTCGGGGCGATCACCAGCGCCAGCGGCGCCTGGCTGCGGCCGCCGGCCAGCACCTGTTCGGCGATGGCGAGGCCGAAGGCGACGGTCTTGCCGGAGCCGGTCTGGGCCGAGACCAGAAGGTCCCGCCCAGCGGTGGCGGGATCCAGCACGGCGGCCTGGACGGGGGTGGGTTCGGCGTAGCCGCGCTCGGCCAGGGCCTGGGCGAGACGTTCGGGGAGATCGGGAAAGGGCATTGTGGCGGCTGTCTAGCCTATAGCGTCCCGGCGCGCACGAACTCCCTTGCCGCGGCGCAGCATGGCAGCCCCGCGCGTGGCTAATTACCGTGCAGCACCACGCCCGCCGCCCGGAGCCGGGCCAGTTCCTCCGCCCCCAGCAGCGGGCCAAGCAGCGCGTCGTTGTCCGCGCCGAGCTTCGGCGCCGGGTTGCGCAGGATGCCGGGGGTCACGGACAGGCGCGGCACCTCGCCATGCATGGGCAGCCAGCCATCGGGCATGTCCACGTCCGGCACTTCGATCAGCGCCTCCCGCTCCGCGATGTAGGTGTCCTGGTCCAGTTCAGAGACATCCATGATCGGGCCGATCGTCACCCCATCCCGGTCGAACTGCGCCAGCGCAGCCGCCCGGTCCATGCCGGCAATGGCATCGCGGATGACGCCGTCGATCACCTCGATATTCGCCAGGCGGTCGGGGTTGGTGCGGAAGCGTGGGTCATCGACCAGTTCGGGCCGCCCGATGCTGTGCATCAGCCGCACGAAGACGGCCTGGGTGCTGGTGGACAGGCTGAGCCAGCCGCCATCCCGGGTGCGATAGGCGTTGCGCGGTGCGGTATTGGTGCTGCGGCTGCCGGTGCGCGGCTTCACCTGGCCGCTGATCCGCCAATTCGCCATCTGCGGCTCCAGCACCGCGAAGATCGGCTCGAACAGCGACAGATCCACCACCTGGCCCTGCCCCGTCGCCTTCGCATGCCACAGCGCGATCATGGCGGCGGAGGCGCCGTACAGGCCGGCATAGGCATCCGCCATGAACATCGGCGGCAGCACCGGCTCCCGATCGGCGAAGCCGTTCAGCGCGGCGAAGCCGGCATAACCCTCGACCAGCGTGCCAAAGCCCGGCTTGTGGCGGAACGGCCCGGTCTGCCCCCAGCCGGAGACGCGGATGATGACCAGCGCCGGGTTGATGGCCAGCAATTCTTCCGGCCCCAGCCCCATCTCCTCCAGCACGCCGGGCCGGAAGCTCTCGACGAACATCGCGGCATCGGCCACCAGCCGCTTCACCACCGCCACCGCCTCCGCCCGCCGCAGGTCGAGGCAAAGGCTGCGCTTGTTGCGGCAGCAGGTCTTCCAGGCGGTCTCGATGCCGCCGACCTTCCAGGCGCGCAGGCTGTCGCCGGCGGGCGGTTCCACCTTCACCACCTCCGCCCCATGGTCGGCCAGCACCTTGGTCAGCATATTGCCGGCGACCAGGCGGGACAGGTCCACCACCCGCACCCCCTCCAGCGCGCCCTTGGCGGCCGGGTCGAACTGCCGCCGGTGCTTCGGCTGGCGCGGCTTTTCGTGCGTTTCCAAGTGGTGACACTCCCCTGCTCCGCAGCCGTAAAGCGGCAACTCCGCGACCGTCAATCCGGCCGCGCTGGACGATTTGCGGTTAAGTGCCTATCGATTGCATTCCGAGTTTCCGGACACGCCCCATGACGCTCGCCGGCCTGTCGCTCCGCGACCTGGAATATCTTCTGGCCGTGGCGGAGCATCTCAGCTTCGGCCGCGCCGCGCAGGCCTGCGCCGTCAGCCAGCCCACGCTCTCCGCGCAGATTCGCAAGATCGAGGAATTGCTGCAGGTCGAATGCTTCGAGCGTGCGCCGCGCGGCGTGCTCATCACCCCCCGCGGCACGGAACTCGCGGCGCAGGCCCGGCTGGTGGTGGCGGAGGCGCGGCGGATGTTCGAGATCGCGGCTGCGGGCGCCGCGCCGCTGGAAGGCACCTTCCGCCTCGGCGTGATTTCCACCCTCGGCCCGTATCTCGTGCCCTTCCTGCTGAAGCCGCTGCGCGCCCGATTCCCGCAATTGCGCCTGCTGCTGTCCGAGGGACTGACCCGGCAATTGGCCCGGCAGGTGGAGGATGGGGAGCTGGATGCGATCCTCGCCGCCTCCCCCCTGCCCGGTCCGGACCTGACCGAGCTGAAGCTGTTCCGCGAGGAATTCGTGCTGGTCGTGCCGCGCGACCATCCGCTGGCCCGGGTCGAGCAGGTGGCGCGGGAGGATGTGCCGGTGCCGGAGCTGATCCTGCTCAGCGAGGGCCACTGCCTGCGCGACCATTCCCTGGCCTATTGCCCCACGCGGCTTCAGGTCGATCGCCCGGAACTGCAGGCCGCGAGCCTGGAGACGCTGCGCCAGATGGTGGCCGCCGGCGTCGGCGTGTCCTTCATGCCGCAGCTCGCGGTGCAGATCGGCGCGCTGCTGGACGACATGGTGGCCTATCGCCGCATCGGCGATGGCGGCATGGGGCGCGATGTCGCGCTGTTCCACCGGCCTGGATTCAGCCGTATCCGCGATGTGCGCCTGCTGCGCCAGGCCATCCGGGAAATCCTGTCGGAGCAGAGCGCCGTGAAGGTGGCCGCGACGCTGGCCTGAAGGCCGTCTCGCCTCCCGCAACATCCGGCATGGACGCCGCTGCGGAATTGCGACAAAGAGCGAGCGTGAGCTTCGCGCCTGGCGCGTTCGCTCGGTGTAATCATTGCAATGGGTTCATCGACCGCGCGGAGCCAACCAGCGGCCAATAGGGAGACTTCACATGACAGATCCATCCACCCCCTTCCTGTCCAGCCGTCGCAGCCTGCTGCGCGCGGGCGCCGGCCTTGGTGCGGCTGCCGCACTGCCGGGGATCGCACAGGCCCAGGATTTCGCCGGGCGCACCATCGAGTTCGTGATTCCCTTCGCCGAGGCCGGCGGCAGCGATGTCTGGGCGCGCTTCATGGCGCCCTTCCTCGGCAAGCACCTGCCGGGCAAGCCGAACGTCATCGTCCGCAACGTGCCGGGCGGCGGGTCCATCACCGGGACCAACACCTTCTACCAGCGCGCGCGGCCGGATGGGCTGAGCTTCATCGGCACCTCCGGCTCCACCCAGTTCCCCTATCTGCTGGGTGATCCGCGGGTGCGCTACGACTACACCAGGATGATCCCGACCTACGTCTCGCCCACCGGTGGCGTGGTCTATCTGCCGAAGAGCCTGGGCATCGAGAACGCTTCGCAGCTCGCGCAACTGCGCGACCGGGAACTGGTTTATGGCAGCCAGGGTGCCACATCTCTCGACCTGGTGCCGATGCTGGCCTTCCGCCTGCTGGGCCTGAATGTGCGCTTCGTCTTCGGCATGCGCGGGCGCGGCGAGGCACGGCTCGGCCTGATGCGCGGCGAGATCACCATCGACTACCAGACCTCCTCCGCCTTCATCACGCAGGTGATGCCGATGGTGGAGGCGGGCACGGCGGTGCCGATGTTCTCCTACGGCGTGCTGGACGGACAGGGCAACGTGCAGCGCGACCCGTCCTTCCCGGACCTGCCGCACTTCGTCGAGGTGTATGAGATGCTGAACGGCCGCAAGCCGTCCGGCGTGGAATACGACGCCTACCTCGCCTTCTTCGCCTCCGGCTTCGCCGGGCAGAAGCCGGCGCTGCTGCCGCCCAACACGCCGGCCAATATCGTCGCCACCTACCGCAAGGCCTTCGCCGATGCCGTGGCGGATCCGGAGCTGCAGGCGCGCAAGGGCGATGTGCTGGGCGAATACACGCAGGCGGTGGGGGATGATGTGGATGCGGTCTATCGCGTCGCCACGACCATCAAGCCCGAGGCCCGCGAATGGGTGCGGAACTTCCTGGCGACCACCCACAACGTCCGCTTCTGATCGGGCCGAATTCTAAACGGAACGGCGGGCGCGGCGCCTGGGAAATCCAGGCGCCCGCCCGCCATCCTGTGCCGCGAAGGCTGCCCACCCGATGATCGATCTGTTCTTCGCGACGCTCGGCAATCTGCTGACGTTGCAGCATATGGGCTACATGATGGCCGGGGTCAGCCTGGGCCTGGTGATCGGCGTGCTGCCCGGGGTGGGCGGCATCGCCGGCCTGTCACTGCTGCTGCCCTTCCTCTACGGCATGGATGCGACCTCGGCACTGGCCATGCTGATCGGCCTTTTGGCCATCATCCCGACCGCCGACACCTTCACCTCCATCCTGATGGGTATCCCCGGCTCCTCCGCCTCCCAGGCCACGGTGCTGGATGGCTTTCCGCTCGCGAAGCAGGGCCAGGCGGCCCGCGCGCTGTCCGCGGCTTTCGCGGCCTCCATGATCGGCGGGTTGTTCGGCGCGCTGCTGCTGACCTTCGCGGTATTGATCGCAGCCCCGATCATCCTGGCCTTCGGCACGGCGGAGCTGTTCATGCTGACGCTGTTCGGCCTTTCGATGGTCGGCGTGCTGTCGGGCGCCAACATGGTGAAGGGCATCGCCTCCGCCTGCCTCGGCCTCGGCTTCGGGCTGGTTGGCGCGGCGCCGGCAACCTCCGAGTACCGCATGGACTTCAACATGCTGTACCTGATCGATGGCATCCCCCTGGTCACCGTGGCCCTCGGCATCTTCGCGCTGCCGGAGATCCTGGACCTGCTGCGGAGCGGCGGTGCCATCGCGCAGGGTGCGCCGCTCGGGCGCGGCTGGTATCGCGGCGTACGCGATACGCTGTCGAATTTCTGGCTGACGCTGCGCTGTTCCGGCATCGGCGCGCTGATCGGCGCGATCCCCGGCATCGGCGGCAGCGTGGTGGACTGGATTGCCTATGGCCATGTGGTGCAGACCACCAAGGACAAATCGCAATTCGGCAAGGGCGACATTCGCGGCGTGATCGCGCCGGAATCGGCCAACAACGCCACCGCCGCCGGCGCGCTGCTGCCGACCTTGCTGTTCGGCATTCCGGGCTCGGGGTCGATGGCGATCTTCCTCGCCGCGATGATCCTGCTCGGCATCCAACCCGGCCCGGGCATGGCCAGCAACGACCTGGGCATCACCTATACCATCATCTGGTCGCTCGCGATTGCGAACGTCATCGGCACGGCGATGTGCATCCTGCTGGCGCCGGGCATCGCGAAGCTGACGGCGGTGCGCTACGCGCTGATCGCGCCCTTCATGATCATGGTGATCTGCTTCGCCGCCTTCCAGGCAACGCGCAGCTTCGAAGACCTGATGGCGCTGCTGGTCATGGGCATCCTCGGCATCTTCCTGCGCCGCTTCGGCTGGTCCCGCCCCGCCTTCCTGATCGGCTTCGTCCTCGCTTTGGGTGGGGAGCGCTATCTGTACCAGGCGGTGCAGTTCTACGGCTGGGGCTTCGTGACGCGGCCGCTGGTGCTGGTGATCGCGGCCATCACCATCATCTCGATCTGGGCCGGGCTGCGCGGCGCCAGGGGCGGCAGCACCATCAATACCGAAGGCTCGGCGGAATACTCCGTCGCCCGCAACATGACGCCGCAGATCATCTTCTCCGCCGTCGTGCTACTGGGCTTCGGCTTCGCGATCCAGCAGGGGCTGGGCGTGTCCTTCCTGGCGCAGATCTTCCCGATCTCGGTCGGCATCGTCGGCGGCATCGCCACCCTGCTGCTGCTGGTGCAGCAGATACGAGGGCCGGTGGCCGCGGGGTCCGCCAATTTCGACAGCGAGGCGCGGGCGGCCGATGGCGGGCCTTGGCGCTTCCTGCTGTGGTTCGTGGGCTTCATGGGCGCGATCGCGCTGGTCGGCTTCTTCGCCTCCCTGATCGGCTTCTTCATGGTCTTCCTGCGGGTGGTGGCGCGGTCTTCCTGGGTGCAGGCGGTGGCGCTGACAGCCGGGGCGGCCACCCTGATGCTGGTGCTGGCCAATGCGCTGAACCTGGTCTTCCCGGGCGGCCTATTGCAGGCGTATCTCGACCTGCCCTGGCCGTTCCGCTGAGCCTCGCAAGGACCATCCGATGACCCGACAGACCGCGATCCCCTGCACCTTCATGCGAGGCGGCACCAGCCGCGGCCCGTATTTCCACCGCGCCGACCTGCCGGAAAGCCGAGAGGAAGCGGGCCGCGTGCTGCTGGCCGTGATGGGCTCGCCCGATGCGCGGCAGATCAACGGCCTCGGTGGCGCCACCACCCTGACCAGCAAGACCGTGATGGTGAGCAAAGCCGCGGCGGGGGAGAAGCAGCAGGTGGACTATCTGTTCGCCCAGGTCTCGGTGGACAAGGACTTCGTTGATTGGGGCCCGACCTGCGGCAACATGCTGGCGGGCATCGGCCCCTTCGCCATCGAGGAAGGCCTGGTGCCGGCCGAGGATGGCGAAACCCGCGTGCTGATCCGCGCCGTCAACACCGGCGCGCTGATCGAGGCGGTGGTCCAGACCCCCGGTGGCCGCGTCACCTATGATGGCGAGGCCGCGATCGCCGGCGTGCCCGGGACCGCCGCGCCCATCGTGCTGAACTTCGCAGATGCCGTTGGCGGCGCGACGGGGAAGCTGATGCCGACCGGCAAGCCGCTCGATCACATCGAGGGCGTGGACGTCACCTGCCTCGACGTCGCCATGCCGGTGGTGATCGCGCGAGCGAAGGACCTCGGCAAGACCGCGCGGGAGACGGCGAAGGAACTGGACGCGGATCGCGACTTCATGGCGCGGATCGAGCGCATCCGCCGCGCCGCCGGCCTCGCCATGGGCATGGGCGACGTGGCGGGCAAGGTGATGCCGAAATTCGCCATGGTCGGCGAACCGGCCGGTGGCACGGGCGTGGCCGCGCGCTACTTCACGCCGCTGGCCTGCCATGAAGCCATGGCCGTCACCGGCGGCATCTGCATTGCCAGCGCCTGCAAGCTGCCCGGCACGGTCGCCACCGGCATCGCCGTGGTGAATGCCGAGGCGCGGGAGATGGTGACCCTGGAACACCCGACCGGCGTGATGGAGGCGGTGATCACCACCGGCCAGGCGGCAGACGGCAGCGCGACCATCCTCGGCGGCGGCACGCTGCGCACGGCGCGCCGCATCATGAAGGGCGAGGTGTACATCCCCGCCCGCGTCTGGCCCGGCAGGTGAATTCCGAGACCATCGCGGAGGCGGCACTTCTCGACCTCACCATCCGCGCCCTGACGCATGGCGGCATGCGGCCGGAGGAAGCCACGCAGGCGGCGCGGGTGCTGGTGCTGGCCGAACTCGCCGGGCTGACAACGCATGGCGTCAGCCGCGTCGGCCAATATCTGAACCGCGTGAAGCTCGGCGGCATCGATCCGCGGGCGGAGCTTCAGGTGATGCGCCTGATGCCGGCGCTCGCCATGGTGGATGGCCGCAACGGCATCGGGCCGCTGATCGGCATGCGCGGGCTGGCGGAAGCCATGGTCGGCGCGCGGGATTGCGGCATCGGCGCCGCCTTCGTCCGCGGCAGCAATCATTTCGGGCCCATCCTGCCCTATGCGCTGATCGCGGCGGAGCAGGGCTTCGTCACGCTCATCGCCTCCAATGCGACGACGACCATCGCGCCCTGGGGCGGCCGCGATACGCGGCTCGGCAACAACCCGATCGGCATCGGCGTTCCAAACCCGGGCGGCGATCCTGTCATCCTGGACATGGCGCTGTCCGTCGCGGCGCGCGCGAAGATCCGCGACCTGGCGGCCAGCGGCGCCCCGCTGCCCGAGGGCTGGGCGACGGATGCCGAAGGCCGCCCGACCACGGATGCCAAGGCGGCGCTGGCTGGCTTCCTGCTGCCGGTGGGCGGCCACAAGGGCTATGGCCTGGCGGTGATGGTCGATCTGCTGGCCGGCCTGCTCTCCGGCGCCGCCTACCTCACCCATGTGCAGGCCTGGGACAGGAACCCGGAGGTGGCGCAGAATCTTGGCCATGTCTTCATTGCCATCGATGCGTCGAAGCTGGCCAGCACAGACTCCCTCGCCGCACGCATGGCGGATTTCATCGGCATCCTGCACGCGACGCCGCCGGCCGATCCGGCCCAGAAGGTATTGGTGCCGGGCGAACGCGAGCTGGCAACGCTGAAGCGCCAGCGGGCGGAAGGTGTGCGGGTGAAGGCGGCAGAGCTTCGCACCCTGCGGAAGCTGGCAGGCGGCGCCCGCGCGACCGGGGAAGTGCCCTGACCGGCCTCGCTGACATTCCCCTACAATTCCAAGCAACTTACGGCCCAGGAAACGATTGACCTGCCCGGTCGGCAGGATATCGTCTCATTCCCACCGCTGGCCCGACATCGGCAAACACTGTCCCAGAATTCGGGCGCTCGCGCTGCGGAGATCAACGCCTTGCCGCGCCCGCTACTGCCACCGCAGCCAGTCGAGCCTGAGGTTGAGCGTCTTGCGGCGCTGCACCGTTATGACGTGATGGACACGCTGCCGGAGGCCGCGTTCGACCGCATCGTTCGCCTGGCGGCGCAGTTGCTCAACATGCCGATCGCGCTGGTGTCCTTTATCGATGCGGATCGGCAGTGGTTCAAGGCGAAGATCGGGTTCGCGGTGGATGAAACGCCACGCGCAATTGCCTTCTGCAACTCGGCAATCGAGGGGTCGGACGTCTATCAGGTGCCGGATGCCGTGCTGGATCCGCGCCATGCGGACAACCCGCTTGTTGTCGCCGAACCTGGTGTCCGCTTCTACGCGGGGGCGCCGCTGCTGACGCCGGAGGGCCTGGCGCTCGGCACGCTGTGCGTGATCGATACCGTGCCGCACCCGAAGCTGGATGCACAGCAGGCCCAGGCGCTGACGGATCTGGCCGGGGCGGTGATGGCGCAAATGGAACTGCGCCGCGAGATCCGGGCGCGTGACCGCGCCATGGCGCGTGCTGCGCTGCGGGAACGGCTGCTGCGAAGCGTGGCGGAAACGCCCACCTTCCAGGCCGCGATCGATGCCGCGATGACGGCGCTGCGGGAAGACACGGACAGCCTGCTGTGCCTGTTCCTGCGCCTTGCACCCGATGGCCACCATCTGCAACTCGTCGCAGCCCAGGGCCGCGATGCCCTGGCGGAGCCAAGCCATTTCGCGCGGCTGCGCGCGCTCAACCTGACCATCGAAAACACCAGTGCCGGTCGCGCGATCCGCGAGGGCCGGCAGTTGATCGAGGACGCGCTGACGCCGGAAATGCTGCGGCACCTTCCGGGCGCGGCGCTCTCGGCCGCGAAGGGCATGGCGGCGATGATCCTCACGCCCACCTCGATCGGCGCGGAGCGGTACTGCTTCGCACTCGGCTTTGGCCCCGCGCGGGGCGATCTTCCGGCAGTGGCCGAGCGGCTTCAGGAAGCGGCAGGTACCTTGCGTCCGCTGCTGCGACGCCTGCGCGATGCGGAGGAGACGGAGCTGTTTCGCCGCGTGGTGGATGCCAGCAGCGAACCGGTCGTGATCAGCGACATCACACCCGACGCTGCGGCAGGGCTGCGGATCCGCTACGTCAACGCCGCCTTCCTGCGCCAGACCGGCTACAGCGCGGCGGAGGTGATCGGCCATTCCCCCAGCATGCTGACGCATGCAGATGCAGCGCCGGAAGCACGCCGCGCGATCCGCGCCGCGTTGCAGCAGGGCCAGCCGATCCGGCAGGAGATCCTCAACCGGCACCGTGACGGCAGGCCATACTGGGTCGAGCTCAACATTTCCCCCGTGGTGGATGACACCGGCTGGCTGACGCATTGGATGTCGATCCAGCGCGACATCTCCGTCCAGCGGGCGGAGACGGAGGCGTTGACCGAAAGCGAGGCGGCGTTCCGTGACCTGTTCCAGCAGCACCCCGCGCCGATGTGGGTGTTCGACAAGGGCACCCTGGCTTTCCTTGAGGTGAACGAGGCCGCCATCCAGGCCTATGGCTGGTCGCGCGCCGAATTCCTTCGCATGACCATCCTCGACATCCGGCCGGAAGATCAGCGCGAGGTGGTGCGCAGTCGTGCAGGCCAAAGCTTCGAGGGCAGGCGCGTTGCCGGCCCCTGGCTGCACCGCACCGCCAGCGGCGAAATCCGGCGGGTGCAGATCCTGTCGCGCATGATCACGTTCCGTGGGCGCGAGGCGCGGCTCGTCGTCGTCTGGGACGTGACGGAAAGGCTGCGCGCGGAAGCGGCGGCGCGTGAGCTGACGGCGGAGCTCGATGCGACCTTCGAGAGCATCAGCGACGGCCTCTATACACTGGATGAGGGCTGGCGCTTCACGCGCTCCAATATCCATGCCGAGCGCCTGCTGCGGCGCGATTCCACCGCACTGATCGGGCAGGTGCTCTGGGATGCCATTCCGGACCTGGTGGGAACGGAGGCAGAGCAGCAACTTCGCATGGTCGCGGAGCAAAGACAGACGCGGCGATTCGAGTTCTTCTTCGCGCCGTTCAACACCTGGTTCGACATCACCATCTATCCGGCGCGCGGCGGCCTGACCGTCTATTTCCGCGACATCACCGCGCAGCACAAGCGCGATGAGCGGCTGCGGCTGCTGGAAGTGGCGGCGAACCAGATCAATGACATCATCATGATCGCGGATGCCGATCCGCTGGGGCCCGACGGCCCGCGCACCCTTTTCGTCAACAAGGCCCTGGAGCGACTGACAGGCTTCGGCGCTGCGGAGGCCACCAGTCTGGTCCCGGGCCTGCTGCACGGACCGCGGACCGATGCCGCCGAGCTCGCGCGCATTCATGCCGCACTGACCGCGCATCAGCCGATCCGCACCGAATTGCTGAAATACCGCAAGGATGGGCGTGAGCTGTGGATCGAGCTCGACATCATGCCCGTTGCCAACGACGCGGGCGTCTTCACGCACTGGGTCTCGGTTGAGCGTGACGTCACCGAGCGCAAACACGCCCAGATCCAGCTCGAGCAGCAGGCGGCGCTGCTGGATCAGGCAAGGGATGCGATCCTGGTGCGCGGCACGGACCACCGCATCCTGTACTGGAACCGCAGCGCGGAACGGCTTTATGGCTGGACCGCGCAGGAAGCGATCGGGCGGTCGGTCGCTGACCTGCTGTACCGCGACACCAGTGCCTTCAGCGTCGCCCATGCCGCGGTGCTGGCGCGCGGCGAGTGGAACGGGCAGGTCGAACAGTTCCACAAGGATGGAACGCGCCTGGTGGTGGAGGGCGCCTGGTCACTGGTGCGGGATGCGGAAGGCGGGCCGCGCGCGATCCTGGCGGTGAACACGGATATCACGGAGCGTCTGGAACTGGAGCAGAAGCTGCGCCAGGCGCAGCGGCTGGAGGCGGTCGGCCAGCTCACCGGCGGCGTTGCACATGACTTCAACAACCTGCTGACCGTGATCCTGGGCAACTCGGAAATGCTGGCCGACAGCCTCGGCCATGACGAGCAGCTGCAGCAGATGGCGGCGATGAACATGGCCGCGGCGGAACGCGGCTCCGCTCTCACCAGCCGGCTGCTTGCCTTCTCCCGCCGCCAGGCCCTCGACCCGAAGGCGATCGACGTCAACCGCCTGCTGGCCGGGCTGCACCAGATGCTGCAACGGACGCTCGGCGAGCATATCGAGATCCGGATCGCGAATGTACCCGATCTCTGGCCAGCGATGATCGACCCGCCGCAGCTCGAGAATGCGGTGCTGAACCTGTGCATCAATTCGCGCGATGCGATGGGCGCCGGCGGCAGGCTGGTGATCGAGACGGCGAATGTGCATCTCGATGACGCCTATGCGGCGGCGGAGGGTGAGGTTGCGCCCGGCGCCTATGTGCTCGTCGCCGTCTCCGACACCGGCAGCGGCATGACGCCGGAGGTCGCGGCCCGCGCCTTTGAACCGTTCTTCACGACCAAGGAGGTAGGCCAGGGCAGCGGCCTCGGCCTCAGCATGGTGTTTGGCTTCATGAAGCAGTCCGGCGGACACGTGAAGATCTACTCCGAGGCCGGGCACGGCACCGTGGTGAAGATGTACCTGCCGCGCGCCGCCGTCCCGTCCTCGCGCATCCCGGGCAGCGGAGAGGGCGAGGTGCTGCGAGGCGGGGTCGAGAAGCTTCTGCTGGTGGAGGATGACCCTCTGGTGCGCGAGCATGTGGCCACGCAGTTGCGCGACCTGGGCTACCGCGTGGTGGTGGCAAGCCAGGCCGCGGAAGCGATGCAGGCGCTGCACCAGCAGGCGGATTTCGACCTGCTTTTCACCGATGTCGTCATGCCGGGCGGCATGCACGGGCCGGCGCTGGCGGAACAGGCGCGCCGGCTTCGTCCCGGGCTGCGCGTCCTGTTCACCTCCGGCTACACGCAGAACGGCATCGTCCACCATGGCCGGCTTGATCCCGGTGTGCTGCTGCTGAACAAGCCGTACCGGCGGCGCGACCTGGCGGAGAAGATCCGGCAGGCCCTGGATGGCACTGGTAACGGCACCGAGAACGGCACCGGCGAAGCCGCCGCTGCACCACCACATGCGTGAGGTCCAAGACACTGCGTCCTGCGGCGGCAGGCTGGCCGCGCTGCGCGCATGGCATGTGGGTTCCGCCCATCGCCGCGCGAATTTCTGGACAGGTGTTGCCGCCGGATTCGACTCACCGGTTGCACGAACATACAGTCACGGGCAACGTCTGCTCAACGAAATCGGGGGAGCGCCCATGGCTGCCCGTTCCACCCCCAACCCCGTTCCGGCCAGCGATCTGCCTAGACTGCAAAGGCCTGTGCTGGTGCTGGAGGATGATCCCACGGTGGCCGGCACCATCTGCACGGCGCTGGCGCGCGATGGCTGGGAAACCGTGGCCGCCACCACGCTGGCCGAGGGCCGGTTGCGGCTGTACCGCGACAATCCGCGCCTGGTCATCGTCGATCTTGGCCTGCCGGATGGCAACGGCATCGCCTTCGTCCGCGAGGCGGCCAGCTGCGCCGATCTCGGCATCATCGTCGTCAGTGGCCGCGCGGAGGAGGTGGATCGCGTCATCGGCCTCGAGGTCGGGGCCGATGACTACCTGACCAAGCCCTTCTCCCCGCGCGAGATGGTCGCCCGTGTCCGCGCCCTGAGCCGACGCCTCGATTCGGTCGCACCACAGGCCGTCTTGCATCCTTCTTTCGCCGGGCTGCAGGAAACCCAGGCGGCTGCACCGGTGCCGCCGGATCCCATGACGCAGGATGCGGAAGGGGCGCCGGGCGCGAGCGTGGCAGAGCCGGCGGCATGGACCATCGCCGGCATTTCGCTCCAGCCCTCGCGCTTTCGCGTGGTGGCCGCCGATGCGAGTGAGACGCGGCTGACCGGCGCAGAGGCCGGGCTGCTGGCCCTGCTGCTGACCGAGCCGGAGCATCTGGTGGACCGGCAGACGATCTCGGAACGGGTGCTGGGGCGCAAGCTGCTGCCCGAGCAGCGCGGCGTGGACCAGCTCGCCTCCAACCTGCGGCAAAAACTGCTCGCGGCCTCGGCGGGGCAGATGACGATCGCGGCGCAGCGCGGCCGGGGCTATCGGCTCATCTGGTGATAAACCCTTCACCCGTCGATCCTGCGGTGACGGCCGCGCCTGCCACACCGCCACCGCTCCGTATCCTGGTGCTTGATGATGAGCGGCCGATCGTCGAGCTGCTGGTGCGCGGGCTGTTGCAGCGCGGCTTCCTGGTTCAGGGCGTGCATGATGCGGCCGCGGCCAAGGCTGCCATCGATTCCGATCCGGCCATCGGCGTGCTGCTTTCCGATGTCCGCATGCCCGGCCAGACCGGACTGGCCCTCGCCGAGGAATTGCTGCGCGACCGGGAGGAGACGCAAGCGCTGGAGGTGGTGCTGCTGACCGGGGGTGCCACGGCCGATGTCGCGCTCGGCGCGCTGCGCGCCCGCACCTTCGACCTGGTGCAGAAGCCGTTGCGGCTGGCGGAGGTGGCCGCGGTGGCGGAGCGCGCCTTGGCCAGCTGTCGCCAGCGCCGCACACGCGCGCTGCGTGATGCCGAGGTGGATCTTCGCATTGGCAGGGCGGAGGCGGAGCGCGCGCGGCTGGTCGATCGGCTGTCCGCCTCCTCCGCACGGCTGGATGATGCGCAAAGCGCGCTGGCCGCCAGCCAGCGCATGCGGAGCGACCTGCTGGCGGTAATTTCACACGAAATGCGGACGCCGCTGATCCCGATCCTTGGCTTCTCCGAGATCCTGGCCGGCGGCATGGCGCTGCCGGCCTCCGAGGTGCAGGATTACGGCCGACTGATCCATTCCGGCGCGCGACGCCTGCTTTCGCTGATCGAGGCGGCACTCGACATCGTCGCGCTGGAACATGGGCGTGGCCTGGGGGCCGGGCTGCAGGAGCCGGTGCCTCGCCTGCTGAGCCGGGTCCTGGCCGCGCAGCAGCCCGAGGCGGCGGCACAGGGCGTTCGGCTGGAACTGGCGCATGGCGGTGCGCCCGGCCTGCTCCATGGCGATCTCCGCCTGCTGGCCGCGGCGCTCAACCATCTGCTGGACAATGCGATCAAGGCCTCCCCGCAGGGCGGCACCGTGCTGCTCGACTGGGCGGTGCGGCAGGATCAGGGCATCAACATCGTGGTGCGCGATCATGGCGCCGGGCTGCCGGAAGGGCTGGAAAGCCAGATCGGCACGCCCTTCCTGCAGGCAGACATGTCGCTGACCCGCAACTGGCCCGGCGCCGGGCTGGGGCTCGCGCTGGTCAGCCGCGTCGCCGCGGCGCATGGCGGGCGGCTGCGACTGCGCGCAGCGGAAGGCGGCGGAACGGAGGCCTGCCTGGAATTGCCTGCAGCCCGGCATCCGGCCGCCGCCTGAACCGCCAGCCCGGTCTCCGGTCTACACGCCGGCTTTGGCGCCCTGGCTCCGCAGGCTCGCGTAGCGCCGGGTCACCGTGTCCAGGTTGTCGTGGCACCATTGCGCCATCCGCTCCTCCTCCCGCAGCGACAGGTCGAGTGGCGCATGCGCCGCCGCATGACCGGCCAGTTCGGACAGGGTGATGAGGGAGCGGTAGCTGGCGATCTCGAAATGCTCGAAGGCGTAGTTCGCCAACGAGTTCTTGAGCACCTCATCCGGGGCGAACACATGCCCGGCGGCCGCCATGTTGCCCATGAAGCCGGTGACCATGTCCTTGAAGCCGGAATGGGAGGTGCCGAGTGATTCCAGCAGCTCATCCAGCCGGTCCCGCTGCACCTCGCTTTCCTTGATGTGCTGCCGAAGCTGGGCTTCCACATCCGGATAGTTTTCCAGCCGCTCCACCTGCCGCGACAGCAGCTGGATGGCCTCGGTTTCCAGCGCACGGGCATTGACCAGGCCCGACACGTAAATCTCGCGGATGCTCTCAGGCATGACGCTCTCCATTGCACTGTTCATGCGGCCCCGCCTTCGGTCTGGTGCCGTGGCCAGCGAACGCGGCAGGCTCGCGCCCGTCCGCATGACGAGGCAGTGATTACGCAGCCCGTGCGAACCCCGGCCGGCGCCTTGCCCGCTGCCGATCCGGGATGGGAGGATGCGCACAGCCGCGGCGTGGCCACGGGCCAATGCGCGGGAGAGGAGAGGCGAATGGGCCTGCTGCTGCGCGGATTGCTGGTGGTGGCCGGCGCCATCGCCGCCCTGTTCGTGGCGCGGGATGCGCCGAACTTCGCGGTGGTGGAAGGCATGGTGGCGGTGGTCATCATCGCCGCCATCGTGCTGGCGCTGGCGCTGACCCGCAGGAAGTAGCCGCGCGGGAGGTGGCCGATCCGCGCAACAATTCTTGCCAAATGACGGGCCTGGCCGGATAGGCTGCCGGAATGGAAATCGTGCAGGCCGTGCTGGCCCTGATCGCGGCCTGTATCGGCTTCGCGCTGGTCGCGCGGCGGCTGAACCTGCCCTATGCCGTCATCCTGGTGATCGGTGGGATTGCCCTGGCCTTCATCCCGGGCCTGCCGACGGTGACGCTGGATCCGGCGCTCGCGCTGGCCTTCTTCCTGCCGCCGCTGTTGCAGGCCAGCGCCTGGCGCACGGATTGGCGGGCCTTCCGGTCCGAGTTCCGCCCCATCCTGTTCCTGGCCGTCGGCGCCGTGCTGTTCACGGCCGTCTGCATCGCCGTGGTCGCCAAGCTGCTGATCCCGGGCCTGCCCTGGGCCGCGGCGGTTGCGCTGGGCGCCATCGTCGCGCCGCCGGATGCGGTGGCGGCCGCGGCCGTGCTCGGCCGGCTGCCGATGCCGCGCCGGCTGGTGACCGTGCTGGAAGGCGAGAGCCTGGTGAATGATGCGACGGCGCTGGTGCTGTACCGCTTCGCCATTGCCGCCGTCGCCGCGGGCGGCATCGCGCTGGACCAGGCGGTGGGCTCCTTCTTCCTGGTGGCGCTCGGCGGCATCCTGGTGGGGTGGGGCGTGGGGCTGGCCTGTGCCTGGGCCTTCCAGCGGCTGAAGGACCCGCTGCTGGAGATCGCCGCCAGCTTCGTCGGCTGCTTCGGCAGCTTCTTCGCGGCGGAAGCCCTGGGCCTGTCCGGCGTGATCGCGGTGGTTACCACGGGGCTGGTGCTCGGCCAGTTGCAGCACCGCATCCTGGCGCCGGAATCCCGCATCAGCGCGCAGGCGGTGTGGGGCTTCGTGGAATTCGTGCTGACCAGCCTGATCTTCATCCTGGTGGGCCTGCAGCTTCGCGGCATTCTCAATCGCATTTCCGAGCATGGCGTGCTGGAACTGGCCTTCCTGGCGGTGACGCTGTCCCTGACACTGATCCTGAGCCGCTTCGCCTGGGTGTTCCCCATGGCGCTGATCCCGGGCGTGCTGCCGGGGGCGGCCGAGGGCGCCCGCCGCGCGCCGCTCGGGCATCTGGTGGTGATATCCTGGTCGGGGATGCGGGGCGTGGTATCGCTGGCCGCGGCGCTGGCCCTGCCGCTCGATTTCCCCTACCGGGACCTGCTGGTATTCCTGGCCTTCTGCGCCATCCTGGCAACGCTGGTCCTGCAGGGCACGACGCTGGAATGGGTGATCCGCCGCCTGGGCGTGGCCGAGAAGCCGGTGGCCGGCATGGCGCCGGCGGAGGCTCAGGCGCGCCGGCAGATCGCGCGGGCGACCCTGGCCGAGGTGGAAGAACGGGCGGAGGATATCCTGGAAGGTGCCGTGGCGCGTGACCTGCTGGCGGAATTCCGGGAACGCGCCCGGATCTATCGCGGCGTCGCCGATGGCGGCGGCCATGCGGAGCTGGAGGCACGGATGCGGATACGCCTGGCGGCGCTGCGCGCCGGCCGTCGCGCCCTGCTGGATCAGCACCGCGAGGGTGCGGTGAATGACATGATGCTGGCCCGCCTGGCCCATGAGATGGATCTTGAGGAATTGCGAATCCTGCGCCTGCTGGGGGCTCGATGAGCCTGCTGCCCGATCAGCTTGAGGCCGCGCGTCGCGGCCTGCTGGACCTGTCCACCCGCAACCGGCTGCTGTCCCTGCCCAAGCCCGGCCGGTCCCGCGGCGTGGTGCTGCTGGATGACGAGGATGCCAGCTTCGTCCTGGCCGCCCTGGCGGATGGCCGGACCTTCACCTTCGAAGCCTCCGCCGAGGCCGCCGAGGCCGCCCCCCGCCGCGCCCGCCGGACGGTGCGGGTGGAAGGCGTGGCCCAGGCCGATGCGGCGCAGAGCCGTGAGGATGCGCGGCGCGACAATCGCCTGCGGGTGAAGCTGCCGCGGGAGGATCTGGCGCGGCGCCTCCGCGACCTGATGCAGGATGCCCGCACGGCGCGGGAGGAGACGGGCATCGCCACCCTGTCGCTGGCGCTCGGCGCGCTGGCCTGGCGCGACCCGGGAACGCCGGAGACGGAACGCCTGGCCCCGCTCGCCCTGCTGCCGGTGCTGCTGGAACGCCAGGGCGTGTCGCAGGTGTTCCGCCTGCGCGCCGCGGGGGAGGAGGCGGAGGAGAACCTCTCGCTGCGCCAGAAATTGCAGGCCGAGTTCCGGGTCGAGCTGCCACCCTTCCCGACCGAGGATTTCGCGCCCGCCGCCTGGGCGGAAGCCGTGCAGACGGCGATCGGGGCGCGGGATGGCTGGCGGGTGGAGGCGGATTCGCTGGCCGTCGGCCTGTTCTCCTTCCAGAAATTCCTGATGTGGCGGGACCTGGACCCCGCGGTGAATCCGGGCCTGCTGACGCATGGCATGATCCGCGCACTGGTCGGTGGCGAGGCGCTGGATGCGCCGCCCCCCTTCGGCCCGGACGTGGATGTGGATGAGGCGATCCCGGTGGAACGCCTCGACCACGTCATGGAGATGGATGGCAGCCAGGCGCTGGCGGCGGAGGCGGTTCGTCTCGGTGGTGGCGAAGGCGCCCCCGGCCATGTCGTCATCCAGGGCCCGCCCGGCACGGGCAAAAGCCAGACCATCGCCACCATCATCGCCCAGGCGGTGCTGGATGGCCGCAGCGTGCTGTTCGTGGCGGAAAAGCTGGCGGCGCTGGAGGTGGTGGAACGCCGCCTCGGCCAAATCGGCCTCGGCCCCGCCTGCCTGGAACTGCATGCGGAAAAACAGTCGAAGCGCGCAGTGCTGGATGAGCTGCGCGCGACGCTCGCTGCGCCCCCGGTGGCGATGCCGGACCGGGCGCCGGTGCTGCGCCGGCTTGGCTCGCTGCGCGGAAGGCTGAACCAGCATGCGCGCGCCATGGGCAATGCCGTGGGCGAAAGCGGGCGGCCGCTGCATGCGGTGGTCGGCAGGCTGGCGGCGCGTCGGGCCGCCGGCGCGGCGGCACCCGATTTCACGCTGCCGGCCGGGGACTGGGATGCGGCACGCATCGCGGCGGCGCGCGGCGCGGTGGCGGAGCTGGCGGCCTGCGCGGCGGCCGGCGGGCCGGGCAGCATCTGGCGCGGCGTCGGCGCGGCGCTGGACCCGCTGGCGCAGGACCGGCTGATGGCGCAACTGCCCACGCTGATCCGCGCGCTGACCGCCGGCGCCGCGGCCCTGTTGCCGGCCGCCAGGGTGCAGGCCCAGCCGGCTGTGCAGGCCGAGCCGGGGGTGCAGGCCCAGTCGGCTGTGCAGGCCCAGCCGGGGGTCCAGGCGCAGCCGGGGCCAGCGAGGGCGGCGCATCTGCTGGCGCTGTCGCAGGCCATCGCGCAGGCGCCGGCGCATGATGCCGCGGCGCTGGCGCATCCCGCCTGGCAGGCCGAACCGGAACCCCTGGCCGCACTGGCCACAGCGACCGCCGCGCTGGCCGAAGCCGGGCGCGACGCCCGCCTGCGCCCCGGAGCCCTGGCCCTCGATGGCCTGGCGGCTGCGCGCGCCACCCTGGCCGAGGGCGGTGGCTTCTTCGCCTTCCTCTCCTCCGCCCAGCGCGCCGCCAAGGCGCTGGCCGCGCAGGTGGTGGCGGACGGCGCGCCGGTGCTGCCGGCGCTGGATGCCGCCATCGCCGGCCAGGCCGCCGCGCGTTCCGTGGCGGCGAACGAGGCCACTGGCCGCGCCGCCTTCGGCACGCTCTGGGGTGATGGCGCGGCCATGGCCGCCCTGGTGGCCTGGCGCCGTCAACACGGCGCCGCCGCCGCCACGGCGCTGGCCGCCGGGATGCCGGTGCTGGACGAAGCCACGGTGCGGGCGGCGCTGGACGCCTGGGAGGAATTGGCGGCGGCGACGCAGTTCGAACTCCCTCAGGCCTTCGGCGAAGCCGACCCCTCACTCGGGACAATCGCCGCCCGCCTCGGGGACTGGGCGGCGCAGCCGGAGGCGCTGACGCCCTGGCTTGCCTGGTGCCGCGCCGTGCAGGCGGCAGGCGCCGAACTCGCGCCGCTGGTGCAGCGCCTGGAAGCCGGCAGCCTGGCGCCCGATGCCGCCGCCGATGCGCTGGAGGATGCGGTGGATGAGGCGCTGCTGAAGGCCGCGATGCGCGCCCGGCCGGAACTCGCCGCCTTCGACGGCGCCGGCTTCGACCGGCTGCTGACGGATTTCGCCGCCGCAGACCGGGACCGCATCGCGCTGGCACGGCGGGAGGTTGCCGCCACCCATGCCGCCGCCGTTGCCCGGGTGCGGACGATGCCGGCCTACCGCCTGCTGCTCGGCGAGTTTGAGAAGAAGCGCGGCCACCTTCCGGTGCGTGAGTTGCTTCTGCGCGCAGGCCCCGCCGTGCAGGCGGCCAAGCCCGTTTTCCTGATGTCGCCGCTCTCCGTCGCGCAGATGCTGGCGCCGCCGCATGGGCTGCGACCCGGCCTGACCTTCGACCTTCTGGTGATGGACGAGGCCTCCCAGATCGAGCCGGTCGATGCCCTTGGTGCCATCGCCCGGTCTCGGCAGGTGGTGGTGGTCGGCGACGACCGGCAGATGCCGCCGACCCGCTTCTTCCAGCGCATGACCTCCGAGGAGGAAGTGCCGGAGGAGGAGGAGGTCTCGGACACGGTGGCGGCGCGGGAGGTGGAGAGCATCCTGGGTCTCGCCAATGCGCGCGGCGTGCCGAATGTGATGCTGCGCTGGCACTATCGCAGCCGGCACGAAAGCCTGATCGCCACCAGCAACGCGCAATTCTATGGCGGCCGGCTGATGGTGCTGCCCTCCCCGCGCGGCCGGTCCGCTTCGCTCGGCCTTTCGCTGGTAAAGGTCGCCGGCGAGTGGCAGGCCGGTGCGGGCGTGAACCAGGTGGAGGCGCGCGCGGTGGCGGAGGCGGTGCTGCGCCATGCGAAGGAAAGCCCTGGCGAGACGCTCGGCGTTGCCGCCTTCTCGCTGCGCCAGCGCGACGCCATCCTCGATGCGGTGGAGGCGCTGCGGCGCGAGGATGAATCGGCAGAGGCCTTCTTCACCGCGCATCCGCACGAGCCCTTCTTCGTCAAGAACCTGGAGAATGTGCAGGGCGACGAGCGCGACGCGATCTTCATCAGCGTCGGCTATGCGCGTGGTGCGGACGGAAAACTCGCCATGCGCTTCGGCCCGCTTTCGGCGGAAGGCGGCGAGCGGCGGCTGAATGTGCTGATCACCCGCGCCAAGACGCGCTGCTTGGTGTTCTCCGGCATCACCGCCGAAGACATCGACCTCGATCGCGCCACCGGCGCCGGCGTCGCCGCGCTGAAGGCCTTTCTGCAATTTGCCGAAGGTGGCGAGGATCGCCGCGCGACCGGCGGCGAGGCCATCGCGCCGCTGGCCCGCCTCATCGCCGAGGACATCACCGCCGCGGGGATGGAGCCGGTGGGGCGCGTCGGCAGCGCCGGCCTGTTCCTCGATGTCGCGGCGCGGCGGGATGGCGACTACCTGCTGGGCGTGGAGGCCGATGCCGCGCATTGGGCGGCGCTGCGTGGCGCGCGGGATCGTGACAATGGCCGTGGTGCGGCGCTCGGCCGCATGGGCTGGCGGCTGCACCGCGCCTGGAGCCTGGCCTGGCTGCAACGCCCGGATGCGGAACGCGCCCGGCTTCGGGCGGCGCTGGGTGCCACGCCGGAGGACGTGCCGGCCACCCCCCTGCCCGCCGATCCGGGCCTCGCGCAGCCTTATGTGGAGGCCGCGCCGGAGGTGCCGGAGGGCCGCATCCCCGACCTGCCCTTCGCCCGGCTTGCCGCGCTGCTGGCGGAGGTGATCCGGGTGGAACAGCCGGTGCATGGCGAGGCGGTGCTGGAACGCGCCAGGCTGTTGTTCGGGCAGGCGGCGCTATCCGCCACCGATCGCGGCGCGCTGCAACAGGCGCTGCGCCTGGCAACGCAGCTGGAGGGCGTGGCGGAGGAGGCCGGCTTCTGGACAGCGGAGGGCGCCGGCCCGGCGCAGCCGCGGGATCGTCGTGCCGCGGCACCGCATCTGCGTCGCGCCGCCCTGCTGCCGCCGGCGGAGGTGGCGGCAGCGGCACAGGCGCTGCTCACCGCAATGCCCGGCTCCACCGAGGATGAGCTGGTGGCCGGCGTGGTGCGGCTGCTGGGGCTGGAGGCCGCCGCGGCCCCCGCGATCGCGGCGCGGATCGCGGCGCTGGTCGGTGCGGGCGCGATCAGCCCGGCGGCTGCGTGACCTGCTCCCGCAGCCAGGCGAGGTCGCGGCGCAGGGCGTAGAATTGCCGGCCATAGGCGCTGGGCACGGACATCTTCGCGATCTTGCCTTCCAGTGCCGCGATGCGTTGCAGCAGGGCGTCGGGGTCCTTGGCGCCGGGCAGATCCGCCTCGATCGCGCGCATGTCATCGTAGTAGCGCCAGATACGGCTCTCCATCTGCCAAGTATACAGCGGCGGCGCGAAGCGGATCAGCGGCAGCGCCAGCGTCAGCAGCGGGATCAGCAGCACCCACATCCGCTCCACCGTCACCGCCACCCAGAAGGGCATCCAGCTCTGCAGAAAAGTCGGGCCGCTTTCATACCAGCGGGCGGCATCGCGATGCAGCGGCAGATCCTGATTCAGCGCGGAGGGAAACCGCCCCTCCGGCGCGAAGCTCTGCCGGCCGCGATGTTCATCCTGCAGGATGCGGATGAACAGGCTGACCAGCTGTGGATGCACATCCGCCGGCGCGACCAGCGAGGCGGCCGGCGCCAGCAGCACGACGTCATCGGTCGGCAGATCCAGCGCCAGCGAGAAACCGCTGCGTGGCAAGCGTACCGGCGAAACATAAGGCAAAAGCCTGGCATAGGCGGCGGCGCGGCTTTCGAAATTCACCAGCTCCACCTGCTCGGTCGCCGCCATCAGGCGGGAGATGGCCGGGCCGGGCGCCGCGGCGACGAAGATGGCGGCATCGAGATCACCGGCCAGCAGGGCCTCCGCGGCTTCGATGCCGGAAAGTGGGGAGGCGATGTAGCTGTCAGGCTGCACCGCATTCACCGCCAGCATGGCAAGCCCCAATGCGCGCGTGCCGCTGCCGGGCGGACCCATGGCGATGCGCGCGCCATTCAGTTCCTGTAGCCGCTGCCGCCCGGCATCGCGCCGTACGAAGACCCAGGCGGGTTCGAAGAAGACCGAGCCGAGTGAGACCAGCGGCTCGTCCTGCGCCTCCGCGGTGCGGCCCTGCGCGGCGACGGGCGTACCCGCCGCGCCGTCACCCTGAAGCGCTGCCGCGACGCCGCCCTGGACCAGCGCGAAATCGACGCGCCCCTGGCGCAGCAGCGCCAGATTCTCCACGCTGCCCTGGCTTTGCACCAACTCCACCGTGAAATCCTCGGCCCGCAGCGCCGCAGCATAGCGGCGCACGGCTTGGGCATAGGCGCTGTCCTCCCCCGGCCCCGTCGCGATCCGCAGGTAGGGCGGCGGCGGCGGCGCGACAAAGCGATAGGCGATGCCCAGCCCGCCCGCCACCAGCAGGACAACCAGGCCCCAGGTGCGAAGAAAAGTAGCAATGGCGGTCCACATGCGACCCTAACCGACCAGATGGCGCCGGGTTCGTCCAGGCATCACGCGCCGGGCGTCGCAACCATTTCACACCTAGACGCGTTGGCACCGGCATCACGAACGGTCCTGAGAGCGGGCCATCACGACGAAAGGAACGACATGATGACCAACAAGGCACGTCTTCTCGGCGCCGCGGCGCTGGGTTTGATGGTGGCGGCCTGCGGCACCGATCCGCAGGAACGGGTCACGGGCGGCGCGGCAGCAGGTGCAGCGACCGGTGCCGGCGTCGGCGCTCTGGGTGGGCCGGTCGGCGCGTTGGCCGGTGCGGCGATTGGTGGTGGCGCGGGTGCCGTGACTGGCGCGACGACCTCCCCCCGCGACGTCAATCTCGGCCGTCCGGTCTGGAACGATCCCGAGACCCGCGTGCCGGGCGTGGCCCCGACGCGTGGTGGCGGCATGTCCAGCAACGCATCCACGCGTGATGTCCAGCAGGCGCTGAACCAGCGCGGCTTCAATGCCGGTGGCGCGGACGGCATCATGGGCCCCCGCACCCGCAGCGCCCTGCGCGATTTCCAGCGCGCCAACAACCTCGAGGCGACCGGCCGCGCCGACGCTGCCACGCTTTCGGCGCTGAACGTCAGCGGCGCGCAGTCGATGCGCGGCAATACCGGCCGCACCGACCGCAACAGCGCCTATATGGGCGGCGGTATGGTGGGTGGCAGCGCCGGCGCGATGCAGGGTAGCGGCAGGCAGATGAGCCAGACGAGCCCTGACCGCAGCGGCGTTGCGACGGATGCCGATCCGGGCACCGGCGGCACGGGTGGCTCGGGCGGCGGCAATCGTCCGGCGACCAGCCCGAACTACGGCGGCAGCGGCACCACCAATCCGCTGGAGCGTAGCGGCGCGGCGACCGGTGCGGATCCGGGCACCGGCGGCACCGGCGGTTCGGGCGGCGGCGCGCCGACCATGCCGACCAGCCCGGGTGTCACCGGCACGCCGGGCGGCTCCGGCAGCACGCTCGAGCGTCGCGGCACGGCAACCGATGCCGATCCGGGCACGGGTGGCACGGGCGGCTCGGGTGGTTCCGGTGGCGCCACCTTGCCGACGCGCTGATCGCGGCACGGTGTGATGGAAGGGGCCGGGGGCGAGAGCCTCCGGCCTTTTCCACGTTCAGCTTCCCATCATCGTGGCGGGCAGCCAGGTGACGATGCCGGGGAAGATCGTGACCAGCGCCACGGCCAGCACCATCAGGAAGAAGAAGGGCAGCGTATTGCTGGCCACCGTCATCATCCCCTTCCCGGTCAGCCCCTGCAGTACGAACAGGTTGAAGCCGACGGGCGGCGTGATCTGCGCCATTTCCACCACCAGCACGATGAAGATGCCGAACCAGATCAGGTCAAAGCCGGTCTGCGCGATGATCGGCAGCACCACCGACGCGGTCAGCACGATCATGCTGATGCCATCGATGAAACAGCCGAGCAGCAGGTAGATGATCGTCAGGCAGGCGATGATCATGAAGGGGCTGAAGCCCTGGCTGCCGACCCAGGTGGCCATCGCCGCCGGAATCCCGGAATAGGCCATCGCCTTGGTCAGGAAGGCTGCGCCCGCCAGGATCAGGTTGATCATGCAGGACAGCTTCACCGCGCCCATCAGGCTTGCGCTGAAGGAGGCGCGGTTGAGCGTACCGCCCCAGGCGGACAGCGCCAGCGCGCCGGCAACGCCGAAGGCCGCCGCTTCCGTCGCCGTCGCCCATCCGAAATAGATGCTGCCCATGACGAAGGCGATCAGCAGCAGCACCGGGATCAATTGCCCGCTGGCGCGCAGCTTGTCCCGCAGTGGCATTGGCGGGTCGGCCGGCGGCACCAGCTTCGGGTTCAGCAGCGACCAGATGGCGATGTAGCCGGAGAACAACAGGATCAGCAGCAGCGCCGGCCCCAGTCCGGCGATGAACAGGCGGACGATGGAAACTTCCGCCGCCACGCCATAGACGATCATCACGATCGAGGGCGGGATCAGCAGCCCCAGCGTGCCGGCCCCGGCCAGCGACCCGATCGCCATCGGCTGGTGATAGCCACGCTTCGTCAAGGCGGGTAGTGACATCTTGCCGATGGTGGCCGTGGTGGCGGCCGAACTGCCGGAAACGGCGGCGAAGATGCCGCAGCCGAGCACGTTCACATGCATCAGCCGCCCCGGCAGCCACTGCACCCAGGGCGCCAGGCCGCGGAACATGTCGTCCGACAGTTTCGTCCGGAACAGGATTTCACCCATCCAGATGAACAGCGGCAGCGCCGCCAGCGTCCAGCTGGCGAGCGACCCCCACACCGCGCTGCCCAGCACCTTCTCCGCCGGGAAGCTCGCCATGCCGGTCATCAGCATGGGCAGCGCAACCACGCCGACCAGGCCGGTCATCAGCAACCCCAGCCCGATCCAGACGCCAAGGCCAAGGATCAGGAACAGAACGCCGAGCAGCAGAAGCCCGGCCTCGGTCTGCGCGAGGTCCATGGTCAGATCTCTCCCATCGCGCGGTCCAGGGCCGATTGTTCCGCCGCGCGGCGGTAGGAAGGCGTGCCGCCGGCCAGATGCACGACCAGATCATCCAGCAGCGCCAGCGCGAACAGTGTGCAGCCCACGGCGCAGGCGGATTGCGGCACCCAGAGCAGCCAGGGCACGGTGCCCTGCGCCACATCCTCGAACTGCCAGGAATCATGGGCGAGGTCGGCGACCGCATAGGCGAGGAAGCCGGCCAGCCCGGTGCTGATGACCAGGGCCAGCGCCTCCATCCCGAAGCGGGTCGCGCCCTTCACATGGCCGATGATGAGATCGACGCGGATATGCGCGCCATTGCGGAAGGCATAGGCCAGCGGCAGCAGGGCGGAACCGGCGACGGCGAAGGCCGTCAGGTCATCCGCGCCGTTCAGCGACATGCCGAATTGCCGGCCGATCACCTGCAACGCGATGATGATGCCGATGCTGGCCAGCGTCATGGCGCCGGCAATGCCGCCGGCGAGATACAGCAAATCCAGAACCCGGCGCAGCGCGCCCATCTCAGCCGGCCGCCCGCAGATCGGCGATGATCTTGCGGCCATCCTCCCCGGCGCGGCCGGCCCATTCATCGGCCATGGTGGCGCCGATGCGGGCCATGCCTTCCATCAGGGCGGGCGAGGCCGCCGCCACGGTCATGCCACGGCTGGCGAGGGTGGCCTGCGTCGAGTCGCGCGCCGCCTCGCTCAGCGCCCAGCCGCGCGTCTCGGCTTCGGCGGCGGCGCTGCGGATGGTGGCCTGCACCTCGGCCGGCAAGGCTTCCAGCGCGCGGCGGTTCACGAAGACTGCGTTCTTGGTCCAGGTGAAGCCGATCGGTGTGAAGAACTTCGCGTAATCCCAGGCCGCGCTGTCCACGCCGGTGGCTGCCGAAGTGACCATGGAATTCACCACGCCGGTGGCGAAGGCCTGTGGAATCTCGGCCGCCTGCACCAGCGTCGGCGTTGCGCCGATCAGCGTGGCGAAGCGGTTGGTCATCACGTTGAAGGTGCGCATCCGGGTGCCGCGCAGCGCCTCCAGCGTGTCCACCGGGAAGTTGGTATAGAAGCCCGAAGGCGGCCAGGGCACCGTGTACAGCAGGGAAAGCCCCTGCCGCGCCAGCCGCGCCTCCAGCATCGGGCGGGACAGGTCGGCCAGCTTCTTCGCGCCGGCATAGCTGGTGACGAGCTGCGGGATGCTGTCCACTTCCAGCACCGGATCCTCGTTGCCATAGGCCGAGATCAGGATCTCCCCGAGTTGCACCTGGCCGGTCTGCGCGCCGCGCTTGATCTGCGGCATCGGCAGCAGCGCGCCATTGCTGTGCAGCTGGATCGAAAGTCGTCCGCCGGAGCCGGACTCGACCGCGGTGATGAAGCTGCGGATGTTCTGGGTGTGGAAATTGCCGTCAGGATAGGGGGTGGCGAACTGCCAGCGGGCCTGCGCCCGGGCTGGGCGGGACAGCGCGGGCGCGGCGAGACCGGCCGCCAGCATGGCGCGGCGAGAAAGAAACATGTCTGAAGCCCCCGATTGGCAGTTCGTTGTGCTGCCCGCGATCATCGGGGCCAAATGGCGCCGCGCGCAAGGGCCTGCTGCGGTGCAGCGTGATTTCCCCGGCCGGCGGGCCGGCCGGGGAGGCTGACGGGTCAGGCGCGGTAGTCGGCGATCAGCTTGGCGCCATCGGCACCGGCACGCGCCACCCACTCATCCGTCATGGTCGAGCTGATGCGGCGCAGGCCCTCGAGGAACTCCTCGGTCGGCGGGACGATCTGCATGCCGCGCTGGCCGAGCGTCGCCTCCGTGCTGCGCTGCGCCTCCGCGCTCAATTCGTAGCCGCGCGTCTCGGCGGCCGCCGCGGCGGCGCGCACCGCGGCCTGGTCGGCGGGCGACAGCGCATCCAGCGCGCGGCGGGAAACCAGCACGGCATTCTTGGTCATGGAGAAGCCGAGCGGCGTGAAGACCTTCGCGTAGTCCCAGGCGGCGGTATCGACGCCCGTGGCAGCGGAAGTGATCTGCGCCTGGACCACGCCGGTGGCGAAGGCCTGCGCCAGTTCCGCGGATTGCACCAGCGTGGGCTGCGCACCGACGAGCGCGGCGAATCGGTTGGTCGCCGGGCTGAAGGTGCGGAAGCGCAGGCCGCGCAGACCCTCGATGGTCGGGATCGGATTCTGGGCATAAAGGCCCGCGGGCGGCCAGGGCAGCATGTAGAGCAGGCTGAGGCCCTGGCGGGCGAAGCGCGTCTCGATATAGGGCTTCTGCAGGTCGGCCAGCTTCTTCGCCTGCGGGTAATTGGTGACCAGCTGCGGAATGGCGTCCGCATCAAAGAAGACGTCCTCGTTCGAATAGGCGGTCAGCAGGATCTCGCCCGCCTGCACCTGGCCGGTCTGCACGCCGCGCTTGATCTGCGGCATCGGCAGCAGGCCACCATTGGTATGCAGCTGGATGGAGAGGCGGCCGCTGGTCGCGGCCTCGATCTCCGTCACCATCTGGCGGATGTTGCGGGTGTGGAAATTGCCGTCGGCATAGGGCGTGGCCATCTGCCAGCGCGTCTGTGCCGCGGCGCCGCGCGACAGCGCGGGCATGGCAAGGGCGGCGCCGGTGGCGGCGAGGAGGTGGCGGCGGTTGATCATGGTGAAGCTGTCCCTCGGATGTTGCTCTCCGTGGCGCGAGCATCGCCCCCAACCGCCCGGGGGGGCAAGTCCCCGCGTTACAGCGGGTAATCCCGCGCGGGATCGATGCCGGCAGCGGTGAGGAATTTCCGCATCTCCACCACCTCCTCCTTCGACAGGCTGTGCCGCGTGTCGTGGAAGCCGTGGGTATGGCCGGCGAGGGAAACCTTCATCTGGCCATGCCCGCCGGTCGTCACCTCCGCCCCTACCGCCTCCATCACCGCGAAAGCCTGCTTCGGGTCGATATTGGCGCTGACGGGGTGTGCGAACAAAGCGTGGAGAACCTTGCGGTGCTGGTGGTTCATCATTCTGATCCTGGCGTTGTGACCAGGGCTGTCTCCGCCCGCGCCTGGCGCGGGTCCTTGACCTGAATCAAGCGGGATCAGTTGGCGGGGCGGGTTCCCATGGCGACGGTGCGCTCATCCATCCGCGGCTCATGCACCAGGCCGCGGCGCGTCGCCCAGGTATTGGTGATGTTGTACAGCGGCACCATCGCCACATCGTCGGTCGCCAGCCGGATCGCCTGGCGCAGAACCGCGGCGCGATCCTCCAGCTTCAGCAGCGTCGCCGCGCGGTCGGTCAGCGCGTCCAGCTCCGGATTCGCGTAGCGCGCGGCATTGGCCGCGCCGCGCCTTGCCGCTCGGTCGAAGGTGCCGAGCACGCTGATCAGGAAGCTGCCGGCCTCTCCGGTGCTGCTGCCCCAGCCGGCCAGACGAATCGGAAATTCCTGGCGCGCGGCGCGGGCGGAATAGCTGCTCCAGGGCAACGCCTCCACCGTCGTGCGGATGCCGATGCGCGCCCACATCTGCGCCACCGCCTGGGCGGTGCGGGCATCATTCGGGTAGCGGTCATTCGGCGTGAAAAGGGCGATCCGAAACCCGTCCGGATACCCGGCTTCCGCCAGAAGCCGGCGAGCGCCCTCCGGATCGTAGTCCGGCACCGCAACCTCGGGCGCATGGGTGGTGGTGCCGGGCGGCATCCACTGGCCGGCGGGCGCGGCGGCACCCTCCATCACCCGGTCCACCAGCGCCTCCCGGTTCACCGCGATGGTCATGGCACGGCGCACCCGCGCATCGTCGAAGGGGTTCACCTCCATCGGGCGGCCGTCATTATCCGTCACCTGCGGCAGGTTGCCGCGGCGGGACCGGTCGAAGGCGATGAAGATCAGGCGCAGCCCCTGCACCTCCGCCACGGAAACGCGGCTGTCGCGGCGCAGGCGGGCTAGGTCGGTCGAGGGCACCTGGTCGATCAGGTCCACATCGCCGGCAAGCAGGGCGGAGACCCGCGCCGTGTCATTGGCGACGACCCGATAGGTCACCCGTTCCCAGTTCTGGCGCGGGCCGAACCAGGCATCGTTCCGCGCCAGCTCGAACCGGTCGCCGGGGACGGAATTCGTGATGCGGTACGGCCCGGTGCCGATGGCGGCGCGGAGCGCGTTGAAATCCTCCGTCCCGCGGCCTTCCACCGCATGCTTCGCGACGATGGCGATGGAGCCGAGTTCCACCGGCAGCAGCGGGTGCGGCGCCGCGGTGTGGAAGCGCACGGTGTGGGAATCGATGACCTCGGTGCGCTGGATGGCACGCACGAAGGGGGCGAAGCTGGCGGGCGTATTCGGCACCGTCGGCGGACGGGCGATGGAGAAGGCCACATCCTCCGCCGTGAAGGGCGTGCCGTCATGCCAGGTGACGCCACGGCGCAGCTTGAATTCCCAGACGGTCGGCGAGATCGCATCCCAGGACTCGGCGAGGCCCGGATAGGTCTTCACCTCCGCATCGCGTTCCACCAGCCGGTCGAAGATGTGCATGGACAGCGCGAAATTCGGCGCCGCGTTGTAGAAATGCGGATCGACCGAAGTGGGCGGCGCGCCCGTCGCGACCGTCAGGTTCTGGGCCAGGGCGACCGTACTGGCCGCGGCGAAGATGGTGGTCAGAACCCCGAGCCGCATGCGTGTCACCCCGCGCTTTCGACGTAGTGCCGTAGTTCCTCGGCCTCATGCACGGCTTCCTCGATCCGCGCCTTCACGAGATCGCCGATCGAGACCATTCCGGCGAGGCTGCCATCCTCCTCCAGCACCGGCAAGTGGCGCACGCGGCGATCCGTCATCAGCGCCAGTGCCTCCGCGATGCGGGTCTGGGGTGTCACGGTGTGCAGGGCGCGGGTCATCAGCTCCGCGGCCGGCATGGTCACGCACTGCGCGCCATGCGCGCCGACGGCACGGACGATGTCGCGCTCGCTGACGATACCCAGCACATCGTCGCCGCCATCGCGCACCAGCGCGGCGCCGATGCGGTGTTGCGCGAGGGTCTGCGCGACCTGGCCGACCGTATCCTGCGCGGAGACCGAAATCACCTCCGCCCCCTTTCGCTTCAGGATGATGGCGATGGTCATGGTTGTATCCTCCCGTTGCGGAAGGCGCGGCCGAGGCCGTCCCGCCGAGGACGGGATGGTGACAGGGAGGACAGCTTCGCGGCAAGCATTGCGTGCAGGGAGCAAGGTGCTGCACGCGATCATTGTGCAGCGCGGCAATTCAGGCGGGCGCACCCTCCCCGGTCAGCTGCGTCCTGACCAGCTCCGCGAAACGCCCATCCTGCGCCATCAGCTCGGCGAAGCTGCCGCGTTCCATCACGCGACCTTGTTCGAAGACCAGGATCTCCTCCGCATCGCGCACGGTGGACAGGCGGTGGGCGATGACGAAGGTGGTGCGATTGGCCATCAATGCCCGCAACGCCCGCTGCACGCGGGCTTCCGTGGCCGCATCCAGCGCGCTGGTCGCCTCGTCCAGGATCAGCACGGGCGGGTCCTTCAACAGCGCGCGCGCGATCGCCAGGCGCTGGCGCTGGCCGCCCGAGAGCGAGGTGCCGCGCTCGCCGATCAGCGTGTCGTAGCCCTGCGCCTTGGCCATGATGAAATCATGCGCCTCCGCCATCCGGCAGCAGCGTTCCAGATCCTCCTGCGTCGCATCGGGGCGGCCGATCAGCAGGTTGGCGCGGATGGTG
>LNFM01001547.1_pt1 | contig 61299 bp, 64 predicted proteins | sample 596031 | NCBI WGS metagenome assembly LNFM01 (sample SAMN04254537, study PRJNA301005) | activated carbon metagenome | isolation source: dual media filters at the Ann Arbor, Michigan drinking water treatment plant | place: USA: Ann Arbor | reverse complement strand
CACCCCCGACGCTCGTCTACGTCTCATGCCAGCCGGCGACCTTCGCCGACAACGCCGCCAAGTTCGTGGAGGGCGGCTACACGCTGGAGTGGGTGCGCCCCGTGGACATGTTCCCCCAGACCCCCCACATCGAGGCCGTCGCCCGCTTCACGCGTTGACGTGAGCGACGACGGAACGCTCGCTCAGAGCAGGTGGCGCCACGTGATCGTCTGGGGCGTCCAGAGAACGCCGCCCCCAGGACGTGCGTCGACGCACTGATCTCCCACTTACGGGGAGATCAGGGCGACAAAATGGCCCCTCGTCGGGGCCATTTTGAGTCCGCTCCTCCGGGCTTCGCCCGGGGTACGTCGCGGTCAACCAATCACGGTGGTCCGCGCACGACGGACCTGTTTCAGGCTTTAGGCCTCACCAACGCGGAGCCGGGGAGGTCCCGGTAGCGCACTCTGCGAGCCATGAGACCCGACAGGGCGCAGTGGACCTTCGGATCGTCCATCGCCGCGCAGACCACGTGGTCGAGGGACGGAGGCAGGCGCCGCGCAGGCGAACCGTCTGGGACAAGCGGACGTGAACGTCCCATGTGGCCGTCCCATGCAGCGCAGTGCACTCGGTGTTTCGAGGGCAATCCCCGGCGCAAGCCGGTGCCCTCGATGCAAATCGGCCCGACCAAGGGCCGATTTGCCGCCCTGATCTCCCCGTAAGAGGGAGATCAGTGCGTCGACGCACGTCCTGCGCACGGAACCGTCCAATCACGGAGACGATCGTCCCCAGCTAAGGCGCCGAGACCACCTCGAACCGCATCCACCCCGAGGAAGCGTTCCGCGGGACGCCCCAGACGATCACGTGGCGCCACCCGCACCGAGGATGCTCCCCGGAGCCCCGCTCAGTAGGGAGGCTGCGCCTGGTGCCAGTCGCCGATGGCGCGGAAGGCGTCCCAGAAGGCCCTCTTCGCGCTCTGCTCGTCGAGCGAGGCGTCGATGTCGGGGACGTAGAGCGCGTCGATCGTCGGCGTCCAGCGCTGCACCACGCCCGGCTCGGGCTTCAGGGGCTCGCTGAGCGGGTGGCCGAGGGCCGCCAGCGCCTCGACGACGCGCTCGCCCATCGGGACGATCAGCTTCGGCTGGACGATGTGCACCTCGCGGTCGAGCCACGGCATGCACAGCTCCAGCACCTCGGCCTCCTCGAGGTTGCTGCACTTCACGCAGAGGGTGCCGTAGAGCTGCAGCGGGTCGATGCCCAGGCGTTGCACGCTCTTGAGGATGGCCGTCCCGGCGCGGCCGAAGAAGGCGACGCCCTCCTGCCGCTCCGAGAGACTCGGGCTCCACTTGATCATCATGATCTCGGCCTGCGGCGATCCGGAGCTCATGACGGGGAGCTCGGCGTCCGAGTTGCAGCGCTCGCACGCGATGATCTCGTCGTTCAGCGCCGCGATCTCGGCGATCGCCCTGCGCTGGTACGCGTCCTGGATGTCCTCAGGCGACGAGCCGGCCATCGGAGGAGGGGTCGCGGCGCGGCGCGGGCGGGAGGGCCGGCTCGAGCGCGGCGTGGGAGGGTCTGGGGTCATCGGCGACGACGATATTTACCGGGGTCCCCGGTACTCCTGCACGACTGCGTTTCAGGACTTCGGCGATCGGTGGCGTCGTCCCCGTGTCCGCGGCTCGTTGGTGGCCCCTCGGCGCGTGTTGCGGCGCAGCTCCCCGTCGTCCAGCGCCTCGAGCAGCGCGGTCGCACCGTCGCAGGAGGGCATCTCGGTCACGGCGGTGCCGACCTCCTGCGGGCGGGTCGCCCCGCTGCCGGCGCAGACCCTCAGGCCGAGCCGGCGGAGCGCCGGCGCGGCGGGGTCGGCGACATCGTCCGCGCCGCTCATGATCTGGTGCAGGTCGACCGACCCGGCCAGGCGCCGCAGGACGGCCGCCGGGGGCGCGCCGGCGTCGGGGTGGGGGACCATCACCAGTCCGCCCTGCGCGTGCACGGCGGCCGCCGCGTCCTCGGGTACCAGTCCCGTCGCGACCGGGTGGGTCAGGAAGAGGCCGACGAGGGTCCCCTCGGCAGTCGCGATCTCCTGGCCCACGATCACCGTCAGCGACGGGGGCGCCGCGGCCGCCGCCGCCCGCGCGGGGCCGATTCCGTCCGGCGAGGTCACGCAGACCACGCCGATCCCGCGCTCCGCGCATGCGACCACGATCTGGTCGGGCGAGAGGTCGCGGCCGGCGCGCACGTGCAGATCGGCCACCACCCGCGCGGGCTGGTCGGCCGGCCGCACCCGCGCCGCGTCGAGCGCGTCGCGGTAGAGACCCTCCAGCTCGGCGGCGACGTCGTCCCACGAGCGCCCGCGCCCCCGGGCACGCGCGCCCTCCTCCAACAGCGCGCGCCTGCCGGCGTCGCCGGCGAGATCGGCGATCGCCTCGCGGAAAGGCTCGCGGGTGAACTGCGGGAGCACGAGGGCGTCGACCCCGTGCACCACGGCCCCCTCGACCGCCGCGCAGCGCGGCACGAGAACGGCGCAGCCCGCGGCCATCGCCTCGCGCAGCACCGGCCCGGCGGCGTCCTCGGGGGCGGCGAGGAGGGCGATGCCCGCCGCGCCGAGCACCGCCGCGCGCGCGGCCGGGCCGCCGTCGGGCACGACCTCCACGCGCTCGCGCAGCGCCTTCGGCACCGCCGCCCGCGTGCGCCAGGGCGCATCGGCCGGGCCGAGCAGCGTCACCGGCCCGACGGGGTCGAGATCGAGGCCGCGAAGCACGCCGAGCGCGAATCGCACGCCGACCCGGTCGCGCCCTCGGGCGATCAGGACCAGGCCCGGGGGGCCGTCGGCCGGGGTCGCGGCGGATGGGAAGGCCCGGACGTCGACGCCCGGGGCGACGACCGAGTACTCGCCGGGGAGGATCTCGGAGAGCGCCTCCCGGGCCGCCTCGGTGGTCGCGATGCGCAGATCGGCGCGGGCCAGCGCGCGGTCGATCAGCGGCCGCAGGAACGCGACACCGGCCAGTGGCTCGGCCCGGTGGAAGGTCGCCGCCGTCACCCCTGGGGCGTGGCGCAGCGCGGCGAGCGCCGGGCTCGGCGCGAGGGGCTCGTGCAGGTGGACGACGTCGAAGGGCACGCGCGAGAGCACGGTCTCGAGGGTGGCGGAGAGGTCGAAGGGCTCTCCCACCCGGCGCCCCGCGCCGGCCGGCAGCGCGCGGCCGACGGCCACCTCGAGCACCCCGCCCGGGGGCGGGGAGAGGGCGTCGGCGTCGCCCGCCTGGGCGGCCAGCAGCAGCTGGCGCCCCGCCGCGATGAGATCCCTCCGGGTGGCCGGAGCGAGGATCGTCACCCGGTGCCCCCGTCGCGCGAGCGCCGCCGCCTCGGCCGCCAGGCGATGCGAGACGTCGTCCCGCGGCGGCCAGGCGTGGGGCGAGATCAGGGCGATCCGCAATGTGGGGCGGTTACTCACCGCGGCCGTCGGATGCGCTCCAGACGAGCGCGACGCGGTGGCCCGCGGTGATCAGGCTGAGGCCCGCGAGCACGCCCATGAGCACCGGCGTGACGTCGCCGACGCTCCCCATGAACATGCACGCCCCCACGATGACGAGGCGCTCCGGGCGGCCCATCAGCCCGCCGCTCGATCCCGGGATGCCGAGCCCCTCGGCGCGCGCCCGGGCGTAGGAGACCAGGAAGGAGGCCGTCAGGGCCACGAAGCACGCCCCCACCGCCCAGTCGATCCCGTCCTGTGCGAACGTGATGCCGATCGCGCCGAGGATGACGCCCTCGGCGAGGCGGTCGAGCGTCGAGTCGAGGAAGGCGCCGAAGTTCGTGACGCGCCCCTGATGGCGCGCCAGCAGGCCGTCGAGCGAGTCGACCAGGCCGGAGGCGATGAACACGAACGCCGCGATCACCCAGAGCCGCTCCAGGACGAGGATGGCCGCGGCGCAGATGCCGAGGAAGCCGAGAATCGTCACGCCGTTCGGCGTGATCCGGCTCGCGTCGACGATCCGCCAGACGACGGCGGCCGCTCCGCCCGACGGGGCGGGGTCGTACTCCTGGGCCTCGGTGCTGATGGTGATCGCTCCTCGATGACGTGTGGGAGCGCCGGGCGGACCGGCCTTCCCGGGTGGGTCTAGGATAGCGGCGCATGCGCCTGTGCACGTTCTTCGAGCCCGGCCGGACCCGCCTCGGATCGGTCCGGGGAGGACTCGTGCAACCGCTCGACGGCCACGACGTCCGTGACGCGCTCGACGGCCTCCCCGCCGAGAGCGGCCCGCCGGTGCCCCTGGAGGGGCTCACCCTGGCCCCGCCGCTCGTGCCGGGCAAGCTGCTCGGAGTGGGGCACAACTACCTCGCGCACGCCATCGAGCGGGGCGTCCCGATCCCGGTGGAGCCCCTCATCTTCTCCAAGCTGGTCACCTCGGTCACCGGGCCGGCGGGCGACGTCGTGCGCCCGCCGTACACCGATGCCCTCGACTACGAAGGGGAGCTCGCCGTGGTGATCGGGACGCGGGCGCGCGGCGTGTCCGCGTCCGACGCGCTGTCGCACGTGTTCGGCTACGCCGTCATGAACGACGTCACCGCGCGCGACCGCCAGCGGACCGAGCCCCAGTGGACCCGCGCGAAGGGCGGCGACACGTTCGGCCCCTTCGGGCCGTGGATCACGACCGCTGACGAGGTGCCCGACCCGCAGGCGCTCCGCGTGCGCACGTGGGTGGGCGGCGAGCCGCGCCAGGACGCCTCGACCTCCGACATGATGTTCGGCGTCGCCGAGCTGATCGCCTGGTGCGCGGCGAGCTTCACCCTCGAGCCGGGGGACGTCATCACGACCGGAACGCCGGCCGGCGTCGGCGAGGCCCGCGACCCGCAGGTCTTCCTCCAGCCCGGCGACGTCGTGCGCGTCGAGATCGAGGGGCTCGGCGCGATCGAGAACACGATCCGATGACGCCCGAGGAGGCTCTCGTGCGCGTCCTCTCCCTCACGGGGCTCAGCCTCCCCCGCGGAGTGCTCGGGCCGGAGACGTGGACGCTGGCGCGCGCGCTCGGCGGCGACGCCGAGCCGGGCGCCGACGCGGCCGAGCTCGCCGGCGCGGCCTCGGCCGCGCACTGGCCCGCCATGCGGGGGCCGATGGAGGCGGCCCTGTTGCGGGCGCGCGGGAGGGCCGACGACGAGGACGTCGAGGCCTTCGAGACGGTTCTCGCGTGGGCGGCCGACGACGACCCCGACTCGCCCCTGGCGCGGGCCCTCGCCGTCCGCGCGGCCACCGAGCTCGCCGCGGCGGGCGACCGCTCGCGCGAGCGCCTGCGCGCCGCAGAGCCGGCCGTCGCCGAGGGTGGTCCCGGCGCCGCCGTGGCGGCGGCGACCACGGCGGGGGCGATCGCCGCCGACATGCTCGACCTCGACCCCGAGGACTTCGCCCCGGAGATCGCCGCGTACGTCACCGGCGGCAGCCGCACGGAGGACATCGCCGAGCTCGCGCGCTCCACCGGCGACCCCGAGATCCGCGAGTGGGCGCGCACCGCCGTCGCCGCCACCGAGTCGCCCGACGCCCCGGAGGCGTCGGATGCGATCGCGGTCCTCTCATCGGGCCCGGTCCCCGAGGACCCCGCCGAGGACCTGGTGTGGGTGCCGACGATCCTCGCGCTGACCGAGGAGGCGATCGAGCGCGCGCTGGTCGACGAGGCGTCGGCCGCGGAGCCCCCGACCGGCGAGGAGTGAGCGCGCGCGCTCCCCGCCCGGGCACCCGGGCGCACACGGTGGAGATCGTGCGACGGCTCGCCGAGGCCTACGGGCCCCTCCCCTACGCGCGGCGGCACCCGCCGGTCAGCGAGCTGGTGACGACGTTGCTCAGCCACAGCACGACCGACCTGAACCAGGAGCGGGCGTTCGGCGAGTTGCGGGCCCGCTTCCCGACCTGGGACGAGGTGCGGCGGGCGCCCGTCGCCGACGTGGAGGACGCCGTTCGCGTGGCCGGGCTCGCCAACCAGAAGGCTCCGCGCATCCAGGAGACGCTCGACCGCATCGCCGACGATCCGCGCGGGAGCGACCTCGAGTGGCTCGGCGCGGTGCCGCTGGACGAGGCGATGGCGTTCCTCACCTCGTTCACCGGCGTCGGGCCCAAGACGGCCGCCTGCGTCATGTGCTTCTCCTTCGACGCCCACATCGTCCCGGCCGACACCCACGTCCACCGCATCGCGCTCCGGACGGGCATCGTGCCGAAGGGGTGACGCGCTGGACGCCCGTGGGGCAGGCCTTCGCGACGCACATGCGCCTCATCGCGCACGGGCGGACGGTGTGCCTGGCGCGGGTGCCCCGGTGCGAGGGGTGCGCGCTCCTGGAGGTCTGCCGGACGGGCAGGCGAAGAGTTAGGGAGTCACCGGGTTAAGAAAACTGGAGGGGAAGAGGTGCACTTCGAGATCCGCGACTTCAACGAAGCGACGACGTACTTCGGTGGGCAGGGCGCAACCGAGTGGGAAGAGCTGGCCGAGGTCTTCGCCGAGCTCACCCCGCACTTCCAAGCCTCCGGCCAGGCCGGCCGGCTCGGTCGGGCAATCTTCGACCCCAAAGGAACGAATGCCGCCCTAACGCTCAACGCGAAGCGTCGTGGATGGGCCTCGGTCCCCGTGCCCGAGAAGCTGACCATGTTCGGGGTGGATTGGGATGCCGGCAAGGGCGCGACCTTGGCGGAATGGCAGTTCTCCAACTACCCCTTTCTGTGGAACAACGTGATCAGGACGCAGGCCGTGGTATCCGGAGGTGTCCATCTCGCAGGGGTATCTGAGATCCGCGCCTTGGTGGTCGTTACAAAGAGCGGATCTCTTCCCGCGTCCAACAGCACGCTCTACTTCGAACAGGCGGAGGCGCAACTGGATGCCGTTTTCCGGCTTGGCGCCTTCTCGCTCCCGGTTCGGCTCGTAGGTCTTGACCTTGAAGTAGGGGTGGACGAGGTCGATGCGATCTGGAGCACCTACAGCGGACGCTATGGACGGGTCGCCGCAACCCGGAAGGAAGTGCGGGCGAAAGTCTCACGAGCGAGTCGGGCGTCGAAATACGGTGTGACGCGCTGCCAGGTGACCCTCCCCTAGCTCAAAAGAGGGCCTCTCCCAACTTCGATCGCACGGCCCTGGGGGTTCCAGGCAGCTCGTCTCGAGTCTCTGGGCGATCTGATCCGCCCCGATCAGCGGCGAAGCAGTCCTCTTCGTAACGAAGGCGCTCTTCCAGTTCTGCAAGGTGGTGGGCTTCGGGGTAGATCCGCGATTTATCCCTCCCCGTTGGCGCGCGACCGACCTGAGTGGCGAACCGTAGATGGCTCGGGTCTGCGCCAACCCTCTCGGCGTGGTTCCTGAGCGACTTCAAGTTCGGGAAGACGCCCGAAGGGTCGGGCTGACCTGCCAGCCGCAGGAGGGCCACTTCCCGGTAGGTGGGGTCAGTCTCCGCACCCAAGAAGTGACGACGTTCATCCTGCGCGACGACGGCTACCGTTCCGGCTCCCATGAAGGGGTCAAGGACGATGTCTCCTTCATTCGTCGTCGCGAGGATGATCCGCGCGATCAGGTCCTCTGGGAACTGGCAGGGATGGACTGTCTGCTCTTCGTGGTTGTGCTTCACGTTACGGAAGACCCAGATGTCTCCAGGGTTCTTACCAAGGGGGTTGCAGGTGAGCTCGCCCTTCCTGTCTCCGCGCCAAGCCTTCTTGTTCTGGTACTTCTGAGGCACCCGGACCGAATCCAGATTGAACGTGTACTGGTCGGACTTGGTGAACCACAGAATCGTCTCGTGGCGCGCGGAGAACTTGCGTCGTGCGTGGAGCCCGTGTTGACGCACCCAAACGATCCGGTTCCTAGGGATTAGCCCAAGGTCCTCAAGGATCGGGAAGAATCGGACGTCTAGGGGAATCAGCGCGCCCCGACTGGAGTAGGCGCCGACCTGCCAGAAGAGGGAACCCGTCCTTCGAAGGACGCGCGCGCATTCGGCAAGGACAGCCGACTGCTCCCCGAGATAGGCAGCTAGCTCCCGCCGATCCTCGTACTCCTTCCCCAAGTTGTACGGAGGCGAGGACACCACCAGGTCGACCGATTCGTCCGGAAGCGCCGAGAGCAGCTCCATGCAGTCGCCGAGGTGGATCACGTCGAGCTGGAGAGACTCAGTCACGCACGCAGCTTACTCAGGCCTACGGACGTCCTGCCCGACGTCATAATCTGAGTCAGTGCGACTTAGATCAACTTGACTGACACCCACTTAATCCGGGCTCGCCCGGCACGAGGAGGCGGTTCACACATGGGCAAGACGATCGGCATCGATCTCGGTACGACCAACTCGGCGGTCGCCGTGCTCACCGGTGGTGAGCCGGAGGTGCTCCCCAACGCCGAGGGCGGTCGCACGACCCCGTCGGTGGTCGGCTTCTCCAAGTCCGGCGAGCGCCTCGTCGGCACCGTCGCCAAGCGGCAGGCGGTGACCAACCCCGAGAACACGATCTTCAGCGTGAAGCGCTTCATGGGGCGCAAGTACGCCGAGGTGGACGAGGAGATGAAGATCGTCCCCTACGAGGTCGTCCGCGGCTCCAACGGCGACGCCCGCATCACGGTCGACGGCAAGGAGTTCAGCCCGCAGGAGATCAGCGCGATGATCCTGCAGAAGCTGAAGACCGACGCCGAGGCCTTCCTCGGTGAGACCGTCACCGACGCGGTCGTGACCGTCCCCGCCTACTTCAACGACGCCCAGCGCCAGGCGACCAAGGACGCCGGCGTCATCGCGGGCCTCGACATCAAGCGGATCATCAACGAGCCCACCGCGGCCGCGCTGGCCTACGGCCTCGACAAGGAGACCGACCAGACGATCCTCGTGAGATCGGCGACGGCGTGTTCGAGGTGAAGTCCACCGCCGGTGACAACCACCTCGGCGGCGACAACTTCGACAAGGCGATCGTCGACTGGATGGCGGCCGAGTTCAAGAAGAACCAGGGCATCGACCTGAGCAACGACAAGATGGCCCTCCAGCGCCTCTACGAGGCGGCCGAGAAGGCCAAGATCGAGCTCTCGACGACCACGTCGTCGCAGATCAACCTGCCCTTCATCACCGCCGACGCCTCGGGTCCGAAGCACCTCGACCTGCAGCTGACGCGCGCCCAGCTCGAGGAGCTGACGCGCGAACTGCTGGAGCGCCTCGTGGGCCCGACCAAGCAGGCGATCAACGACTCGGGCGTGGGCGACAAGATCGACCACGTCGTGCTGGTCGGCGGCATGAGCCGCATGCCGGCGGTTCAGGCGCGGGTCAAGGAGGTCACCGGCCGCGAGCCGCACAAGGGCGTGAACCCGGACGAGGTCGTCGCGATCGGCGCGGCCATCCAGGCCGGCGTGCTCTCGGGCGACGTCAAGGACGTGCTCCTGCTCGACGTGACGCCGCTGTCGCTCGGCATCGAGACCAAGGGCGGCGTGTTCACCAAGCTGATCGAGCGCAACACGACCATCCCGACCAAGAAGAGCGAGGTCTTCTCGACCGCCGACGACAACCAGAACCAGGTCGAGATCCACGTCCTCCAGGGCGAGCGCGAGATGGCGGCGTACAACCGCACCCTCGGCAAGTTCAACCTGGTCGGCATCCCGCCGGCGCCCCGCGGCGTGCCGCAGGTCGAGGTCACCTTCGACATCGACGCGAACGGCATCGCGAGCAGAAGATCGAGATCAAGGCCTCGAGCGGCCTCTCGGACGACGAGATCACCAACATGGTGCGCGACGCCGAGTCGCACGCCGACGAGGACAAGCGCCTGCGCCGCGTCGCCGACGCGCGCAACGCGGCCGAGGCCCGTGTGCACGAGGCCGAGCGCCAGCTCAAGGACAACGGCGACAAGGTGGACGAGACGGTCCGCCGCGACCTCGAGGGCGCGATCGACGCCGCCAAGAGCGCGGCCGCCGGCGAGGACGCCGACGACATCGAGGCCAAGACGGCCGGCCTCACCGACGTGCTGCACCGCCTCTCGGAGCAGGTGTACCAGAAGGCGGCGGCCCAGCAGGACACGGCGGCCGGCAACGGCGCGGCGTCCGACGACACGGTCGAGGACGCCGAGTACGAGGTCATCGACGAAGACGCCCCGAAGGCGTCATGAGTCACGAGCCCACCGACCCGACCACCGACCCGGGCGACACCGCCGGGCCGGTGGTCGAGGGCTCCGTCGCGGACGGCTCCGCCACGCACGACGCCGGGCCGGCCGACGGGGCCTCTCAGGAGATCGAGCGGGTCACCACCGAGCGCGATGAGTACCTCGACGCGCTCCAGCGCCTCAAGGCCGAGTTCGACAACTTCCGCAAGCGCAACGACCGCGACCGTCAGATGATCTCGGTCGGGGCGACGCGCGAGGTGGTGCGCGACCTGCTGCCGGTGATGGACAACCTCGAGCGCGCCGTGGCCGCGCTGGGAGACCAGGGCGAGGGGATCGTCGCCGGCCTCGAGATGGTGCGCGGGCAGCTCGCCGCGCTCCTGACCGGGCACGGGGTGGAGGAGATCCCCGCGAGCGGCGGGTCGTTCGACCCGACCGTGCACGAGGCGATCGCCTCGGTGCCCTCTCCGCACCACGACGAGGGGGCGATCATCGAGGTGGTGGAGAAGGGCTACCGCCACTCCGAGCACGTCCTGCGGCCCACGCGGGTCGTGATCGCCGCCGCGCGGCCACCGGCCGCGTCGCCGGCGGGCGAGTAGGGAGGGGGACCGAGACCGAGTGGACGACCTCTACGCCACCCTCGGCGTCGCGAAGACCGCGAACGCCGACGAGATCAAGAAGGCGTACCGCACGCTGGCGCGGGTGCACCACCCCGATGCCAACCCGGACGACCCGAAGGCCGAGGAGCGCTTCAAGGAGATCTCCCACGCCCACGACGTGCTCTCGGACCCCGAGAAGCGGCGCGAGTACGACGCGCGCGCGGCGTTCGGCGGCCGTCGCCCCAACGGGGCCGGTCCGGCCGGCGGCGGGGCGGGCGCCGGCTTCGGCGACTTCGCCGACATGTTCTCGACGATCTTCCGCGGCGCCCGCGGAGGTGCCACGGGCGCATCGGGCGGATCGGCGGCCCAGAAGGGCGCCGATGTCGAGGTGGAGGTCAACCTGTCGTTCGACCAGGCGATGGCCGGCGCCCAGGTGCCGGTGTCGGTGGAGACGCCGGTCGCCTGCGCCGACTGCGGCGGCAGCGGGGCCAAGCCCGGGACGAACCCGCGTCTCTGCCCGGAGTGCAAGGGGCGCGGCGTGCGCGGCCGCGACGTGGGGTCGTTCGCGTTCAGCGAGCCGTGCCCGCGCTGCGGCGGCAACGGCACCGTGATCGACGACCCCTGCCCGACCTGCTCGGGCTCGGGCGCCACCTCCACGCGGTCCCAGATCAAGGTCAAGATCCCGCCGGGCGTCAAGGACGGGACGCGGATCCGCGTCAAGGGCCGGGGCCAGGCCGGCACCCGCGGCGGCCCGGCCGGAGACCTCTTCGTGCTGACCCGGGTCTCTCCCAGCCGTCTGTTCACGCGCAAGGGCGACGATCTGGCGATCAACGTGCCGGTCACCTTCGCCGAGGCGGCGCTCGGGGCGCAGGTCGAGGTCCCGACGCTCGACGGCCGCGTGAAGCTGACCGTGCCGCCGGGCAGCCCCGACGGCCGTTCGCTGCGCATCGGCGGGCAGGGCGCGCCGCGCCTCAAGGGCGGCGGACGCGGCGACCTGATCGCGACGCTGCGCCTCGACGTGCCGCGCGAGCTGTCGGCCAAGCAGCGGGACGCGCTCGAGAAGTTCGCCAAGATCGACGCCCGCGATCCGCGGGAGACCCTGTTCTCGTGAGCACCGGCCGCACACCCCCGCGCGTCTTCCTGATCGGCATCGCGGCCGAGCTCGCCGGGATGCACCCGCAGACGCTGCGGGTGTACGAGCGGCGCGGGCTGATCACGCCGCAGCGGACGGCGCGCAACACGCGCGTCTACTCGGAGGCCGACGTGGCCCTGCTGCGGCGCATCCAGGAGCTCTCGGAGGAGGGCCTGAACCTCGCCGGCATCGAGCGGGTGCTGCGGCTCGAGCAGCGGCTCGCCCGGGCCGAGCGGCGCGCCCGCGACCTGCGGGCCGAGATGGACCAGATGATCGAGGACCACCGCACCGCGGTGGCGGAGGCCCGCGCCGCGCGCGGGCAGATCGTGCTCGCCGGGCGCCGGGGGACCTCCCTGATCCCCCGCTACTCGCCCGTCGTGGCGCGGACCATGAGGAGGACCCACTGATGGCCGTCGACAAGCCCACCGAACGCGCGCAGGAGGCGATCGCCGTATCGGCGCGCATCGCCGGCGAGCGGGGCAACCCCGTCGTCGAGCCCGACCACCTGCTCGCCGCCCTTCTCGAGGCCCGCGAGGGCGTCGTGGAGCCCGTGCTCCAGCGCGCCGGCGCCGACATGGCCGGCCTGCGGGCCGCAGTCGAGGCGTCCATCGGCCGCCGACCCCAGGTCAGCGGATCCGCCACCGGCGCCCAGCTCTCGAACCCCTACCGGGCCGTGCTGCGCCGTGCGGGCAAGGAGGCCGAGGCGCTCGGCGACGAGTACATCTCCACCGAGCACATCCTGCTCGGCCTCGTGGACGAGCCCTCGCCCGCCCGCGAAGCGCTCGCGGCGAGCGGCGTCACCCGCGAGGGGCTGATGACCGCCCTGCGGGCCGTGCGCGGCTCGGCGCGGGTCACCGATCCGAACCCCGAGGACAAGTACCAGGCCCTCGAGCAGTACGGGCGCGACCTCACCGAGGCGGCCGAGCGCGGCGCGCTCGACCCGGTGATCGGCCGCGACGAGGAGGTGCGCCGGGTCATCCAGGTGCTGTCGCGCCGCACCAAGAACAATCCCGTCCTGATCGGCGAGCCGGGCACCGGCAAGACCGCCATCGTGGAGGGCCTCGCCCAGCGCATCGTCGCCGGCGACATCCCCGAGGGGCTTGCCGGCAAGCGCGTCGTGTCGCTCGACGTCGGCAGCCTGCTGGCGGGCGCCAAGTACCGCGGCGAGTTCGAGGACCGGCTGAAGGCCGTGCTCAAGGAGATCGAGGACGCGGCCGGGGAGGTGATCCTCTTCATCGACGAGCTGCACACCATCGTCGGCGCGGGGGCCGCCGAGGGCGCGGTGGACGCCGCGAACCTCCTGAAGCCGATGCTCGCCCGCGGGGCGCTGCGCGCCGTCGGCGCGACCACCCTCGACGAGTACCGCAAGTACGTGGAGAAGGATGCGGCCCTCGAGCGGCGCTTCCAGCCCGTGATGGTGGGCGAGCCCTCGGTCGAGGCCACCGTGGCCATCCTCCGCGGCCTGAAGGAGCGCTACGAGGTGCACCACGGCGTCCGCATCCAGGACGGCGCGCTCGTGGCCGCCGCCCGGCTGTCGGACCGCTACATCACCTCGCGCTTCCTGCCGGACAAGGCGATCGACCTCATGGACGAGGCGGCGAGCCGCCTGCGCATCGAGATCGACTCGGTGCCGGCGGAGCTCGACGTGGTCCAGCGGCGCATCATGCAGCTGGAGATCGAGCAGCAGGCCCTCGAGGCCGAGACCGACCCCGGCTCGGTGACGCGCCGCGACGCCCTGGTGGAGGAGCTCGCCGGGCTCCGCGAGGAGGCCGACGCGATGCGCGCCCACTGGGAGCAGGAGAAGTCCACGATCGGTCGCATCCGCGACATCAAGGGGCAGATCGAGACCGCCCGCACCGAGCTGGAGCGCGCCGAGCGCGAGGCCGACCTCGAGGGCGCTGCGCGCCTGCGCTACGGCACCCTGCCCGAGCTGGAGCGCGCGCTCGTGGGCGCCAACGACGCCCTCGCCGAGCAGCAGCTCACGCGGCGCATGCTCAAGGAGGAGGTCGACGAGGAGGACGTGGCCGAGGTGGTCGCGGCCTGGACCGGCATCCCCCTCAACCGGCTGCTCGAGGGCGAGGTGGAGAAGCTCCTGCACATGGAGGAGCGCCTGCACGAGCGCGTCATCGGCCAGGAGGACGCCGTCGCCGCGGTCGCCAACGCCCTGCGCCGCTCACGGGCCGGCCTCTCGGATCCCGACCGCCCGATCGGCTCGTTCATCTTCCTCGGCCCGACCGGCGTGGGGAAGACCGAGCTCGCCCGGGCGCTCGCCGGCTTCATGTTCGACGACGAGCGCGCGATGGTCCGCATCGACATGAGCGAGTACATGGAGCGCCACTCCGTGGCGCGCCTGATCGGCGCCCCGCCCGGATACGTCGGCTTCGACGAGGGCGGCCAGCTGACCGAGGCCGTGCGCCGGCGCCCCTACGCGGTCCTGCTACTCGACGAGATCGAGAAGGCCCACGCCGACGTCTTCAACGTCCTGCTGCAGCTCCTGGACGACGGGCGGCTGACCGACGGCCAGGGCCGCGTGGTCGACTTCACCAACACGGTCGTGATCATGACGAGCAACATCGGAAGCCAGTTCCTGCTCGACGGGATCGACGGCGAGATCGCCGAGGAGCGGGTGATGGGCGCCCTGCGCGACCACTTCCGCCCGGAGTTCCTCAACCGGGTGGACGAGATCGTCGTCTTCAGCCGTCTCGACCGGGAGCAGCTCGGCGCGATCGTGGAGCTGCAGGCCGCGCGGCTGCGCCAGCGCCTCGCCGATCGCGGCGTGGACCTCGAGATCACCGAGGCCGCCCGCGAGCTGCTCGGACGCGAGGGCTACGACCCGGCCTACGGGGCCCGGCCCCTCAAGCGCCTCGTGCAGCGCCGCCTCGAGAACCCCCTCGCCCAGCGGATGCTTGCCGGGGAGGTGCGCGACGGGGACCGTGTGGTGGTCGATGCCGTCGGCGACGAGGTCACCTTCACGACGGCCGAGAGGCTCGCCGCCGCCTGAGCCCCGTGGCGGGGCCGGTGGGGCGCGGACGCCCCGCCGGCCCTCGTCTGCTCCGACCGAAGACGCGCTTTTGCAGGCGTTTCGGGGCGAGCGTCCAATTGGACGACGCGTCGCCGTCCAATTGGACGCCCCCGCGAACGGCGGAGCGGCCGGGGACGCGCCCTCCGCCGTTCGCCCCGGTCAGGCCCTCCAGCCGCCCTCGCGCCCGGCGCCTGCGGCGATCCGGGCCAGCGCCCGCTCCCATGCCCGTTCGTCGGCGGCCGCCGGGGGCTCGAGCACCGACCAGTGCGCCGCCGTCGCCTCCTCACCGTGCCACGCGACGGCGAGGCGCTGGCGCCGGAGAGAGCCCGGGTGGACCCGGTCGGGCCGTGAGCGCTCGCGGGCGGTGATGCCCGGGGGCGCGGGGATGTCGTGCGCGACGGCCTCGGCCTCCCACTGCCGCAGGTGCTCGTGCGCGGCCGCGGCGTCCATCTCGATCGTGCGGATCAGCCGCCCGTCGGCGCCGCCTCCCGGATCCTGCTCGGGATGCGCGTCCAGTCGTGGACTGGCGCCGATCCGCGCCACCCCGCCGATGACGCGCGGGACGGGCTCCTCCGGTGGCGGTAGGTGGTACCGCATGCCATCACTATCGACCCGCGGGGGCCTCCACGCGAGTCAGTCGCGGATCGCGACCTGGCCGAGGCCGCTCAGGATGCCCCCGACGCAGGCCGCGGCGGCCAGGTAGAGGCCGAACTGGCGCGAGAGGAACTCGGCCGGCTCGGGCATCACCAGCAGCCGGTAGCCGACGGCCACGAGGCCGATGGTCGCCGCACCCACCACCACCCAGGCGAGCGCGTCGCCGTGGCGGCGCTGGAGGGAGATGACCCGCCGCTCGTCGAGGACCACGGCCGCCGCCGCCGCGGTCACCAGGAGGCCCATGAGCAGGGTGACCTTCGCGAGCGCGGTCGATTCCCAGCCGTTGGCGCTGGTGGCCGCGAAGGGGGGTCCGAGGTTGGTGGCGTACCAGGGCAGGAAGACGGCCAGCATCAACAGCAGGCCGGCCAGGACGCCCACGGCGGGGGCGCCGACCCGGCCGGGGTCGGGCAGGCGGCGGGCGGCGCCGCGACGGGGCGATGGGCGCGAGGTGGACACCGCGCCGAACGGTACCGCCCGGGAGCGCCCGCGTCCCGGTGGTAGTGTCGCGCGCCGTGTCACGACGGCCTGACTTCTTCATCCTCGGCGCTCCGAAGTGCGGCACCACCGCCCTCAGCGAGTACCTGCGCCAGCACGAGCGCGTCTTCGTGTCGACGCCGAAGGAGCCGCACTACTTCTGCGACGACTTCGACTACTACTACGCGCCGGGGCAGCGCACCGAGGAGCACTACCTGCGCCTCTTCGACGAGGCCGGCGACGCGCACCTCGCCGTGGGTGAGGCGTCGGTCTGGTACCTCTACTCGCAGACCGCGGCACGCCGGATCATGGAGTTCGACCCCGCTGCGCGCGTGATCGTGATGGTGCGCAACCCTGTCGAGCTGGTCCCCTCGCTCCATTCGCAGCTGCGCTACATGCTCGATGAGGTCGAGCCCGACCCCGCCCGCGCCTGGGAGCTGCAGGCCGCCCGCGCCCGCGGCGAGGGCCTGCCGGCCACCGTGCGCGTGCCGGGGTTCCTCCAGTACGGCGAGGCCGCCCGCCTGGGCGCGCAGGTGCGGAGGGTGCTCGACACGGTGCCCCGCGAGCAGGTGAAGGTGCTCGTGTTCGACGATCTGCGGGCCGACACCGGGGCGGTCTACCGCGAGACGCTGGACTTCCTCGGCGTGCCCGACGACGGCCGCACCGAGTTCCCGCGGGTCAACGAGAACAAGGTCCACAGGGCCGCCGCGATCGCGCGCTTCACCCAGCGCCCGCCGTCGGCCCTGGTGAGCGTCGCGCGGGGCGTGAAGCGGGTCGCGCGCGTCGAGCGCCTCGGCGTGCTCGACCGGGTCCGGCGGCGGAACCGGGAGGTGACGCGCCGCGAGGAGATCAGCCCCGAGTTCGCCGGCGTCCTGAAGGAGCACTTCCGCGACGACGTCGCGGAGCTCAGCGACCTGATCGACCGCGACCTCACCGCCTGGACCCGCTGAGCGGTGTTCGGCCTGCCGGTGTGGGCCGGGGTGCTGGTGCTGGTCGGCGCGATCCTCGCGGTGGAGATCGCCATCTGGCGCCTGCTGATCATCCCCCGGCTGCGCGCGCGCATGGCCGACGCCGCACGCGAGGCCGAGGCCGCCCTCGGCGGCGAGGTCATCCGCTCCGGCAGGGCGAGCTTCGCCGGCACTGCGAGCCGCGGCCGGGCGCGTGGCACCGGGCACCTCGCGATCGGGCCGCACGAGGTCGTCTTCGTGCGCCTCTCACCCCGCTCGATGCTGCGGATCGCCCGTGCGCGCATCGATTCGGTGGAGACCACCCCGAGCCATCTCGGCGGGAGGAAGCGCCGCCCCCTCCTGCGCATCGCCTTCCGCGACGAGGCCGGCGAGCCCGACGTCGTCGGGTTCCACGTCGGTCGCGACACGCGGCCCTGGGAGGAGGCGCTCGCGGCCGGATGACGCGGGTCAGGTGGTACGCTCGGAGCACCCGGTCAGAGGCTCCGAAGGAGTTGGAACAACGTGCCGACCTACATCCTGCTCAGCACGCTCAGCCCCCACGGGGTGGGAACGCTCAAGGCGAACCCCCAGCGGTTGCTCGAGGTGAACGCCGAGGTCGAGCAGATGGGCGCGAAGGTCATCCAGCAGTGGGCCGTGCTCGGGCCGTACGACTTCGTGAACATCGTGGAGGCCCCTGACGAGAAGGTGATCGCCCGGGTGTCGGTGGAGCTCGCCGCGCGCGGCACCGCGCACTTCCAGACGCTCACCGCGATCCCCGTCGACGAGTTCCTGTCGCTCCTGAAGTGAACGAGGGCCGTCGCCGCGGGCGCTGGATCCTGGCAGGCGGCATCGTCGGTCTGGCGCTCTCGCCGGGGGCGCGCCGGATCGGCATGGGAATGAGGGCGCGCGCGACGCGCCTCGGACGCGCCGCCGGCGACCCGGAGGCGCCGTTCCGCGAGGCGCCCTGCTACGAGCACGACCGCGCCCTCGCCGACGAGGCGACCCGCTCGGAGGCCGCGCGGTAGCGACCTGGTCGGTCGGCCGGGCCCCCGTTGGTTCGCCGAGATGTCCCTCCGGGAGGGCTTTCCGCGGCGCGACGAGCACCTCGTCGCCTTCCGCGCGATACGGGCCGAGCGCCCGGTCGTCATGATCCCGGGGCACAACCCGCCGATGGACCTGCGCCCGGCCTGACACGGCAGGGGAGGGAGCGCGGCCCGTCGAATCCGTCCAGCGCCCCATGCCCATCGCGTCAACCGAGGAGTGAACACGTGAACTCGCTCACCCGCGAGCAGAGGATCTACGGCGCCGCAGGCGCGTCGATCCTCTACATCATCAGCCTTTTCTTCACCTGGTTCGGCCAGGACTTCGGCGAGATCTCCGTCGAGATCAGTGGTTCCGACGCGATCCCGTCATGGTGGATCATCCTGATCTTCGCCGCCGGCGCGGCGGCGATCCTCGTGGCCGAGGCCCTGAACTTCGAGCTTCCCGCCATCATCCAGCCGGCCGCCTGGGCGGCCTACCTCACGAGCGTCACGTTCATCGTGACCCTGATGATCTTCCTCGAGGGCGACAGCCGGAAGTTCGGCATCTTCCTCGCCATCATCTTCTCGCTGGCGGCCGTCGTGCTGTCGGTCATGCACTGGCGCGACGAGGAGAAGTAGCCCGGGGCCGCGCGCTCCGGCCGGGAGGGGCATCGCCATGGGGGCCGGCCGAGGGGGCCGGGCGCGCCGTCACGACGGCGGGTCCGGCCCCCCGAGCCGACCGGATCGGCGCCTGCTCGCCCCCCCTGGATCGGTGCACTAGGGGGAGGGCGTCGCCGGGCCGCCGGGGCGAGGCGGCGCCTTCAGCGTGACCGACCGGGCGAGCCCGGTGGTTCCCAGAGGGCTACGGGCGCTCACGGTCACCTGCACCGGACCCGACACCAGCGTCCCCCGCACGGTGCGGTTCCATGAGACGACCTGTGCGCCGGCGCGCAGGGGCCGGCCGCTGGCGATCGTCGCGATGGGCGTGCCGCCCGGCGTCTCGACCCGCACGGTGACCCGGGCGGGCCGCAGCAGACGGAAGCGGACGTCCAGGCGGCGCACCACCCTCGTCCTCACGCGGGCCGTGGTCGTGCGGGCGTTCAGCGACGAGAGCGTCCGGTCGACGATCACGCGGCGGCGCTGCTCGGTGACCCCGCTGCCGTCGTCGGCCGTGTGCCGGGCCACCACGATGTAGACGCCGTCGGCCAGGCGCAGCCGCCGCGGGTCGAGGTTGACGCGGGCCGCGCCGGGGCCGAGGCGGCCGCTCCACAGCAGCTTCGACGGGCGTCCCGTGCGCCGGGCCACGCTGACGCGCGTCGCCCCGGGCGAGGTGGCGCGCACGACCATGGTGGTCGCATCGTCCACCCGGTCGGCGTTGGGAGACAGCCGGAACGGGAGCGGCTCGACGGTGACGCCCTGGTAGGAGAGCACGATCACGTCCGACAGGCTCCGCGGGCCGTCGATGGGGATGACGAGGCGGTCGCGGACCGCGAGCTGCGCACTGCCCCCGGCGTCCATGGCGATCGCCGTGACGGCTCCCAGGGAGCGCATCAGCACGGCCTGCTCCGCCACCGTCAGCCCGCGGCGGCCCTGCGACGGGCCCTCGGCCGTGACCAGGAGCAGCGTGCCGTCGGCGGTCCGGCCCACCGCCGACCGCGACGTGCGCGACCCGATCTGCGCGCTGGTGAAGCCCTCGCCCGCGCTCGTGATGGTCAGGCCGTCGCGCACGAGCACCGGGCCGCCGCCGATCGCATCGAGGGCCGCCGGCGGCAGCGAGGGCAGGCCGGGGGTGATCCCGACCGCCCGGCCGAGCGGGAGGTCGGACACGAGGGCCGTGCCCGCCGAGCCGACGCCGGTCAGCACCACGTGCCCGGCGCCGATCGTGGTGCCGCCGCCCGAGCCGGTGCCGATCACGGTGCCCGTGCGCGGCTGGTTGGGGGCGAGGGGCCCTGCCTGGTCGAGCCGCACCCGGACCTCGTACCGCGAGCCGGCCACCGGCGTCTCGAGCCGCCCGTACGCGGTCGTGTAGAGGATCGTCTCGCTGCCGCGCTTGGCGGGCCGGTTGAGGCCGCTGAGCGTCCGCTCGGGGTAGGTCACCGCGCCCGTCGGGTCGAGGGCCTGGAAGCGGCCCTGCAGGGCCAGCGTCACGGCGGCGAGATCGCCCCCCGGCAGCAGGACGAGGGCGGATCGGCTGGCCTCCGGCTCGTGGATCAGCTCACCGCCGATCAGCAGGACGCCGCTCGGATCGTTGGTGATGGTGTTGAAGAAGTCGCCGTTGATCCCCGCCACGGCCCCGGTGTCGAGGCGCGCCGCGACGGCGCCGGTGAGCGAGCCGCGCGAGACGGGCGACCCACCCGCGAGCACCGGCGCCAGCGCCACCCGGGGCGACGCCGCGGCGCGGATCACGTGCACCACGGAGCCGTCGGCGCCGGCCACCCGCTGATAGCCGACGCCCGGGGCGACCTCGGTGATCCGCGGCGGGCTCTCGGGGGGGAGTGCGGTCACGGGGGCGCCGGCGGCCACGCCCGGCGCGGCGAGGGCCGCCGCGGCCAGCATCGCGATCGCCAGGGGTCTGCTCATCGGGCGGAAGCCAATCACGCGGCGGCGCGCCCCCGAAATGCGGCCGGTCGCGGCCGCCGGGTCTGCGAGACTCGGGCCGTGCAGATCACCCTCCTGGTGCTGGCCCTCGCCGCCCTCGTGGCCGCCGCCCTGCTCGCGGTCGCGCTCCGGCGGTCCAGGGCCGCGTCGGGCGCCGCCGCCGCACGGGCAGCGATCGCCGAACGCGACGCGGAGGACGCCGAGCGCCGTCGTCGCGAGACCCTGCAGGACCTGCCGTTCACTGCGCTCCGCATCGACGCCGGCGGGCGGCTCGCGGAGGCGAACCTGCACGCCCTCGAGCGCTTCCCCTTCCTGGTGCCGGGCATGACGGTGCTCGAGGCCTTCAGCGAGCACCGCTTCGCCGAGAAGGTCGAGGCGGCCCTGACGACGCTCGAGCGCGAGACCTTCGAGCTGCGTCTCTTCGCCGCCGGCCGTCGCACCTACCGGGTCGCGATCTCCCCCTACGAGGTCGGCGGGCAGCCGGAGGCGCTCGCCTTCCTGACCGACGCCAGCGAGGCCGCCGACTACCGGGAGCTGCGCTCCCAGTTCGTCGCCAACGTCTCCCATGAGCTGAGGACCCCGCTGACCGGCCTCCGGGGCCTCCTCGAGGCCCTCGGGGACCCACAGATGGACCCCGAGACCCATGGCGACTTCGTGCGTCGCGCGACCAGCGAGACGCTGCGGCTGGAGGCCCTGGTCACCGACATCCTCTTCCTCTCGGAGCTCGAGTCCACGAGCGGCCTGCCGGCATCCTCGCGCACCGACCTCGCGGCCGCCGCCGCGGAGACCGTGCGCGAGCTGTCGGCGGTGGCCGCCGAGCACGGGGCCGTGCTGTCGGTGGAGCTCGGCGACGGCGCCCACGTGCAGCTGACCGAGCGCATGGCGCGGATGGTGGTGCGCAACCTCGTCGAGAACGCGATCAAGTACGCCGGCCCGGGGTCGACCACGCGGACGTCGGTGAGCCGTGAGGACGAGACGGTGGTGCTCACCGTGGCCGACGACGGGACGGGCATCCCCGAGCGCGACCTGCCGCACGTCTTCGAGCGCTTCTACCGCGCCGACCCGTCGCGCTCGAAGCGCCTCGGGGGGACGGGGCTCGGCCTCTCGATCGTCAAGCACATCGCCGAGCGGTTCGGAGGCGAGGCGACCGCCGCCTCGCGCGAGGGCTTCGGAACCACGGTCACGGTGCGCATCCCCGCCTCGCCCGGGCCCGAAGGCGTCGTCCCGGACGCCCCCGCGGGTCCGTGATAGCGTCCCGCGCCGCTGACATGGCCGTGCCTCTCATGGACATCCAGGCCCAGTACGGGCCCCTTCGCGCCGAGATCGACGCCGCCATCGCAGGCGTGCTCGACGGCGGGCGGTTCATCCTGGGCCCGGAGGGCAGGGCGCTCGAGGCGTCGGTCTCCGAGCGGCTCGACGGCCGGCCCTGCGTGGGCGTCGCCAACGGCACCGACGCCCTCGTGATCGCGCTCCACGCACTCGACATCGGGCCGGGCGACGAGGTCATCACGACCCCGTACACCTTCTACGCCACGGCTGAGGCCATCGCGCGTGTCGGCGCGACGCCGGTCTTCTGCGACATCGATCCCGTCACCTACTGCCTCGATCCCGATGCGGTGCGCGGACGCATCGGGCCCGCCACCCGGGCGATCCTGCCGGTGCACATCTTCGGGCACCCCGCCCCGATGGCCGAGTTGATGGCGATCGCCCGCGAGCACGGCCTCGTGGTGGTCGAGGACTCGGCCCAGGCCTTCGGCGCCCGCGCCCCCGAGGGGGAGATCGCCACCTTCGGCGACGCTGCGACCTTCAGCTTCTTCCCGACCAAGAACTTCCCGGGCATGGGCGACGGCGGCATGGTGGTCTGCCGGGACGAGGAGCTGGCCGAGCGCGTCCGCCGGCTGCGCTTCCACGGATCGAAGGACAAGGTCGTGTTCGAGGAGGTGGGCTACAACTCGCGCCTCGACGACCTCCAGGCCGCCATCATCCGGGTCTTCTACCCCCACCTCGACGGCTGGAACGCCCGCCGCGCCGAGGCCGCCGGGTGGTACGCGGAGGAGGGGCTCGGCGAGCTGATGACGCTGCCGGGCGTCGCGCCGGGGGCCACGCACATCTACCACCTCTACATGGCCCGCCACCCGCGTCGCGCCGACATCCAGGCGGCGCTGAAGCAGGCGGATGTCGCGAGCGCCGTGTACTACGGCATCCCGATGCACCTCCAGCCGGTCTTCGCCCACCTCGGGTACACGGAGGGCGACCTGCCCGTGGCCGAGGAGTGCGCCCGCACGGCGCTGGCGCTGCCGATGCACCCGGGCCTCACGCGCGGGGACGTCGCGACGGTGGTCCGGGCCGCGACCGCGGTGCTCGACCGCACCTAGGCGCGGGCTCGCCCGCGAGGGGGTCGCCCACGGCCCGCCCTACACTGGTCCCCGTGCGCGTCTGGATCGACATCACCAACTCACCACACGTGGTGATCTTCCGGCCCCTGATCGCGCGCCTGCGGGCGCGCGGCTGCGAGGTGACCGTGACCGCGCGCGAGTTCGCCCAGACGATCGGGCTCCTGGAGCGCTTCGGCATCGAGCACGTCAGCGTCGGGGCCCACGGGGGCGGATCGCGCGCGGGCAAGGCGCGGGCGATGGCCGACCGCTCGGCCGCGCTGGTGCGGTTCGCCCGCCGTGAGCGGTTCGACCTCGCCGTGGCCCACGGCAGCACCGACCAGCCGCTCGCCGCGCGCGCCGCGGGCACGCCCCAGGTGACGATGTTCGACTACGAGTACGCGACGGTCATGCACCACTGGAACGGGCGCCTCGCCACCCGGGTCCTGGTGCCGTCGGCGATCCCCGAGGAGGCGCTCGCCCCCTACGGGATGCGCCCTCCGAAGCTCGTGCGCTACCCGGGGCTGAAGGAGGAGTACTACCTGGCCGACCACGCCCTGGACGACGGCGTGCTCGGCGAGCTCGGGCTCGACCCCACGCGGCTGATCGCCGTGATGCGCCCCCCGCCGGAGGTGACGCTCTACCACCGGGGGGCCTCGACCGACCTGTTCGCGGCCACGCTCGAGCGCCTGCTGGCGGCTCCGGAGGTGCAGACCGTGGTGCTGCCGCGCACCGACGAGCAGCGCGCCGCGCTCGTCGGCGGCGCCGCGATCGTGCCCGGGCGCCCCATCGACGGGCCGTCGCTCGTGGCCGCCTCCGACCTCGTGGTGAGCGCCGGCGGCACGATGAACCGCGAGGCCGCCGCGCTGGGCGTCCCCGCCTACACGCCCTTCGCCGCGCGCCTCGGGGCGGTGGATCGCAGCCTGATCGCGGAGGGCCGTCTCCGGCGCCTCGAGGACCCCGCGGACGTCGTCCTGGAGCGCCGCCGGCGCGACGCCCCGCCCCCGTTGCGCGACCCCGAGGTGCTCCTCGACCTGATTCTCGGCGCCGCACGGTCTACACTGCCCCACCTGTGAGGAGCGCTCCGCTCAACTGGAGCCCCCGGGCGTTCGCCCACCGCGGTGCTCAGATCGCGGTCGACACGGGGCTCGTCGCGGCCGCCTACTGGCTGGCCTTCTACTTCCGGTTCGACGGAAACGTCCCCGGGCGGTACGAGCGACTCTTCGCCGGGACGGTCCTGATCGTGGTCGCCATCAAGGTCGCGACCTTCGTCGCGATGCGCTTCTACACCAAGTGGTGGCGCTTCACGAGCCTCCGCGACCTGCAGGCGATCGTCCTGGCGGCAGCCGTCTCGAGCCTGCTGGTCGCCGCGATCCTCTCCAACTGGCGGCCCGGCGACCTCGTCGCGGTGCCGCGCGGTGTGCTCGTGTTCGACCTGGTCCTCACCCTCACGTTCATCGGCGGCGCCCGCTTCGCGGTGCGCAGCGTCATCGAGCGCCCGCCGCGCTCCGAGCTGGTGTCGAGCGGCCGCGAGGTGCTGATCTGCGGCGCCGGCGACGCGGGCAACACGCTGCTGCGCGAGATGAAGCGCAACCGCGAGCTCGGCTACACGCCGGTCGGGCTGATCGACGACGACCCGCGCAAGCGCCGCCTGCGCGTGCAGGGGACGCGCGTGCGCGGCACCCGCGCCGACCTGCCGCGCGTGCTGCGCGAGGTCCACGTCGACGAGGTGATCATCGCGATGCCGTCGGCGCCGGGCCTGGTGCGCCAGGAGATCGTCGAGGCGTGCCGCAGGGCGGGCGTCCCCTGCACCACGCTGCCGGGCCTGCCGGAGCTGATCACCGGCGACGTCACGGTGAGCCTCCTGCGCGAGGTGCGGGTCGAGGACGTCCTCGGGCGCGCGCCGGTGGAGAGCGACTTCGCGCGGGTCGCGCGCTATCTGAACGGCCGCGCCGTGATGGTGACCGGGGCGGGCGGGTCGATCGGGCGGGAGCTCTGCCGCCAGGTGGCCGCCATCGGCGCGCGGCGGCTGGTGATGGTGGACCACGCCGAGAACAACCTCTTCGAGATCGACATGGAGCTGCGCGAGCGCGGCCACGCCGGCCTGCTCGTGCCGGTGATCGCCGACTGCAAGGACGTGGGCTCGATGGAGCGCGTGTTCGAGGCCGAGCGCCCGGAGATCGTCTTCCACGCGGCGGCCTACAAGCACGTTCCGATGATGGAGCTCAACCCGCTCCAGGCCGTCGCCAACAACGCGCTCGGCACCCAGGTGCTCGCCGACCTCGCCGAGCGCCACGGCGTGGACCGCTTCTGCCTGGTCTCCACCGACAAGGCCGTCGAGCCCAAGACGGTCATGGGCGGCTCCAAGGCCCTCGCCGAGCGGGTGGTGGAGTCGCACGGCACCACCTCGGCCACCCGGTTCGCCGCCGTCCGCTTCGGGAACGTCCTCGGCAGCTCCGGTTCGGTGCTGCCCATCTTCCAGCAGCAGATCGAGCGCGGCGGCCCGGTGACCGTGACGCACGCCGACATGACCCGCTTCTTCATGACGATCCCCGAGGCCGTGCAGCTCGTGATCGAGGCGACCGGCATCGCCGAGGGCGGCGACATCTTCGTGCTCAACATGGGGGAGCCGGTCCGGATCCTCGATCTCGCCCGCCGCATGATCGAGCTCTCCGGCCACGAGCCCGGCGTGGACATCGCGATCGAGGTGGTCGGCATCCGCCCGGGCGAGAAGCTCCATGAGGAACTCTTCAACGTGGATGAGGAGGTGAAGCCGACGAGGTATGGCAAGATCATGCGCGCCACCAGGCCCGCCATCGATCCCGACCGGCTGCGTCACAGCATGGTCGAGCTCAACCGCCTCGTCGCCGACGGTCGCCCTGAGCCCGTGGCGGCCGCCCTCTGGGAGATCCTCCGAGTCGGAAGGGTCATGGGCGACGGTGGCGAAAGCCAGGGGGCTCGACCCTCCACACGCCACGGGGAGCTGCAATGACCGTCATCACCCGCACCGAGATCGCGCCCCGGCCACCCGTCGGAACCCTGCCCGTCGCCGAGTGGGGCCTGCTGTCGCGCGTCGCGCGCCCCTGCCCGGACCACGGCGGCGAGTGTCCGTGCGTCGCCCGCGACGTCGAGGGCGGCTGCCTCGTGTTCTGGTGCGACAGCGGGGAGCACCACTTCAGCAACCGCTAGGTCTCTCGTGCCGGCACCCGCCGCCGCACGGGGTCATGGGAGCGTCGCGTGAGCCTCGGGCCATCAGACGTGGTCGCCGGCCGGTACGAGCTGATCCGCTCGCTCGGCGGTGGCGACCAGGACCAGGTCTTCGTCGCCGACGACCGCCACCTTGCGCGGCGGGTGGTACTGCGCGTGGTGGAGCCGGGTCACCCGGATCGCGCGGCGGCCCTTCGCGAGGAGGGCCGCATGATGGCGGCGGTGCAGTTCGACTGCCTGCAGGCGATACCGGTGCTGGTGGACGGGGATCTGCCCGGCGGGGGCGCCTACGTCGCCAGCGAGTTCGTCGAGGGGATCCGCCTCGAGGAGGTCATCCGCAGGCGGGCGCCACTGCCGGCGGCGCGGGCGCGCGCCCTGGCGCTCGGCCTCGTCGACGCCGGCCTGGCGGTCCGCCGCAGCGCCCGGGATCGGGGGGACGTGCTCGTGGCCTCGTCGCTGGTGACGAGCGACGGCCACATCCGGGTGACGCGCTTCGCCCGGGCGCCGGGCCCGGGGCCGCAGGGGGCCGATCCGGCCGTGATCGCGGTGGCGGAGACTCTCTCGGAGTTGCTTGCGGGAGGGCCGGCGCCGCCGGCGCTCGAGGAGGTCATCGCCGACGCCCGGGCGGGCCGGATCCTCTCGGCCGACGTGCTGCGCGAACGGCTGCTCCACGCCCCGGCCGGGGTCGAGGGCGACGTCGACGCCACGCCGCCGTTCACGCGCTGGCCCTTCGCGGTCGTCGCGGTGATCCTCGCGATCGTGATCCTGATCATCGTCCTGATCTGGGCCGTCTGATCCCGGCACGGCGGCCCAGCCGCCGTCAGGAATGGGTGAAGGGCAGCTCGGTGTGGTGGCTTCGATCGACCGCGATCGCGTAGACGACCGTGTGCGGGCTGCGCCAGGGGAAGGCCGTCCCGGTGTACTTCACCGAGAGGGCGTCGGCGATGGCGAGCGCGCGCTCGCCGTCGATCCGCCCGACGACACGCCCGCGCAGGTCGCACTGGCGATAGGGATCGTCGATGTCCACCGCCGAGATCGCCACCCGGCCGTCGCGCTCGATGTTCCTCGCCTTGCGGCTGCCGGTCTGCGTGAACATGACCAGTCGGTCGTTCTCGTCGACGTCGATCCACACGGGCACCGAGTGGGGCGCGCCGTCGGGCAGGATGGTGGCGAGGTGGGCGAACGCACGGCCCGCCAGCAACGCGCGGACCTCGTCGGACATGCTCATCGCGGCCTCCTGGTCGGTGCGGTGGCGGGCGGATCGACGTCGGCCTGCTGCCCGGGCGGGGACGGCGCCCCTGTCGCGTCGTCCCCCGCCGGGGGTTGGTCCCCCGCCGGGGGTTGGTCCCAGGCGGCCACCCACGCCTCGATCTCGCGGACGACCCGGGTCAGCGCCTGACCCTTCTCGGTGAGCCGGTACTCGACGGCGCCGCCCCCGAGTACGCGGCGCTCCATCAGGCCGGCCGCCTCCAGCTCGCGCAGGCGCTCGGCCAGCAGGCGGGCCGACAGGCCGTCCACCGACCCGCGGATCTCGGTGAAGCGGGCGGGGCCCTCCATGGCCGCGCGGATCACCGCCGCGCTCCAGCGGCGGCCGAGGAGCTCGGCCGCGCGCTGGTAGCGGTGGCATACCGGGGGGAGGTGGCGACAGTCGTCCATCACCGTGAAAACTACGCCTACGCCGCGAGCGCCTCGTGGCGGTCGCGCGCGGGCTCCAGGGCGATGTCCAGAACCTCCCGCACGGTCAGCACGGGGTGGACGCGCACCTTCTCCAGGATCTGGGCGGGCACGTCGTCGAGGTCGCGCCGGTTGCGCTCGGGGATGATCACGTCGGTCAGCCCCGCGCGGTGGGCGGCGAGCACCTTCTGCTTCAGCCCGCCGATCGGCAGCACGCGTCCCTGCAGCGTGACCTCGCCGGTCATCCCGACCGTCGGCCTCACCGGCCGCCCGGAGGCGAGCGACGCGATCGCGGTGATCATCGTGACCCCCGCCGAGGGCCCGTCCTTGGGGATCGCGCCGGCCGGCACGTGGACGTGGATCTCCCGTCCGGCCAGATCGGCCGGGTGGATGCCCACCTCGGCGCCGTGGGCGCGCGTCCACGAGAGGGCGATCCGCGCCGACTCGCGCATCACGTCGCCGAGCTGGCCGGTCAGCACCAGCCGCTCGCCGGGTCCGTCGGCCGGCATCGCGCTCGCCTCGACGAAGAGGACGTCGCCGCCGGTGCCGGTCACCGCGAGGCCGGTGGCCACGCCCGGGATCGCCGTGCGCTCGGCCGCCTCGTGGTGGAACCGCGGGCGTCCGAGGGCGTCGGCCAGCTCGTCGGGACCGATGACGACGGCGCCCTCCGAGCCCTCGGCGACCCGCCGGGCGCTCTTGCGGAGCACCTTGCCGAGCTCGCGCTCCAGGCCGCGGACGCCGGCCTCGCGGGTGTAGTCGCCGATCACGGCGCGGATGGCGTCGTCGCTGAACTCCACCTCGTCCTCGCGCAGTCCGTTGCGCTCGATCTGGCGGGGCAGCAGGTAGCCGCGGGCGATGGCCAGCTTCTCCTCCTCGGTGTAGCCGTCGAGGGAGATCACCTCCATGCGGTCGAGCAGGGGCCCCGGGATGGTGTCGACCATGTTCGCGGTGGCGATGAACAGGACCTCGGACAGGTCGAGCTCGACGTCCAGGTAGTGGTCGCGGAAGCTGTGGTTCTGGGCGGGATCGAGCACCTCGAGCAGGGCGGAGGACGGGTCGCCGCGCCAGTCGGAGCCGACCTTGTCGATCTCGTCGAGCATGATCACCGGGTTCAGCGTGCCGGCCTCGCGCAGGGCGCGCACCAGCCGTCCCGGCAGCGCGCCGATGTACGTCCGCCGGTGACCCCGGATCTCCGCCTCGTCGCGGATGCCCCCGAGGCTGATCCGGGCGAACTCGCGGCCGAGGGCCTTCGCGACCGACTGGCCGAGCGAGGTCTTGCCGGTGCCGGGAGGGCCGGCCAGCGTCAGGATGACGCCGCTGCGTCCCTCGTCCATGCCGCGCTCCCGGCGCAGGCGGCGCACGGCCAGGTACTCGAGGATCCGCTCCTTGACCTCCTGCAGCCCCGCGTGGTCGGCGTCGAGCACCTCGCGCGCCGCGGCCACGTCGAGCCGCTCCTCCGAGCGGGAGTTCCACGGCAGCGACACCATCCACTCCAGGTAGGTCCGGATCATCCCGGCCTCGGCCCCGTCGGGCTGCCGTTCCAGCCGGGCGAGCTCGCGCTCGGCCTCCTTGCGGGCGGCCTCCGGCAGCCCGGCCTCCTCGATGCGGGCGGCCCAGTCGTCGCCCGTATCGTCGTCGTCGCCGAGCTCCTTGCGGATCGCCGCGAGCTGGCGCCGCAGCAGCATCTCGCGCTGGGTCCTGTCGAGGCCCTCGGTGACGTCCTCGCGGATGCGCTGCCGCAGGCCGGCGTCGGCCAGGCGCTCGCGCTGGGCCTCGATGGCCGACCGCAGGCGGGCGACCACGTCGGGGGTCTCCAGGATCCGCAGCTTGCGCTCCACCGGGATCTCGGGCGCGTAGCCGACCGTGTCGGCGAGGCGGCCCGGGTGGGTGATCCCGGCCAGGAAGTGGGCCACGCGGGTGCGCTCGCCCCGCAGCTCGGCGACCTCCTCCACGACGGCGCGGTACTCGCGCGCCAGCAGGGCCGCCTCCGGGCCGGGGTCGTCCGGATCGGGCAGCTCCACCGCGCTCACCCGGAGCCCGGCCTCGGATCCGATGGCGGCCGGGCCGAGCTCGGCGCGGTGTAGGGCCTCGACGGCGATGCCGCGCATGCCGCCCGGCAGGCCGACCTCGCCGACGACCTCGGCGACGACGCCGTAGCCGCCGAACCGCCCCTCGATGCGGGGCACGATCAGGATGCGGCCATCGACAGCGCCCGAGAGGGCCTCGGCCTGCTCGTCGGTGGTGACGGGGAAGGTGACGCTGGTGCCGGGAAGGACCACGGCATCGTCGAGGGGGAGGACCGGAAGGATCGTTGTCGGACGCTCGTCCTGGTTCATCGACGCTCCTGACTCACGCTGGTTACCTCGCGTAACCGCTGGACAGGAAGTTACCCTTCATAACCTGAGCGCGCAACCATCCCCCGCCGACCGCTCGAGGGGCGCGGCGAGACCCGCCTCCACGCAGGCGTTTCGTGGGATCGGTTCAATTGGACGAACGCCCGGCGTCCAATTGAACCCCGTCCCCGCGCGGGGCGCCGATCCCCGCCCGGAGGCGGTCCTGCGGGGTCCTAGGTGGTCTCGAGCTCCAGCCACTTGCCCCCTGTGGGGGGCTCGTAGGCGGCGAAGGCGTCGAGGAGGCGGCCGGCGTCGTCCTCGGTGATCAGGGTGCGGCGGTGGTCCTCCTTGAGGAAGCCGTCGGCGACGACGCCGTCGAGGAACTCCACCAGCCGGTCGTAGAAGCCGGCGACGTTGAGGAGCCCGCAGGGCTTGCGGTGCTGGCCGAGTTGGCTCCAGGTCCAGATCTCGAAGAGCTCCTCGAAGGTGCCGATGCCGCCGGGCAGGGCGATGAAGCCGTCCGAGAGCTCGGCCATCAGCGTCTTGCGCTCGTGCATCGAGCCGACGACGCGGAGGTCGTCGATGTCGTGGTGGGCGACCTCCTTCCGCTCCAGGAAGCCGGGGATGATGCCGGTGACGCGCCCGCCGGCGGCGCGGCAGCCGTCGGCCACGGCGCCCATCAGGCCCGTGCGCCCGCCGCCGTACACCAGGCCGATGCCGCGCCCGGCGAGCGTCGCCCCGAGCGCCGTCGCGGCCTCGCGATACGCCGGGAGCTCCCCCGGGTTGGATCCCGCATAGACGCAGATGCGCACCGGTGTCTCCTCGGATCGGACGTGCCCGGGAGAGGTTAGAGGCTCGGCGTCCACCCGCCTTCCGAAAGGACTGAAACGTACGGATGACGAAAAGAGATTCGTGGGACGGCCACGCCGCTACCGCGAACCCGTCAGGGGCCCGTTCGACTTCCTCTCCCGCGCCTGGAGCAGGGATGCCCAGGTGCGGGCGCGCCGCGCCGATCGACGAGCGTCTGGTGGATCAGCGACCTCTGGTACAAGCCCCACTACGTCTTCATGGTGCTCGGTGCCACCGTTGCGATCATGCTGCTGATCGGGGGTGGGGCGGTCCGCGGCGGCCTGTGCCTCAGCGGCGCGGGCTGCGTGTCGTGGGGTGAGCGGGGCATCGTCACGACCCCGCTCGAGCAGATCGAGATCCGCGCTCCGTAGCCGCCGGGGCCGGGGCACTAGGATCCCCTCGTGGATCTGCGTCAGCTGCTCACCCTCCGTACGGTCGTGGACAAGGGCTCCTTCTCCCAGGCGGCGGAGGAGCTCGAGGTCTCGCAGCCGGCGGTCTCGTTCCAGATACGCGCCCTCGAGGAGCGGCTCGGGCACCGGCTGCTCGATCGCAGCGGCCGCAGGGTCACGGTCACCGAGGCGGGCGAGGTGGTGTACCGGTACGCCAAGCGCATGATCGGCCTGGAGGCCGAGCTCGAGCGCGAGATGGGGGAGATCGGCACCAGGATCGCCGGGCCGCTCGTGCTCGGCTCGTCCACCGGCCCCGGCGAGCTGCTGCTGCCGCGGCTCCTCGGCTCGTTCCACGCCGCCCACCCCGACGTCCGTGTGAGCCTGATGGTCAGCGACACCCAGACGGTCTGCGAGCGCGTGCTCGACGACGAACTGGAGCTCGGCGTCGTGGGCGCGGCCCGGCCGCAGCGGGGGCTCGTCTTCGAGCCCTTCGTGCGGGACGAGCTGGTGGCGATCGTGCCGCCCGGGCACTCCCTCGCCTCGCGGCAGTCGGTGACGCTCGAGGAGCTCGTGGCCGAGCCGATGCTGCTGCAGCAGGAGGGCTCGGGCGTGCGTTCGGTCGTGGAGGCCGCCATGCGCGAGGAGGGGCTGCGCGACCGCGACCTGCACGTCGCGATGGAGCTCGGCCTGCAGCAGTCCGTGAAGGCGGCGGTGCTCGACGGGTACGGCATCACGGTGATCTCGAGCCTCGCCGTGGAGCGGGAGGTCGCCGAGGGCAGCCTGGTCGCCCTGAAGCTGGAGGGCCCCGGCCTGGAGCGGCACTTCTTCGCCGTACGCCACGCCGGGCGCACGCCCAAGAGGGTGACCACGGCCTTCATGGAGTTCGCCGGCGCCGAGCTCGGCGACATGGGCGCAGCCCCCTCCCCGTCATAACGGGTCCTTATTGGAAGCATCGGTGCCGGTCGGGTAGCATCGTCGCGTGTCGAGCCCTTCGGATGCGCGTGCCGACGTGCTCGTCGTCGGATCGGGCGGGGCGGGCATGTCGGCCGCCGTCAGCGCCGCCGGCGCCGGGGCCCGTGTGCTCGTCACGACGAAGTCCGCCCTCGGTGCGGGCAACACCGGGCGCGCGCAGGGCGGCATCCAGGCCGCCGTGGGGGACGACGATTCGACCGAGTCCCACTTCGAGGACACCTTCGCCGCCGGGCACCGCACGGCGCGCCCGGAGCTGGTGCGCCGGCTCGCCGACGGCGGGCCCGAGGCGATCGCCTGGCTCTCGGCGCTCGGCGTCTCCTTCACCCGCGACGAGGGCCGCCTGCGCCTCCTGCGCTGCGGGGGCGCCAGCCGCAAGCGCCTGCTGCAGGCCGGGGAGCGCACCGGGGCCGAGATGGTCAAGGCGCTGCGCGGTGCGGTCCGGGCCTCGGGAGCCGAGGTGTGGGAGTCGACGACGCTCGTCGACCTCGCGCCCGAGGGCGACGGCTGGCGGGCGACGCTGGCGCCGGGCGGCAACGGCACCCGGCGCACCGTGCACGCCCGCGCCGTGGTCCTGGCGGCCGGAGGCGGGCTGCGCGGCGAGGCCGACGCGCTCGGGATCGGCAGCACCAACCATCCCGACGCCACGCCCGAGGTGCTGCGCCTGGCTCTCGATCTCGGCGCCGAGGGCCGCGAGCTCGACTCGTGGCAGCGGCACCCGACCGGTTCGGTCTGGCCCGAGAGCCTTGCCGGCTATGCCCTGCCCGAGACCACCCGCGCCTACGGCGCGACGCTGCACGACGCCGACGGCGAGCGCTTCGTCGACGAGCTCGCCCCGCGCGACGTGGTCGCCCAGGCGATCATCGACACCGTCCAGGCGGGCCGGGGCGCCGAGGCGCCCGACGGCAGCGCCGGCGTCTGGCTCGACACCACCGCGATCGACCGCGAGAACGGCTCCGGCTTCACGGCCGAGCGCCTCGCCTACGTCCACAACCGCTACCTGAAGGCCGGCATGGACATCACCACCGAGCGCGTGCTCGTCTACCCCGTGCTCCACTACCGCAACGGAGGCCTCGCGATCGACGAGAACGCCGCCACCACGCTGCCGGGCGTCTTCGCCGCCGGCGAGATCTCCGGCGGCGTCCACGGCGCGAACCGCCTGATGGGGAACTCGTTGCTCGACACCGTCGTCTACGGGCGCATCGCGGGCGCGAGCGCCGCGGAGGCGGCCCGATGAGCACCGACACCACCATCCCCCAGGCCGCCGGCGCGGCGTTCCTCTCGCTGCCCGGCCGCCCGCCCAAGCCGCGCCAGGTGGGCATCAGCCACGTCATGGACAAGGGCCTGTCCCTGTCCCAGGTCGAGGGCATGCTCGAGTCGTGCGGCGACTTCATCGACATCGTCAAGCTCGGCTGGGGCACGTCCTACGTCAGCCGCAACCTCCGCGACAAGCTCGCGCTCTACGAGAGCGCCGGCATCCCGGTGGTGCTGGGCGGGACCTTCTGGGAGACCTGCTTCGCCCAGCAGAAGCTCGACGACTGGCGCCGCTGGGTGCACGAGCTCGGCCTGCGCCACGTCGAGGTCTCGGACGGGACGATCACCGTCCCCCACGAGGTCAAGCTCGAGCACATCGCCGCCCTCGCGCAGGAGTTCACGGTGCTCAGCGAGGTGGGCTCGAAGGACCTGCAGACCGTCATCGCCCCCTACCGCTGGGTCGAGCTGATCGAGGCCGAGCTGCGGGCGGGCGCCTGGAAGGTCATCACCGAGGCCCGCGAGACCGGCACCGCCGGCATCTTCCGCGGCGACGGCGAGGTCCGGATGGGCCTGATCGACGAGATCGTGCACGCCATCGACCCGAACCGCCTGCTCTTCGAGGCCCCCCAGAAGGCCCAGCAGGTCTGGTTCATCCGCAAGTTCGGTCCCAATGTGAACCTTGGGAACATCCCACACGACGAGGTGATACCGCTGGAAACCCTCCGCCTCGGCCTCCGCGCCGACACACTCCTGAACTCGACAGCGCTCGGCAACGTGGACGGAGCGGGCATTTGACCCCCACCACCCCTGGTCCCATCACCCCTCACGGCGGCGTCCTGGTCGACCGTCTCGACCCCTCGCTGGACGAGGGGGGCAACCGCCCCCGCGTGACCCTGTCGGCCCGCCAGCAGGCCGACCTCGACCTGATCGCCGTCGGCGCCATGTCGCCGCTCGACGGCTTCATGGACAAGGCGACCTACGAGTCGGTGATCACCGGCATGCGCCTTCCGAACGGCCTCGCCTGGTCGGTGCCGGTGACGCTCGCCGTGCAGCCCGACGAGCTGGCGGCGATCGGCTCGGCCGACGAGGTCGAGCTGGTGGACGGCTCCGGCCGCTTCCTCGGCGTGCTCGGCATCACCGACCGCTACGAGACCGACCAGCGCCGTGAGGCGAAGCTGGTCTACGGCACCGAGGAGGACGCCCACCCGGGCGTCGCGTCGTTGTACTCGCACGGCACCACCTGCCTCGCGGGCCCCGTGCGCGTCGCCTCCCGCCTGCCGATCGACCCGGGCGCGCAGCCCTTCCTGCTCGACCCCCGCGCCTCGCGCGCCGAGTTCGACGCCCGCGGCTGGAAGACCGTGGTCGGCTTCCAGACCCGCAACCCGATCCACCGGGCGCACGAGTACATCACCAAGGTCGCGCTCGAGACGGTCGACGGGCTCTTCCTGCACCCCCTCGTGGGCGAGACCAAGAGCGACGACATCCCCGCCGACGTGCGGATGCGCTGCTACGAGGTGCTGATCGAGGGCTACTACCCCAAGGAGCGGGTCGTGCTGGGCGTGCTGCCGGCGGCGATGCGCTACGCCGGTCCGCGCGAGGCGGTGCTGCACGCGATCCTGCGCCAGAACTACGGCTGCACCCACTTCATCGTGGGCCGCGACCACGCCGGGGTGGGCAACTACTACGGCACCTACGACGCGCACCGGATCTTCGACGACATCACGCGCGAGGAGCTGGCGATCACGCCGACGTTCTTCGAGCACTCCTTCTGGTGCAACCTGACCGGTGGGATGGCGACGACGAAGACCTCGCCCTCGACCCCGGAGCAGCGCGTCTTCCTGTCGGGCACCAAGGTGCGCGAGATGCTCGATCGTGGCGAGATCCCGCCGGTCGAGTTCACCCGCCCCGAGGTCGCCGAGATCCTGATCGAGGCATATCGAGCCACCGCCTGAATTAAATGACGTGACCCGGCTCAAGTGCGGATGGGCGCGGGACGAAACCCAGGGAGACCTCCGCCGTATGGCGGCACCGTCCCGGAGACCCGTCCCGTGCCCTTCCGTCGCCAGCCGGACCCGATGCTCCTCGCCACGCGCCTCGCCGCGCTCTGTGAGAAGGAGCTCGCGACCCGCCCCCCCGAGGCCGCACTCGTGACGCTCGGCGGGATCTTCCGGCGGGAGCTGACCCCGGGCCTCGAGTACATCGCGCTGATGGGGCCCACCGGCTTCACCCACGTCCACACGAACGCGATGCGCGAGGGCCGCGTCCACGACGACGCGGCGAACCTCGCCGCCGCCGCCCTGGTCCCCTCGGCGGCCGTGGCCGCGGTCGCCGACTCGCCGGCCGTCGGCGCCGCCGTCGTGGCTGCGGGCGCCGTCACCGCCGGGCTGCTCGCCGTGTGGAACGACCGGCGCATCAGCCGACCGATCGCCGAGTTCAACGCCACCACCCGGGCCGTCAGCGAGGGTGATCTCACGGCGACGGTGAGCGGTGTCGGCCGGGACGAGCTGGCCCAGATGGGCTTCGAGCTGAACAAGGTCGTGCCGGGCCTGAAGAGGGTGATCCAGGCGGGCGCCGCAAGCACGGCGGCCGTGAGCGACCTCGCCGACAACATGGCCGCGCGCACCGGCGAGACCGCCGGCGCGATGGCCGAGATCGCCGCCAGCTGCCGCACGACGCACGAGAAGGCCGAGCGCAGGCTCGAGCGCGTGGCCAAGGCCGTCGAGGCCGCCGGGCGCGTCACGACCGGTCTCGACTGCGTCGGTCGCAGCGCGGACCGGACGCAGTCGGTGCTCGGCTCCGCCCGCGACGCCGCCGTGGCGGGCAGTCAGAGCCTCGACGAGGCGGCCGGGGCGATGGCCTCGGCCGCCGAGGTCGTGCGCGAGGGCACCGCCCGCGTGCAGGCCCTCCGTGAGCGCGGCCAGGCGATCGAGGCATCGTCACGACCATCTCCTCCATCGCCGCCCAGACGAACCTGCTGGCCCTGAACGCGGCGGTCGAGGGGGCGCGTGCCGGCGAGCACGGCCGGGGGTTCATGGTGGTGGCCACCGAGGTGGGGAACCTCGCCGCCCAGGCCGATGTCGCCGCCCAGTCGATCGGTGATCTGGTCGCCGAGGTGCAGGCGGAGACCGCCCGCGCCGTCGAGGCGATGGACGCCGGAGCGGGGCGGGTCGCCACCGCTGTCGCATCGGTCGGCGGCGTCCGCGAGGCGGTCGAGCAGGTCCACCACCACCTCGGCGACGCGGTCGGGGTCGCGGTCGATGTGAAGACGGCCGCCGAGAGCCTCGGGCACGACGCGGAGCTCCTGGAGAGGGTGATGCAGCAGGCGGCGGACGACTCGACGGCCGCCCTCGAGTCGAGCGAGCTGATCAGCGGGGCCACGCGCTCGACCGCTGCGGGAACCGACCAGAACGCCGCCGCCGCCACCGATCTGTCGATGCGCTCGCAGGCGCTGAGCGAGCTGGTCGGGCGCTTCCGCACCGGGTAGGGCGCCACCGCCGGCGGCGCCAGCCCCACGGGGACCCCGGCCCGGAGACCCCCGCCCGTCACCGATCGTCGGCGGTGAACACCCAGTCGGTGTCGAGGGCCGTCGCGTGACAGCTCCAGCAGGTGGCGTCGCGCAGCGCCGCTGAGGTGGCGAAGGTCTCGCCGGGGCTGTCGCGCTTGTACTCCACGAACTCCCAGTCGCCGTGCTCGGCGTCGGAGCCCGCGATCTTGCGCATGATCGCGATGAGCGTCGGGGCGCCGGGGTCGTCGCCCGCCGCCTTCACCACGATCGTGCCGTCCGGCCAGCCGTCCGGCCCGCGTTCCGCGCCGGGGGTCACGTAGACGTTCTTCGTGCCCCCGTGCGCGTCGAAGCCGACACGCTGCGCCGCGGGCGAGCCGTCGGGGATCGGGTCGGCGTTGATGCGGTCCCACGCCTCGTAACCGGCGGTGTCACCGGGCAGGCCCGCAAGCGGCTCGGGCGGCGGCGGCGGGGCGGGCTCGGGCGCGGCGGCCGTGGGCGGAGGGGCGGGCGTGGAGGCGATCGTGCCCGGCGCCTCGGAGGTGGCGGTCCCGGCGACCGGGTCGTCGCCGCCGCAGCCGGCGACGGCGAGTGCGCAGGACACGAGTCCCGCCGCGATGAGACGTGCGCCGCGCATGGGCGGATACTCGCCTGTCGGGGCGGGGCCGTCCAGCCCGTCCTCGCCGTCCCGTCATGCGCCGGCCGGGCCCCTCCGGGCCGCATCGCACAGGCGTCGCCGACCCCGGCGGTTTGAGCGACCCGCGACGGGTGGGCATGATGGGCCCGCCAAGTGCCCTACCGCTCTCCCATCGCCGCCCTGGCGCTCGCGCTCGCCGCCGCCGCCGCGGCGTCGCCGGCCCTCGCCGCCGACCGCCCGGCGGGGACGGTCAGCACCTGGGGCCACGAGCTCAACCAGAACGAGCTCCCCGGCTGGAATCCCGACAGCCGCCGCCCGCTGATCCCGCCGGCGCGCTGGTACCGCACGATCGACGGCATCCTGCGCGAGGCGGGGGAGAACGGGCTCTGGTTCAGCGGACCGAGCGCCCTGCCCTTCCCGCCGCTGCCGCTCAGCCCGAAGGAGCCCGTCGGCTGGAGGACCCCCAAGCGGCTGCAGGCGGCCTTCGACGCCACCGGCCTGCGCTGGGACGTCGCCGTCGAGGTGTGGGCCGCCCGCCGGGCCCTGCAACGCGGCACGGCGGTGGTGGCGGACCCCACGGTCGACCCGCGCGCCTACACGCGGCGCCTCTCGCTGCTCGACCCCGGCTACCGCCGTGAGGCCCTGCGGGAGATCCGCCGTATCGTGCCGACCGTCCGCGGGCGCGCCTTCGTGAACACGTACACCGGAAGCGACGAGCCGGTGACGATCCTGCCGCGCGGCGCGGCGCGCACGACCCCCTTCGGGCGGCGCCTGGCCGCCGACTTCCGCCGCGCGACCGGGCGCACTCTGCCGAACCCCGCGGCGCGCCCCTCCGGCAGCGTCGCCGAGCGCCTGCGCTGGCTCGCCTGGAGCCGCTACTCGGGTCAGCGCTTCTTCGCGATGAAGGCCGAGCAGGCCCGCCTGATCCGGAAGCTCGACCCCGCCGCGGTGGTCAACCCGAACGACTACGGCTTCATCGACGGCTTCATCCCGTGGGACTACACCCGCCTGGCGGGCTTCGCCGACGTCGTCGAGGCCGATCCCTATGTCAGCTACCCCGAGCGCGCCCGCGCGGGCCGCGGGCGCTACAACCCCGGGTTCGGCGCGAAGCTGCTCTCCGACCTGACCGGGAAGCGCGTCAGGATCGTGGTGCAGGCGTTCGACTACTCGCGCTACCAGCCGGTGCCCGGCGACATCTGGACCTGGACCGCGCAGGCGCTCCGCGCCGGGGCCACGGACATCAGCTTCTTCGCCTCCGACAACCCCCGCTTCACGAACCGGCGCCTCTACGACGCGATGCTCGCCGTCGCGTCCTCCATGCGGGGGGCCCGTCTCCCCGCTGCTCCGGTCGACCCCGCCCAGCTCGTGCTCTACGCCACGGCGAGTGAGGGCCAGGCCCAGCCGGACCGCACCGGGGGACTGCGCTACCGCACGAGCGGCGACGCGATCTACACGACCTACTCGTTGCTCGGCGAGCTCGGGGGTGCGTCGTTCAGCTTCGACGCAGACACTCGCCTCAGCGCCGCCCCCGCCCGCCTGGCCGCCGCCCGCACCCTCTGGATGCCCCGGGGCGACACGCTCGACGCGGCCTTCGCCGCGCAGGTGGCCGACTGGGTCCGCGCCGGAGGGACGCTGATCGTCACCGACCCCGCCGCCTTCACGCGCGCGCCGTCGGGTGCATCGCTCGCCACGGTCCGCGAGGCCCTCATCGGCGCGCCTCTCGGCCCGCCGCGCCGCGGCTCGGTCCTCGAGGTGCAGCCGGGCGCGCTCGGCGCCGGCGCCCCCGGCGATCTCCTCACCCTGCCGATCGATACGGCGCGGCCGCGCGCCTTCGCCGGGGTGCCGGCCGGCGCGAGCGTCGTGGCGCGCTTCCTCGACGGCGCCCCGGCCGCGTTCGTGCGCCCGGTCGGCGCGGGGCGGGTGCTGGCGTTCTCGGCCGACCCGATGGCGCCGAGCGTGCTCGACGAGCCGCTCGATCTGGCGCGGTTCACCGCCGACGTCCATCGCTGGGCGGGTGGCACCCTGGGCGATCCCGCGTGGGAGTACCGCCTGCCGGGCGACCCCGATCCCGCGCGCCTGCCGTGGGAGGGCTCCGTGCCCCCGGCGGCCGCCCGGGCGGGCCAGTGATGTCACGTAACCGAGGAGTGGAGCAGCGGTGAGGTCGACAGGACGTGTGGTGGCCGGTCTGGTGGCCGTGGCGGCGGTGGTCGCGGCCGTCGTCGGCGCGGTGATGCTCTCGGGCAGCGACGCGACCGCGCCGATCGGTGCCGTCGCAGCGGTGCAGGACGACCACCTCTCCACCGAAGCGATCGAGACGATCCCGGCCCGGCTCGACCTGATCGAGGCGACCGGCGTCACCACCACGCGCGTCGACCTGTTCTGGAACTCGGTGGCCCCGGGGCCCGTGCCGCCGCAGTCGCCGGAGGACCCCGCCGACCCGGCCTACGACTTCTCGCGCGCCGACACCATCATGCGCGGCCTGGCCGACCGGGGCATCACGCCGATCCTCTCCGTGTACAGCACCCCGCCGTGGTCGTCCGGCGGGGCGGTCGACGCGATCGGGGGCCCGATCAACCGCCTCGCCCCCGAGCCGGCCGACTACGGCCGCTTCATGGCCGCGGTCGCCACCCGCTACAACGGGTCGTTCGTGAGCCCCGGAGGGGACACCCTGCCGGAGATCCGGCACTACGAGATCTGGAACGAGCCGAACCTGTCGGGCTTCCTGCAGCCGGCCGAGGAGGGCGCCGAGGCACGGCTCGACGTCTACGCCGACCTGGTGCGCGCCGCCCACCCGGCCATCAAGGGGGCCAACGCGCAGGCGCAGGTGATCGTGGGCGTCGGCGGTCCGCGCAGCAGCACCACGCCGACCGGCGTCGGTGCCATCGAGTGGCTGCGGGGCCTGCGTGAGCGCGACATACCGCTCGACGCCTACTCCCAGCACGTCTACCCGGCCGCGGCCCCGACCGTCCAGACCGAGGTCGTCCCGTCGTGGAGCAGCATCGGGCGCGTCCTCGACGAGCTCGATGCCTGGCGCGCCGAGCCGGCGATCCCGCTCTACATCACCGAGGCCGGGTACACGACCGCGGCGACGCGGTTCCGCGACACGAAGGTCACCGAGGCCCAGCAGGCCGAGTACCTGACCCAGATCTTCTCACTGCCCCAGCTGCGCACCGACCGCATCCGGACGGTGGTGTGGTTCAACCTCCAGGACAACGCCGACTGGCCCGCCGGCCTGCTGCGCGACATCACGCTCGAGCCCAAGCCGAGCTACGAGCGCTTCCTCCAGGTGGTCAGGGACCAGGAGGGAGCTCGTCTGGAGTAGCGGCGGGTCCGGAGCGGCGGCCGATCATCACCAGCAGGGCGATGCCGAGGATCGCGGCCAGCGTCGAGCCTCCCAGGACGCCGATCTTCGACGCCGCGACCACGTCGGGGTCGTCGTAGGCGAGCCCGGTGATGAACAGCGAGACCGTGAACCCGATGCCGGCGAGCGCGCCGACGCCCACCACGTGAGCCCACCTCACCCCCGCCGGCAGCACGCTGAGCCCGAGCCCCACCGCCAGCGCCGCGCCGAGCGTGAGCCCGACGGTCTTGCCGATCAGCAGGCCGAGCGCGACGGCCAGGGCGACCGGGGTGTCGGCCGCCGCCTCGAACGAGGCCCGGTCGAGGGCGATGCCGGCGTTGGCCAGGGCGAAGATCGGCAGCACCACGAAGCTCGACCACTGGTGCAGGCTGTGCTGGACGCGCTCGAGCGGCGAGACCGCCTCGCGCGAGAGCCACGCCAGCCGCCGCCAGTGGCCCGCGTCGGCGTCGGGTGAGTCGGGCTCGTCGTCGGTGGCCTCGGCGATCCGGATCGCCTCGGCGCTGACCGTGGCCGGATCCTGGAAGGGCCGGACCGGGGTGAGGAGGCCCAGGGCCACCCCCGCGATCGTGGCGTGGACCCCCGACTCGAAGGTGGCGAACCAGACCACGAGCCCGAGGACGACGTAGACCCCGATGTAGCGCACCTGGATCTTCTGCAGCGCGACGATCGCGATCAGCCCGATCAGGGCGGTGGCGAGCCACGCCAGGGCGATCGTGTCGGTGTAGTAGACCGCCACGACCAGGATGGCGCCGATGTCGTCGATCACGGCGACGCCCAGGAGGAACGCGACCAGCGAGGCGGGCGCGCGCGACCCGACCGCGGCCAGCGCGCCGAGAGCGAAGGCGACGTCGGTGGCCATCGGGATGCCCCATCCGTGGGATCCGTCGCCGCCGCCCATCACCAGGAGGAAGATCAGCACCGGCAGCAGCATCCCGCCGACCGCCGCGAACAACGGCAGCAGCGCCGCCTGGCGCGTCGACAGCTCGCCCACGGTGAGCTCGCGCTTGACCTCGAGGCCGACCACCAGGAAGAAGATCGCCATCAGGCCGTCGTTGACGACGTGCTGGAGATCCTCGACCACGACGAAGTCGCCGAGCTGGACGGTCAGCTCGGTGCTCCAGAAGTCCAGATACGACGCGCCCGCGACGTTCGCCCAGACGAGGGCCAGGGCGGTCGCCAGCAGCAGTACCAGGCCGCCGGACGCCTCGAGGTGGAGGAACTCCTGGAGAGGGCGCAGCACGCGCCGGGGCACGGGTCGCTGGGTCCGCGACCAGGGCGGGCGCGGAGTCGGACGGTCGCCCGGAGGCGTTGTCACCGGTCGATCACGATGCGGACCCTAGCCGCCGCCGCTCCACCTCGGTCGCCACCTGAGCGCCGAGGAGCAGTGCGGTGGCGGTGAGCCAGAGCCACGTCAGCATCACGATCACCGCCGACAGAGAGCCCCACGCCGCCCCGTAGTCGCCGAGCCGCGAGACGTAGAAGCCGAACCCCGCCGAGGCCACGACCCAGATGACGACGGCCACCGCCGCGCCGGCCAGCTCGGCGCGCCCATCGCGCCGGGGGCCGGCGGGCCCGGCCCGGAGGATGCCGATCACCGCCACCAGGAGGGCGCCGCCCAGGATCGGCCACTGGGCCCCCCACCAGAGCCAACCGACGAGCGTCGGTGCCTCCAGCGCGTCGCCGAGCGCCCGCGACAACGGCGCCCCGAGCACGAGGAGCGTGAAGGAGACCACGACCGCCAGCAGCGACCAGGCGAGGAGGGCGAGCGCGGTCAGGCGCTGGCGCGCGAACGACCGGGTCTCCTCGCACCCGTGCACGCGGTTGAGCCCGCGCATCAGGGCCGACATGGCGCCGCTCGCGGTCCACAGCGCCAGCACCAGGCCGACCACCGCCAGCCCGGCGCCGCTGCCCGAGCTCTCGGTGACGCGCGTCAGCGAGTCGTCGATCAGCGAGAGGGCGTCGTCGGGCACCACGCCGTCGAGGCGCCGGAGGAGGTCCTCGACCGTCCCGGGACCTGCGGCCACGCCGAACACGCCCACCGCGACGAGCAGGGCCGCCGGTATCGCCAGGAAGGCGTAGTAGGCGAGCGAGGCCGCGACGTCGGTCAGGTTGCCCGCGAGCGCCGCGCGCACGGAGGCACGCAGCACGTCCACCACCCCGCGCCATCCGCGCGGGGCCGGGGCCCGCGCGGGCTCTGTGGGCGGTGTCGGAGGGGCCGGGGCCGGACCGGGCGGGAGCGGCCCGGCCGCGCCGGGGCGCGGCGGCGGGGCGGAGCGGCGCTCACCCCGCAGAAGCAGTGCGGCCGCCCCGAGGGCGAGCAGGAGGCGGCTGCGGCGACGCACGGCTCAGCCTGGATCCGTCATCCGCATCCGCGATCTACGACCGATTCAGGCTGAGCCCGCAGCCGGCGCACCCGCTCCGATCCTGAGCCGCAGCATCTCCTCGCCGGAGTCGAGGGTGTCGATGCTCCAGGCGTCGACCAGCCGCTCCAGCACCGAGCCGATGCCGGGAAGCGTCGTCTCGGCGATCACCTGCGCGGCCGCGCCGGCGGGGAGCGGTCCCACGCCGAGGCCGAGGCCCTCGGGCCCCGACCCGAACTCCACGCACAACACGCCGTCGGGGCTGAGGCGGAACGCGGCGGAGACGAGGGCCGCGCCCACGATCTGGGCGTCGGCGAGCCGGTCGACCGGCAGGTCGACGCGCGCGGCCATCGCACCGACGACCCGCTCGAGCACGGGCTCCCCGAGGTCGTCCCGGCGCAGGCGCAGCCGTCCGGCCGGCCGGCCGCTCACGTGTCCGCCTGCCGGGAACCGGGCGAGAACGTCATGCGGACCTCCGTCACGCCGTGCTCGTGGGAGAAGTTGACCTCGTCGCCGATGGCCAGCATCAGCGGCAGACCGAGCCCGAGCCCGGCGGCCGGCGAGGTGACCGTCGGCACGATCCCCCGGCCGCGGTCGCGGACGGCCACCACCAGCGTCTCCGGCTCGGCCCAGGCGAACACCTCGTACTCACCGTCGGCGTCAGCGGGATACGCGTGCAGCACCGCGTTGGTGCAGGCCTCGGTGACGGCGATCGAGATGTCGGTGCGGCTCTCCTCGCCCCATCCGAGGGCGTCGACGATGCCGCGCACCATCTGACGCGCGAGGGCGACGCTCTCCGGCTCGGCCGGGAGGATCAGCTCCACGTCGGGACGCGCGGTGGTCACGGGGTGCAGCATGGCGGATCCGGGCATGTTCCGGCGGTTCCCGCGGCCCGGCGGCAGCAAACCCTTCCGTTCACAGGGAACCGTCCTCGGGTTCGAGACTGCCCGCGCTCTCGCGCAGGGCGTCCAGGGCGCGCCGGATGAGGCGCGAGACGTGCATCTGCGAGACGCCGACGCGTTCAGCGATCTGCGATTGCGTGAGGCCCTCCTCGAAGCGCAGGTGCAGGATGACGCGCTCGCGCGCCGGCAGGGCGGAGAGCCCCGCGTCGAGCGTCGCGCGCGCCTCGGCCTGCTCGTACCCGCGCTCATCGACTCCGACGACCGCGCCGGCGTCCTCCTCGCCCTCGGATCCGGGGGCGGCCAGCGGCCCCGGGCGCTGGGCGCTTCCCGCGGCGAGGGCGTCGAGGACGTCGTCCATGGAGAGCCCGGTCGACTCGGAGATCTCGCGGATCGTGGGGCTGCGGCCGTTCTCGGCCGACAGCACGGTCACCGCGTGCGAGATCTGCGCCCGCGCCTCCTGCATGCCCCGGGGCACCCGGATCGTCCACGAGCGGTCGCGGAAGTGACGGCGGATCTCACCGAGGATCGTCGGCGTGGCGAAGCTCGCGAGCTTGAACCCTCGCTCGGGCTCGAAGCGGTCGATGGCCTTGATCAGCCCGATCGTCCCCACCTGCACCAGGTCGTCGAGCGGCTCGCCGCGATCGGCGTAGCGCCGTGCGAGGCCGCGGACCAGCGGCAGGTGCTGCATGATGAGACGCTCGCGCTCGGCGGCGTCGATTGTTCTGCCAGCGGGCATCGACGGACCTTGTCTGTGGCGGCGCTCCACCCGCGCCGCAGAGCATCCTGCCCGATGCCCGTAGCGAGTAAACCGGACCCGGAGCGCGCCCTGCTACCCTCGCCCAGATGAGCAACGAGAACGCCACCACCTTCCGCGTGCGCGCCGAGGACCGCCCGGGCGCCGTGCTGATCGTCGCCGAGGGCGAGCTCGACCTGGTCGGCGCCCCGCGCCTGATCGACGCGCTGCCGCCCGCCGGCACGAGCCCGGTGATCCTCGACCTCGACGCCGTCGGGTTCATGGACTCCTCGGGCCTACGCTCGCTGCTCGAGGCCCGTCAGGCCTGCCTGGACGCCGGGCGCACCTTCGCGATCGCCCGGCCCTCCGACGCCGTCCAGCGCGTCCTCGAGCTCGTGGATCTCACCCGCGAGTTCGAGGTGGTCGAGGTGCCGGCCCTCAGCTGATCGTGCCGCTCGCCGTCAGGGCGAGCACCAGGGCGCCGAGCGCGACCCGGTAGACCACGAAGATCATGGTCGAGTGCGACACGAGGTACCGCAGCAGGAACGCGATCGAGGCGTAGCCGACGACGAACGCGGCGGCCGTCGAGATGCTCAGCGCGACGAAGCTCACGTCGTCGTCGCTGTTGACCAGTTCGGTCAGCCCGAAGAGGCCGCTCAGCACCACCGCGGGGATCGACAGCAGGAACGAGAACCGCGCCGCGGCCGCCCGCTCCATGCCGAGGAAGAGGCCGGCCGTGATCGTCGCGCCCGAGCGCGATGTGCCGGGCACCAGCGCGAGGGCCTGGGCGATGCCGACCCAGATCGCGTCCCGGCGCCCGACGTCGGTGAGCGGCCGGGTGCGCGTGCCCACCTTCTCGGCCGCGAGGAGGATCAGCCCGAGCACGATCAGCGTGGCGCCGATCAGGTAGAGGTTGCGCGCGCCGGTCTCGATCTGGTCGCGGAACGCGAGCCCGGCGACGCCGATCGGGATGGTCGCGATGATCACGTACCAGCCCATGCGGGCGTCGAGCTCGCCGCGCAGCTCCGGGCGCCGCAGGCTGGCGAGCCAGGTTCCGGTGATCCGCACCAGATCGCGCCAGAAGTAGATGACCACCGCCAGCATCGTCCCGAGCTGGATCACGGCGGTGAAGTACGCACCCGGATCCTCCCACCCGAGGAAGGCCGGGACGATCCGCAGGTGGCCCGTGCTCGAGACCGGCAGGAACTCGGTGAGCCCCTGGGCGATCCCAAGGATGATGGCCTCGAACCAGGACACGAAGCGCGAAGACTAGGGGACCGACCGGGTGTCGTACCTGACCGGTCGGGGGGTCCCCGTCACCTCTACCGGATGCGGACCCGGCGGGTGATGACCGGGGGGCTGGCCGCCGACTCGGCGGCGCGGAGCTCGAGGCGGTAGACGCCCGGCGCCAGGCCGCGCAGCCGCACGCGCAGGCGGAAGGCCGCCGGACCGCGCGTCGTGGCGCCCGCGCGCGCCACGGGGGCGCCGACCTTCTCGGCGATGAACGACGCGGCCAGGCCGGCGCCTGCGGTCTGGGCCGTCGTGCGCACCGGCCGCAGGGTGGCGTGCAGTCGCGCCGGGCGCACCAGCCGCCCCGCGATGCGCAGCGGCCCGCCGGCGCGCGAGGCGACCGCCGGGACGCTCAGGCCCCGCACGGCGCTGGCGGCGCGCGGGCGCAGTGCGCGGACCGCGAAGGCCTCGTTGCCGGCGGCGTCGCGGGCGCTCAGCACCACCCAGCGACGGCGCGACTCGGCGAAGCGGCGCACGACGCGCGCGCCGCGGGCCGTCTGGCCCTCCCCGAAGCTCCAGCGGATCGAGTCCTTCCGCGGCCCGCTGAGGGCGTCGCCCACCGACGCGCGGAACGTCGCCTTCGTGCCGGAGAGCGACCACCGGATGGCGACCCGCGGCCGCGTGCGGTCGATCGTGACGGCGTGGCGGGCCGGCGTCGGGTCGGCGGCGCCCGCGGCGTCGATCGCCTGGGCCTCCACCACGTGGCGCCCCTCGGGGAGGGAGAGCGACAGGGTCAGCTCGGTGGTCGGAGCGCTCCACTCGCCGCTGTCGACGCGCGTGCGCACCATCACGCCGCCGCCGGAGAGGGCGATGGCGTAGTCGGCGAGCGCGGCGTTGGTCACGGCCCTCGGGGTGGACGTGAAGCGCGTGTCGGGCGCCGGGCCCACCACGGCCTCGACCGCGCGCAGGGCGTCCACGCGCCCGGCGCCCGAGGCGGGGTCGGCGCCCGCGGCCCCGATGTCGGAGGCCGTGCTCCGGAGGATGTCGGCGACGGCGGCCGGGGGCAGCCCCGGCGCGGCCTGGCGCATCAGCGCGGCGACGCCGGCGACGTGGGGCGCGGCCATCGACGTGCCGGAGTAGGCGAGGTAGCCCGACCCGACGCTCGAGACGATGCCGACGCCCGGCGCCGCCAGGTCGGGCTTGGCCAGCAGCGTTCCCGCGGCGGGGCCGAGGCCGTCGGGGTTCTGCCACACGATCGGTCCCCGGCTGGAGAAGCCGGGGACGCCGTCGTCGGTGTCGATCGCGCCCACCGCGATCGCCTCCGGGTAGCCGGCCGGGCTGCCGATGCTCCCCGCGCCCGGGCCCGTGTTGCCGGCGGCGAACACGGGCACGATGCCCAGGTCGAGCCAGCGGCGGATCATCGGGCGGAACCAGGTGTCGTTGGCGCTCGAGGCCGACCACGAGTTGCTCACCACGCCGGGGTGGTCGGCAGTGGCCGGGTCGCCGTCGGGGTCGGTCATCCACTCGGCCGCCGCGAGCAGCGCGCTGCCGGATCCGATGCCGTTGGCGCCCATGGCCTTGGCCACCACCAGGCGGGCCTCGGGCGCGACGCCGATCGGCCCGCCGCCGGCGCTGCCTCCGGCGATGGTCCCGGCGGTGTGGGTGCCGTGCCCGTTGTCGTCGACCGGTGTCGGGCTGGAGGTGACGAAGTCGCGCCAGGCGACGACCTTGCCGGCGAGGTCCGGGCTGGCGGAGCTGACGCCCGTGTCGATCGTGCCGACCCGCACCCCCGCGCCGCGGACGCCGAAGGTGCTCCATGCCGCCGGGGCGCGGATCGCCGCGATCCCCCAGTTTCCCGATCCCGCGTCGGGGAAGGGCGTCGAGCCGGCCACGGCGGCGTCGGTCAGCACGACGGGCGCGTCGAAGTCGACCGTCTCGACGGCCGGGTCGGCGGCCACGGCCGCGATCTGCGCCGGGGTGCCGCGGAACGCGAGGGCGTTGATCAGCCAGAACGCCCTGACGGGCCCTTCGATCTCGTCGAGCACCGGTTCCTGGGTGGCGTCGGCGGTCCGCCGGAGCGCGGTCAGCAGCGCCTCGCGGCGGCCGGCGTACGCCTCGCCGTCGACCTGCCGGGCGAGGGTGGCGATGACCGCGATCCGGTCGGTGGGCGAGGCCGCGTCGAGGCGGTCCTGGAGAGCCGGGCTCGGGGCCGCGGAGGCGGTGGGGGCGAGCGCCACGAGGGTGGCGGCTGATGTGATCGCGACGAGGGCCCTGGCGATGCGGCGTCCATGCCGGCCCCTCGGGCTGAACCGGCCCGAGCTCATTCGAATCCATTCCGTTGGATCGCTCCGTGCAGCCCTCTTTTCGGCATCCGGAGGGGTCGTCTTGACCGCCGCGGGCGGGCCTGCCCGGGCTCGCTACGATGGATCCGTGCCCGTCTTCCTCTGTCCGCGCTGCGCCTACCGCGAGAGCAGCAGTGAGCGCAACGTGCGACACCAGCCGCGCGGCTGCTCGCGCTGCGGCTTCGGCTTCTCGTTCGAGCTGCTCGAGGACTACTACGCGAGCCCCAAGACGGCGCTGATCGTGTGCGACAAGGAGCTGCGCGTGCTGGTCGCCGGCCACTCCGCCTTCGCGGTGACCGGCTACGACGAGGGCGAGCTGATCGGGCAGGACGTGATGGCGGTGCTCGGCCTCGGAGGCTTCGCCGACGGCGACCCGATCGCGCGCAGCCTGGAGTGGGGCGTGCGCGTCCTCAACGTGCCGTGCACCTACCGCTTCAACGGCTCGCCCGACCAGATCGCGACGACCGCCGACTTCTTCCCCGCCTACGACGACGACGGCGGGCTGCTCGTGGCGCTCACGCCGAAGACGGCGGTGCCGTCCCAGTAGTCTCGCCCTGACGATCGGCGACGGGGGGACGATGGAGCGGCGGCGGCTGGGCGGGACGGACCTCGAGCTCTCGGTGATCGGGCTCGGCACCTGGGTGTTCGGCGGGCGATGGGGCGGGGCGGACGACGAGGCCTCGCTGGCGGCGTGCCACGCGGCGCTCGATGCGGGCGTCAACTGGATCGACACGGCCGACATCTACGGCCAGGGGCGCGCCGAGCGGATCGTCGGCAGGGCGGTGCGCGAGCGCCGCGACGAGGTGATCGTGGCCTCCAAGGGCGGCGTCGCGTGGGAGATGGGCCCACCCCTGAAGATCTGGCGCGAGGCGTCGGCCGAGTACCTCACGATGTCGTGCGACCGCAGCCTGCAGGCCCTCGGTCTCGACCACATCGACCTGTTCCAGGTCCACTGGCCCGTCGGCGGGGTGCCGGCCGAGGAGACGATCGGCGCGCTGCTGGCCCTCCGCGACGCGGGCAAGATCCGGGCGATCGGCGTCTCGAACTACCACCTCGCCGACCTCGAGGCGGCGGGCGCCGTGGCGCAGATCGACTCGTACCAGCCCGGCTACCACCTGATGCGCCGCGACATCGAGACGGCCGAGCTGCCCTGGTGCGCCGGGCACGGGACCGGCGTGATCGCCTACGGGCCGCTCGCCCACGGCCTGCTGACCGGGAAGATGACCGCCGCGACGACCTTCGGCGCCGATGACTGGCGGGCTTCGAGCGAGCTCTTCGCCGACGAGTCCTTCGCCGAGCGCATCGCCGTGGTCGGTGAGCTGCAGGAGGTCGCCCGCCAGGCCGGCCGCCCCGGCGGCGTCGCCGAGCTCGCCGTCGCCTGGGTGCTGCGGCGCCCGGAGGTGACCGCCGCGATCGTCGGCGCCCGCTCCCCCGAGCAGGCCGTCCGCAACGCGGCCCTCGCGGGCGCCCCGCTCAGCGCCGACGAGGACGCCGCCATCGAGGCGGTGCTCGCGCGCCACCCGGCGGCGTCGCGCCCCTACGGTCACGGCGAACCGCCGGATCCCTCCGCGGACGCCTGACGCCAGGGGCTAAGGTGGGGCATGGCCACGGCTGAGCCACAGCGGCGGCGCAGCGACGCCCGCAGGCCGGCGTCGCGGCCCCTCGCGCCCACCCCGGGATCGCTGGGCCGCCCCGATCCGGAGGGCGTGATGCGCTCGCTGGAGATCGCCGTCGATTCGGCGCGGCGCGGCAGGCGGGCGATCACCCTGGTCGCCCTCGAGGTGCCCGAGTCGATCGACGAGCCGGCGCTCGCGCGCATCGCGACGTCGGTGCGCAGCACGGTCCGCGACAGCGACGGCCTCTGGCGCGACGGCGAGCGCACGCTGCTGCTGGCGCTCACCGACGCCGACGGGCCCAACTCCGAGCCGGCGCTCGCCCGATTGCGCCTGCGGCTGCGGTCGGAGGGCTTCGGCGCGGTCCGGATGGGTCGCGCGGCCGCCGCACCGGGTATCTCCGCCGCAGACCTCCTGGCCCTCGCCCGCGAGGACAGGCGGGTCATCTCGTACGGATCACCGGATTGAGGGAGTCGGAGTGAAGGTCGCGATCGTCGGATCGAACGGGCTCATCGGAGCCGCCCTGGCCCGCGCGCTGGTCGCGCGCGGCGACTCGGTGGTCGCGCTCTCGCGCAGCGGCGCCGCGGGTATCGGCGGGGCGCTCGACATGCGCTGGGACCCCGTCGAGGGCCCGCCGCCCGCGGCCGCCCTCGAGGGCGCCGACGCGGTGGTGAACCTGGCCGGCGTGCCCATCGGCGGCAAGCGCTGGACGGCCGACCGCAAGCGCGAGATCCGCGAGAGCCGCACCCTCACCACCCGCCTCCTGGTCGACGCGCTGGCGCAGGAGGGCGCGCCGCCCGTGCTCGTCAACGGCAGCGCCGTCGGGTACTACGGGACCACCGAGGAGACGGTCGACGAGACCTCGCCGGCCGGATCGGACTTCCTGGCCGAGACCTGCGTCGCATGGGAGCGTGAGGCGCTCCGCGCCGCCGATCACGGCGTGCGGGTGGTGCTGGTGCGCACCGGCATCGTGCTGGCGCGCGAGGGCGGCGCGCTGTCCCAGATGGCGCTGCCGGTGAGGCTGTTCGCCGGGGGTCCGATCGGCGGGGGTCGTCAGTGGATCCCCTGGATCCACATCGACGACGAGGTCGGCCTGCTGCTCCTGGCCCTCGACCGCGCCGACCTGTCGGGCCCGCTGAACGCCAGCGCCCCCGAGCCCGCGCGCCAGCGCGACTTCGTCAAGGCCCTGGGATCGGCCCTCGGGCGCCCCTCGATCCTCCCGACGCCCGCCTTCCCGCTGCGCCTCGCGATGGGCGAGATGGCCACCCTGGCCCTCGAGGGTCAGCGGGCCGTGCCGGCGGTGGCCCTGGCGGCCGGCTACGCGTACGCCCACCCCGAGATCGAGGCGGCGATGCGGGCGATCTACGCCTGAGGCTCGTCCACGGGGAAGAGGACGCTCAGCTCGGCCTGCACCTTGAGCCAGTTCTCGCGGACGAAGGTCTGGGAGACCATGTACCGCGCGCCCGGCAGCGACCGCGCCACGCGCAGCGTCTCCTCGTCGCCCCGCTCCTCGAGCTTCTCCACGAGGTCCTTGTACTCCCCGAGCGTCTGCGCCATCTCGTAGTGCTTCATGGCGATCTCGTCGAGCAGGCGGTAGAGCGGGGAGAAGGGATCGCCCGGGGATGCGGTGCTCACGCGGCGCCTCAGGTCGGTGGGAGGGGCGCCGATGCTACCGTAGGCACCGGTTCCGGGGGATTAGCTCAGCTGGGAGAGCGCCGCCTTTGCAAGGCGGAGGTCGTCGGTTCGATCCCGTCATCCTCCACTGGTTCGTGGGCCGTCGGGAGTGCGTGTCTGATCGCGGCGCCGGCATCGACCGAGCCGACACCGCGACGCTCGCGATGCTCACTCGCCGGGGCTGACGAGCCCGGTCTCGTATCCGATGACCACGAGCTGGGCGCGGTCGCGCGCGTTCAGCTTGCCGAGGATGCGACTGACGTGCGTCTTCGCGGTGAGCGGCGACATGTGGAGCGACTCGCCGATCTCGGAGTTGGTCTTGCCACGTGCGACCTCGGCGAGCACCTCCCGCTCGCGCTCGCTCAGGACATCGAGGGGACCCGAGTCTCCCGGACGGCTCATCGGTCGGCGAACGAGCTCGGCGACCAGCCGCTTGGTCATCGCCGGTGAGATGAGTACGTCACCGTCGGCGGCCGCGGCGATCGCCTCGAGCAGGAGTCGCGGTGGGGTGTCCTTGAGCAGGAAACCGGAGGCACCGGCTCTGAGCGCCTCGTAGACGTATTCATCGAGCGCGAAGGTGGTGAGCACGAGCACCTTGGTGGCGCTGAGCCGTTCATCGCCGCAGATCGCTCGCGTCGCGTCGAGCCCGTCCATGCGAGGCATGCGGATGTCCATCAGTACGACGTCGGGGCGTGTCCGCCAGGTCTCGGCGATCGCCTGCGCGCCGTCGCCGGCCTCACCGACGACCTCGATGCCGGGTTCGTTGGCGAGTAGCGCGGCGAACCCGCGACGCACCAGCTCCTGGTCGTCAACGAGCAGCACGCGGATGTCGCGCCTCGCCACGGCAGGCGCGTCGCGCCGAGTGGTCATGACCCCCGCCCGCCGGGCAGTTGGTAGGGCACGAAGGCGCGCACTGTGAACCCGCCGTCGCCGGTGGGTCCGGCGTGGACGGTGCCACCGAGGAGCTGCGCTCGCTCGCGGATCGCGACCAGGCCCATGCCGGTGCCCGGCGCCGCAACGTGGGCGGTGGCCGGGGCGTCGTTCGACACGGTGACGTGCACGCCGCCGTCCGCGTGCCGGAGCCGGACGATCGCAGGGACGTCGCCGGCGTGGCGGGCGACGTTGACCAGGCACTCGTGCACGATGCGGTGCACGGTCAGCACGGTGATCTCCGCCACGCCCGCAGGATAGTGACCGTCCTCGACCACCTCGATCCGCCCCGAGGGCCCGGCGGCAGCGAGGACGATGTCGCTGAGGGTGGTGTCCGCTGCCGGTACCGGGCGGAGCGGGGCCGACTCGTCGGACCGGAGGAGCCCGAGGAGGGATCTCAGCTCGTCGAGCGATCGTCTGCCCGCGTCGTTGATCTCGACGAGCGCAGAGTGAGCGGCGACGGGATCGCGCTCGAACACGTGGGCGGCGATGCCGGACTGGACGGTGATCGCCGACAGCGAATGGGCGACGATGTCGTGCAGGTCGTACGCGATGCGAAGGCGTTCCGCCTGGAGCCGCTCGGCGACCTGGCGTTCCACTGCGTCGGCCCTCCGCCGCAGGTTGAGGCTACGGGCGTCCGCGGCGGCGATCGGGAGCAGTAGAACCGCAGCGTCGGTGGCCCATTCGAACCAGAACGGTTCACCACTCAACTGCGCCCCGAAGCCGGCGACGACGATCGCGACGAACGATCCGAACCAGATCACCGAGCGATCGTCGCTCCGGCGCACGAGACGGTACAGCGCCACGAAGAGCAGCGGCCGCAGCGCGACCGGACTCGAGGTCCATGCGAGCGTGACGACGTCCAGCACGCCGATCGCCACGACGGTGGCCCGGCCGAACCGGCCGGCGAGGACGAGCAGCGCTGCGGCGACGGCCGTGATCGCGATGCCTGGGAGCCGCCGTCCGGCCACGACGTCCGGATCGTTGACCAACACGGCGATCGACACCGCCGACGCGGCGACGAGCGCAGCGAGATCGGCGCGACCGGTGCGGTGATCGGTGAGCGTCACGGGACCATCATCGTCGCAACCGATGGCACGCGCGTGCTCCGCCGGGAGGTCTCTGCCCCTGGGCCGGTCGAGGGCCGCCCGGCCCAGGGGCAGGACCTGCGCATCAGCCGTCCCGGCTCACCAGCTCGAGCACGGGCACCCGGGAGACCCGGAACGCGGGCCAGGCTGCGGCGCCCACGCCGGCTGCGACCGCGACGACGAGCGTCACCACGAGGCTGAACCACGGCACGATGACCGATGGGATGTCCGCGCCTCCGGTGACCTCGATCAGCGCCCAGCCGAAGCCGACTGCGACGGCGATGCCGATCGATGCCGCCACGAACGACAGGAGAGCGGCCTCGAGTCGCACGATGCGACGCAGCTCTCGGCGGGTCGCGCCGACCGCTCGCAGCAGCCCGATCTCTCCCGAGCGCTCACTGATCGCGAGCGCCGTGGTGTTGGCGACTCCGAGAAGCGCGATGACGCTCGCCAGAACGAGCATCCCGTAGATGAAGTTCCCGAACGCGGCGATCTCGCTCCCGCTGTTGGCGACGTGTTCTGCTCGGGTCTCGAGGAACGATCCCGGCGTGGCCCGGACCAGCGCCCTCACGTCCTCCTCGGCGTCCGCGACCATTCCGTCGGCGAGGTCCACGAACACCAGCGCGTCGAGCAGACGACCGGCCGAGGCGTCGAGTGTCGCGCTGTCGACGAAGTAGGCAGGAGCCTCGAAACCGCCGGTGCTCCTCGCGACCACGGCGACGATCGGCGCGTCGATGGTCGATCGTTCGAACTCGATCTCCAGGGTGTCGCCGAGCAGCGCCGGGTCGTCACCGACAACGGCCACGCCTCCCGAGCGTAGATCGGCGAGGTCGCCGGCGATCGGGTCGAGGTCGAACATGGTGGGCAGGGCCGTCGGGTCGATGCCGCCGACCGCCTCGGCTCTCCCTGCCACGATCCCTTCGGCGATCGACAGCGCACTGACCGCATCGACGTCGGGCAGCGCCGCCATCCGGCCGGCCAGGGTGGGGTCGATCGTCGAGAAGTCGGGGGTCGCCGACGTGACCACCAGGTCCGCCTGCAGTCCCTCGCGGACGTCGGTCCCGACACCGCTCGTCAGAGAGCTCGCGAAGATCGCGAACAGCGTCACCGTCGCGGTGCCGAGCATGAGCGCCAGCGCCGTCGATGCCGATCGACGTGGGCTCGCGCTCAGGTTGCCCGCGGCGATCGAGCCGCACACACCGGCGGCGCGGCGGGCCACCGGAGCGCTCCAACGCGCTGCGGCCGTCACGATCGCCGGGCCGCACAGCACGAGCGCCGGGACGATGGCGGCAGCGGGCATGAGCCACACCGGGTTCGAGCCCGCCACGGCGACAGCTCCTCCAGCGATCGCCGCCGCGGCGAGCACCAGCCCGCTCGCAGTCCGCGCCCGGCTCACGACCCTGGGTTCCGCCGCGCTCTCGCGCAGCGCCTCGATCGGTGGTGTCGCCGCCGCGCGGCGAGCCGGGATCCACGCCGACAGCAGCGTCGCGCCCATACCGACGGTCGCCGCGACCGCGATCGAGGTCGTGCTCACGATCGACGGCCCGGTGAGCAGGCTGACCCCGGTGAGTCCGACGAGCCAGCGCAGCGCGCCCACTCCCGCGACCCCGCATACGAGGCCGGCGAGCGTGGCGACCGTCCCGACGAGCGCCGCCTCGATCACCACTCCGCCGAGCACCTGCCGTCGTTCCGCACCGATGGCGCGCAGCAGCCCCGACTCCCGCCGGCGGCGGGCGACGGTGAGCGCGAACGTGTTGAAGATGATCGTCACGCCGATCAACATCGCGACCACGGCGAAGGCCAGGAGGAACACGGTCAGGAACTGCAGCGGCGACGTCGCGGCGTCCTGCATCGTCTGGATGTAGTCGGGTCCGTCCACGACCTCGGCATCGGACAGCGCCGACAGACGGCCGAGCACCTCGGCGCGGTCGGCACCCTCCGCGACGTCGACCAGCACCTCGGTCGGCGCCGCAGTGTCGAGCCAGGCGGACACCGCTCCGTCGGGCAACAGCACCGTCCGCTGCAGCGGTGCCGCGTCGGCCGACGCGAACGTCGCGACACCGGTGATGGTCGCGTCGTGCATCCCCGTCGCGGTCAGGACCTGCACGACGTCACCCGGGGCCACGCCTGCGTCACCCGCGAGCGATCGATCGATCACGATCTCTCCGACCTCGACCGGTGCTCGCCCGCTCTCGAGCCGGAACGGATTGAGCGCCGGGACGGTGACCCAGTTGCGACCGGCGTCGGTCGCCGTGCCGGTTCCGACCGACGATCCGTCGACGACCAGCTTCGCGAAGCCGACCCATTGCGAGGCGGCCCCGTCGACGCCGTCGACCGCAGCCACGCGCTCGGTGATGTCGGGATCCAGCGATCGCCGGACCGACCTGCCCAGATCTCCCGGCCCCCCGCCGGGCTCGCCGAGGACGACGCCCTGCACCACGGCGTCCGTCCCGGCCAGCGCCTGGGCGATGTCACCGGCCGCTTGGCCACGCAGCGAGTCGGACAGCACCAGCGTCGCGAGGAGGAACGCCACCGACAGCATGATCGCCGTGCCCGTGAGCACGAACCGACCCCGGCTCGCGAGCACGCTCCGAGCCGCACTCCGCATCATCTGGGTCATCGGCCCAGGCCCTTCATCACGTCGAGCACCGAATCGGCCGACGGGCGATCCATCACGTCGTGCACCCGGCCGTCGACGACGAACACGACCCGGTCCGCCCAGGCGGCGGCGTTGGGATCGTGGGTGACCATCACGATCGACTGGTGATGCAGATCGACCGCTGATCGCAGGAATCCGAGGATCTCCTGTCCGGACCGGGTGTCGAGGTTGCCGGTGGGCTCATCGGCGAACACCACCTGTGGCCGGGCGACCAGCGCCCGGGCGACGGCGACGCGCTGCTGCTGGCCGCCCGAGAGCTCCGCCGGCCGATGGTGCAGACGATCACCGAGTCGCAGAAGCGTCACGACCTGATCGAGCACCTCGCCGCTCGGCCGGCGGCCCGACAACGTCAACGGCAGGCAGATGTTCTCCTCGGCCGTGAGCGTCGCCACGAGATTGAACCCCTGGAACACGAACCCGATCCGTTCCCGGCGCAGCATGGTCAGCCCGCGGTCGTCGAGGGTCGACAGATCGGTGTTGCCGACGAACGCGCGGCCCGACGTCAGTCGATCCAGCCCGGCGGCGCAGTGCATCATCGTCGACTTGCCGGAACCCGACGGGCCCATCACCGCCGTGAACTTCTCCGCGGGGAACGCGATCGTGACGTCGTCGAGCGCGACGACGGCCGACTGGCCGGAGCCGTATCGCTTGACTGCGCCGACGAGCATGGCGGCAGCGTCGTCAGCATCGGATGACAGCGCGCTCCCGGACTGCCGGCCGCCGACCGCGGAATCTGGATGTGGGGACACGAGACCTCCGGTGAGTGGTTGGTGTCCACCACGGTGACGGCGGCCGGCGGCGGCCGCGTCCACCCACAGGAGGTGACGCGTACTCTCACGGGAGTACGTGGGCGACCGGCCGTTGCGGCCGACGACCCGGCCACATCCACGCCCCGCCGCTCCGGGGCGGAGGTCGTCGGTTCGATCCCGTCATCCTCCACTGCCCGGAGGCCCGGGATCCGTCTCCACGGATCCCGGGCCGGGGCCGGTCAGGTGCGCGGCTCCCAGCGCATCGAGCGCCGCGCGAGCACGACGGCGATGACCGTCCAGCCCGCGATCACGGCGAGCGGCCCCGCGGCCTGGCTCCAGGTGTCGGCCAGCGAGAGCGTCGACTCCTCCGCGCCCGGGCCGTCGAGGCCGAACCAGCCGATCCTCACCAGGTCCGACATGGCGGCCCCGGGCGTCAGCGAGAGGGTCTCGCGGAGCCAGCCGGCCATGTCGGGGACCGTGCCGGTCAGCGGGCCCACGGAGGCGAGGAGGATGATCGGCAGGCTGGTCAGCTGGGCGGCCTCGGCGTTGCGGGTCCATGCCGCCGTCCAGTACGCGAAGGCGGTGAACATGACGAGGGTCAGCACGATGAGCACGGGGTAGAGCACCGGATTCAGCGGCAGCGGCTGATCGAGGGCGGCCGCGACCGGGACGGCGATCGCGCTGAGGACCAGCGCGACGACGACCCCTGGCAGCGCGATGCTCGCGAGAAGCTCGGTGTCGCGCGACTCGCCGGCCCGCATGCGCTTGAGGACGAGCTCGTCACGGCGGCTCACGAACTGGGCCAGCACGTTGTAGTAGACCGGGAAGAGCGCGACGACGAGGGTCATCGTGACGATGGCGCTCGCGCCCACGCCCGGGGAGCCGCGCTCGCCGGTGAACAGCAGCGCCAGTGGCAGCAGCGGCAGGATTCCCGCGTAGGCGAACGCGAGCTTGTTGCGCGAGAGCAGGACCGCGTTCCAGCGCGCCAGGCTCGCGGTGCGTCGGACCGAGAAGCGATCGGCGAGCGTGGTCATCGAAGGGCTCCTTCCCTGAGGTTCGGTGCGTCGAGGGGCGAGAGGCCGCCCGGGTCGCGACCGTCGGCGATCGCGAGGAAGACGGTCTCGAGGCTCGGGCTGCGGGCGTCGAGATCGCCGAGCGTGACGTCGTTGTGCGCAGCCCAGGCCAGGAGGTCGGACAACGAGACCTGGAGCGCGTCGGTCACGAGGGTCGTGCGCCCGTTCTCCCGGGTGACGCCGCGGACGGCGGCCAGGTCGTCGGGGATGCCGGGCACGTGGGCGAAGCTGATCGCCGCGGGATACCCCGCGGCGATCTCGGCGGGCGCCCCCGATCGGACGATCCTCCCGGCGTGCATGATCGCGATCCCGTCGGCGTACGCCTCCGCCTCCTCCAGGTAGTGCGTGGTGACGAGCACCGTGGCGCCGCGCTCGCGCATGTCGGACACCACGCGCCACACCTCGCGCCGGCTCTCGGGGTCGAGGCCGGTGGTGGGCTCGTCGAGGATCACCAGCTCCGGCGTGCCCATCAGGGTGCTCGCGAGGTCCACGCGGCGGGTCTCGCCGCCGGACAGCGCCAGCATGCGCACGTCCGCGCGCTCCTCGAGCGAGAGCAGGGCGAGCATCTCGTCGACCGGGCGCGGGGACGTGAGGGTCGCGCTCCACAGGCGCAGGGTCTCGCGGACCGTCAGGTCGCCCGAGAAGCCGCTGCGCTGGAGCAGGACCCCGGTGCGCGGGCGCAGGAGGGCGCGGTCGGCGACGGGGTGGAGGCCCAGCACGCTGACCTCGCCGTCGGTCGCCGTGGCGAGCCCCTCGATCACCTCGAGCGTCGAGGTCTTGCCCGCGCCGTTGGTGCCGAGCAGGGCGGTGATCGATCCCGTGGGGACGTCGAGATCGACGCCGCGGACGGCCTCGAACGCGGCGGGCCCCCGCCCGTAGGTGCGGCGCAGCCCGCGGACGCGCACCGCGGGATCGGAGGTCATCGCTGGTCGGAGTCGTGTCATGTCGGATGTCCTCCTGCGGACGGCGGGTGCAGCGGGATGGATCACGATACGAACCGTATCGTCTCGTGTCAAGACGCTCCGTCTCGTCTCGTTATACTCCACGCCATGCCGCCACCCGCGCCCGATCCCGCCCGTCGCAACGAGCACTCGCGCCGCGCCATCCTCGCCGCGACCATCGCCCTGATCGGCGAGCTCGGCTACGACGGCGTCTCGATCGAGGCCATCGCCCGGCGGGCCGGCGTCGGCAAGCAGACGATCTACCGCTGGTGGCCTTCCAAGGGCGCCGTCGCGCTCGAGGCGCTCGACGACAGCCTGGCCACCGTCGTGGACTTCCCGGACACGGGCGACATCGTCGCGGACCTCCGCACCCAGATGGTCGGCGTGACGCAGCTCCTGGGGTCGACCGCGGTCGGGCCCGTCTACCAGGGGCTGCTCGCGGCGGCGCAGTCGGACCCCGCGCTCTCGCGCGCACACCTCGAGCAGGTCATCGAGCCGGCGACCGTGGCGTGCCTCGCGCGGATCGCGCGCGCCCAGGAGCGCGGCGAGATGCGCGCGGACGCCGACCCGCAGGAGCTGATCGACATGCTCTACGGGGCGATCTACTACCGGCTGGTGCTGCACACGCGGCCGCTCGACACCGGCCAGATCGACGCCGCGCTCGGGATCGTGTTCGAGGGAGTCCGCCCGGCCCCCACCGCCCCGTAGGCGTCCGCGAGCGGTCGCTCAGGCGTCGGTCGGCGGGCGTCCGCTACTCGTAGGGCGCGTAGCGGCGGTGCAGCATCAGGTCGTTGCCGTCGGGGTCGCTGAAGAGGGCGATGTGGCAGACGCCCGTGTCGAGGGTGTCGCCCATGAAGACGACGCCCTTGGCCTCGAGCTCGGCGCGCGCGGCGTGCACGTCGTCGACGCCCAGCGCCCACGGGTTCCCCTTCTGGGCGACGAACGGCATCCCGATCCGCTCGGGCTCCCAGATCGCGAAGCAGGTGTCGCCCGCCCAGCTCTCGTACTCGCCGTGCGCGTCGGGCCGCAGACCGAGGACGTCGCGGTAGAAGGCCAGGGCGCGGTCCACGTCCCGGGAGGGCACCCCGATGAAGTCGGTCCGGGTGATCACCTGGCGCGGAGCCCACCGAGGCCGGGTGGGCAGGAGACCCAGATCGCCTGGGCGGGCTCGTCGCCGACGTTCCGAACCTCCCCCGCGCGGTCGGAGCGGATGTAGGCGCAGTCGCCGGCGCCGAGCGTGAAGTCCTCGCCCCCGGTGCGCGCGAACGCGACGGTGCCGCGGACGACGAAGATGAAGTGCTCCACGCCCTCCATCCGCGGGATGTCGTGGAGGTGCGCGCCGACGTCGTACTCGCAGATCACGGGGGCCATCGCGACGCCGTCGTGATCGCTCACCACCGGGAACATCCGCAGGCCCTCGCCGAGCACCTCCACCGACGTGCGCTCGCCCGCGCGGACGACCGTGATGTCGTCGGGCGCGTCCATGTCGAGGAGGTCGCCGAGCCCGACGCCGAGGAAGCGCGCGACGCGGAAGAGGCGGCCGGTGCTGATGTCGCTGCGGCCGTTCTCGACGAGGGAGAGGAACGAGCTGGAGAGGTCGGTGCCGCTGGCCACGTCGCCGAGAGAGAGCCCGCGCTCGGTCCTCAGCGCCCGGAGGGATTCACCGAGCGTCCTGAGGCGGTGCTCCAGATCCACGTCGTGCACGTGCACCTCGTTCGGAGTGGGAGAGCGCGTGCGCGCGGGGTGACCCGGTTGTATCGGAGTCGCCAGGTGGGCACCAGGGGCATCGGTCCGCGTCGCGGCGGTCCGGCCGGCCGGCTGTCACCTCGTGCGCGGCCCGTCTCACCCGACGGCCGGTCCACCCTCCTTGTCGGTGAACTTCGAGGGGCACAGCGTGACGAGCGAGTCGGGGCGCGCCACGAAGACGCCGTTCTCGAGCGTTCCGGTGATCACGACCTC
>LNFM01006352.1_pt1 | contig 61309 bp, 66 predicted proteins | sample 596031 | NCBI WGS metagenome assembly LNFM01 (sample SAMN04254537, study PRJNA301005) | activated carbon metagenome | isolation source: dual media filters at the Ann Arbor, Michigan drinking water treatment plant | place: USA: Ann Arbor | reverse complement strand
CCCGGGCGCCTGATGGCGCCCGGGGCCCGTGGATGACAACGACTAACCGGGGGGTATCAACCGCGCTCGATGCGGGCGTAGGCGGAGTGGTTGTGAATCGACTCGAAGTTCTCCACGTCCACGCTGTAGCGGCCCACGCGGGCATCGGCGTTGAGCGCCAGCGCCACGTCGCGCACCAGGTCCTCGACGAATTTCGGGTTTTCGTAGGCGCGCTCGGTGACCCACTTCTCGTCGGGGCGCTTGAGCATCGGCCAGATCTCGCTGCTGGCGGCGTCTTCGGCAAAGCGCACCAGCTGCTCCCAGGGCAGGGCCTGCAGCACCTCGACGCGGATCGTCACCAGCGAGCGCTGGTTGTGCGCGCCGTAGTCGGAGATCTCCTTGCTGCACGGGCACAGGCTCTTCACCGGCACCGCCACCTCGGCCCACACCGCGGTGACACCGGCGCGGGTTTCGCTGATCCAGCGACCCTGGTAGTCCAGCAGGCTCTGCAGGCCGGACACCGGCGCGCGCTTGCGCAGGAAGAAGCTGAACGCGGCCTCGATGCGCCCTTCTTCGGCGCCCAGCTTGTCCAGCATGGCGGCATGGCGGCTGCGCAGGCTGGCGGCATCCAGCGCCTCGCCGGACAGGGCCAGCGCGTCGAGCCAGGCCACGAAGCGCGACATGTGCGTGCCCTTCTTCTCGGCCGGCAGCGCCACGTCCAGCGACCACAGCGCCGCGGTGGACTGCACCGCGCCGGCCACGGTCAGCTGCAGCGGGTAGCGCACGTCCTTCACGCCCACGCGCTGGATGGCCAGGTGCCGGCCGTCGGGCGCGCTCTGGGTGTCGGGGATGTGCAGGGCGTCGGTGAGATTCGTCATAAGGGTGCGAAGGATGACAGCTTTTGCGCAACCCCATCGTCACGCCCTTGACACGCAGCGTTCAAGGGCTGCGCATGCCGGGTATCGGCGCGGTGCCGGATCGGCCCGGATCGGCTCGAAACCGGGCCGGCCGGTCCGATCAGCCGTTCACGGCTGCCAGCGCCGGGCGGGCGCCGAAGCGCTGCAGGATGGACTTTTCGATGCCCGCGGCATCCAGCCCGCACAGCGCCAGCAGCTTGGCGTGCTCGCCGTGCTCGACGAACTCGTCGGGCAGGCCCAGCTGCAGCACCGGCACCTGCACGCCGGCTTCGGCCAGGCATTCCAGCACCGCACTGCCGGCGCCGCCCATGATGCAGCCCTCCTCCACCGTGACCAGGGCGTCGTGGCTGCGCGCCAGTGACAGCACCAGCTCCGCGTCGAGCGGCTTCACGAAGCGCATGTCGGCCACCGTGGCCCCCAGCCGCTCGGCCGCGGCCAGCGCCGGGTGCAGCAAGGTGCCGAAAGCCAGGATCGCGATGCGGCTGCCACCCCGCGCATCGGTGCGCACGGGGGCTTCCCGGCGCACCACGCCCTTGCCCCAGGGCCAGGCGGTGAGCTCCTTCTCGATCGTGGCGCCGACACCGGCGCCACGCGGGTAGCGCACGGCCACCGCGTGATCCTGCCGGAACGCGGTGGTCAGGGCCTGGCGGCACTCGTTTTCGTCGCTGGGCGTGAGCATGCTGCAGTTGGGGATGCAGCGCACGAAGGCGATGTCGTAGGCGCCGGCATGCGTGGCGCCGTCGGCCCCCACGAGCCCGCCGCGGTCCAGCGCAAACACCACCGGCAGCTTCTGCAGCGCCACGTCGTGGATCAGCTGGTCGTAACCGCGCTGCAGGAAGGTGCTGTAGATCGCCACCACGGGCTTCAGCCCCTCGCAGGCCATGCCGGCGGCAAAGGTCACGGCGTGCTGCTCGGCAATGCCCACGTCGTGGTATCGCTTCGGGAAGCGCTTGTGGAACTCGACCATGCCCGAGCCTTCGCGCATCGCCGGCGTGATGCCGACCAGCCGCACATCGGCCTCGGCCATGTCGCACAGCCACTGGCCGAAGACCTGCGTGAAGGTCGGCTTGCTCGGCGCCGACTTGGGGAATCCCTCGGCCGGGTTGAACTTGCCGCTGGCGGCGTGGTACTTCACCGGGTCGGCCTCGGCCAGCTTGTAGCCGTAGCCCTTCTTGGTGACCACGTGCAGGAACTGCGGGCCCTTCTTGGCGCGCAGGTTCTCCAGCGTGGGGATCAGCGCGTCGAGGTCGTGGCCGTCGATCGGGCCCACGTAGTTGAAGCCGAATTCCTCGAAGATGGTGCCGGGCACGACCATGCCCTTGGCATGCTCCTCGAAGCGCCGCGCCAGCTCGAACAGCGGCGGCGCGTTCTTCAGCACCGCCTTGGCGCCCTGGCGCGCGGTCTCGTAGAACTGGCCGCTCATCAGCCGCGCCAGGTACTTGTTGAGCGCGCCCACCGGCGGGCTGATCGACATGTCGTTGTCGTTCAGCACCACCAGCAGGTTGGCGGGAATGCCGGCGTGGCTGACACCGGCGTTGTTCAGCGCCTCGAAGGCCATGCCGGCGCTCATGGCGCCGTCGCCGATGATGGCCACCGCCTTGCGCTCCTCGCCCTTGAGCTGCGCGCCCAGCGCCATGCCCAGCGCAGCGCTGATGCTGGTGCTGCTGTGCGCGGTGCCGAAGGTGTCGTATTCGCTCTCGTCGCGCCGCGGGAAGCCGCCGATGCCGCCCAGCTGCCGCAGCGTGTGCATGCGGTCGCGGCGGCCGGTGAGGATCTTGTGCGGATAGGTCTGGTGGCCCACGTCCCACACCAGGCGGTCGTGCGGCGTGTTGAACACGTAGTGCAGCGCCACCGTCAGCTCCACCGTGCCCAGGTTGCTGCCCAGGTGGCCGCCGGTCTGGCTGACGGTCTGCAGCACGAATTCGCGCAGCTCCGCGGCCACGGCGGCCAGGTCAGTGCGGGGCAGCCGGCGCAGGTCGGCCGGGCTGTCGATGTGTTTCAGCAATGCACTCATGCGTTCAGCTTTCGCGCTCCACCACCTTGTCGGCCAGCACGGCCAGCAGCCCCGCGGCCCCGCCCAGGCCACTGCGCGCCAGCGCCGCGTGGGCGTGCTCGCGCAGTTCCTGGGCGTGGCGCTGGGCCGCGCCCAGGCCGAGTACCGACACGTAGGTGGGCTTGTTGTTGTCCTGGTCCTTGCCGGCGGTCTTGCCCAGCGTGGCCGCGGATTGCGTGACGTCCAGGATGTCGTCCACGACCTGGAACGCCAGGCCGATGGCAGCGCCGTAATCCGACAGTGCGGCCCAGGTCGGGGCCGAGGTGGGGCCGCAGGCGGCGCCCATCAGCACGCTGGCCTGCAGCAGCGCGCCGGTCTTGCGGCGGTGCATGTCGCGCAGTTCGGCCTCGCTCAGGCCACGGCCGATGCTGGCGAGATCGATGGCCTGGCCGCCGGCCATGCCGGCGTGGCCGGCTGAGCGCGCCAGCAGCGAGCACAGGCGGGCCTGCAGGGCCGGCGGCAGCTGGGTGTCGGGCCCGTCGTCGGGTGTCAGCACCTCGAAGGCCAGTGCCTGCATCGCGTCGCCGGCCAGCATGGCCTGCGCCTCGCCGAACTCCACGTGCACCGTGGGCTTGCCCCGGCGCAGCACGTCGTTGTCCATGCAGGGCATGTCGTCGTGGATCAGCGAGTAGGCGTGGATCAGCTCCACCGCCACCGCCGCGCGCAGGGCGGCGCTGCGGGCGCCCCCCACGGCCTGGCAGCTGGCCAGCACGAGCAGCGGGCGCAGCCGCTTGCCGCCGTCGAGCACGCCGTAGCGCATGGCGCGACCCAGGCCGGCCGGCGCCTCCGCCGGCACCCAGGCCTCGAGCGCGGCTTCCACCGCGGCCAGTTCCACTGCGGCCCAGGCGTCCATGTCGATGCGGGTCTCGGGCCCGGGTCCGGGTCCGTTCATGTGGCCGTCCAGGGCTTCAGCACGCCATCGTCGAGCAGCTTGACCTGCTCCTCCACGGCCTGCAGCCGGGCCCGGCAGAAGCCCAGCAACTCGGCACCGCGCCGGTAGCCGTCGAGCAGCTGGTCCAGCGGCAGCTGGCCGCCTTCCATCTGCTGCACGAGCCGGTCCAGCTCGGCCAGGGCCTGCTCGTAGCTGGCGGGCTCTTGGACGTCGGGCGGGGCTTTGGAAGGGGTGGCTGTGCTTCGAGGCATTTCAGGACATGAAATCAAGTCGGCATTCTAGACAAACGCCTAGAGCGCTCCCAAGCCCTGGGCGCGCCCTTTGCCGACAGGGCCGCGAGCCCCCGCATCCGACCCCGGATACACGCGGCTAGAATCCGCGGCCGCTGTCGACCCCCCCTGCCGGGCCATCGTCGCAGCGCCGCCATGTCTGCCGCCGGAACCCCTCCCGGTTGGTGGGGTCGAATGTCCTTTCCCAAGGAGGAACCGGTCGGATCATGTCGGACCTGAGCATCAGTCTCGAATCGCTTGAGCGCAGCCGCACTCAACTCCCGGTCACCAGTTACTTCGACGAGGCGCTGTTCCGCCGTGAGCAGGCCCTCATCTTCCAGCACGCACCCCGGTACCTGGGCCACGAGCTGGCCGTGCCCGAGGTCGGCGATTACCTGGCGCTGCCGCAAGAAGGCGAAGGCCGGGCCCTGGTGCGCACGCGCGACGGCGTCGAACTGGTCTCCAACGTCTGCCGGCACCGCCAGGCCATCATGCTCAAGGGCCAGGGCCGCACGCAGCAGAACATCGTCTGCCCGCTGCACCGCTGGACCTACGACCTGCACGGCCGGCTGGTCGGCGCGCCGCATTTCGAGCACGACCCCTGCCTGGACCTGCGCAACTACCCGGTGCAGAACTGGCACGGCCTGTTGTTCGAGCACAGCGGGCGCGATGTCGCGGCCGACCTCGCCCGGCTGGGCCCGGCGGCAGAACTCGACTTCAAGGGTTACGTGCACGACCGCACCGTGATGCACGAGTGCGACTACAACTGGAAGACCTTCATCGAGGTCTACCTGGAGGACTACCACGTCGGCCCGTTCCACCCGGGCCTGGGGCAGTTCGTGACCTGCGAGGACCTGGCCTGGGAGTTCGGCCGCCACCACTCGGTGCAGACGGTGGGCGTGAACAAGGCGCTGGCCAAGGCCGGCTCGCCGGTTTACCAGCGCTGGCAGCAGGAGGTGCTGAAGTTCCGCGGCGGCCAGCCGCCCAAACACGGCGCGATCTGGCTCACCTACTACCCGACCGTGATGGTGGAGTGGTACCCGCACGTGCTGGTGGTGAGCACGCTGTTCCCGAAGGGGCCGCGCAAGACGCTCAACATGGTGGAGTTCTACTACCCCGAGGAAATCGCCGCCTTCGAGCGCGAAGTCGTCGAGGCCCAGCAGGCCGCCTACATGGAAACCTGCGCCGAGGACGACGAGATCGCCTTGCGCATGGACGCCGGCCGCCAGGCGCTGATGGAGCGCGGCGACGACGACGCCGGGCCGTATCAAAGCCCGATGGAAGACGGCATGCAGCAGTTCCACGAGTGGTATCGGCGCGAGATGGCCCACCCCCCGGAGGGCCTCCGGCACGCCCCCCTGAAGGGGGGCGCCCCCGCCGCACCGGCGGAGCCGGATCCGGGGCGGCCGCTGGGTCGCGTCGACCCCGTTTGAAGCTCCGTCGCTTGAGGGACAGCGCCACCGCGCTGATGGTGGCCTCGTCCTTCCTGTTCGCGGTGATGGGCGTGTGCGTGAAGCTCGCCTCCAGCCAGTACGGGGCCGGCGAGATCGTGCTCTACCGCTCGCTCGTCGGCCTGGCGATGATGACGCTGGTGTTGCGCTGGCGCGGCGTGTCCTGGCGCACCACGGTGCCGGGCATGCACTTCTGGCGCAGCGTCACCGGCGCCACCGCGCTGTGCCTGTGGTTCTATGCCATCGGCAAGCTGCCGCTGGCCACCGCGATGACGCTGAACTACATGTCCTCGGTGTGGATCGCGCTGTTCCTGATCGGCGGCGCGGTGCTGCTGGCGCCCGAGCGCGGCGGCCACGGCCAGATCGATACTCGCCTGGTGGCCGCGGTGCTCACCGGCTTTGCCGGCGTGGCGCTGGTGCTGCGCCCCACGATCGATCAGGACCAGCTGTGGCATGGCCTGGTGGGCCTGGCCTCGGGCCTGATCGCCGCCACGGCCTACCTGCAGGTGACGGCGCTGGGCCGCATCGGCGAGCCCGGCGAGCGCGTGGTGCTGTACTTCGCGCTCACCGGCACGGTCTTCGGCGCGGCCATCGCGCTGGCGTCGGGCGGGCTGACGGCGCACACGCTGCGCGGGCTGGGGCTGCTGGCGGCCATCGGCGTGCTGGCCACGCTGGCGCAATGGATGATGACGCGCGCCTACGGCACCGGCGCCACGCTGGGCATCGCGGCGCTGCAGTACCTGGGCATCGTGTTCTCGTTCCTCTTCGGCATGCTGATCTTCGATGAGCAGCTGACGGTCTTGTCGGCCGCCGGCATGGCGCTCATCATCGCGGCCGGCGTGGCCGCCACGCTGCTGCGCCCCCGGCCCCGCCCCGACGTGGCCGCCCCGACCGAAAGCTGACGCGAAAGCAGACTCCCTCATGGCTCATTCGACGCTGATCACCGTGGCTGAACTGAAGGCCCTGCAGGCAGCCGGCGCACCGCTGGTGCTGCTGGACTGCGGCTTCGACCTGGCCGACCCTGCCGCCGGCGAACGTGCCTTTGAAGCCGGCCACCTGCCCGACGCGCAGCACGCGCACCTGGACCGCGACCTGTCGGGCGCCAAGTCCGGCCACAACGGCCGCCACCCGCTGCCGGCGCGCGACGCGCTGGCCGCGCGCGCCGGCGCCTGGGGCATCGCACCGGGCGTGCAGGTGGTCTGCCACGACGACCAGGGCGGCGTCTACGCGGCCCGCGCCTGGTGGCTGCTGCGCTGGCTGGGCCACGCCGAAGCCGCGGTGCTCGACGGCGGCCGCGGTGCCTGGCTGGCTGCGGGCGGGGCCCTGGTCACCACGCCCGCCCCCGTCACCGCACGGCCGCCCTACCCGGCCGCCGCACCCGCCATGCCCACCGTCGACGCGGCCACGCTGCAGTCGCAACTGGGCCGCGTGGCGCTGCTGGACGCCCGTGCGCCGGAGCGCTTTCGCGGCGAGGTGGAGCCGCTGGACCCGGTGGCCGGCCACATCCCCGGCGCCACCTGCCGCTTCTTCAAGCTCAACCTGGCCGCCGACGGCCGCTTCAAGCCGCCAGCGCAGCTGCGCGAGGAGTTCCTGGCGCTGGGCGCCACGGGCGACACAGGCGCCGTGGTGCACCAGTGCGGCTCGGGCGTCACGGCCTGCCACAACCTGCTGGCCATGGCCCACGCGGGCCTGACCCCGGGCGCGCTGTACCCGGGTTCCTGGAGCGAATGGTGCAGCGACCCGGCACGCCCGGTGGCGCGGGGCTGAAGCTGCAACCGGCTTGACCGGCATCAAGGCCCGCGCCGCGCAGCCGGGAACACTCGCGGTCCAGGAGAAGTCTCAGTCAGAGCACCACCACTTCAACGAGGAGAAGCCATGTACAAGCGCATCCTGTTCCCCACCGACGGCTCCGACATCACCGCCAAGGCGTTGCAGCAGGCCATCGGCCTGGCCAAGCTCTGCGGCGCAGAGATCCAGGCGCTGGCCGTGATGGAGCCTTTTCCGTACAGCGCCATCTCCGAGATGCAGCCGGTGCCGCCGCAGGAGTTTCTGGACGCGCAGCAGCGCGTGGCCACCGCGCGCGTGAAGGCGGTGGCCGATGCCGCCGCAGCCGCCGGTGTCAGCTGCCGCGGCAGCACGGTCGAGGCCATCCACCCCTGGGAGGCCATCCTCGACCACGGCAAGGCCACGGGCTGTGACCTGGTGGTGATGGCCTCGCACGGCCGCCGCGGCGTCAGCGCGCTGCTGCTGGGCAGCGAAACGCAGAAGGTGCTGACGCACAGCACGCTGCCGGTGCTGGTGGTCCGGTGACCGAAAGCGCCGCGGCGGCCTGAAAAGGCCGCCGCGGGGTTTCAAGACAGGGTCGCGGACCAGCGGTCCGCGGGTGTCAGGCGGCGTTCAAGCCACGCCGTGTGTCTTGAACCAGGCCAGCGTGCGCTTCCAGCCATCGTCGGCGGCTTCCTTGCGGAAGCTGGGTCGGTAGTCGGCGTGGAAGGCGTGCGGCGCGTCGGGGTAGATCACGAATTCGCTCTTCTTCGCCGCGGCGCTGCCTTTGGCGAGGGCCGCCTTCATCTGGTCGACGGTGTCGAGCGGGATGCCGGTGTCCTTCTCGCCGTAGAGGCCCAGCACCGGGCCGTGCAGCGAGCCCGCCAGGTCCACCGGGTGCTTCGGGTTCAGCGGCGAGGTGGCGCCCACGAGGCGCCCGTACCAGGCCACGCCGGCCAAGACCCGCGGGTTGTGCGCCGCGTAGAGCCAGGTCATGCGCCCGCCCCAGCAGAAGCCGGTGACGGCGGTCTTGCCGGTGTCCGCGCCCTCGGCGCGGGCCCAGGCCAGCGAGGCGTCGAGGTCGGCCATGACCTGTGCGTCGGGCACCTGGGACACCACCTCGGCGATCAGCTTGGCGATCTCGCCGTAGGCACTGGCATCGCCCTGGCGCACGAAGAGCTCGGGCGCGATTGCAAAGTAGCCGGCCTTGGCAAAGCGGCGCGCCACGTCGGCGATGTACTCGTGCACGCCGAAGATCTCGCTCAGCACCAGCACCACCGGCAGCCCGGTGCGGCCCGCAGGCGCTGCGCGGTAGGCCGGCATCTTGAAGTCGCCCACCGGAATCGTCACCTCGCCGGCCACCAGGCCCGTGCTGTCGGTCTTGACCACCGTCTGCGCCATCACCGGCAGCGCGGCGGCGGCAAAGCCGCTGCCCACGGCCGTGCGCACGAAGGCGCGGCGGCTGAAGTCGCTGGTGGCGGGAACCAGGGTGTCGAACTCTTCCTTGAGCATGGGACCGGACTCCTGTGATTTGGAAAGCCAGGCATTCTAGGAAGAGGCGCCGGGTACAGTCGACGCATGGACTTCCGCGTGAACCCGCAGGCGCCGCTGGCTGCCATCGACATGGGCTCGAACAGCTTCCGGCTGGAGATCGGCCAGCTGCCCCACGGCCGCTACAAGCGCGCCGACTATCACAAGGACACGGTGCGTCTGGGCGCCGGCCTGGACGCCGACGGCATGCTCACCGAAGAGGCCGCGCAGCGCGGTCTGGCTTGCCTGCGCCGCTTTTCGGCCCGGCTGGCGGGTTTTGCACCGGCGCAGGTGCGCGCCGTGGCCACGCAGACGCTGCGCGAGGCGCGCAACCGCAACGCCTTCCTGCTGCGCGCGCAGGAGGCGCTGGGCTACCCGATCGAGGTCATCTCCGGGCGCGAGGAAGCGCGGCTGATCTACGCCGGCGTCAACCACCTGCAGCCGAGCGAGGAGTCGCGGCTGGTGATCGACATCGGCGGCCGCTCGACCGAGCTGATCCTGGGCCAGGGCCGCACGCCGCGCGTGACCGAGTCCTTCGGCATCGGCTGCGTGAGCCTGTCGATGCGCTTCTTTGCCGGCGGCGAGATCACGCGCGAGGGCTTCCGCGCCGCGCAGGTGGCCGCCGGCGCTGAACTGGAAGAAGCGCTGCAGCCCTTTGCGCGCGACCAGTGGAGCCGAGCGCTGGGCTCCTCGGGCACGGCCGGCGCGGTGTCGCAGCTGCTGCAGGCCGCGGGCCAGACCGACGGCCGCATCACGCCCGAAGGCCTGCGCTGGTGCATCGAACACTGCCTGGCCGCCGGCCATGTCGACCGCATCGAGCTGCCCGGCCTGAAGCCCGAGCGCCGTGCGGTGCTGCCCGGCGGGCTGGCGATCCTGTACACGCTGGCCACGCACTTCGACATCGGCGCGCTGTGGCCTGCCAAGGGCGCGCTGCGCCAGGGCGTGATCGTCGACCTGCACGAGCGGCTGCTGTCGCAGCACAAGGCCCGCCCCGGCGACATGCGCGACGCCTCGGTGGCCGAGCTGCAGCAGCGTTTTGCCGTCGACACCGCGCAGGCCGAGCGCGTGTCGCGCGTCGCGCTGGCGCTGTTCGACGCCGCGCTGCCCGACGCCGAGCCCGACACCCGGCGCGAGCTCGGCTGGGCTTGTGCGCTGCACGAGATCGGCCTGATGGTGTCGCACCACGACCACCACCGCCACAGCGCCTACCTGCTGACGCACGTGGACGCGCCGGGCTTCTCGCAGAGCCAACAGCGTCGCGTGGGCGAGTTGGTGCTGGGGCAGCGCGGCGGCCTGCGCAAGCTCGAGCCGCAGCTGGCCAGCGAGACCTTTGCCTGGCAGGTGCTGTGCCTGCGGCTGGCGGCCATCAAGTGCCATGCGCGCGGGACGGTCAGCACCAAGGCGCTGAGCCTGCGCACCGCGCCGCGCGAGGCGCAGTTGGGGTTCAGCACCGCCTGGGCCGAAAGCCATCCCCGCACCTTGTTCCTGTTGCACGAAGAAGCCGCGGTGTGGGCACGCAGCGGACCGTTGCGCCTGCTGCTGCCGGCCTGAGCGGCCCGACCCTTCGAGCCGACGGGGGCGGCTGCTAGACCAGCTCGGCCGACACCACGGCGTGCAGCACGATCTGCAACTGCCCGTCGCGCTCACGCGCTCGCAGCCACCAGGCGGCGCCCTTGCGCACCGCCCAGGGCTGGGCCTGGGCCGACAGCAGGTAGGCCGCCACCAGGCCCAGTGTCGGCTGGTGGCCCACCACCAGCACGGGCTCCCGCGCGTCGGGCCAGCGCACGCTGTGCAGCAGGGCCTCCACCGTGGCATCGGGCGCCAGTGCGGGCACCGTCTTCACCTTGCGGTCGAGCGCGGCCGCCGTCTGCTGCGCGCGCCGCGCCGGGCTGGCCAGCACGCGGGTGCCGGCGGGCAGCTGCTGGTTGAGCCAGCCGGCCACACGGTGCGCCTGGCGTTCGCCCTTGGCGGTGAGCGCACGGTCCAGGTCGTCCTGCCCCTCGCGCAGCTCGTGCGCGTCGGCGTGGCGCCAGAGGATCAGGTCCATCGGCGAGCCGGCGGGCGATGGCGGTGCGGCCGTCGTGCCCTCATGCCGTGTACTTGTGCATCAGCGCCTGCTGCGCGCTGTTGCCGGACTCGGCCACGCGCCGGTAGCGGCCCTGGCTGTCGAGCAGCCAGGCGTCGGGCTCGTCGTGCAGGTAGGGCACCAGGCCTTCGTCGATGACACGCTGGCGCAGAGCCTTGTCGCGCACCGGCCAGGCCACCTCGATGCGGCGGAACATGTTGCGGCTCATCCAGTCGGCGCTGCACAGGTACAGCACCTCGTCGTCGGCGCCTTCGCCCCAGCTGAAATAGAGGATGCGCGAGTGCTCCAGGAAGCGCCCCACGACCGAGCGCACACGGATGTTGTGCGTGTGCCCGTCCACGCCCGGCGGCAGCATGCAGGCGCCGCGCACGATGAGGTCGATGCGCGCGCCGGCCTGGCTGGCCGCCACCAGCGCGGCGATGAGCCCGGGGTCGGTGAGCGCGTTGATCTTGGCCACGATGCGCGCCGGCAGCCCCGCGCGCGCCGCCGCGGCCACCTGCTCGATGTGGCGCACCATGCGCTTGTGCATCAGGAAGGGCGCGGTCACCAGGTGCTGCGGCGCGCGTGCCTTGGTCTGGCTGGCGAGTTGCAGGAACACCGCGTGCGCGTCGGCGGTCAGGCCGGGGTCGGCCGTCAGGTAGCCCATGTCGGTGTACAGGCGCGAGGTGCGCGGGTTGTAGTTGCCGGTGGACAGGTGCAGGTAGCGGCGCAGCCGGCCCTGTGCGTCGGCGCCCTTGCCGCGGGTGCCCTCGCGGCGTGTCACCAGCAGCAGCTTGGCGTGTGTCTTCAGGCCCACCACGCCGTACACCACCTGCGCGCCCACGGCCTCCAGGCGCTCGGCCCAGTTGATGTTGGCCTCTTCGTCGAAGCGCGCCTTCAGCTCCACCACCGCCAGCACCTCCTTGCCGGCGCGCACGGCCTCGATCAGCAGGTCCATCAGCACGCTCTGCGTGCCGGTGCGGTAGATCGTCTGCTGAATCGCCAGCACGTCGGGGTCGTGCACCGCCTCGCGCAGGAACTGCACCACCGGCTCGAAGCTCTCGAAGGGGTGGTGCAGCAGCACGTCGCCTTCGCGCAGGCGGCTGAAGATCGACTGGCCCGGCGGCAGCCGCTCGGTCGGCCAGCGCGGCTCGAAGGCCGGAAAGCGCAGCGCAGCCCCGTCGGCCTGGTCGATCAGCTGGTTCAGCCGCACCAGGTTCACCGGGCCGTTGACCTTGTACAGCGCCACCTCGGGCAGCTCGAACTGCTCCAGCAGGAAACGCGACAGCTGCTCCGGGCAGCTGCTCACCACCTCCAGCCGCAGCGCGCGGCCGAAGTGGCGTGTGGTCAGGCCCGTGCGCAGCGCCTGGCGCAGGTTGGTGACGTCGTCCTGGTCGACGTCCAGGTCGGAGTCGCGCGTGACGCGGAACTGCGAGAACGACTCCACCGGGCGCCCTGGAAACAGCTCTTCCAGGTGCGCGCGGATCACGCTCGTCAGCAGCACGAAGCCCTGGCGACCGTCGCACAGCGCATCGGGCAGGCGAATCACGCGCGGCAGCACACGCGGCACCTTCACGATGGCGATGCCGTTGTCGCGCCCGAAGGCGTCGCGCCCGCCGAGCCGCGCGATGAAGTTCAGCGACTTGTTGGCCACCAGCGGAAACGGGTGGCTCGGGTCCAGGCTCAACGGCACCAGCAGCGGGCGCACCTGGGTCTGGAAAAAACGTGCCACCCACTGGCGCTGCGTGGGGTTGCGGTCGGCGTGGTTGAGCACGACGATGCCCTGCTGCTGAAGCGCGGGCATCACCGCGTCGTTGAAGAGCGTGTACTGCTCGTCGATGATCTCGTGCGCCGCGGCCGCCACTGCCGCCAGATCGTTGCGCGTGACGCCCGAGCCGGGCAGGCGCGTGGCCTCCACCAGATCGGCCACGCGCACCTCGAAGAACTCGTCGAGGTTGCTGCTGACGATGGTGACGTAGCGCAGCCTTTCCAGCAGCGGCACGTCCTCGCGCCGGGCCTGCTCGAGCACGCGGCGGTTGAACTGCAGGATGGCCCGCTCGCGGTTCAGCAGCGTCAGGGGGCGGTGCGACAGGCCGGGGAGCGGCAGATCGGGGCCTGGTGCCTGGGAGTCGTCGGTCATGGTTCGAGTCTAGACACGCCGCGCGACGGTGTCATGACAGCCCCGGACCGCGTCGGGCCACGCACCGCTCAAGGGCCCAGCAGCTTGCCGGTGCGCGCCAGCGAGCTGCCGGCGATCTTGGCCAGCCGGCGGCCCGGCGTGGCCCAGCGCGTGGCCACGCGGGCGTACATCACACCCGCCGATTGCGCGCGCAACGGCGTGATGGCGCCGGTGTCGACGTCCACCACGTCGGCAATCACGTCACCGGCCTCGACCCGGCTGCCGGGCTCGTGGTGGAAGACCACCACACCGGCGCACAGTGCGGTGACCGGCTCAGAACCGGCCAGCGGCGTGGGCTGGCACGACGCGGCCGGCAGCGGGGCCGGGGTGCCAGCGATCACGCCGCGCCGGCGCAGGAACTCGACGATGCCCTGCGCGTCGCGCTCGGCCTGGCCGTGCCCGGTGTCGCATTCGCCGCGCAGTTCGACCGTGCTGCTGAAGCAGCCCAGCGGCAGCGGGTGGCCGGGGTACTGCGCCTGCAATTGCAGCCAGGGCCGGCTGCAGGCTTCGTCGAAGGGCGAGTCACCCGATTCGGTGGCCAGCAGGATGGCCTGCGCGCCCAGCAGCGCGCCGAGTTCTGCCGCCAGGTCGGCCTGCGGCGTCAGTGCGTAGAGGTGCATCACGGCCTGCGAGTCGCAGTGCATGTCGAGCACGATGTCGGCGTCCACGGCCAGTTGAAGCAGCCGGTTCTTGAGGTCGGTGACGGGGTCGTGTGCGACGAGTGCGGCCGCGGCCTCGCGCAGGGCCTGGCGAACGACGCGGGCGTTGGCGTCGATGTCGTCCCCCAGGCGGCCGTGGACGGCCTCGCCCACGGCAGCGCTGAGGTCGGGCACATGGCGGTTGAAGTTGGTGCCATCGCGCACATCAAAGCGTCCCTGGTGCTGGCCCAGCACCAGCTGCGCCAGACCCAGCGGGTTGGCGTAGGGCACCAGCACCACCTCGCCCTGCATCTGGCCCTGCTGCTCACAAGCCTCCAGCAGCACGCGCAGCTTCTGCGCCACCAGCATCGCGGGCACCTCGTCGGCATGCAGCGCGGCCTGGACCATCGCCTTCGGTCCCGGCAGGCCGGCACCGAAGCGCAGCACGCTCAGGGTGTGACGGATGCCGGGCGTGGCGGCGACGAGATCGATCTGCTCGGTGTGCATGGGCCTGGGGACGCCGACGGGCTGCGTGGACACGGCCTACACCGCCAGCAGGTGCGTGCGGTAGTGGATGAGCTCGTCGATCGACTCGTGGATGTCGGCCAGCGCGGTGTGCGCCTGCGCCTTCTTGAAGCCGTCCATCGCGGCCGGCTTCCAGCGGCGGGCCAGCTCCTTCAGCGTGCTGACGTCGAGGTTGCGGTAGTGGAAGAAGGCCTCGAGCCCCGGCATGGTGCGCGCCAGGAAACGGCGGTCCTGGCAGATGCTGTTGCCGCACATCGGGCTCTTGCCCTTGGGCACGTACTGCTTCAGGAAGGCGATGACCTGCGCCTCGGCCGCGGCCTCGTCCACGGTGGACTGGCGCACGCGCTCGGTGAGGCCGCTGCGACCGTGGGTGCCGGTGTTCCAGGCGTCCATGCCGGCCAGCACGGCGTCGGTCTGGTGCACCGCGAAGACCGGGCCTTCCACGCGCACGGTCAGCATCGGGTCGGTCACGACGACGGCGACCTCGATGATGCGGTCGGTGTCGGGCAGCAGCCCGGTCATCTCCAGGTCGATCCAGATCAGGTTCTGGTCGCTGGGCAGCAGCGTGGCGGTCGGGGTGGGTGCGGTGGAGTCGGTCATGGTGATCGCCGGTCGGGGACAAGCCAGTGCTGGGGACCGCGATTCTCGCCCAAGCCTACACTCGCGCCCCATGGATCCGATGCACGTCACCCTGACATTTGCGGCCGCCTTGCTGCTGTCGCTGGCCGTCAAGCTGTGGCTGGCCACGCGGCAGATGCGGCACGTCGCGGCGCACCGCGGAGCGGTGCCCGCCGCCTTTGCCGGCACCGTCACGTTGGCCGCCCACCAGCGTGCGGCCGACTACACGCTCGCCAAGGGCCGCTTCGGCCTGTGGACCACGGCCTTCGGCAGCGCCGTGCTGCTGGGCTGGACGCTGATGGGCGGGCTGGACGAGCTCAACACGCTGCTGCTGAACCACGTCATGCCGGCCTGGGGCGCGCTGCCCTACCAGCTGGCGCTGCTGGCGTGCGTGGCGGTCATCGGCGCGCTGATCGAGATGCCGCTGGAGTGGATCGCCACCTTCCGCATCGAGCAGCGCTTCGGCTTCAACCGCATGAGCCCGCGCCTGTGGCTGGCCGACCAGGCCAAGGGCGCCGCGCTGGGCGCGCTGATCGGCCTGCCGCTGGCCGCGCTGGTGCTGTGGCTGATGGCGGCCAGCGGCGGGCTGTGGTGGCTGTGGGCCTGGGTCGCGCTGGTGGCCTTCAACCTGCTGCTGATGGTGGTCTACCCGACGCTCATCGCGCCGCTGTTCAACAAGTTCCAGCCGCTGGCCGATGCCTCGCTGCAGGCGCGTGTGCAGGCGCTGATGCAGCGCTGCGGCTTTGCCGCCAAGGGCCTGTTCGTGATGGACGGCAGCCGCCGCTCGGCACACGCCAACGCCTACTTCACGGGCCTGGGCGCCGCCAAGCGGGTGGTGTTCTTCGACACCCTGCTGCAGCGCCTGTCGCCGGGCGAGGTCGAGGCCGTGCTGGCGCACGAACTGGGCCACTTCAAGCACAAGCACGTGCTCAAGCGCATCGTCGGCGTCTTCGTGATCAGCCTGGCGGGCCTGGCGCTGCTGGGCTGGCTGGCCGGGCAGAGCGGCTTCTACACCGGCCTGGGCGTCACGCCCAACCTGAGCGCGCCCAACGACGCGCTGGCGCTGCTGCTGTTCATGATGGTGCTGCCCAGCTTCACCTTCTTCGTGTCGCCGCTGGCGGCACAGGTGTCGCGCCGCCACGAGTTCCAGGCCGATGCCTACGCCTGCGCACAGGCCGACGGGCGCGATCTGGCGCAGGCGCTGCTGAAGCTGCACGAAGACAATGCTGCCACGCTGACGCCCGACCCGCTGTACGTGCGCTTCTACTACTCGCACCCGCCGGCGTCCGAGCGCCTGGCCGCCCTGCCCTCCACCACCTGAGCCCGCTTCATGACCGCACCCCTTGCCACCCGCCACTGCCAGCCCCTCGAAGGCCAGCCGGCGATGACCGCCGAGCTCGTGGCACAGCACCTGTTGCAGGCCCCGGGCTGGGCCCTGGTGGACGGCGCGATCCAGAAGCGCTACGACTTCGCCGACTACCACCGCACGATGGCCTTCGTGAACGCCGTGGCCTTCGTGGCCCATGTCGAGGATCACCATCCGGACCTGCAAGTCAGCTACAACCGCTGCACCGTGCGCTACAACACCCATTCGGTGAACGGCATCTCGATCAACGACTTCATCTGCGCGGCGCGGCTCGACGCGCTGCTCGAGCGCCCGCTGCCTTGACGCAGGCCGTCGCGCTCGACATCGGCCTCGTGGTGGCCGCACACGGCCGCCATGTCGTCGTCGAAACCCCGGAAGGCCGGCGTGTGCACTGCCACCCGCGCGGCAAGAAGAGCGAACTCGTGGTGGGCGACCGCGTGCGCTGGCAGCCCACCGGCGACGGCGGTGTCATCGAGCACCTGGAGCCGCGCCGCAACCTGCTGTTCCGCCAGGACGAATGGCGCACCAAGTCCTTCGCCGCCAACCTGGACCTGCTGCTGGTGCTGGTGGCCGGCGAGCCGGTGTTCAGCGAATCGCAGCTCACGCGCGCGCTGGTGGCGGCGCAGCAGGCGGGCATCCCCACGGTCATCGGCCTGAACAAGACCGACCTGCCCTCGGCCGCCGCGGCGCGTGAACGGCTCGAGCCTTACCGGAAGATGGGCGCCGAGGTGGTGGAACTGGCCTTGAAGGCCGACGCCGCGGTGGCCAAGGCGACGCTCGCCGCGCACCTGGCCGGCCGTGTGACGCTGGTGCTGGGTGCCAGCGGCATGGGCAAGAGCACGCTGATCAACCTGCTGGTGCCGCAGGCTGCGGCGCAGGTAGGCGAGATCTCGCAGGCGCTGCAGGCCGGGCGCCACACCACCACCACCACCACCTGGTACTGGCTGGACGACACGCGGCAGGCCGCGATGATCGACTCGCCGGGCTTTCAGGAATTCGGCCTGCGCCAGGTGGCGCCCGCTGACCTGGCCGGCCTGATGCCGGACTTTGCTGCGCACATGGGCGACTGCCGTTTCCACAACTGCAGCCACCGGCACGAGCCCGGCTGCGGCGTGCGTGCGGCCATCGAGCGCGGCGAGATCTCGCCGTCGCGCCAGCGGATCTACGAATCGCTCTTCGACGAGCTGTCGCAGAAGAAGTGGTGACGGCCGGGCCGGCTCAGCCGAGCACGTTGGCCAGCGTCAGCAGCGCCACCAGCAGCATCCACAGCACCACCGAGCGCCACACCAGGCCCACCACGCTTTGCAGATGACCGCTCTGCGGCGGCGCGCCGGCGGTGGAGCCCAGCGCGTCAGCCATGCCGGCCTCGCCGCCGGCGGTGAAGGTCTTGGTGCGGTCGGGCGTGACGCCCGGGGCCGCGGCACCGCCCAGTTGCACACCCAGCGCGCCGGCCGCGGCGGCCAGGATGATGCCCTCGTTGGCGTGCTGCCACAGCGCCGCATCACGCCGCCAGCCGGCCACCGCCTCCTCGAAATTGCCCACCACGGCAAAGCCGAAGGCCGTCAGCCGGGCCGGCAGGTGATCGACCCAGGCAAACACCTGGCGCGACAAGGCCAGCAGCGCGTCGTTGGCCGGCGCGTCCAGTGCCTTCTGGCGGAAGCCCCAGTACCGCGCCGAGAACTCGGCCATGCGGTAGAAGACCGCGCCCATCGGCCCGAGGCCCAGCGCCGACAGCACCACGAACCAGAAGAACACGCCGAAGACATGGCGGTGCGCGGCCAGCAGCGCGTGCTCGATCACGTGCCGCAGCAGCTCGGTGCGCGGCAGCTCGCTGGCGTCCAGGTGGCGCCACTCGGCCAGCAGCCGGCGCGCCTCGATCTCGTCACCGCGCTCCAGCGCGTCGCGGATGTCGGTGAAGTAGTGGCTGAACTGGCGGAAGCCGAGCGTCAGGTACAGCAGCAGCACATCGAACACCAGCGCCAGCAGCAGGCTGTAGTGGCGGATCAGCAGGTAGCTCAGGCCCACGCCGATGGCTGGCACCAGCACCGACACCGCCCACACCACGCGCGGGTGGTGCTTTTCGCCGGCGTCGAAGTTGCGGCCGGTCCAGCGCACCCACGAGGCCAGCGTCTCGTGCACCCAGTTGTCGCGGGGCAAAGGCTTGAGCTGCTCGATCAGCAGCGCAAAGAGGACGGCGAAGAAACTCATCGCGCCGGATGATAGAGGCTCACTTTGAGAGCAGGCCGTACAGGTTGCGCAGCATCGCGGCGGTGGCGCCCCAGATGAAGTACTCGCGCTGCACGCCGTCGGCCCCCGGCCCGTGCCAGGGCATCGACAGGAACTGCCGCTCGCCACCGTCGAAGGTCCAGACATGGCGGCGGTGGTGGGCCGGGTTCATCAGCCAGGCCAGCGGCACCTCGAAGGCTTCGGCCACCTCGAAGGCGTCCAGCGCCAGCGTGAACGGCGGCTGCAGCAGCGCCACCACCGGGGTCACGACGAAGCGCGTGACGGTGGTGTAGACCGGCATCTGGCCGATGACCTGCACGCAGTGCAGCGGCAGGCCGACCTCTTCTTCGGCTTCGCGCAGCGCGGTGGCCGCGGGGCTGGCGTCGTGGGGCTCGGAGCGGCCCCCGGGAAAGCTGATCTGCCCGGCATGGTCCCGCAGGTGATCGGTGCGGCGGGTCAGCAGCACCTGCAGACCCGAGGGGCGCTGCACCAGCGGCACCAGCACGGCCGCATGGGCGGGCTCGCGACCTGGGAAGAGGCCGCCGTCGCCCGCGTGTTCGGGCTCCCAGTCGCCCAGCTGCAGAAGCCGCTGCTGCAGGTGCGCGGCGCTGAGCCGTTCGGCCGGCACGGCGGGCAGGTGCGCGTCGACGCCGGCCACCGGGATGGCGTGGGGGTCGACGATGCGGGGCGGTGACATGGCGACGGCTGGGCTCGTGGGCGATCCGCAAACGACAAGGCCGCCCGAAGGCGGCCTCGCAAGGCGCTGCTTACATCGCAGCGCGAGGCGTCGTCACGCCAGCTTCTCTTTGATCCGCGCCGACTTGCCGCTGCGCTGGCGCAGGTAGTACAGCTTGGCGCGGCGCACGTCACCGCGGCGCTTGACCTCGATGCTGGCGATCAGCGGGCTGTAGCTCTGGAACGTGAGATCTTGCGCACGATGAAGCTGCTGTTCAGCCCACGGTTGCGCTTGGCGATGACCACGCCTTCGTAGGCCTGCACGCGCTTGCGCGTGCCTTCGACCACGTTGACGCTGACGATGACGGTGTCGCCAGGGGCGAAGGCCGGGATGGTGCGGTTGAGACGCGTGATCTCTTCCTGCTCGAGCATTGCAATCAGGTTCAAGGGAGTTCTCCGTGCGATCGTGTCGCGGCCACTGTCGAAATTGAAATGGGGCCGGCAGAGGATCGAAAAGCCTTCGATTATAGCCCGAGGCGGGCCAAGATCTGCTCGTCGGCCCGGCTCAACTGCCCGGCGGTCCGCGCCGCGGCAATCAGGTCGGGCCGCCGCTCGGCGGTCAGCGCCAGCGAACGTTCACGCCGCCAGCGCGCGATGTCGGCATGGTGGCCCGACAGCAGCACCGCCGGCACGGCCTGCTCAGCGCCGCCGATGGCGAGCTTTTCCGGGCGGCTGTAGTGCGGGCAATCGAGCAGACCGTCGGAGAAGCTGTCCTGCTCGTGCGACGGCGCGTTCAGCACACCGTCCTGCAGCCGGGCCACCGCATCCAGCAGCGCCAGCGCCGGCAGCTCGCCGCCCGACAGCACGAAGTCGCCCAGGCTGAGCTCCTGCGTCACATGCGCGTCGACGAAGCGCTGGTCGATGCCCTCGTAGCGCCCGCACAGCAGCACCGCCCCCGGGCCGGTGGCGAACTGCTGCACCACGGCCTGGTCGATGCGGCGGCCGGTGGGTGTGAAGTGCACGACCTCGGGGCGGGCCTCGCCGCGCTCGGCCGCAATCGCCGCCAAGGCACGCATCAGCGGCTCGGCCAGCATCACCATGCCCGGGCCGCCGCCGTAGGGGCGGTCGTCCACGCGGCGGTAGGTGTCGTCGGCAAAGTCGCGCAGCGGCCACAGCCGCACGTCGACCTGGCGCGACTCGAAGGCGCGCCGCGTGATGCCTTGCGACAGGTGCGGCGTGAAGAGATCGGGGAACAGCGTGACGACGTCGAAGCGCATGCGCTGCAGGCTCAGTCGTCCAGGTCCCAGTCGACGTGGATGCGGCGGCCGGGCTGGTCGACGCGGTCGACGTAGGCGTCGACGAAGGGGATCAGCACTTCCTCGGCTACCGTGCCGTCGGCGGCGGCGGCCGGCTGGATGCGCAGCACGCAGTGCGGGCCGGTCTCGATCAGGCCGACCACGGTGCCCAGCGCCACCTCGGCGCGGTTGGCCACGGCCATGCCGATGAGGTCGACCCAGTAGTACTCGCCCTCGTCGGGCGTGGGGAAGCTGGTGCGCGGCACGAACACGCGCGCGCCTTTCAGCGCCTCGGCGGCGTCGCGGTCATCGAGCTCCTGCACGGTGGCGACCACCGCGTCGCCCTGCTCACGGGCCTGCACCACCCGCAGCAGCGTGGGCATGGCACCCGCGGCCGGCCCCGGGCGGGACGCCTCCGGCGGCTGCAGAAACCAGCGCTTGGTGGAAAAAAGCGCCTGCGGGTCGGCGGCGAAGGCTTTCACCTTGATGCCGCCCTTCACCCCCCAGGCGCCGAGCACGCGGCCGACCTCGACCGCGTCTGCCGGCCAGGCCGGCGTGTCTTGCAAGCTCATGCCGCGCTCGCTTCGCGATCAGGCCGCGATGGGTGCGACGACATCGCGCGCCAGACTCAGACCGCGGTCTTCTTGGCCTGGTCGACCAGACGCGCCACGGTGGGCGACATCTGCGCGCCCACGCCAGTCCAGTGCGTCACGCGGTCCATGGCCACGCGCAGCGGCTGCTCGGCGCCAGCGGCCACGGGGTTGTAGAAGCCCACGCGCTCGATGAAGCGGCCGTCACGGCGCTCCCGCGAGTCGGCCACGACGATGTTGTAGAACGGACGCCGTTTGGCGCCACCACGAGCCAGTCGGATCACGACCATGATGAAATTCCTTGGAAATCTGTAGGTCGATCGCCAGGCACGGGGACACGCCGCACTGGCCATCGTGGTGGATGGTTGCCAGGGGCTCCAAGCTTGGAGCCTTCGGTCACCACCCGCTGTCGACACCGTAGATACGCCGGGTATTGCTACCGCTGGCCGTTGTCGGAAACCGCGCATTATAAACTGCTTGCACCTTGCCGCCATCTGCCGATTCACACCGGCGCTGACCGCGCCGTTCAGCGGCCTCCCTGTCCATGCCTTCCTGCTTGATCCGGCCCAGCACGGCCGACGACCTGCCCGCCATCGCGGCCATCTACACCGACGCGGTGCTCACTGGCACCGGAAGCTTCGAAACCGAGCCACCGGCCCAGGCCGAACTGGCGCGCCGGCGTGACGAGGTGCTGGCCAGGGGCCTGCCCTGGCTGGTGGCCCAGACCCCGCACGGCGTGCTCGGCTACGCCTACGCCACGCCCTTCAGGCCGCGGCAGGCCTACCGCTTCAGCGTCGAGGACTCCGTCTACCTGCACCGCAACGCACGCGGCCAGGGCCTGGGCCGCCTGCTGCTGGCCGAACTGATCGCCCGCTGCACGGCCGCAGGCGCACGCCAGATGCTGGCCGTGATCGGCGACAGCGCCAACACCGGCTCCGTCGCGCTGCACCGCAGCCTGGGCTTCGAGCCTGCGGGGCAGTTCAACGGCGTGGGCCGCAAGTTCGACCGCTGGCTCGACATCGTGCTGATGCAGCGGGCATTGGGCGCAGGCGTAACGGGAGCTCCCCATGACTGAAGCCGCAGCGCCCGAGCGCCACTACCGGTCGAAAACGGTCGCCGCCTGGCTGGCCCTGAGCCTGGGCACGCTGGGCCTGCACCGCATGTACCTGCGCGGCCTGCGTGACCCCTGGGCCTGGCTGCACCCGCTGCCCACGGCGATGGGGCTGCTGGGTTTGCTGCGCCTGCGCGAACTGGGGCAGGACGACCACCTCGCGTGGGCCCTGATCCCCTTGCTGGGCGCCATGATCTCGATGGCCGCGATGACGGCCATCGTCTACGCACTCACGCCCGACGACAAATGGGACGCCCGCCACAACCCGGGGCACCCCGTCACCGCCACCGGGTGGGGGCCGGTGCTGGCGGCGGTGCTGTCACTGCTGCTGGGCGGCGGCATCTTCATGGGCACCATCGCCTACGGCGGCCAGAAGTTCTTCGAGTGGCAGCTCGAAAACGAAGCCCGGGCCGATACCGGTCAGAACAGCAGCCGCGCCACGAAGTAGAAGACCGCGGCGATCAGCGCCGTGGCCGGGATCGTGACGATCCAGGCCAGCACGATGTGCCCGGCCAGCCCCCACCGCACCGCCGACGCGTTGCGCACCGAGCCCACGCCGAAGATGGCGCCGGTGATGGTGTGCGTGGTGGACACCGGCACACCCAGGCCGGTGGCCAGGAACAGCGTGATCGCACCGCCCGTCTCGGCGCAGAAGCCGCCCACCGGCTTGAGCTTGGTGATGCGCTGGCCCATGGTCTTGACGATGCGCCAGCCGCCGAACAGCGTGCCCAGGCCGATGGCCAGGTAGCAGCTCCAGATCACCCAGGCCGGCGGCATGGCGTCGCTGGCCTGCGTGTAGCCGGCCGCGATCAGCAGCAGCCAGATGATGCCGATGGTCTTCTGCGCATCGTTGCCGCCGTGGCCCAGCGAATACAGCCCCGCCGACACCAGCTGCAGGCGCCTGAAGATGTTGTCGACGCGGTGCGGCGCCGTGCGCCTGCAGATCCAGGCCACCGCCACCATCAGCAGCGAACCAAACAAAAAACCCAGCAGCGGCGACACGAAGATGAAGGCCACCGTCTTCAGCACGCCCGACATCACCAGCGGCGCGACGCCCGCCTTGGCCAGCGTGGCGCCCACGATGCCGCCGATGAGCGCATGCGAGCTGCTCGACGGGATGCCGTACCACCAGGTCAGCAGGTTCCAGGCGATGGCGCCCACCAGCGCACCGAACACCACGTACTGGTCGACCACGCCGGGGTCGACGATGCCCTTGCCCACGGTGGCGGCCACCTTGAGCTGGAAGACGAAGATCGCCACCACGTTGAAGAAGGCCGCGAAGGCCACCGCCTGCCCGGGCTTCAGCACGCCGGTGGAAACCACGGTGGCGATGGAATTGGCCGCGTCGTGGAAGCCGTTCATGAAGTCGAACAGCAGCGCCAGCACGACGAGCATCACCACCACCCAGAAGGCGATCTGCAGGGGTTGCATGGGCGCCTTGTGTGCTCAGGAGTTCTCGAGCACGATGCCTTCCACCAGATTGGCCACGTCCTCGCAGCGGTCGGAGATGGACTCCAGGTGCTCGTACACGGCCTTCAGCTTGATGAGCTGCCGCGTGTCGGGCTCCTCGCGGAACAGGCGCGACATCGCGCTGCGCATCACGCGGTCGGCGTCGGACTCGAGCTGGTCGATTTCCTCGCAGGTCTTCAGCACGCTTTCGGCCACCTGTGCGTCCTTCAGGCGCGGCAGCAGCGTCAGCACGTGCTGCACACGCTCGCAGCAGCGCACGGAGATCTCGGACAGGCGCACCACGTCGTCCGACAGGTGCTGCAGGTCGTACAGCGACATCACCTCGCTGCTGTCCTGCAGCAGGTCGAGCACGTCGTCCATCGCATTGATCAGGCGGTGGATCTGGTCGCGGTCGAGCGGTGTGATGAAGGTGCGGTGCAGCAGCCGGTGGACCTCGGCCGTGATCTTGTCGGCCGCGCGCTCGGCCTGGCCCACGGCGGTGGCGTGGCGCTCGCGCTCGGGGATGTCGGCGTAGTTCTGCACCATGGCCAGGAAGGAACGCGCACCCTCGGCAATGTGCGTGCCGTGCTCGTTGAAGAGCTCGAAGAAGTTGCCTTCGCGGGGCAAGAGCCTGCCAAACACCATGCGCACTCCGGTGGGGTGACCGGCTTGGAGCCGGTTGTCCCCACACATTCTAGGGGCGGGTCTGCGGGCCGATCAGCTGCGGAAGATGAAGTACACCGCGCCCAGCAGGCACAGGCCGGCCCAGAGGTAATCCCACTTCAGCGGCTGCCCCATGTAGAACACCGCAAAGGGCACGAAGACCAGCAGCGTGATGACCTCCTGCGCGATCTTCAGCTGCGCCAGCGAATACCCGCCCGCATGGCCGATGCGGTTGGCCGGCACCTGCAGCAGGTACTCGAACAGCGCAATGCCCCAGCTCACCAGCGCGGCCACGATCCACGGCTTGTTGTTCAGGTTCTTCAGGTGGCCGTACCACGCGAAGGTCATGAACACGTTGGACAGCAGCAGCAGCCCGAAGGTCTGCACCGGCAGCGGCAGCTGGCTCAGCATCCGGGCAGCCGCTCGATGGCCTGCGGGGGCAACGCAGCACGCAAGGCTGCCAGCGGGCCGAGTTGGGGGTGATGAAGCGCGGGCGCCAGCTCGGCCAGCGGCTCCAGCACGAAGGCACGCTGGTGCAGCCGGGGGTGCGGCACGGTGAGCGCGGGCTCGTCGATCAGGCGTTGGCCATGCAGCAGCAGGTCGAGATCGAGCGTGCGGGGTGCGTTGCGGTACGGACGCAGCCGGCCGTGGGCCTGCTCGATGGCCTGCAGGGCCTCCAGCAGTGCCGAAGGCTCCAGCGTCGTGCGCAGCTCGGCCACCGCGTTGATGTAGTCAGGGCCGCTGGCGTCCACCGGCGCCGTGCGGTAGAGCGACGACGCAGCCACCAGCTGCGTGCCCGGCAAGGCGGCCAGGGTCTGCAGCGCCTGCTGCACCGTGGCGCCCGCATCGCCCAGGTTCGCACCCAGGCCGACGAAGACGCGCTCGGCGGTCATGGCCCTGTCGGCGCCGCTCCCTCGGCACCGCCGGAGCCGCCGCCGCCCCCACCCGCCGGCCGGCGGCGGCGGCGCCTGCGCTTGCGCGGGGCCGTGGTGGCGCTCTCGATCTCGCCCTCGCCTTCGCCTTCGCCTTCACGCTCGGCGGTGCCTTCGGTCCCGTCGTCCGCTGCCTCGTCGCTGGCGGCGTCGGTGGTCCTGGCTGCATCGCCGCCGCCCGGGGCCGGCGCGCGCCGCTTGCGCGCAGGTGCGGCGGGGCGCAGGTCCTGCATCAACGCTTCGCGCTCCTCGTCGCTGCCCAGGTGGAAGTCTTCCCACCAGTCGGCCAGCTCCACGGGCTGCTCACCGCAGTCGGCGCGCAGGCGAAGGAAGTCGTAGCCGGCGCGGAAGCGCGGCTGGTCGATCAGCGACTGCACGCCGCTCGGCGTGCGGCGCTCGAAGCGCGGCTGCATGAGCCAGATCTCGCGCATGTCGGCGGCCAGCTTGCCGCGGCCGGAGATGTCGCCGATGCGCGCATCGAACACCGCATCCACGGCCTGCTGCAGCGCCGGGAACGGCGACTCGCCGGCCGCGCGCAAGGCCGTCCAGCGCTCCTGCACGTCGTGCCACAGCAGGCAGGCGAGCATGAAGCTCGGCGCCACGGCGCGGCCTTCGGCGACGCGGGTGTCGGTGTCCTGCAGCGCCATGCGCACGAACTTCTCGCGCAGCGGGTCGGGCTTGCTCGGGGTGAGCGCCGCATCGAGCACCGGGAACACCCCGCCGGCCTTGCCCACCAGGCCGTACTTGCGCAGCTGCTCGATGCTGGCCAGCGCGTGCCCGGTCTGCATCAGCTTGACCATCTCGTCGAACAGGCGCGAGATGGGCACGTTGGCCAGCAGCGCAGCCATTGCGCGCACCGGCTTTTCGGTGCCCGCCTCGAGGCCGAAGCCCAGCTTGGCTGCGAAGCGCACGACGCGGATGATGCGCACCGGATCTTCGCGGTAGCGCAGCTCGGGGTCGCCGATCATGCGCAGCAGCCGGGCGCGCGAATCGGCCATGCCGCCGTGGTAGTCGACCACCGTCTGCGTGACCGGGTCGTAGTACATCGCGTTGACGGTGAAGTCGCGCCGCGCGGCGTCTTCGATCTGCGGACCCCAGACGTTGTCGCGCAGCACGCGGCCTTCGGCATCCACCACGTGCGTCTTGTCGGCCATGGCCGAGCGCGACGTCTTCTCGTTACCGGCCACCTGCTCGGCCGCGGCCGCATCCAGGTAGGCGCGGAACGTGGACACCTCGATCGTCTCGTGCTCGCGCCCGCGGCCGAAGACCACATGCACGAGCCGGAAGCGCCGGCCGATGATGAAGGCGCGGCGGAACAGCGACTTCACCTGCTCGGGCGTGGCGTTGGTGGCGACGTCGAAGTCCTTCGGGCGCAGACCCACCAGCAGGTCGCGCACCGCGCCGCCCACGATGTAGGCCTCATAACCCGCATCCTTCAGCGTCTTGACCACGCGCACCGCGTTGGCATCGAGCAGCGCGGGGTCGATGCGGTGCTCTTCCAGCGGCACCTCGACGCGCGCGCCCAGCGGAATCACCGGCACGGCCGGGGCGGCCGGCGCGGCCTCGGGCTGGCCCAGCAGGCGCTTGATGAAGGTCTTGATCATGTGAACAGCTTCAGGATGGGCCAGCCGCGCTGTTGCGCAATGCGCTCCAGCGCCGGCCCTGGGTTGGTGGCCACGGGGTGGCTGACGTGTTCGAGCAAAGGAAGGTCGTTGGTGGAGTCGCTGTAGAAGGTGCAGCGCTCGTAGTCGGCGAGCGTGCGACCCTGCGCCGCCAGCCATTGCTCGACGCGGGCGATCTTGCCCTCGCGGAACGAGGGCACGCCCTGGATGGTGCCCAGCACGCGGCCCTGCGCATCGCGCGCCAGGTCGGTGGCGATGAGATCGTCGATGCCGAAGAGGCCGGCGATCGGCCGCGTCACGAAGTCGTTGGTGGCCGTCACCAGCGCGAGCCGGTCGCCGGCCTCGCGGTGCCGCTGCACCAGGTCCAGCGCCTGCGGATGCAGCATCGGCCGCACCCTCTGCTCGATGAAGCCGGCGCTGGCCTGGGCCAGATCGGTGGCACTGCGCCCGCGCCAGGCCGCGGTGGCGAAGTCGACATAGGCGTGGATGTCGAGCCGGCCGGCCAGATAGTCCTCGTAGAACGCATCGTTGCGCGCCTTGTGGGCCACCGGGTCGGCCCAGCCGCGCGCGATCACGTACTCACCGAAGGCGTGGTCCGAATCGCCCGGCAGCAGCGTCCCGTCCAGGTCGAACAGCGTCAGCCTCATGCGTCGTTCATCTCGCCAATGCCTTCATGGCCCTCCAGCCCCTCTTCCAGCAGCATCTGGCGCACCAGCGGCACGGTGATGCGGCGGCCCGCGGCCAGGCCGTAGTCGTCCAGCCGGTTCAGCAGGCGCATGAGATGGCCGAGGTCGCGCTCGAAACGGCTCAGCAGAAAGGCCATCACCTCGTCGGACAGGAAGATGCCGCGGCGGTCGGCCTCGCGGCGCAGCGCGGCGCGCGTGTCGGCGTCGGGCAGCGACTGCATCGCGAACACGTGGCCCCAGGCCAGGCGGGTCTTCAGGTCTTCGCGCAGCGGCAGGTCGATCGGCGGCAGCCGGCCGGCGGCCAGCCATTGCACGCCGTGCGCCGTGGCGTCCTCGAACAGCGCAAAGGCGGCGTGCTGCGCCGCGTCGTCGAGCGCCTCGCAGCGGTCGACCACCACCAGCGCCCAGCCCGGCGACAGCACCCAGGGCTGGTGGTCGCCGGCATCGAACCAGCCCACGCGCTGCCCCGCGCCCTGGCAGCGCGCCGCCAGCGCCTGCAGCAGGTGCGTCTTACCGCACCCGCCCGGGCCCCACAGGTACACCGGCGCAGCCGGCCACGGCAGCTGGCGCAGGTGTTCGAGCGCAGCCACGTTGCTGCCCGCGACGAAGTTGTCGAAGCTGGGCTGCGATGCTGGGCCGATGGCCAGCGGGATCTGCCTCATGGCGCCATCGGCTCAGGGCACCCGCAGCCAGGCCGCCAGGTGGCGGTGCAGCGATTCCGCGTCGCTGGCGTCGGGGCAGTTCTGCAGGTACGGCGCCAGCGCGTCGGCCGCTGCTGCATGGCGGCCCAGCTGGGCCAGCACCAGCGCGTGGTCGCGCCGCTCTTCCCAGGTCTGCGGCAGCAGCGCGACCAGGCGCGCCTGCACACGTTCCAGCCGCGGCCAGTCGCACTGGCTGCGGTGGATCTCTTTCAGGTTGCGCAGCATGCGCGCCAGCGTCTCGCGCCCGGTGGCCGGCTGCAGGTACAGGGCCAGCGGCACCTCGTCGCGGGCGCCGCGTGCCGCGGTGGCCTGGCGGAAGGGCGCGAGCCGCTCCTCGAGCGCCTCGCGCGAGACCGGGTGGCCGCTGAAGGGATCGATCACCACGTCACCGCCGGGCAGCGGCACCTTCACCAGGAAGTGCCCCGGGAACGAGACGCCGTGCGCCTTCAGCCCGATGTGGGTGGCGATCTCCACGTACAGCACGGCCAGCGAGATCGGGATGCCGCGCCGGCTCTCCAGCACCGCCGGCAGCAGGCTGTTGCGGGCGTCGAAGAAGTTGTTGACGTTGCCGGCGAAGCCCAGCTCCTGGAAGAAGTAGCGGTTGAGCAGGCGCAGGCGCTGCAGCGGCGTGCTGTCGGCCGGCACGCGGCGGCGCAGCCGCTCGGCGAGTTCGTCCACGCGCGCCAGCACTCCCTGCAGGTCGAGCTGCGGGTCGTCGTCCTGCGCCAGGGCGGCCGCGGCTTCCAGCAGTGGGAAGCCCGCGTCTTCGGCCACCAGCAGGGCGAAGTGGTCGAGCGCGCTGGGCGCGGCGAAATGAAGATGTCCGGCCATGTTCCGTCAGTGTAGGTCAGCCACGGCGCATGAATTGGCGCGGGCGCAGGCCGCACAGCAGCAGCACGGCGAAGTACAGCACCGCCACGCCCGCGAGCACGGCGGCCACGGCGCCGGCACGCTGGCCCCACTGCGGCTGCATGCCGGTCCAGTCGATCGCGTGGCCGGCCCAGCCCAGCACCGCGCCCAGCACCAGGTTAGCCAGCAGCACCTTCAGCGCAAAGCCCAGCCAGCCCGGCTGCGGCCGGTAGAGTCCGCGACGCAGCAACCCGCCCAGCAGCAGGCCGGCGTTCACCAGCGCGCCGAGGCCGATCGACAGCGCCAGCCCGGCGTGGCCGAGCCAGGGCACCAGCACCACGTTGAGCGCCTGCGTGGCCAGCAGCACGCCGATGGCGATCTTCACCGGCGTGCGGATGTCCTGCCGCGCGTAGAACGCCGGCGCCAGCACCTTCACCGCCACCAGGCCCAGCAGCCCGACGCCATAGCCGCGCAGCGCGAGCACCGTGTTGGCCACGTCCTTGTCGGCAAAGGCGCCGTAGTGATAGAGCACCGTGACCAGCCCGGTGGGAAAGAGCAGCAGCGCCAGCGCGCAGGGCACAGTCAGCAGCACCACCAGGCGCAGGCCCCAGTCGAGCATGTCGGAGAACGCCGCCGCATCACCGCGCCCCTGTGCCGCCGACAGCTGCGGCAGCAGCACCACGCCCAGCGCCACGCCCAGCAGCGCGGTGGGGAATTCCATCAGCCGGTCGGCGTAGGTCAGCCAGGACACCGCGCCCACCGCCACGTGCGAGGCGATCTGCGTGTTGATCAGCAGCGAGATCTGCGCAACAGACACGCCCAGCAGCGCCGGTGCCATCAACCGCAGCACCTGGCGCAGCCCCGGGTGGTGCCAGGCCTGCGCAATGCGCCCCGGCAGCAGCCCGATGCGCGGCAGCATGCCGATGGCGGCCAGCGCGGGCAGCTGCACCACGAGCTGCAGCACGCCGCCCAGCATCACGCCGCCGGCCAGCGCCAGGATCGGGTCGATGCCACGCGCGGCCAGGGCCGGCCCGCCCCACCAGGCCGCGCCGATCACGCTCAGGTTCAGCAGCACCGGCGTGACGGCCGGCACCGCAAAGCGCTTCCAGGTGTTGAGCACGCCCGCGGCCAGCGCCACCAGCGACATGAAGCCGATGTACGGGAACATGAAACGTGTCAGCAGCACGGCGGTGTCGAAGCGCTCCAGCCCCGAGCCCATCATCCACACCAGCACCGGTGCGGCCGCCACACCGATGACACACACCGCCAGCAGCACCCAGGCCAGCACGGTGGCCACGGCGTCCAGCAGCGCCCGGGTGGCGGCGTCGCCATCGCGTGCCCGGGTGGTGGCCAGCAGCGGCACGAAGGCCTGCGAAAAGGCGCCCTCGGCAAACAGGCGCCGGAACAGGTTGGGGATGCGGAACGCGACGTTGAACGCGTCGGTGGTGGCGCTGGCCCCGAAGGTGGCGGCGATGAGCTGCTCCCGCACCAGGCCGGTGATCCGCGACAGCAGCGTCAGCAGGGATACGGTGGAGGCGGCCTTGAGCAGGTTCACTGGGGCTGGGATGGGCGTCGGGATGACGCAGCAGGGTGCCGCGCGGTCGGACCGCGGTGGGGCTGCGGCCCGAGGAAGCCGGACGCATGCCCGACGAGCCCGCGATTATAGGCAGTCAACCCCGGGGGCTTGGCTTGTCTGGACCGAGCGTGCTATACTCGACGGTCTTTGCATTCACAGATTCAACCAACCTAACCGCATGGCCACCTCGTCCAAAGCCAAGAAGAAGACCGTCCGCCTCGCCTCGGGCCGCAAGCGAGCGCGCCAGGACGTGGTCCTGAACGCCGCCAACACCGCACTGCGCTCGCGCTTTCGCACCGTCGTCAAGAACGTGCAGAAGGCCGTGACCGGCGGCGACAAGGCCAAGGCGGCCGAGGTCTTCAAGTCGGCGCAAAGCGTGATCGACTCGGTGGCCGACAAGGGCATCTTCCACAAGAACAAGGCCGCTCGCCTGAAGAGCCGCCTGTCGGCCAAGGTCAAGGCGCTCGCGCTGGCTGCCTGATCCGTCAGGTTCTTGTCTGTTCAAAAGGCCCGCTCTGCGGGCCTTTTGCATGGGTGCACGTCGGCTGGCACCCTCCGGCAACGGCGGTCAAGGAGCCGGTGACCGCGGGGCGCCTGGCAGCACCTCGGGCAGCACGCACACTTCGGCCACCTGCAGCTGATTGTCGCGGGCGAAGTTCATCACGAAGTCCCAGGCCATCGGCTCGATGCCCTTGAGCGCCTCGCTCACCAGCACGCACTTCACGCCGTCCACCACCTGCGGCACGCAATACGGCGAGTAGCCGATGTAGCTGCCGATGCCGCCACGCCCACCGCCCGGCCTGAAGCTGGACATGGCACCGGCCAGGCGTTCTGCCCAGTCGCTGGGGCGGAAGGTGCGGCCTTCGAGCGTGAGGCCGTGGATGTAGAACTGACGGGGCTTGTGGGTGGTCATTGCGGTCGGCGGGGCGCGCGCACCCGCCGGGTGGTGCAGCGGCGGCCACGGCGTGGCTCGCACCGGCGGCATTGTGCCTTGGTTGTGTTGCGTTGCAGCATGCCTGCGCCGTGCGGCGCAGCAGGTCCCGCCGCCCCTGTCTTCAGAGCTATCGGCGCCAGGGAAGCCCCCCTTTAGAATCGAAGCCCGCCGGGCCGTGACCGAAGCGTCGCTGACCGGCCTTGTTGTCTCTGGCGCTGCCAGCTCCTGTTGTGACCCACAAGGAAACGCGATGAACGCCCCCGACCCCGCCGTGACCCGCCCGATGCCCCATGTGATGAACACGTACGGCCGCCTGCCGATCGCGTTGTCGCATGGCCGAGGCTGCTGGGTCTGGGACACCGAGGGCAGGAAGTACCTCGACGGCCTGGGCGGCATTGCCGTCAACACGCTGGGCCATGCCCACCCCAAGCTCGTGCCGGCGCTGCAGGACCAGATCGGCAAGATGATCCACAGCAGCAACTACTACGAGGTGCCGCTGCAGGAGCAGCTGGCGGCCAAGCTGTGCGAGCTGTCGGGCCTGTCGGCCGCGTTCTTCTGCAACTCGGGCCTGGAGGCCAACGAAGGTGCACTGAAGATCGCGCGCAAGTACGGGCACGACAAGGGCATCGCGCGGCCCGAGATCATCGTCTACGAGAAGGCCTTCCACGGCCGCAGCATCGCCACGCTGTCGGCCACCGGCAACCCGAAGGTGCAGGCGGGCTTCGAGCCGCTGGTGGAAGGCTTCGTGCGCGTGCCGCTGAACGACCTGGCCGCGCTGGAAGAAGTGGCACGCACCAACCCCAACGTCAGCGCCGTGTTCCTGGAGACCATCCAGGGCGAAGGTGGCATCAACGCCTCGCGCTGGGAATACCTGCAGGGCCTGCGCGCGCTGTGCGACCGCCAGGGCTGGCTGCTGACACCGGCAAGTGGTTTGCGCACCAGTGGGCCGGCATCCAGCCCGACGTGATGCCGCTGGCCAAGGGCCTGGGCTCGGGCGTGCCCATCGGTGCCATCGTCGTCGGTCCCAAGGCCGTGAACGTGCTGGGCCCGGGCAACCACGGCACCACCTTCGGCGGCAACCCGCTGGCCATGCGCGCGGGCGTCGAGACGCTGCGCATCATGGAAGAAGACGGCGTGATGGCCAACGCCGCCAGCGTGGGCAAGGTGCTGCACGACGCGCTGGCCGCGGGCCTGGCCGGCGTGGCCGGCGTGAAGGAGATCCGTGGCGCCGGCCTGATGATCGGCATCGAGCTCGACCGGCCCTGCGGCGTGATCCTGTCGCGTGCTGCTGCAGCCGGGCTGATGCTCAGCGTCACCGCCGACAGCGTGATCCGCCTGGTGCCGCCGCTGATCCTGAGCGCCGATGAAGCGCAGCAGATCGCGGCCATCCTGTGCCCGCTGGTCAAGACCTTCCTCTCCGAGTGATGCACCCCGGCATGAAACCCGGCTCCTCGCTGATGAAGCACTACCTGCAGTTCAAGGACTTCCGCGCCGAGGAGTACGCGTATCTCTTCGAGCGTGCGCGCAACATCAAGACGCGCTTCAAGAACTACGAGAAGTACCAGCCGCTGGTGGACCGCACGCTGGCGATGATCTTCGAGAAGGCCAGCACCCGCACCCGCGTGAGTTTCGAGGCCGGCATGTACCAGATGGGCGGCTCGGTGGTGCACCTGACCACCGGCGACAGCCAGCTGGGCCGCGCCGAGCCGGCCGAGGACAGCGCGCGCGTGATCAGCCGCATGGTCGACCTGGTGATGATCCGCACGTACGAGCAGAACATGCTCGAGCGCTTCGCGGCGCACTCGCGCGTGCCGGTCATCAACGGGCTGACGAACGAATACCACCCGTGCCAGATCCTGGCCGACATCTTCACCTTCATCGAACACCGAGGCAGCATCGCCGGCAAGGTGGTGGCCTGGGTGGGCGACGGCAACAACATGGCCAACACCTGGCTGCAGGCGGCCGAGATCCTGGGCTTCACGGTGCACGTCAGCACGCCCAGCGGCTACGAGGTGGATGCCGCGGTGGCCGGCGTGCGCGACAGCAGCTGCTACAAGGTCTTCAACCACCCACTGGAAGCCTGCGCCGGCGCGCACCTCGTGACCACCGACGTCTGGACCAGCATGGGCTACGAGGCCCAGAACGAAGAACGCCGCAAGGCCTTCGTCGACTGGTGCGTCGACGAGGAGATGATGGCCGTGGCGCAGCCCGACGCGCTCTTCATGCACTGCCTGCCCGCCCACCGTGGCGAGGAGGTCGCGGCCGAGGTCATCGACGGCCCGCAGAGCGTGGTGTGGGACGAGGCCGAGAACCGCCTGCACGTGCAGAAGGCGCTGATGGAATACCTGCTGCTGGGGCGCATCGGATGAACACGGCCTACCGCAACCTGGGGAACAGCGGCCTGAAGGTCAGCCCGCTGTGGCTGGGCACGATGATGTTCGGCGACCAGACCGACGAGGCCGAGGCCGGCCGCATCGTGGCCGCCACGCGCGACGCCGGCATCAACGCGATCGACACCGCCGACGTGTACGCCAAGGGCGAGTCCGAGCGCATCACCGGCCGGCTCATCCAGGCCGACCGCTCGCGCTGGGTGCTGGCCACCAAGGTCGCCAACCCGATGGGCGACGACCCGAATGACCGCGGCATCTCGCGCCGCTGGATCACGCAGGCGGTGGAGCACAGCCTGCGCCGGCTGGGCACCGACTGGATCGACCTGTACTACCTGCACCGCGACGACGAAGCCACGCCGATGGAGGAGACCATCGCCGCGATGGGCCGCCTGATCGAGCAGGGCAAGGTGCTGCACTGGGGCCTGTCCAACTTCCGCGGCTGGCGCCTTGCGCGCATGGTCGAGATGGCGCGGCAGATGGGCGTGCCGCAGCCGATCGCGCTGCAGCCGCCCTACAGCGCGGTGACACGCGGCATCGAGGTGGAACTGCTGCCCGCCTGCGCGCACTACGGCCTGGGCGCCGTGACCTACAGCCCGCTGGCGCGCGGCGTGCTCAGCGGCAAGTACAAGCCCGATGCGGCACCGCCCGAAGGCAGCCGCGCCGCGCGCGCCGACCGGCGGCTGATGCAGACCGAATGGCGGCCGGAGTCCCTTGCGCTGGCGCAGGACTTCAGCGCCTACGCGGCTTCGCGCGGCCTGAGCCCGCAGCACCTGGCGATTGCCTGGTGCCTGCACAACCAGCGGGTCAACGGCGTCATCGGCGGCCCGCGCACGCTGGCGCAGTGGCAGGACTACATCGGTGCACTGGACGTGGTGGTGACCGCCGACGACGAAGCCTGGGTCGACGCACGCGTGCCGCCGGGGCACGCGTCCAGCTTCGGCTACACCGACCCGATCTATCCGGTGACCGGCCGCGTGCCGCGCTGAACCGGCGCCAGCCGCTCAGTAGGTGGCGCGGCCCCCGGTGAGGTCGAACACCGCGCCGGTGCTGAACGAACACTCCTCGCTCGACAGCCAGGCCACCATCGCCGCCACCTCCTGCACCTCCAGGAAGCGCCCCATCGGGATCTTGCCCAGCATGTAGTCGATGTGGGCCTGCGTCATCTGCTCGAACATCGCGGTCTTGGCCACCGCGGGCGTGATGGCGTTCACCAGGATGCCCTGGGTGGCCACTTCCTTGGCCAGGCTCTTGGTCAGCGCGATCAGCCCGGCCTTGCTGGCGCTGTAGTGGCTGGCGTTGGGGTTGCCTTCCTTGCCGGCCACCGACGCGATGTTGACGATGCGGCCGTAGGACGCCTTCATCATGGCCGGCACCACGTGCCGGCAGGTCAGGTAGGGCGCGATCAGGTTCACCTCGATCACGCGCCGCCACACGGCAGGGTCCAGCTGCCAGGTGGCGGCGTTGCCGCCGGTGATGCCGGCGTTGTTGACCAGGATGTCGATGCGGCCGTCGGCGGCCATCGTCGTCGCGGTGGCGGCTTCCACGGCGCTGTCGTCGGTGAGCTCCACCACCTGCCCGCGCACCGGCCCGTGTGCCGACAGGCTGGCGCAGGCGGCGTCCAGCTGCCCGGCGTCGATGTCCCAGATCACCACGTGCGCGCCGCTCTTCAGCAGCCGCTCGCAGGTGGCGTGGCCGATGCCCTGCGCCCCGCCGGTGACGATGGCCACGCGGCCCTTCAGATCGATCTGGTTCATGCGCTCAGGCCCTTCAGTGCCGTGGGGTGGCCCGCGCAGTCGGTGATGTACTGGCGGATGATGTCTTCGAAGTTCGCCTCGGGCTGCAGCCCCAGGCCCGCGGCGCGGCCGTTGGTGGCGCCGCGCGGCCAGTTGGCCACGATGCCGGCGATGCGCGCGTCGGGCTCGAAGCGCACCAGCGCCCTCGCCTTCGGGCCGGCCACGGCCTCCAGCGCATCCAGCATCTGCTGCACCGTCACGTTCAGCCCCGGCAGGTTGACGGCCGAACGGCCGACGAAGGCTTCGCGGCTGGCCTCGAACACCGCGATCAGGCCCTTGACCGTGAGCGCCGGCGACGACACCGGGTGCGACACGTCCGGCGCCACCGGGCAGATGGCCTCCTGCCCGGCCAGCGGCTCGCGGATGATGCCGCTGAAGAAGGAGCTGGCCGCGCCGTTGGGACGGCCGGGCCGCACGGTCACCGTCATCAGGCGCGCGGCGCGGCCATCGATGTAGCCCTTGCGTGTGTAATCGGCCACCAGGTGCTCGCAGATCAGCTTCTGCGTGCCGTAGCTGGTCTGCGGCATGGGCAGGGTGTCGTCGGCCACGAGCGCCGGGAACGGGTAGGCCGGATCGGGCCCGAACACCGCGATGGAGCTGGAGAACACCAGCCGCGCCGGCGCATGACCGGCCTGCACGCGGTGGCGCAGCGCGTCCAGCAGCGCACGGGTGCTGTCGAGGTTGCTGCGCAGGCCCAGGTCGAAGTCGGCCTCGCACTCGCCCGAGACGGCCGACGCGAGGTGGAAGACACCGTCGAAGGCTTCGTTGCGCAGCCCTTCGCAGGCCGCCAGCAGCGGGCTCACGCGGCCCTGCACACGCGCATCGGCCAGCAGGTCGGCGGGTGCGGCCACCTGGTCGGCCAGCACGAGCTGCTCGATCGTGCGGCCCGACAGCGTGCCGCGGGCCAGCAGCGCACGCGCCAGGCGCACACCCACGAAACCGGCGCCGCCGGTGATCAGCACTCTCATCGCATCTTCTCCTTGAGTTCGGCCACCACGCGGCCCTTCAGCCGCTGTGCGGGCGCCGCCACCGACGGCAGCTTGCGGCGCGAGGCCAGCACCTGCTCGATGTCGTCGCGCGCGCTGTCGATCAGCGCCAGCGACGCGCGCTCGGCGTTCACCGGATGGCGCGCGATGACCTCGTCGAGCACAGCGCGGTGCAGCGGCAGCGAGCTGGCCGTGCCGTGCGGCTTGGTCGTGGAAATCTCGAAGCTGGTGCGGAGCAACGCGCCCAGCGCCTTGCTCATCTGCACCAGCATGCGGTTGTGGCAGGCGCGCAGCAAGCCCTGGTGAAAGGCCAGGTCGTGGCGCACGTAATCACCGCCGTGTTCGATGGCGTCCTTCATGCCGGCGTATGCGGCCTCGATGCCGGCGATGTCGGCCGCGGTGGCGCGCTCGGCGGCCAGCCGCACCGCGGCCGGCTCCACCAGGCGGCGCAGTTCCTGCACCTCGCGCAGGAACTCGCGCGTCAGGCCGGCCTTGCTCTGCCAGGCCACCACATCGGGGTCGAACCAGTTCCACTGCTCGGCCGGCTGCACCTTGGTGCCGACCTTGGGGCCGGTGGTCAGCAGGCCCTTCGCGACCAGCGACTTCACGGCCTCGCGCACCACCGTGCGGCTGACGCCGAACTCCACGCACAGCGTGGGCTCGGGCGGCACCGCGCTGCCCGGCAGGTAGCGGCCGGCCACGATGGCCTCGCCCAGCCGGTCCAGCGTGTTGCCGTGGACGTTCTTGATCATGCAGCGCGCACGAAGGCGGTGACCAGCGGATCGGGGCCGACCTGGCGGCTCCAGTGCCCGTGCACCGCGGGGTCGAAGGTGGCGCCCGCGGGCAGCGTGTCGGCCGAGTAGAAGTGGTCGCCCGGCCCGAAGACGCGCGAGATGCCGCCCTGCAGCCCGATCTCCATCTGCCCGCCCAGCACGAACAGCCACTGCGGCGTCTCGGTGCAATGGAATTCGCTGCGAAAGCCCACCGGGCTCATGCGCAGCTGCAGGCCGCCGCTGGGCATCAGCGGCGACAGGCGCGCGGCGGGCTTGCCTTCGGTCAGCGGCACGGCTTCGTCGCGGAAGCGGGCGCGGCCGTCGGGGCCGGTTTCGAGGATGACCTTGGTGAACTGCATGGGGAGTGGGTCCGGTCGGGGAGAAGGGGCCGCAGCCCGCCGCGCAGCGTCCAGCGCCAGGCACACCTGCTCGACGATGCGCTCGGGCGACAGCGCGATGGTCACCGTGATCGGCGCCTCGTCGGGCCGCGGCGGCTCCAGCGTGTCGAGCTGGCTCTGCAGCAGCGACGCCGGCATGTAGTGGCCGCTTCGTGTGCGAAGGCGCTGCGCCAGCAGCGCCGGCTCGCCGGCCAGGTACACCCAGCGCAGGCCCGGCACGCGGGCGCGCAGCAGGTCGCGGTAGCCGCGCTTCAGCGCAGAACAGGTGGCCACGGCGCCGGTGTCGGCGGCCGCCGCCAGGCGGTCGGCCACGGCCTCCAGCCAGCCCTGGCGGTCGTCGTCGGTGAGCGGCGTGCCGGCGGCCATGCGGGCCACGTTGCGCGGCGGGTGCAGCTCGTCGCCCTCGATGAAGGGCAGCCCCAGGCGCTGGGCCAGGGCCTGGGCCACGGTGCTCTTGCCGCAGCCGCTGACCCCCATGACCACGATGCGGGGCGGTGCTTGCTCGGCTGCCATGGCGGCCCGGTTCAGAGCCGCACGCCGCTGCCGCCGTCGAAGACGTGCGCCTTGGCCGGGTCCAGCGTCAGGTACACGGTGTCGTCGGGCTGCGCGGACGTGCGGCCGTGCATCACCACCACGAGGCGCTGTGCGGCGTCGCCCTGCCCCACTTCCACCAGCAGTTCGGTCTCGGCGCCGGTGGGCTCGACCACCACCACGCGGGCCGGCACGCCGGTGTCGGCGAGCAGCAGGTCGGTGGGGCGGATGCCGAAGTGCACGTCCTGCCCCTCGCGGCCGGCGCCGGGCGCCACGGGCCAGCGGGCGCCGAGGGCTTCGACGCTGTTGCCGCGCAGCGTGCCGCGCAGCACGTTCATCGACGGGCTGCCGATGAACTGCGCCACGAACAGGTTGCCCGGCCGGTCGAACAGTTCCAGCGGCGTGCCGATCTGCTCGACGATGCCGTCGTGCATGACGACGATGCGGTCGGCCATGGTCATGGCCTCGATCTGGTCGTGCGTGACGTAGACGGTGGTGGTCTTCAGGCGCTGGTGCAGCGCCTTGATCTCGGCACGCATGGCCACGCGCAGCTTGGCGTCCAGGTTGCTCAGCGGCTCGTCGAAGAGAAAGACCTTGGGGTCGCGCACGATGGCGCGGCCCATGGCCACGCGCTGGCGCTGGCCGCCCGACAGTTCACGCGGGTAGCGGTCGAGCAGCGGGCCCAGGTTCAGGATGCGCGCCGCGTTGTCCACGCGGCCGCTGGTGGTGGCCTTGTCGGCGTTGCGCAGGCGCAGGCTGAAGGCCATGTTCTCGCGCACCGTCATGTGCGGGTACAGCGCGTAGCTCTGGAAGACCATCGCGATGTCGCGGTCCTTGCTCTCCAGGTCGTTGATGACCTTGCCGTCGATCAGGATCTCGCCGCCGGAGATCTCTTCCAGGCCGGCCAGCATGCGCAGCAGCGTGCTCTTGCCGCAGCCGCTGGGGCCCACGAGCACGACGAACTCGCCGTCATCGATGCCGAACTCGATGCCGTGGATGACCTTGACCTTGCCGTAGGCCTTGTGGACTTGCTTGAAGGAAACCGCTGCCATGGTGTTGTTCGGGTTAGGACTTCACGGCGCCAGCCGTGAGGCCGCCGACCATGTAGCGTTTGAAGACGTAGTAGATGGCCGCCGGCGGCGCCGCGTAGATCAGGCCGGTGGCCATCAGCAGCTCCCAGGGCGAATCGTCGGCCGACAGGAAGTTGCCCAGTGCCACCGCCAGCGTGACGTCGGTGTCCCGGCTGAGCAGCAGGAAGGCGTAGAGGTATTCGTTCCAGGCCAGCAGCAGCGAATAGGTGCCCACCGCCACCAGTGACGGCACCATCAGCGGCAGGTACACCAGGCGGAACAGCTGCAGCGCGGTGGCGCCGTCCATGCGCGCGGCCTCGTCGAGCTCCAGCGGCAGCTTGTCGGAGGCTTGCTTGAGGACCCAGATGCAGTACGGCGAGGCGATCGTCACCATCGCCAGGATCAGCGCCCACTGGTTGTTCAGCAGACCATAGTTGCCCATGGTCTTGTACATGGGCACGGCCAGGAAGGCCGCCGGAATGAAGTAGGTGAACAGCGCCAGGTTCATCACCGTGCGCCCGCCCCTGACCTTGAGCCGGCTGATGGCGAAGGCCGCGCAGGTGGCGATGAAGAGCGTGATCGCGCCCACCGCCAGCGCAATGACCACCGAGTTGCCCATCTGCTGCCAGAAGTGGTCCAGGTAGAAGTGCTTGCGCTCGAAGACGATGTTGAAGTTCTGCAGCGTCGGGTTCTTGGGCCACAGGCGCCCGGACGTGGCCGAATCGCGCTCGCTGATCGCGAACAGGAACATGTGATAGATCGGGATCAGCGTCCACAGCAGCACCGGGATGCCGATCAGCAGCAGCTGCGCCTCGGCGCCCGCCTTCTTCCAGCTGAAACCGCGGCTCATTTCGACAGCCTCTTCATCATGATGTAGACCAGCGGCAGCACAAAGGGCAGCGCCACCACGATCGAGGCCATGGCCAGGTCGACCTGGTCGAGCCGCAGGTAGCGGATGCCCAGCGTGGCCAGCACGTGCGTGAGGTCGGCCGGGCCGCCGCCGGTGAGCAGGTAGACGCTGTTGAAGTCACCCAGCGTCCAGATCATCGACAGGATGGTCGAGGTGACGTACAGCGTGCGCATCGCCGGCCAGGTGATGAAGCGGAACTTCTGCCAGCGCGACGCGCCATCGACACTGGCCGCCTCGTACTGCTCGGTGGGGATGGCCAGCCGCCCGGCCAGCAGGATCAGCGTCCAGAACGGCAGGCTCTTCCAGATGTGCATCAGCATCGAGAAGGTCAAGGCCAGCGTGGGATCGTTCAGCCAATTGGGACCGTCCAGGCCGGTGTAGCGAAAGATGGTGCTGTTGATCACGCCCCACTCGGGGTTGAGCATGAAGCGCACCGACAGGATGGTCGGGATCGACGGCACGGCCCACGGCAGGATGAAGAGCGCCGCCAGGATCTTGATCCACCAGTTCGTCTTGACGAAGAAGCCCGACAGCGCCAGCGCCAGCGCCATCTTCACGTTGATGGCCACCAGCAGGAACACGAGCGTGTTCACCGCGGTGCGGAAGAAGATCGGGTCGGCGAAGAGCTTGACGTAGCTCTCGGGGTGGCGCGCCAGCCACAGGCCGTAACCCACCGGGTACAGCACGAAGATCAGGAAGACCGCGATGTACGGCAGCACCAGGATGCGGCCCCAGCGCTCCCACGAAGTGACGCGCTTGGCCGGCGGCGGCGAGGCGTGGGCGGCAGGCAGTGCAGACGTGCTCATGGGTTCCTCGAAAACCTTTTATGGGGCGCTGCCACAGCAGCGCCCCACCCTCAAGCGCACGCCGTGGAACCGGCTTGGCCGGGCCACTGGCGTGGCCCCTTTGAGGGGGAAGCGGCGAAGCCGCTTCGGGGGTGGGCCTAGTTCCCGGCGACGGTCTTGATGCGGGCGATCATCTCGTCCACGGCCTTGTCGACCGGCACCTTCTCGTTCAGCACCCGGTTCATGGCCTTGGCCCAGACGTTTTCGTTGTTGAGCACCGTGAACTTGAAGTTCTTGGTGAACTCGAACGGCGTCGTGCCGGCCATGAACTGGTTGTAGACGGCCGTGCGGTGCGGGTCGGTCTTCCAGAACGGGCTTTGCTGCGCCTTCAACTGCACCGGGAACCAGCGGCCCAGCGAGCCTTCGACGTACGGCGTCAGGTTGGCCTCTTCGAGCATGAAGGCCACGAACTTTTTGGCCGCGACCTTGTTCTTGGCGTCCTTGAACATCACGCCGGTCTTCACCGCCGCGCGGTAGGTCATCTTCGTGCCGTCGGGCTTGTTCGGAAAGCCGGCGGTGGCGATGAGCTCGGTGTAGTTCTTCTTCGCGGTGGCGCGCTGCGCTTCGGTCAGCGTGGCGTTGTTCATGTCGTCCAGCCACTTGGCGGCGATGGAGATCGTCGCGTTGTGCGTCATCACCGTCGTCTTGTTGTGGAAGGCGACGTTGTTGTCCGGGTCCTTCCAGCTCGTGCTGGACGGCGGCGTGCAGCCCTTGGCGTAGACCGACGTGTAATCGGTGACGGCGTTGATCAGGCCGGCGCGCACGGCCGGGTCGTCGACCGTGACCTTCCCCGAGTCGTTGACCAACTTGATGTTGTACGCGTCCATGAAGGTCAGGAACGAGAAGAACGAGTCGGTGGAGTCCACGCCCATCGGCATGCCGATGCCGAAGCCGCGGTTGCCGGTCTTCTGGCGGTAGCCGGTCTGCACCTTGGTGCACCAGAAGTCCCAGAAGCCCTTCCAGTCCTTCGGGATGTCGGACTCCTTGAAGCCCGAGTCGGCCAGCATGTCCTTCCAGTACTGGATGTGCATGGTCTGCTGCTTGACCGGGAACGCGTAGTAGGCGCGCGAGCCGTTGGTGTTGTTCAGCAGGAAGGTCGTGGACAGCGCACGCGGTTCGAACTTGGCACGCAGCGGGTCGATGACGCTGGTGATGTCCTCGAGCTTGCCGTCGTAGGCCCACTTGGCCGTGACCTGGAAGTCGAAGGAGTCACCGTAGGCCACGTCCGGCGGCGCGCCGGAGTCGAGCGCGGCCACGGTCTTCGGGATCATGTCCTGGATCGGGTACTGCGAGAGCTCGATCTTGATGCCCTTGTTCTTGGCCTCGAACTTCTTGATGGCCTCGAACAGCGCATCGTCCTCGGCCTTGTAGAAGCCCTTCACCCACCAGACGGTGAGCTTCTCCTGCGCAAAGGCGGGGCTGCCGGCCACGAGGCCTGCGCCGACCAGCGCCGCGGCCAGCAAAGTCTTCATCTGCATCGTCTGTCTCCTGGTGTGAAACGGCGTCGTCATGCGCCTGGGGGCTTATCGTATGATGATTGAAACCGGCGACATTGCGGGCTTACCCGCATCACCGCTGCCCTCAACCCTGGCACTCGGGCACCGGCGTCAGCACCGGCTTGCCGCCAAAGTGCGACAGCAGGTTGTTGAAGCACAGGTCGGCCATGTCCTGGCGCGTGGCGGTGGTGGCGCTGCCGATGTGCGGCGTGAGCACCACGCGCTGCTGGTCGATCAGGCGCTGCGGCACGCGGGGTTCGTCCTCGAAGACATCGAGGCCCGCGCCGGCGATGGTGCCGGCCTCCAGCGCGTCGATCAGCGCGGCTTCGTCCACCACCGAGCCGCGCGCCACGTTGACCAGGAAACCGTTCGGCCCCAGCGCGCGCAGCACGGCCGCGTCGATCAGCTTGCGCGTGCCCGCGCCGCCCGGCGTGATGACGACCAGAAAATCCACCGCCGCCGCCAGCGCCAGCGCACTCGGGTGATAGGCGTAGGGCAAGGCCGCCTTGGCGCTGCGCGCGGTGTAGGCCACGCTCATGTTGAAGGCCAGCGCGCGCTGGGCAATGGCCTGCCCGATGCGCCCCATGCCGACGATGCCCAGGCGGGCACCACTCATCTTGCGCGCGAGCGGCATGTTGCCCTTCAGCCAGTGGCCGCCGCGCACGTAGCGGTCGGCCGCGGGCAATTGGCGTGCCGCACTGAGCATCAGGCCGATGGCCAGGTCGGCCACGTCGTCGTTGAGCACGTTGGGCGTGTGCGTCACCATGATGCCGCGCGCCTTGGCGGCCGCCACGTCGATGCCGTCGTAGCCCACGCCCATCACGGAGATGAGCTCCAGCGCGGGCATCTGCTCGATCAGCGAGGCCGGCACCTTCGAATCGCCGCTGGCCGCGATGCCGCGCACCAGGGGCGCCACCGCAGCCCATGCCGCAGCGTCGCCCTCGTGCAGACGGTCATGCAGCTGGAACGCCGATTCCAGCTGCGGCCCCAGCAGCGGCGACGGCTTGGCGGTGGACAGGACATGCGGCTTTTTTGCAGGGGTATCGGGCACGGGTGCGGCTCCTAGGGGCTTCTACGGCTGTGGTGTCAATCGTCATACCATAGTATCCCCACGACCCCGGGGCCCGCCCCCGGGAAAGCCAGGACACCCGGCACCGCCCTGTGCGCACACGCCGCCAACGAGCGAACGAGACATGAGCGACAAACCCCGCAAGAAGCCCGAAGACCTGCGCAGCCAGCAGTGGTTCGGGCGCCAGGACCGAGATGGTTTTGCCTACCGCAGCTGGGTCAAGGGCAAGGGCGTGCCCCACGACCAGTTCGATGGCCGCCCGGTCATCGGCATCTGCAACACCTTCAGTGAACTCACGCCCTGCAACAGCCACTTCCGTGCACTGGCCGAGCAGGTGAAGATCGGCGTCTACGAAGCGGGCGGCTTCCCGCTGGAGTTTCCGGTGATGAGCCTGGGCGAGACGCTGCTGCGCCCCACCGCCATGCTCTACCGCAACCTCGCCAGCATGGACGTGGAAGAAAGCATCCGCGGCAACCCGCTGGACGGCGTGGTGCTGCTGATGGGCTGCGACAAGACCACGCCCAGCCTGCTGATGGGCGCCTCCAGCGTCGACCTGCCGACCATCGGCGTCAGCGGCGGCCCCATGCTCAACGGCAAGTGGCGCGGGCAGGAGCTGGGCAGCGGCACAGGCGTGTGGAGCATGAGCGAGTGCAGGACTTCTTCGAGGCCGAGAGCTGCATGCACCGCAGCCACGGCCACTGCATGACCATGGGCACGGCCAGCACGATGGCCAGCATGGTCGAGGCACTCGGCGTGGGCCTGCCGGGCAATGCCGCGTACCCGGCGGTGGACGGCCGGCGCAACGTGATCGCGCGCAACGCGGGCCGGCGCATCGTCGAGATGGTGCACACCGACCAGAAGCTGTCGAGCATCCTCACGCGGCAGGCTTTCGAGAACGCCATCCGCACGCTGGCCGCCATCGGCGGCAGCACGAATGCGGTGATCCACCTGATCGCCATCGCCGGCCGCATCGGCGTGCCGCTGACCATCGACGACTTCGACCGCCTGGCCAGCGACCTGCCCTGCCTGCTGAACATGCAACCCAGCGGCGAGCACCTGATGGAAGACTTCTGCTACGCCGGCGGCCTGTCGGTCGTGATGAAGGAGATCGCGTCGCTGCTGCACCTGGACGCCGTCACCGCCAACGGCTGCACCGTGGGCGAGAACATCGCCGACGCGCAGAACTTCGACCCGCGTGTCATCAAGACCTTCGACAAGCCCTTCAAGGAGAAGGCCGGCATCGCGGTGCTGCGCGGCAACCTCGCGCCGCGCGGCGCGGTCATCAAGCCGAGCGCGGCCACGCCGGCGCTGATGCAGCACACCGGCCGTGCGGTGGTGTTCGAGGACAGCGCCGACTTCCACGCGCGCATCGACGACGACAACCTGGACGTCGAGAACTGCGGCCCCAAGGGCTACCCCGGCATGGCCGAGGTGGGCAACATGCCGCTGCCGCCCAAGGTGCTGAAGAAGGGCATCACCGACATGGTCCGCATCAGCGACGCGCGCATGAGCGGCACCGCCTACGGAACCGTGGTGCTGCACACCGCGCCCGAGGCCGCCGCCGGCGGCACGCTGGCACTCGTCAAGAACGGTGACCTGATCACGCTGGACGTGGCCGGCCGCCGCCTGCACCTGCATGTGGACGACGCAGAACTCGCCACCCGCCGCGCCGCCTGGCAGCCGCCGCCGCCGGCGATGGACAGCGGCTACTGGAAGCTCTACATCGACCACGTGCTGCAGGCCGACGAAGGCGCCGACCTCGATTTCCTGCGCGGCAAGCGCGGATCCGCGGTCCCCAAAGACAACCACTGATTCCGGAGCAAGAAGAACACATGAGCAAGATCGCCCTCGTCACCGGTGCCGGCAGCGGCATCGGCCGTGCCTGCGCCCTGGGCCTGCTGGCCGAAGGCTGGACCGTCGGCCTGCTCGGCCGCCGCGCCGACGCACTGCAGGCCACGGCCGCAGAAGCCGGCGCCAACGCCGGCAACGCCATCGCCCTGCCCTGCAACGTGGGCAACGACGAGGAGGTCGCGGCCGCCTTCGCCGCGCTCAAGGCCCGCTGCGGCCGGCTCGACCTGCTGTTCAACAACGCCGGCGGCGGCCTGGCCGCCAAGACGCCCGATGAGGTCACCGCGGCCGAGTGGCGGCAGGTGGTGGACGTCAACCTCAACGGCGCGTTCTACTGCCTGTCGCAAGCCTTCAGGATGATGAAGGAGCAGCAGCCGATGGGCGGCCGCATCATCAACAACGGCAGCATCTCGGCCTACACGCCGCGGCCCGGTTCCATCGCCTACACGGCCACCAAACACGCCGTCACCGGCCTCACCAAGACCGCCGCGCTCGACGGCCGGCCGTTCGACATTGCGGTCGGCCAGATCGACATCGGCAACGCCGCCAGCGACATGACCGCGCGCATGGTGGGCGGCGTGGCGCAGGCCGACGGCAGCATCAAGCCCGAGCCGCGCATGGACCTGCAGGCGGTGGTCGACACCTTCCTGGGCATGGCCCGCCTGCCACTGACGGCCAACGTGCTCTTCACCACCGTGATGGCCACCAAGATGCCGTACGTCGGCCGAGGCTGAGCCATGAACATCGGATTCGTCGGGGCCAGCGGCCTCATGGGCCACGGCATGGCCAGACACCTGCAGGCCAAAGGCCACACGCTGATGCTGACGGTGCACCAGCGGCTGGAGCGCGTGTCGGACCTGCTGGCCGCCGGTGCCACCGTGGGCACGGGGGCGCAGCTGGCGGCCAGCAGCGACATCGTGTTCATCTGCGTCACCGGTTCGCCGCAGGTCGAGGCGGTGATCCAGGGCCCGCACGGCCTGCTGGCCGGCGCCACCGACGGGCTCGTGATCGTGGACTGCTCCACCAGCGAGCCGGCCTCCACCGCCCACCTGCGCAAGCTGTGCGCCGAGCGCGGCGTGACGCTGGTCGACGCGCCGCTGTCGCGCACGCCGGTGGAGGCCGAAGCCGGCCGCCTGAACGTGATGGTGGGCGCCGAGCCGGACGTCTATGCGCGGCTGGAGCCGGTGATCCGCTGCTTCGCCGAGAACGTCTTCCACATGGGCGGCCCGGGTGCGGGGCACACCATCAAGCTGCTCAACAACTTCGTCGCGCAGGCCATCTGCACCGCCACCGCCGAGGCTTTTGCAGTGGGACAGCGTGCGGGCATCGACCTGCACAAGTTCGTCGAGCTGGTGAGCCTGGGCCCCGTCAACTGCGGCCTGTTCCAGGCCATGGGAAAGACGCTGCTCGGCGACATGAAGGGGCTGCTGTTCGAACTGGACAACGCGCGCAAGGACGTGCGCTACTACACCCACTTGGCCGAAGGCCTGGCTATCCCCACCGTGATGGGCGAAGCGGTGCACCAGAGCCTGGCCATCGCCAGCGCCTTGGGCCATGGCAAGAAGTTCGTGCCCTCGCTGGTGGAAGCACAAGAACAACTCAGCGGCGCGACGATCGTGCCGCGATGAACCGAGGAGACCCCGCATGACACAACGCCTTTCCGGCAAGACCGCTTTCGTCACCGCCGCCGGCCAGGGCATCGGCCGCGCCGTGGTGCAGGCCTTCGTGCGCGAAGGCGCGCGCGTGATCGCCACCGACATCAACGAGCAGCTGCTCGCGGCGCTGCAGGCCGAGACCGGCTGCACCACGCTGCGCCTGGACGTGACCGATGCCGCTGCCATCACCGCCGCAGCCGCGGCGCACGGGCCCGTGAACGTGCTCTTCAACGGCGCCGGCTACGTGCACGCCGGCAGCGTGCTCGACTGCACCGAAGCCGACTGGGACTTTGCCTTCCAGCTCAACGTGCGCAGCCAGTTCCGCACCATCAAGGCCTTCGTGCCCGGCATGCTGGCCCAGGGCGGCGGCAGCATCATCAACGTCGCCAGCGTGGCCGGCAGCATCAAGGGCGCGCCCAACCGCTTCGTGTACGGCACCACCAAGGCCGCGATCATCGGGCTGACCAAGGCGGTGGCGGCCGACTTCATCACCCAGGGCATCCGCTGCAACGCCATCTGCCCGGGCACGGTGGAGTCGCCTTCCTTGCGCGATCGCATTGCGGCGCAGGCGGCAGCCACGGGTCAGACCCTGGAACAGGTGGAGGCCGCCTTCGTGTCCCGCCAGCCCATGGGCCGCCTCGGCCGCGTGACCGAGATCGCGGCGCTGGCGGTGTACCTGGCCAGTGATGAAAGCTCGTTCACCACCGGCACCTCACAGGTGATCGACGGCGGTTGGTCCAACTGAAACCTCTCAAGAAAGACACGGCATGAAACTCCTGCGACACGGCCCCAAGGGCCAAGAGAAGCCCGGCCTGCTGGACGCCGACGGTCAGGTGCGCGACCTCAGCGTACTGATCGCCGACCTGACCGCCGCGCACCTCACGCCAGCCGGCCTGGCCGCGCTGCGCGCCATCGACCCGCACGCGCTGCCCGTGGTGCCGCAGGGCCGGCTGGCCGTGCCCTGGTCGGGCATGGGCAAGTTCATCGCCATCGGCCTGAACTACGCCGACCACGCGGCCGAGTCGAACATGCCGATCCCGAAGGAGCCGATCGTCTTCACGAAGACGGTCGACAGCGCCGTGGGCTGCAACGACGCGGTGGTGCTGCCGCAAGGCTCGGTCAAGGCCGACTGGGAGGTGGAACTGGGCATCGTGATCGGCAGCAAGACGCGCTACGTGTCCGAGGCCGACGCGCTGAACCATGTGGCCGGCTACTGCGTCGTCAACGACGTGTCCGAGCGTGAATACCAGCTCGAGCGCGGCAGCCAGTGGGACAAGGGCAAGGGCTGCGACACCTTCGGCCCCATCGGCCCCTGGCTCGTGACCGCCGACGAGGTGGGCGACGTGCACACGCTCGACATGTGGCTCGACGTCAACGGCAAGCGTTTCCAGACGGGCAACACGCGCACGATGATCTTCAACGTGCCGCAGATCGTCAGCTACCTCAGCCGCTTCATGACGCTGAACCCCGGCGACCTGATCACCACCGGCACCCCGCCCGGCGTGGGCATGGGCATCAAGCCGAACCCGGTGTTCCTGAAGCCGGGCGACGTGATGCGCCTGGGCATTGCCAAGCTGGGCGAGCAGCAGCAGACGGTGCACGCCTGGAACCCCGAGCTCATCGACGGATGACACCGTGAGCAGCGCCGCCATCCGCATCCACCCGGCCGACAACGTCGTCATCGCGCGGCGGCAGCTGCTGGGCGGCACGGTGATCGCCGAGGAAGGCATCACCGTCAGCGGGCTGGTGCCGCCGGGGCACAAGATCGCCACCAGGCCCATCGCGGCGGGCGAGGCGGTGCGCCGCTACGACCAGATCATCGGCACCGCCACGCAGCCCATCGCTGCCGGGCAGCACGTGCACACGCACAACCTGGCCTTCAGCCACTTCGAGCGCACGCACGAGCCGGGGGCCGGTGCCACGCCCACCGCCTACGCGCCCGAGCCGGCCACCTTCATGGGCATCAGGCGGCCCGACGGCCGCGTCGCCACGCGCAACTACATCGGCGTGCTGACCAGCGTGAACTGCAGCGCCACCGCGGCGCGCGCCATCGCCGACCACTTCCGCCGCGACGTCCACCGTCCTGACGAAAAGTCGGCGCTGGCCGACTACCCGAATGTCGACGGCATCGTTGCGCTGACCCACGGCATGGGCTGCGCCACCGCCAGCGACGGCGAAGAGCTGCAGGTGCTGCGCCGCACGCTGGGCGGCTACGCACGCCACGCCAACTTTGCCGCCGTGCTGGTGGTGGGCCTGGGCTGCGAGACCAACCAGATCCAGGGCCTGGTGGCGCAGGAAGGCCTGCAGGAAGGCGCCTGGCTCGTCACCTTCAACATCCAGGACACCGGCGGCACCGCCAAGACGGTTGCGCGCGGCATCGAGGAAATCAAGCGCCTGCTGCCGCACGCCAACCGCGTGCAGCGCGTGCCGGTGCCGGCCAGCCACCTGGTGGTGGGCCTGCAGTGTGGCGGCAGCGACGGCTACAGCGGCATCAGCGCCAACCCCGCGCTCGGTGCCGCGGTGGACCGCCTGGTGCGCCACGGCGGCACCGCGGTGCTGAGCGAAACACCCGAGATCTACGGCGGCGAACACCTGCTGACGCGCCGCGCCGTCAGCACCGCGGTGGCCGACAAGCTGCGCGCCCGCATCGCCTGGTGGGAGGCCTACACCGCGCGCAACGGCATGCAGATGGACAACAACCCATCGGTCGGCAACAAGGCCGGCGGCCTCACGACCATCCTGGAAAAGAGCCTGGGCGCCATTGCCAAGAGCGGCACCACGAATCTCGTGGACGTGGTGGAGTTTGCCGAGGCCATCAAGGCACGCGGCTTCGTCTACATGGACACGCCGGGCTACGACCCGGTGTCGGCCACCGGCCAGGTGGCCGGCGGCGCCAACCTCATCTGCTTCACCACCGGCCGCGGTTCGGCCTACGGCTGCGCGCCGTCGCCGTCGCTCAAGCTCAGCACCAACACCGCGTTGTGGCTCAAGCAAGAGGACGACATCGACATCGACTGCGGCGGCATCGTCGACGGCAACGACACGGTGGACGCCTGCGGCGAGCGCATCTTCCAGCTGATGCTGGCCACCGCCTCGGGCCGCAGCACCAAGAGCGAGCAACTCGGCTACGGCCAGAACGAGTTCGTGCCCTGGCAGCTGGGCGCGGTGATGTAGCAGCGCGGCCCGCAGGGCCCTGCGGGTCGGCTCTTATGATGCGCCGCATGAACCGTCGCCAGGCCCTGCTGCAACCCGCCGCCCTGGCTGCCCTGGGCGGACTGTCGCTCCCCCGGGCGATGGCAGCGCAGCCCGCGGCGCCGGCCGCCGGCCTGAAGGTGCTGCGCCTGGCCAGCGAAAGCGAAACCGGCTTCGACCCCGCGCGTGTGGGCGATGCGCGCTCGCTGCGCATCACCGCACACATCTTCGAGACGCTGGTCGAGTTCGACCCGCTGGCGCGGCCCGTGAAGCTGCGCCCGCGCACCGCCGCGGCCCTGCCCGAGCCGCTGCCCGGCAGCGACTTCCGTGTCTGGACCGTGCGGCTGCAGCCGGGCATCTTCTTCACCGACGACCCCGCCTTCGGCGGCCGCCCGCGCGAGCTGGTGGCGGCCGACTACGCCTACAGCCTGAAGCGCCTGGCCGACCCCGCCACCAAGAGCCCCGGCTGGAGCGCGGCCGAGCAGGCCGGCATCGCCGGCCTGGCCGCGCTGCGCCGCGAGGCCATCGACAAGAAGCAGCCCTTCGACTACGACCGCCCGCTCGAAGGCCTGCAGCTGCTGGACCGCCACACGCTGCGCTTCACACTGGCGGCGGGACGGCCGCGCTTTGCGCAGTGGCTGGCCAGTGCGTTCACCGCGGCGGTGGCGCGCGAGGTGATCGAGGCGCAGGGTGAGCTGTCGATGCAGCACCCGGTGGGCACCGGCCCATTCAGGCTGGCCGAATGGCGGCGTTCGTCGCGCATCGTGCTCGACCGCAACCCAGCCTTCCGCGAGCTGCGCTACGACGCCGAGCCCGGCCCTGACGACACCGAGGGACAGGCCATCCTGGCGCGGCTGAAGGGCCGGCGCCTGCCGATGGTCGACCGGGTGGAGATCGCCATCATCGAAGAGAAGCAGCCCACCTGGCTGGCCTTCCTGAACGGCGAGGCCGACTGGGTCGACCTGCCCGACGTCTTCACGACGGTGGCCATGCCCGGCGGCCGGCTCGCGCCGAACCTCGCGCGCCGCGGCATCCGCGCTGAACGGGTGGTGCTGCCGTCCACCTACTACACGATGTTCAACATGGAGCACCCGGTGGTGGGCGGCTACACGCCGGAGCGCGTGGCGCTGCGCCGCGCCATCGGCCTGGGCATCGACGTGCACCGCGAGATCACCTTGCTGCGCCACGGCGCCGCGGTGCCGGCACAGTCGCCGGTGGCCGTGCACCTGAGTGGTTACGTGCCGCAATGGCGCAGCGAGATGGGCGACTACAGCCCGGCCCGCGCGCGCGCCTTGCTCGACCTGTACGGCTGGCGCGACCGCAACGGCGACGGCTGGCGAGAAACCCCCGAAGGCCAGCCCCTGGTGCTGGAGATGGCCACGCAGCCCGGCACCGACATGCGCCGCTTCGACGAGTTGATGAAACGCGACATGGGCGCCATCGGCCTGCGCGTGGACTTCCGCACCGCCAACTGGCCCGAGCAGTACAAGGCCGCACGGGCCGGCAAGCTGATGCTGTGGTCGGTGAGCGGCCGCGCCAGCGCGCCCGACGGCATCGAAGGGCTGCTGCGCTACGACGCCGCGGCCGCGGGCGGCGTGAACCTGTCGCGCTTCGACCTGGCGCCGATGAACGAGGTCATCGCGCAGCTGCTGGCGCTGCCCGACGGGCCCGAGCGCGAGGCCCTGTTCGACCACGCCAAGCGCCTGACCGTCGCCTGGATGCCCTACAAGCTGCGCACCCACCTGGCGGCCACGGCGCTGGTGCAGCCCTGGCTGGTGGGCTACCGCAGGCCGCTGTTCTGGAACAACTGGTTCGAGCACGTCGACATCGAGCCGCAGCCGGCCTGATACCCGCGCGTCTTTCATCACCCCACCCGCATGACCGACCCCTTCACCGCCCTGCCCCTGATCCGCCCGCGCCGCCTGCGCCCGGGCGACACGCTGGGCCTCTTCAACCCTTCGGGCGCGGTCTACGAACGCGGCCCCTACGAGCAGACGCACGAGGCGCTGGCCACGCTCGGCTTCAAGGTGAAGGAGGCGCCGCACGCCCGCGCCCGCTACGGCCACATGGCCGGCACGCCGGCGCAGCGCGCCAGCGACATCCACACGTTGTTTGCCGACCCCGAGGTGGCCGGGCTGCTGGCCATCACCGGCGGCTCAGGCGCCAACCGCGTGCTGCCGCTGCTGGACTACGGGTTGATCGCACGCACGCCCAAGTTCCTGGGCGGCTTTTCCGACCTCACGGCGCTGATCTCCGCGGTGCACGTGAAGACGGGTCTGGTGACCTTCCACTCGCCGCTGGGGCGGTCGGACTGGAACACCTTCAGCACCGAGCACTTCAAGGCGCTGGTGATGCAGGCCGAGCCGCACACGCTGCGCAACGCCGCGCCGGGCGCCGAGGGCGCGGCCCCGGGCCGCATCACCACGCTGCGCGGCGGCCGCGCCACCGGCCCGCTGCTGGGCGGCAACCTGGCGGTGCTCACGTCGCTGGCCGGCACGCCCTACATGCCACGGCTGGCCGGCGCGATCCTGTTCCTGGAAGACGTCAACGAATACATCTACCGCGTCGACCGCATGCTGTCCACGCTGCTGCTCGGGGGCGCGCTGGCCGGTGTGGCCGGCGTGGTGCTGGGCGGCTTCACCGACTGCAAGCCCAGCGAAGGCAGCTTCGGCACGCTGACGCTGGACGAGGTCTTCGACGACTACTTCGGCCCGCTGCAGGTGCCCGTGTTCCGCGGCGCGCAGTTCGGCCACCTCCCCCACAAATACACGCTGCCGCTGGGCGTGCAGGTCGAGATGGATGCCGATGCCGGCACGCTGCGCCTGCTGGAACCCGCGGTGTGCTGAACCGCCGACTGCACCCATGAACTTCACGCCCGCCATCGCCCTGCAGGGTGAACCCACGCCGCAGCACTGGTGCCTGGCCTTTGTCGACGGCCAGCTGCTGCTGCCCGAAGACGAGGCGCTGCCGCTGCACCCGCTGGGCGCCCGCGGCTGGCAGCCCTACGCCGAAGTGCGCCACTACCTGGGCCTGCTGGACGGCCTGGACTGCTGGGCGCTGCGCCTGACCGCCGTGCCCGAAGGCTGGCGCCCGGCCCCGCTGCGCGCCGCGATGATGGGCCTGCCGCTGCCGCTGGCCGGCGTGGCCAGCCGCGCCGCGCAGGTGCTGGACTGGGACCGCACGCACCGCTTCTGCGGCGCCTGCGGCACGGCCACGGAGCACCAGGCCGGCGAACGGGCGCGCCGCTGCCCGGCCTGCGGCCACACCGCCTACCCGCGCATCAGCCCGGCCATGATGGCGCTGGTGTGGCGCCCGGGCGAGGTGCTGCTGGCGCGCGCCCCGCACTTCGTCAACCAGATGTACAGCGCGCTGGCCGGCTTCGTGGAGGCGGGTGAGTCGATCGAGGACTGCATCCGCCGCGAGGTGGCCGAAGAAGTGGGCGTGCAGGTGGACGATCTGCGCTACTACGGCAGCCAGAGCTGGCCCTTTCCCAACAGCCTGATGATCGCCTTCACCGCGCGCTGGACCGGCGGCGACATCGTGCGTCAGGAAAGCGAGATCGCCGATGCGCAGTGGTTCCTCATCGATGCGCTGCCCCGCATCCCGCCGCGCTTCTCGATCTCGGGCCACCTGATCCGCGACTCGGTGGCCGCCATGCAGCAGCACGGGCATCCCGCTGGCGGCGGCTGAGGCCGTGCGCGCCTGCGCACAGCGTTGACCGTGCCACCGCGCGCTGCGGGGCGGCGTGGCCGGTTCAAGCCGGCGGTGCAGCCTGGCGCGCCAGCGCACGCTCGCGGATCTGCGCCAGATCGGCCGGCGGTGCATGCCGCTGCCAGCGCGGGCCGGCCCGCGTGATGGCGCCGGGCAGCGCGTGGCCCAGCAGCGCGTGCAGCTGCGCCACGGCCGGCTGCAGCGCCTCCACGGTCAGCCCGCAGTCACGGCCCATGCACTGCAGCAGGTGCACCACGTCCTCGGTCGCCACGTTGCCGCTGGCGCCCGGGGCATAGGGGCAGCCGCCGATGCCGCCCAGCGAGGCATCGAACCGGGTGATGCCGGCCTGCAGCGCCGCAAAGACGTTGGCGCCGGCGAGGCCGCGCGTGTCGTGGAAATGCGCGGTGAAGTCGATGCCCGGGTGCGCCAGCCGCACCGCGAGGCACAGCGCCAGCACCTGCTGCGGATCGGCCATGCCGGTGGTGTCGCACAGCGTGACGCGGCGCACGCCCCGATCGGCGAAGCGCGCCACCCAGTCCAGCACGGCGGCGGCCGGCACCTCGCCTTCCATCGGGCAGCCGAAGGCGCAGGACAGCGACACGTTCACCGCCACCAAGGCCTGCTGCGCCAGCACCACCACGCCGCTCAGCGCATGCGCAGGTTGGCCAGGTTGTGCGTGGCGCTGGCCGACATCACGAGGTTGAACTCGTCGGCGCGGCCGTCGATGGCGCGCTCGGCGCCGCGCGCGTTGGGCACCAGCGCGGTGTACTCGATGCCGGGCGCGCGGTGGATGCGGCGCATGACTTCCTCGGCATCGCACAGCGCGGGAATGGCCGTGGGCGACACGAAGGACGTGACCTCGATCTTCGCGTAGCCCAGGGTGGACAGCCGGTCGATCCAGGCCACCTTGTCGTCGGTGGGCACGAAGCAGCTTTCCATCTGCAGGCCGTCGCGCGGGGCGACCTCGTGGATGCGCACCGGCGCTGCGGTGTCGGGCTTCATGCGGCGGTCTCGTCGTTGGCGGCTGGCAGGCCCGGCCAGCCGGCCTGCCCCAGCACACCGGCATTGTGCTGGCCCAGGCGTGGCGCCGGCGTGCGCAGGCGGCCCGGCGTGTCGGCCAGCTTGGGCACGATGCCGGGCACCTGCAGAGGCCGGCCGTCGACGTCGTGTGTCGTCACCAGCATGCCGCGCGCCTGGTACTGCGGGTCGGCCGCGATGTCGGCCACCGTGTAGATGCGGCCCACGGGCACCGCGGCGGCTTCCAGTGCGGCGATGACCTCGTCGATCGGCCGTTGCGAGGTCCACGCCTCGATGGCGGCGTCGATCTCGGCCACGCGCGCCACGCGGCCGTCGTTGCGTTGCAGCGCCGGGTCGGTGGCCAGGTCGTCGCGGCCGATCGCCGCCATCAGGCGGCGGAAGATGCTGTCGCCGTTGCCGGCCACCAGCACGTAGGCGCCGCCCGCGCAGCGGTAGGCGTTGCTGGGCGCGATGCCCGGCAGCGCGCTGCCGGCCGCGCCGCGCACCGCACCGAAGGCGTCGTACTCGGGCAGCAGGCTTTCCATCACGTTGAAGACACTCTCGTACAGCGCCACGTCGATGATCTGGCCCTGGCCGCCGTTCACCTCGCGGTGGCGCAGCGCCATCAGCACGCCGATCACGCCGTGCAGCGCGGCCAGCGTGTCGCCGATGCTCACGCCCACGCGCACCGGCACGCGGCCCGGCTCGGCCGTCAGGTGGCGCAGGCCGCCCATCGCTTCGCCCAGCACGCCGAAGCCGGGCTTGTGCGCATAAGGCCCGGTCTGCCCGAAGCCGCTGATGCGCAGCATGATCAGCTTCGGATTGGCCGCGTGCAGCGCGTCCCAGCCCAGGCCCCAGCCTTCCAGCGTGCCGGGCTTGAAGTTCTCGATCAGCACGTCGGCCTGCAGCGCCAGTGCACGCACCGCGGCCTGGCCTTCGGCGCTGCGCAGGTCCAGCGCCACGCTGCGCTTGTTGCGCGACTGCACCTCCCACCAGACGCTGGTGCCCTCGCGCAGCAGCCGCCAGGTGCGCAGCGGGTCGCCGCCGTCCACCGGCTCGATCTTGATCACGTCGGCGCCGAAGTCGGCCAGCGTCTTGCCGGCAAAGGGGCCGGCGATCAGCTGGCCCAGTTCCAGCACCTTCAGGCCGTGCAGGGCATCCACGGGCGGCAGGCCGTGACCCGCCGTGCTGCTGCCGTCCATCGTCAGAAGCGCCCCGACAGCAGCGCACCCGCGGCGGGCACATGCGCCTCCAGCCGCAGCGCCTTCAGCATGCGCCAGGTGGTGCACACCGACGACGACAGCACCGGCAGCCCGAGCCGGTCTTCCACCGGCTGCACGGAGGCCAGCGACGGCATCTGCACGCAGGCCGACACCACCACCGCGTCGCAGTTGGCGGTGTTGAGCTTTCGGCTCAGCTCGATGGGCGCGCGCGGGTCGCGCGCGCCGACCTCGAGGTTGTCGCTGATCTGCAGCGACATCGCGTCCAGCACCTCGATGCCCTCGTGCCCCAGGTAGTCCACCACCAGCGCGGTCAGCGGCAGCATGTAGGGCGTGATGATCGCGATCTTCTTCGCGCCCACGGCCTGCAGGCCTTCCACCAACGCGCCGGCACTGGTGACCACCGGCGCGGCGCCTTCGTTTTCCAGCGTGCGGGCGCGCAGCCGGGTCTCGGACTCGCGGTGGTAGCCGCGGCCCATGCTCATGATGGCCACCAGGCAGGCGTAGCCCAGCACGTCGACACGCGCGTCCGACAGCTCCAGCGCGCAGCGGTCGCTGTCGGCGTCCATCTTCGCCAGCTCGTCCTTGTTGACGTTCTTCATGCGCATGCGCGACGAGTGGAAGCTGAAGCGCTCGGGCAGCACGCCCTCTCGCGCGCGCAGCATGGCCGGGATCTCGGTCTCCATCGTGACGTTGGAGCTGGGCACAATCTGCCCGATGCGGTAGTGGATGCGCGACATGGAATCTCCTATGCAATCAGGGCAAGCTGAATCAAGTGGCCGCCGCGGAACCGGCTTCGCCGGGCCGCTGGCGGCGCCCCCTTGAGGGGGAGCGCCGCAGGCGCTGCGGGGGTGGTCGGATCAATCTGCCTTGATGTTCTTGGCCTTGATCACGTCGGCCCAGTACTTGGTGTCCTTGTCCACCAGCGCCTGCAGGCCGGCCGGGTCGGCGTAGCGGATCTCGATGCCGGCCTTGTCGGCCGCGGCCCGGGCCTCGGGCGATGCCAGCGCTTCCTTGACCTTGGCGCTGAGCTGCTGCACCACGGCCGGCGGCGTGCCGGCGGGTGCGAACAGCGCCACCCAGGCCTCGAGCTCGAAGCCTGTCAGTCCGGCCTCGGCCGTGGTGGGCACGTTGGGCACGCCGGGGTGGCGTGTCTTGCCGGTCACCGCATAGGCCTTCAGCTTGCCGGCCTGCACGTGCTGCATCACCGACGGCGGCGTGGTCACGAAGACCTGCACCTGCCCGCCCAGCAGGTCCGAGATCGCCGGGCCGCTGCCCTTGTACGGTACGTGGACCATGTCGGTGCCGGTGGTGCTTTCGAACAGCGCCGTGCCCACGTGCGCCAGCGAGCCGATGCCCTGCGACGCGTAGTTCAGCTTGCCGGGGTTGGCCTTGGCGTAGGCGATGAACTCCTTCAGCGTGTTGGCCGGCACGCTGGGGTGCGCGGTGATCATGTTGGTGGCGGCGGTCAGCAGCGCCACCGGCACGAAGTCCTTCGGCGCCCAGGGCAGCTTGGCGAACATCGACGGGTTGCCCACGTGATAGGCCGAGTAGCTGATGAGCAGCGTGTGGCCGTCCTTGGGCGCCAGGGCCACCTGGCCGTAGGCGATGTTGCCGCTGGCACCGCCCTTGTTCTCGATCACCACCGGCTGGCCCAGCAGCCGGGCCAGCGGCTCGCCCACCAGCCGCGCCGAGGTGTCCACCACGCCGCCCGGCGGGTTGGGCACGATCAGCGTCACGGGCTTGCTCGGAAAGCCCTGCGCCAGTGCCGCACCGGCCCACAGGGCGGGCGCCAGGATCAGCGTGGCGGCAGCAGCGACCAGCGTGCGTCGGTGGATCGTCATGAAAAGGTCTCCGGCAAGGGGTGTTGTGGAATGCCCGCGATGCTGCGCGAACTGCGCCGCCTTGGGTTCGCATCTGATTGACACATCCTCAACCGCTGGTTGAGGATCAGCGGCTGATGAGCTTCAACCTCAACCGCCTGGACCTGACCACGCTGCGCCTCTTCGTCGCCGCGGTGGACGCCGGCAGCCTGACCGCCGGCGCCGAGCGGCTGGGCCTGTCGCTGGCCGCGGCCAGCAAGCGGGTGGCCGAGCTCGAATCGCACATCGGCACGCCGCTGCTCGAGCGCAGCAAGCGCGGCGTGGTGCCCACCGGCGCCGGCAGCACGCTGCTGCCGCACGCGGTGGAGATGGTGGCGCGGCTGGAGCAGATGGCGCTGGCGCTGGACGACGTGCGTGCCGGCGTGGCCGGGCACCTGCGCCTGTGGGCCAACACCTCGGCCTTCGGCGGCTTTCTGCCGGCGCTGCTGGCAGGCTTCGCCAAGGTCCACCCCGGCGTGGTGCTGGACCTGGAAGACGCGATCAGCGAAGACGCGGTGCGCGGCGTGCTGCGCGGCGCCGCCGAATTGGCGGTGATCGGCGAGAACACCGCCGCCGAGGGCCTGCAGACGGTGGTCTGCGACGTGGACGAACTGGTGCTGCTGCTGCCGCCCGGCCACCCGCTGGTGCCGCGCCCCGGCGACGCGGTGGCGCTGGCCGAGCTGCTGGCGCACGACCTCATCGCCTTCGGCCGCAGCACCTCGCTGACGCGGCAGCTGGCCGACGCGGCGCAGGCCGTGCACCAGCCGCTGCGCCTGCGCGCGCAGGTGCGCAGCTTCGACGCCATGGGCCGCATGGTGGCCGCGGGTCTGGGGCTGGCGGTGCTGCCGCGACGTGGCGCCGTGCCGTACGCCCACGCGCTGGGGCTCGTGATCGCGCCGCTGCAGGGCATGAACGCGCAGCGCCGCCTGCTGATGGCGATGCGCGACCGCGCAGGCCTGTCGGCGGCCGCGGCGGCGCTGGTGCAGATGGCGCAGGCGCGGCTGCGTTGATCCGGCCGTGTCCGGCGCGGCCGGGCTGATCAGGCCGGGCCGGCGGCCGTGCGCCGGTAGTCGCTGGGCGCCACGCCCAGGTGCGCGCGGAACACGCGGCTGAAGTGCGCCATGTTCTGGAAGCCGAAGCTGAGCGCGATGTCGGTGATGGACCGGTGCCCCTGGCCGCGGTCGTCGAAGGTGTTGCGGCAGGCCTGCAGGCGGCGGTTGAGGATGTAGCCGGCCACGCCGTCGGGCTCTTCGGCAAAGGCGTTGTAGAGCTGGCGGCGGCTGCAGTTCAGCGCCAGCGCCACGGCGTCCACCGTCAGGCCGGGGTCGGCCAGGTGGGCCGTCACGTGCTGCTTGATGCGCTCGCGCAGCGCCTCGCGCTGCGTCACCGCGGTGCCGATGCCGGCCAGGTCCAGCATCGACAGCTGCACGAACTGCGTGATGGCCTCGCCGACGCCGCGTGCCGCGGTCTCGCTCATGCCGGGCAGCTCGCGGTGCGCGGTGCGCATGGTCTCCAGCGCCATGCGCGCCACGCCACCGCTGCCGCCCAGGCGGCGCGCCATCAGCGGGTCGAGCGACAGGCCGCGCTGCACCAGCGGCTCCTTCGGCACCATCACCACCAGGTGCTCCACGCGCACCGGGCAGCTCACGGTGTAGCTGTCGGTGGTGTCGTAGATGCTCCACTGGTCGGGCGTGACCCAGGCCTCGCGGCCCTTTTGCTCCACGCCGGCGCAGCCGACGTAGGGCGCCACGATCTTCAGGTAGCCCACCTCCGACTGCCGCACCTGCGCGGCCGAGCGCATGACGCGGTGGCGGTCGCCTTCCAGGCGCGTCAGCACCACGTCGCCGGCACGCACGGTGCTCATGCGGCCGTCGAAGGTGTTGTCGCCGTAGGTGTCGGACTTCAGGCCGTGGAACAGGCGGTCGATGCAGTCGGCCCAGAAGCCGTTGCGCTCGGCCGGGGCGATGGTGGCGGTGTCGATGTGCTTGACGCTCTGGCCCATGGTGCTTTGCCTCCTGCAAGCGCGGCGAGCGTAGCGGCTGCGCGGGCGGCCGGCAATCGAGCGGCCACCCCATCGGGTAAGTCCTGATCGGGCGTGCACGGCCGGTCAACGCGGGTGCATGAACAGGCAAGCAGCGCCGGGCACGCTTGCCCAGAATCCGTCGGCACGGCAGACCGCCGGCCTCGAAGACCAGGACACGGAGACACGACCATGAGCGACACCCGCATTCCGCACGACGGGCCCGCCGGCCTGCGCCGCCGCACCCTCATCCAGGCCGCTGCCGCCGCGCCGGTGGCGCTGGGCTTCCCGGCCCTCGTCAGCGCGCAGGCCGGCCCGGTGCGCATCGGCTACACGATGGCCCGCACGGGCCCGTGGACCACCGGCGCGCAGGTCAGCCAGGAGCCCAACTACCTGCTGTGGGCCGAGCAGCAGAACGCCGCGGGCGGCCTGAACGTGAAGGGCACCAAGCGCCCGATCGAGCTCATCAGCAGCGACGACCGCAGCGACATCGAGACCTGCGTGCGCACCTATGAAAAGCTGATGGGCAGCGACAAGGTCGACCTGGTGCTGCCGCCCTGGGGCAGCAACGCCAACTTCGCAGTGGCCCCGCTGGCCAACCGCTTCGGCTACCCGTTCCTGGCGCCCACGGCGCTGAGCCGGCGCCTGGCCGAGATGAAGCTGCCGTACTTCTTCCTGCTGCTGCAGCAGCCCAAGGCGATGATGGACGCGCTGGTGGACATGCTGAAGGCGAACGGCGCGAAGACCGTGGCCGTGATCTACGTGGACGACCTGTTCGGCCTGGAGAACTACGCCGCGCTGAAGGTGGCGCTGGCTGGCAGCGGCATCAACATCGTCGAGGACAAGAGCTACCCGCTGGGCGTCAAGGACCTGGGCCCCGTGCTGCGCAGCATGAAGGACAAGAACCCCGACGCCTTCATCGGCCTGACCTACCCGCCCGACACCATCCTGGCCAGCCGGCAGAGCAA
>LNFM01001318.1_pt1 | contig 61322 bp, 54 predicted proteins | sample 596031 | NCBI WGS metagenome assembly LNFM01 (sample SAMN04254537, study PRJNA301005) | activated carbon metagenome | isolation source: dual media filters at the Ann Arbor, Michigan drinking water treatment plant | place: USA: Ann Arbor | reverse complement strand
CCGGCGGCAAGATCGCCTTCTACACCGGCATCCTCGACCAGCTCAAGCTGTCCGACGACGAGACCGCCATGATCATGGGCCACGAGATGGCGCACGCCCTGCGCGAGCACGCCCGTGAACGCATCGCCAAGACGCAGGGCACCAACATGGCCCTGCGGCTGGGCTCGCAGCTGCTGGGCCTGGGTGATCTGGGCAACATGGCGGCCGGGCTGGGCGGGCAGCTGCTGAGCCTGCAGTTCAGCCGGTCAGACGAGAGCGATGCCGACCTGGTGGGCCTGGAGCTGGCCGCGCGCGGCGGCTACAACCCCGAGGCCGCCGTCACCCTGTGGCAGAAGATGGGCAAGGCCAGCGGCAGCAAGCAAAACGGGCTGGCGTTCCTGTCCACCCACCCCTCGGGCCCCGCGCGGATCAAGGAGCTGGAGCAGAACGTGCCCAAGGTGCAGCGCCTGTACGAGGCGGCACGGCGGCCTGCTGCGGGTAAGCCGGGTTGAATAGTCTGCTATAAAAAGCGGAGCTATCAGGGATTGCGTAGAAAGCGCTACAGCCCGTTTTGACCACATTTTTGATCCGTGAGCCTGTCCGAAGGCCATGCGGGGCCCGCGGCAGGACGGTTCCGTCGGACGGCGCAGGCCGCGTCAGCCGCATCACCCAGCAGCACATGCTGCCCACCAGCAGCACCACGGTGGCCCAGCAAACCGGCATCACCAGCGCCTACACCTATGACCGCACCGGCCGGCTGACCGCCAGCGCCCACAGCGCCACCCCCGCCCAGGCCCTGCCCTCGGGCTGGAGCCTGAGCGACATCATCGGCCCCAACAGCATGGGCTACGCCTACGACGCCAACGGCAACCGCACCCAGGCCTTCTACAGCATCACCACCGGGGGTGGCACCACCACCGTGCGGCGCGATGTCAAGGCCAGCGCAGGCACCAACCGCGTCACCGGCTACACCCAGACCGACACCCTGCCGGGCAGCACCACCGGCCAGGTCAGCACAGTAGCGTTCACACTCGATACCGGTGGGTCCATCACCCGCATGGGAGACACCTACCTGCACTACAGCCCCCAGGGCCGCATTGCCCGCACGAGTCTGAACAGCAACGCCCAGATCGCCCAGGCCGTGGACTACAGCTACACCAGCGCCAGCCAGCGCGTGTTCAAACGCGACGCCCGCCTGTCCACCACCACCCCGGCCACAGAGCACACCGTCTATGCAGACGACGACATCGGCTCCACCGTGCTCGGTGTGTACGGCAACCGCAGGAGCACCAACAGTGCCGCCCCCACGGGCGAGATGGACAGCACCGAAGTCATCTACCTGCCCACCCCGGGCGGGCCGATGCCAATCGCTGCGCAGATCAACGGCCGGGCCTACGCCATCCACACCGACCACCTGAACACGCCCCGGCGGCTGACCAACGCCCAGGGCCAGGTCGCCTGGCAGTGGCTGGTCACCGGGTTTGGGGAAGTGCAGCCCACGCTGGGCACCAAGGGCTATGCCCTCAGCGGCATTGACAACAGCCGGGTGTACAGCGAGGCTGTCACGTTCAACCTGCGCTACCCGGGGCAGTGGGATGCGGAAACCAAACTCAACTACAACCTGAACCGGTACTATGACCCGCAGACGGGGCGGTACATCCAATCAGACCCGATTGGTCTGGAGGGGGGGTGGAATCGGTTTGGGTATGTGGGGGGGAATCCGCTTTTTGTTCGTCGATCCCGAGGGGTTGAGGTCCGCAAGGCTTGCCGCTCCTGGCGGCAATCCATACAACCGCAGGCAGTGGAGTAGACATGGCCCAGGCTCATTTGAGCGGCCTACTGGCGAGGGCAATCAGTCTGCTTGGGAGTCAGGTGCTGAGATGTTCACGCCCAACCCCGATCCAGATGAGGGCGACTACCGGCTCCGTTGCTTGCGGTGGGAGTGCAGTGAAAACTCTTGTACTCCGGGGAAATCTCCGACCGATTTCTTGCCTGCGGCCTATCACCAAAATGACGCCCCAAGCGGGTGCAAGTGCACCCAAACAAATCTGGGCCCAGTGTTCAATCCGCCCAGTGCCGATTGGCGAGATGTGCTAGACACAACTGGAAAACATCGTCGCAGCGGTGGACAATTAGGCCGTATGGGGCGCGCCCTTCGCTAGCAGGATTGCACTATGAACAAGGTCGAAATTGGAATTGGGCTCACAGCCATAACAATTGGACTGGCTCTCATGGTGAGCGGTCAGCGAATGTGCCGCACGAGTTGCTGGGTAGATAACGCGTTCAAGTTACTACTTCCGAGCAGCTACGAGTTCTTGGCGGGAGGCATATCATGGTTCCTAGTAGGAGTGGCAATTGTTGCCCATGCCATTTGGAAGAGGCCGAAGCCTTGATGCCATGTGCAGTCCAGGTCTTGAGGTAGCCACGCACTCAGGTCGATTACTCAAAAAAAAAGCCACCCGCCACCCCTGCCTGCCGCTAAAGCTGTGGGGTTGCGGGTGGCTTTCTCTTTACCCGCTGGGTGGTTGCGCGCTACTTCTTTTTTCGCTGCCCTGACTTGAGCGCCTTCACCGCCTTGGCGCTCCGCTTGGGCTTGTCGTTGTTGTCCAGCGGCAAGAACCCGATAGGCCGCTTGGACGGTGCCGGCTCGGGCGGCGTCACCTTATCGGCCAACTCGCGCAGCGTCTCAAACACCTGGCGCAGCTGATTGCCCGTATTGCGGCTAAGCGTGTCGTGCGATAGCTCCAGCCGCTCGGTGGACAGCCCCAGCTCGGTGCCAAGTCTGCATGCACTGCGCTGGTCCGCCTGGGCGTTGGCCAGCACATTGGCCGCCTGAATCACCCCATGCTTCGTGAACGCATAGGGCAACACCTTGGAGAACTTGAGCTTTTGCAGGTGGTCGCAATTTGCGACCACCTCGGCCTTCTCGGCAGCGCAGAGCGGAACCAAGAAACCGCTCCCGGTTGCGCTTGACTCGCTCATTGAGCCGCATGGTGGGCACCTCCCGTGGAGGACTGGCGAGGCTGGGAGTCTTGCCGGCACGCCGGGTTTTTTTCCACCTGCTTGCAAGCGTGCCGTTGCTATTTTTTCAGTAGCTGCTGAGGCATATAAAACGTCCGCCTGGAGCCTAAAAGGCTCAAAAAACCTGAAAAACGCCCGCTATGGGCTGATCAACGGCGGGGCCGCTGCATCCGCCGCCGCGGCGCCATGCGGCGCAGGGCAGCGGCTGCGCCCCGTCAGGTCCCGCCTACGTAGGGGTTGAACACCGTCTGGTCGCCCATGGGCCACAGGCGCTGGGTGATGCTGTCGATCAGGTCCTGGTGGTTGCCTTGCGGGAAATCCGTGCGGCCGATGCTGCCGGCAAACAGCACGTCGCCCACAAACGCGCGGTCGATCTGCGGCGCGTGAAACACCACATGGCCGGGCGTGTGGCCCGGGCAGTGGCGCACGTTCAGCGTCTCGTTGCCGATCTGCACCGTGTCGCCATCGGCCAGCCAGCGCGTGGGCGTGAAGTGCTGCGCGGGCGGAAACCCGAACATCGCGCTCTGCTGGGGCAGCCCGTCAATCCAGAACTGGTCGCCCGGGTGCGGGCCGATGATCGGCAGCGACAGGCGCTCTGCCAGCTCGCCCGTGCCGCCCGCGTGGTCGATGTGGGCGTGTGTCAGCCAGATCTGTTCGAGCGTGAGGTTCAGTCGGACGATCTCGGCCAGCAGGGTGTCCAGGTCTCCGCCCGGGTCCACGATGGCGGCCTGGTGCGTGGCGTCGCACCAGACGATGGAGCAGTTCTGCTGGAACGCGGTGACGGGAACGGTGAGGTAGCGGAGCATGGCGGGGTGAGGAAACAGACGGGGTGGACAGCCGCGTATTCTGGCGTGCTGGCCGAACAGCCCGTGGATCAGAGGTTGGTGGCGGCGGTCACCTGGGCCATGTCGGTCAGGCCTTGCAGCACCTTTTCGATGCCGTCCTGGCGCAGGGTGCGCATGCCGGCGTCCAGCGCCAGGTGGCGCACTTCGGACGCGGGCGCGCGGTGGCGGATGGCCTGGCGGATCGGGTCGTCGCTCATCATCAGCTCGTGGATGCCCAGGCGGCCGCGGTAGCCCAGGCCGTCGCAGGCCGTGCAGCCCGCGTGGCGCCACAGTCGCACCCGGCCATCGGCGTCGCCGTGGGCCTGGCGCCAGCGCTGCACCTGCGCGGCCTGCATGTCGGCGGTGTTGTACGCGCCGCTTTCCAGGTACTGCGAGGCCAGCTCCATCAGGGTGCCTTCGTCGGCCACGGTGGCCGTGCGGCAGGTGCTGCACAGCCGGCGCACCAGCCGCTGCGCCAGGATGGCGAGCAGTGAATCGGAGAAGTTGAACGGGTCCAGCCCGATCTCCAGCAGACGGGCAATGCTTTCGGGCGCCGAGTTGGTGTGCAGGGTGGACAGCACCAGGTGCCCCGTGAGCGAGGCCTCGATGGCAATGCGCGCGGTTTCCTCGTCGCGCATCTCGCCGATCATCACCACGTCAGGGTCGGCGCGCAAAAACGTGCGCATGGCCGCCGCAAAGGTCCACCCGATGCGGGCGTTGACCTGCACCTGGCGCAGGCCTTCCTGCGTGATCTCGATGGGGTCTTCGGCCGTCCAGATCTTGCGGCCCGCGGTGTTGATGTCGCTGATCACCGAGTGCAGCGTGGTGGTCTTGCCGCAGCCCGTGGGGCCGCACACCAGCACGAGGCCGTAGCTCTTTTGCACCACTGCGCGCAGGGTCGTCAGGTTGGCCGGGCTCAGGCCGATGCCATCGATCGGCAGCGGCTTGGCGCCCGCCAGCAGGCGCAGCACCACGTCTTCGAGTCCGCGCGAGGTGGGCACGGTGACCACGCGCAGTTCCACCGGCGGGCCGCCAAAGCGCGCAAAGTCGATCTTGCCGTCCTGGGGTTTCCTGTGCTCGGAAATGTCCATGCCCGCCATGATCTTGATGCGCGCCACCATCGCGAAGCGGTAGCGTGCAGGCAGCTCCAGGTAGGGCGTGAGATCGCCGTCGATGCGCAGGCGCACGCGCACGTTCTTTGGCGCGGGTTCGGTCTCGATGTGGATGTCCGAGGCGCGGTGGCTGATGGCCTCGTCGATCAGCGAGTTGATGAGCCGCACCAGCGTGTTGTCCGATTCGCTGATCACGTCGGCGTGTTCGGAATTGGTCTCGGGCAGCGCGCTGGCCAGGTTGGAGACCAGTTCCTGCGACGTGGGCCGGGCGCCGGCTCCTGGTGAGCCTGCGGGTGCCGCGTTGCCCCGGTACGCGCGCTGGATGGCCGGCATCAGCGTACCCGGTGCGGCCTGCACCGGCACGATGCGCCGTTGCGTGAGAAATCGCATCTCGTCGGCCAGCATCCTGTCCCAAGGGTCGGCCATCAGCAGCACCAGGGCGTCGTCGCGGGCCAGCAGCGGCAGCACCGACTCGCGTTCGGCCACGCTGCGCGGGATGAGTGCCAGCGCTGCAGGCTCTGGGGTAATGTCGCCGGGATGGATGGCGTATTCGCCCAGCCACGATGCAATCACGCCGCGCAGCTGCTCCTGCGTCAGCGCGCCGCGGTCTACCAACACCTGGCCGATGGGACGATGCCGCCCTGTCTTGCGCTCGTGCTGCTGTGTCTGCAGCCCCTGCGTGAGCGAATCGACCGACAGCAGTCCTGCATGGATCAGGGCCTCGCCCAGGTGGCGTGCACCCCCCACGCCCGCGTGGGGGGTCGACAGCTGCCGCCACAGGTCATCGGCGCTGGCGGGCCGGAAGGTGTGGGGCGCCGGGCTGAGCGGGGCGGCGCCCCGGGCAGGAGCTGTAGCGGTCGCGGATGTCGTGTCGGAGGCAGAAGCGGAAAGCATCGGAACTTGGCGGAGGGAGCGGCTCAGAAGCTCAGGTCGTACTCCACGGTGATGGGTGCGTGGTCTGAAAACTTCTCGCCTTTGTAAATCGATTCTGTACGAGCCAGGGCCGCCAGCGCCGGTGTGGCCAGGTGGTAGTCCAGGCGCCAGCCCACGTTGTTGGCGTAGGCCTGGCCGCGGTTGCTCCACCAGGTGTAGGCAGTGTCGGTGGCCGTGGGTTGTAACAGGCGGTAAACATCCATCATGCCTCCGCCTTCATCAGTTGTGTGCAACAACTTTGTCATCCAGGCGCGTTCTTCCGGCAAAAAGCCACTGTTTTTCTGGTTGCTGCGCCAGTTCTTGAGGTCGATCTGCTGGTGAGCGATGTTGATGTCGCCGCACAGGATGAACTCGCGCTCTCCCTTCAGCCGCATCAAGTGGGGGTGCATCTCTGCCAGAAAGCGGAACTTTGCCTGTTGCCGCTCTTCGCCCGACGAGCCACTGGGGAAGTACGCGCTGATGATCGACAGCTTGCGCGCGGGCGTGTCAAAGCGCAGTTCCACATAGCGGCCCTCGGCATCGAACTCGGCCGAGCCGAAGCCCACGATCACATCCGAAGGGATGTGCCGGCTGTAGATGCCCACGCCCGAGTAGCCCTTCTTCTCGGCAAAGTGAAAGTGCCCCTGCAGGCCGGCCAGGCGCTCGAAGCGGTTCGCCATGTCGGCGGCCTGGGCCTTGATTTCCTGCACGCAAATACAATCCGGCCGCGTGGCTGCCATCCAGCTTTCCACGCCTTTGCTGGTGGCCGAGCGGATGCCATTGAGATTGAGGCTGGTTAATTTGAACAAGGATGTCCCCATGGTGGATGGTGTCGCGCAAGCCACTGAGCACAACCAGCTGGCGCAGGAATTTGTGGGTTTTGCCGTTGAATCGGGCGTGTTGCGATTCGGCGAGTTCAAGACCAAGGCGGGGCGCATGAGCCCGTACTTTTTCAACGCGGGCCTGTTTGACGACGGCCTCAAGCTGGGACGGCTGGCCGAATTCTATGCAAAAGCCCTGCTGGCCAGCGGCATCGAATTCGACATGGTTTTCGGTCCGGCCTACAAGGGCATTCCCCTGGCCGCCACGGTGGCGGTGGAGCTGGCGCGCCTGGGGCGCAACGTGCCCTTTGCCTATAACCGCAAGGAAGCCAAGGACCATGGCGAAGGCGGAACCCTGGTAGGCGCCCCGCTCAAGGGTCGGGTGCTCATCATCGACGATGTGATGTCCGCCGGCACTGCTGCGCGCGAGTCGATTGCCATCATCCGCGCAGCGGGAGCCACGCCGCATGCGGTGGCCATTGCGCTGGACCGTCAGGAAAAAGCCACCGAGAATGGCCAGGACGTGGAGCACAGCGCAGTGCAGTACGTGCGCCAGCAGCTGGGCATGCAGGTGTGCGCGATTGCGCGGCTGGCAGACTTATTGCTGTACCTCTCCCATAACGGGGAAGAGGGGATGCGCTCCCACCACGAAAAAGTGCTGGCGTACCGCCAGCGTTACGGGGTAGACGAAAGGTAGGTCGTTTGAGCAATCTGGACTGGGTCAAGGGCGGGATACTGGCAGCGGTGGTGTTCTGTGTCACCGGGCTTGCCCACGCCCAGGCAGCGGGCGGCAGTATCTACACCTGCATCGACCGCAACGGCCGCAAGCTGACTGCCGACCGGCCTATTCCAGAGTGCCTTGACCGCGAGCAGCGCGAGCTGGGTCCGACGGGCATGGTTCGCAGGCAGATCGGCCCTTCGCTCACTGAACAGGAGCGTGCTGCGGCGGAAGTCCAGCGGCGCAAGGAAGCCGAAGAGCGCTCCCGCCAGGTCGAAGAGCGTCGGCGCGAGCGCGTACTGACCGCCCGTTACCCGGACAAGGCCACCCACGATGTCGAACGCGCCACTGCCATTGCCATGGTGGATGACGTGACGGCTACAGCCGAAAAGCGCATCGTCGAGCTGCGCGAGCAGCGCAAGGCCTTCGACTCCGAGATGGAGTTCTACAAGAAGGACCCCAACAAGGCGCCCATGTCGCTGCGCCGCCGGATTGCCGAAAACGAAGACAGCATTGCCGAGCAGCAGAAGTTCCTGGCCGGGCAGGACCAGGAAAAGCGGCGGGTGCACCAGCGGTTTGATGCCGAGCTGGCACAGCTGCGCAGGCTGTGGGATGCGCAGCGCGCGCCAGTGACGGGCACCGACGCCGTGCCTGCCGCGGCTGGCACCCGCTGAGCCGGCCGATCACCCTGGCCTGTGCCGCCGGTAAGGTCCGCCGAAGAGCCCGCGGGCACGAGGCACCACCCAAACCGCCCGGCGCCAATCACCCCGGCTCACGCAGCGGCAACTGCGACAACACGCCCCGTGCACGACCAAGCCAATGCGACGGCGCGGGTAATTCCCAAAAGAAGAAGGGCCGGCAAAAGCCAGCCCTCCCTGTGATCTGCGCCGCCCGTTTCGGGATCGGCCTGCGGCGGTCAGCCCGCCAGCCTGGCACGCAGCAGGTCATTGACCTGTTGCGGGTTGGCCTTGCCCTTGCTGGCCTTCATGATCTGGCCTACCAGTGCGTTGAACGCCTTGTCCTTGCCCGCGCGGAACTGCGCCACGTTGTCGGCGTTGGCGGCAATCACCTCGTCGATGATCTTCTCCAGCGCGCCGGTGTCGTTCATCTGCTTGAGACCCTTGGATTCGATGACCGCGTCCACGTCGGCGGACTCGCCGGTCCACAGCGCATCAAACACCTGCTTGGCGGCGTTGTTGGAGATGGTGCCGTCGGCAATCCGACCGATCAGGGCGGCCAGCTGCACGGCCGTCACCGGGGCGGCATCAATCCCAGCCTCGCCCGCGTTCAGGCGGCGCGACACCTCGCCCATGATCCAGTTGCTCGCCAGCTTGGGCTGGCCGCACGCCTTGGCTGCCGCCTCAAAATAGGACGCCATGGCCTTGCTCTGCGTGAGCGTGGTGGCGTCGTATTCGGGCAGCCCGTAGTCGGCCACGAAGCGCGCAGCCATGCTACGGGGCAATTCGGCCATGAGCGCACGTTCCGTCTGCACCCATTGCTCTGAAATGTGTAGCGGCGGCAGGTCCGGGTCGGGAAAGTAGCGGTAATCCGCCGCGTCTTCCTTGGTGCGCATGGCGCGCGTCTCGCCCGTGTCGGGGTCGAACAGCACGGTGGCCTGCTGTATGGCGTGGCCGTCTTCGATCTGCTCGATCTGCCAGCGGATCTCGTAGTCGATGGCCTGCTGCATGAACTTGAACGAGTTCAGGTTCTTGATCTCTCGGCGCGTGCCCAGGGGGCCGCCGGGCTTGCGCACGGAGACGTTGGCATCGCAGCGAAACGATCCCTCCTGCATGTTGCCGTCGCAGATGCCGATCCAGGTCACGATCTTGTGCAGCTCGCGGGCGTAGGCCACGGCTTCTTCGCTGCTGCGCATGTCGGGCTCCGTCACGATCTCCAGCAGCGGCGTGCCCGCGCGGTTCAGGTCGATGCCACTTTGGCCAATGAAGTCCTCATGCAGGGATTTGCCCGCGTCTTCTTCCAGGTGGGCGCGCACCAGGCGCACGGTTTTCTTCTCGTCACCCAGAAAGAACTCGACTTCGCCGCCCTGCACCACCGGGATCTCGAACTGGCTGATCTGGTAGCCCTTGGGCAGGTCGGGGTAGAAGTAGTTCTTGCGCGCAAAAATGCTCACGGGCGCAATGTGGGATCCGAGCGCCAGGCCGAGGCGGATGGCGCACGCCACGGCCTCACGGTTCATCACCGGCAGGGTGCCGGGCAGGGCCAGGTCCACCGCGCAGGCCTGGGTGTTGGGCTCGGCGCCAAACGCAATCGGCGCGCGGCTGAAGATCTTGCTCTGCGTGGCAAGCTGGGCGTGGGTCTCGAAGCCGATGACGACTTCGTAGCCGTGGATCAATTTGCTGGTCGTCGTCATGTCACAGACCCCCGGGTTGGCGGAGGTGGAAATCGGTGGCCTGTTGCAGGCGGTGGGCGGCGTTGAGCAGGCGGCTTTCTTCAAAGTAGTTGCCGATCAGCTGCAGGCCCACGGGCATGCCGCCCTCGCCAAAGCCGGCGGGCACGCTCATGCCGGGCAGGCCGGCCAGCGATGCGGGCAACGTGAAGATGTCGGCCAGGTAGTCGGCCAGGGGGTCGTTGCCGTGCTCGCCCAGCTTCCAGGCCACGGTGGGGGCCACCGGGCCGGCGATCACGTCGCAGCTCTTGAAGGCGTTCTGGAAGTCGTCGGCGATCATGCGGCGGATTTTTTGCGCCTGCAGGTAGTAGGCGTCGTAGTAGCCGTGGCTCAGCACGTAGGCGCCGATCATGATGCGGCGCTTGACCTCGTCGCCAAAGCCTTCGGCGCGCGTTTTTTTGTACATGTCCACCAGGTCGGTGTAGTCCTTGGCGCGGTGGCCGAACTTCACGCCGTCGAAGCGGCTGAGGTTGGACGACGCCTCGGCGGGCGCAATGATGTAGTACACCGGGATCGACAGCTCGGTGCGCGGCAGGCTGATGGGCACCAGCTTGGCGCCGAGCTTTTCGTATTCCTTCAGGGCGGCGTCCACCGCAGCGCGCACATCGGGCGCCAGGCCTTCGCCAAAGAACTCGGCGGGGATGCCGATGCGCAGGCCGTTGATGTTCTCATGGAGCTTGGCGCTGAAGTTTTCGGCAGGCACATCCAGGCTGGTGGAGTCGCGGTCGGGGTCGGGGCCACACATGGCCGACAGCAGCAGGGCACAGTCTTCGGCGCTGCGGGCCATGGGGCCCGCCTGGTCCAGGCTGGAGGCAAACGCGATCATGCCGTAGCGGCTGGCGCGGCCATAGGTCGGCTTGATGCCGGTGATGCCGCAAAACGATGCAGGCTGGCGGATCGAGCCGCCGGTGTCGGTGCCGGTGACCGCAGGGGCCAGGCGCGCGGCCACGGCCACGGCGCTGCCGCCGGACGAGCCACCCGGGATGCGGTCGGTGTCCCAGGGGTTGCGCACCGGGGCGGGTGCGTCAAAGCCGACGGAGGCCACGGCCGAGTTCTCGTTGGCCGAGCCCATGGCGAACTCGTCGCAGTTGAGCTTGCCCAGCGTCACTGCGCCAGCGTCGGCCAGCCTGGTGACCACGGTGGCGTCAAAGGGCGACTGGTAGCCCGCCAGCATCTTCGAACCTGCGGTGCTGGGGAAGGCCTTGGTAACGAAGATGTCCTTGTGCGCGATGGGCACACCTTCCAGCGCGCCCGCTGTGCCGGCGGCAATGCGCGCATCTGCGGCGCGGGCCTGGGTCAGGGTGGCCTCTTCGTTCAGGGCGACATAGGCGCCCAGGTTCTGGTGCGCCTGGGCGCGGGCCAGAAAGTGCTGCGCGGCTTCAACGGCCGAAAACTGTTTGGAACGCAGGCCGGCGGTCAGCTCGGAAACGCCCAGATCGTGCAGGGCTTGGGTGGAGTTCGTCATGCTGGCGCGCCTTACTCGATCACTTTGGGCACAAGGAACAGGCCGCGCTCGACGGCGGGGGCGCTTTTCTGGTTGGCCTCGCGCTGGTCGGGCTCGCTGGCGACGTCTTCGCGCAGGCGCAAAGTCACGTCCTGAATGGCCGCCACGGGGTGCGCCAGCGGTGCGATGCCCGAGGTATCCACAGCCCGCATTTTTTCCACGATGTCGAAGAAACCGTTGAGCTGTGTGAGCATGCGCTCACTTTCGGAGGACGTCAGCTCAAGCCGGGCTAGATTGGCGATGCGGCCAATGTCCTGGGGGGTCAGTGCCATAGGGAGAAAAACCTAGAGAAACCAGAAGTAAAGCTGCGATCCCGGCCGGGCGGCGGGGAGTTATTCACAGGGGATGGGGTATTATCCCGGCTTTGCCGCAATAGCCCCCCATCTGCCGGTCATTGTGCGAAAAAAGCGAGTTTTGACCCCGTAAAACACGGCGATGGCAGGCCGACGCGCATGCCGTGCCCGAGAGGATTCCTGAATGTTCGGAGCTTTCCGTCGGTACTTCTCCACCGACCTGGCCATTGACCTTGGCACAGCCAACACCCTCATCTTCGCCCGCGACAAAGGCATTGTGCTGGACGAGCCTTCCGTCGTCGCCATTCGCCACGAAGGCGGACCCCACGGCAAGAAGGTCATCCAGGCCGTAGGTCGCGAAGCCAAGGCCATGCTGGGCAAGGTGCCCGGCAACATCGAAGCCATCCGGCCCATGAAGGACGGCGTGATCGCCGACTTCGTGATCACCGAGCAGATGATCAAGCAGTTCATCAAGATGGTGCACCCGCGCACGCTGTTCACCCCCAGCCCGCGCATCATCATCTGCGTGCCCTGCGGCTCCACCCAAGTCGAGCGCCGCGCCATCAAGGATGCCGCCGAAGCCGCTGGCGCCACCGCTGTCTACCTGATTGAAGAACCCATGGCGGCCGGCATCGGCGCAGGCCTGCCAGTGTCGGAAGCGTCGGGCTCCATGGTCGTCGATATTGGTGGCGGCACCACCGAAGTGGGCGTGATCTCGCTGGGCGGCATGGTCTACAAGGGCAGCGTCCGTGTGGGCGGCGACAAGTTTGACGAGGCCATCATCAGCTATATCCGCCGCAACTACGGCATGCTGATCGGCGAGCCCACGGCCGAAGCCATCAAGAAGAACATCGGCTCGGCCTTTCCGGGCTCCGAAGTGCGCGAGATGGAGGTCAAGGGCCGCAACCTGTCCGAAGGCGTGCCGCGCAGCTTCACCATCTCCAGCAACGAAGTGCTGGAAGCGCTGACCGATCCGCTCAACCAGATTGTCAGCGCGGTGAAGAACGCTCTGGAGCAGACGCCCCCCGAGCTGGGCGCCGACATTGCCGATCGCGGCATGATGCTGACCGGTGGCGGCGCACTGTTGCGCGACCTCGATCGCCTGCTGGCCGAGGAAACCGGCCTGCCCGTGCTGGTGGCCGAAGACCCGCTGACCTGCGTGGTGCGCGGTTGCGGCATTGCGCTGGAGCGCATGGACCGTCTCGGCAGCATTTTCACGAGCGAGTAACCGGCGCTGCCTGTATCCTGCAGGCACTTTTTCCGCTCTGAACTGCATGACCCCGCCCGCTCCTGTGGATTTCGAGCCTGCGCCCGTGGAAGCATTTCCACGCCCCCGCTTCTGACCGCTGCGCACCATGCCCCTGGGTACTCTGGAGCGCAGCGCGCCACCCTTTTTCAAGCAAGGCCCTTCGGCCCTGTCACGCCTGGCGGTGTACAGCGCTCTCGCGGTGTTCCTGATGGTGGCCGATGCACGTTTTCAGCTCACAGGGCCCCTGCGCGTGGCCGTGGCGACGGCGCTCTACCCCATCCAGTGGGCCATGCTCAAGCCCGTGGAGTGGGCCAGCCGCGGCTCCGGATACTTTCAGTCGCTGCAGGATGCACAGCAGGAGCTGGATGCCGCCCGCCAGCGCATGACGCAAATGGGCCAGCGCGCCAACCAGGCCGAGCAGCTCGAGCTTGAAAACGGGCGGCTGCGCCAGCTTCTGGCCCTGCGCGACCGCCTCCAGACGCCTGCACAGGCTGCCGAGGTCATCTACGACACGGCCGATCCGTTCACACGTCGCGTGGTCATCGACCGCGGGCAGACCGGGGGCGTGGAGCCTGGCTCCCCGGTGATGGACGAAGCCGGCGTGCTGGGGCAGGTCACGCGCGTGTTTCCGCTGGTCAGCGAGGTCACCTTGCTGGTGGACCGCGACCAGGCGATTCCCGTGCTCAACATCCGCACCGGTGCCCGTGGCGTGGCCTACGGCGACCCGGTAGCCGGCAACGGTGGCGGAATGGAACTGCGGTTCATGCCCGCCAACGCGGACGTGCGTGCCGACGACGTGCTGACCACCAGCGGCGTCGATGGCCTGTACCCACCGGGCCTGCCGGTCGCCCGCGTGGTGCGTGTGGAGCGCCGGGCCGACTCGGCCTTTGCGCGTGTGTACTGCGTGCCGCTGGCCCAGGTGCAGGGTGCCCGCCATGTGGTGGTGCTCAAGCCGCTGCCCGAGAACGCGCTGCCCCGGCCCGAGCCCGTGCAGCCGGCACCCGCCAAACGCGGGACGCGCAAATGATGGCCTGCACCACACCCGGGCGCCTGCGCGGCAGAAGCGGCACCGGCTGCAACGGGCGGCAAACCCGTCTCTTGCAGCGCTACCGCCTGCGCCCTGGGGCTCGCCCCGGGCTTGTCGGTCGCACCACGCGATCGTCGGCTCCCGCCCGTTTCGATTCGATGCCTTCTGCCGCGCAGGCCCCTGGCTGCGCGCTCCACGCCTTCGGAGGGTCTTCGCGATGATCATGCCGCGCGGCGAACCGCTGCTGATGCCGGTCAACCCGGTGTTCATCGTGCTGAGCCTGGTGGCAGGCCTGGCCATCAACCTGCTCCCGCTGGGCCGGGTGGTCTGGACGCCGGACCTCCTGATGGTGCTGCTCGTTTTCTGGGGCGTGCACCAGCCGCTGCGCATTGGCATGGGCGTGGCATTTGTGCTGGGCCTGTGCATGGACGTGGCCCAGTCGGCACTGCTGGGCCAGCATGCGCTGGCCTACACCGTGCTGTCGTTTGCCGCCATTGCCATCCACCGCCGCCTGCTGTGGTACAGCGTGCCCTCGCAGGCGTTGCAGGTACTGCCGCTGTTTGCGCTGGCCCATGCCATCGAGCTGCTGCTGCGGCTGGTGTCGGGCGGCATCTTCCCGGGCTGGTGGGTCTTTCTCGCGCCCTTGCTCGAGGCTGCGTTGTGGCCCCTGGCCAGCTGGGTGCTGCTGGCTCCGCAGCGTCGTCCGCCCGACAGCGACCAGAACCGGCCCCTGTAATCCCATGCCACGCTGCCTTCTGAACCTGCCCCGTTGCGCTGTGCGGTGCGCGCACGCGTGCACAGATCACGGCGGTGGCCTGCGGAGGGCAGCACGATGACTGAACTGGGCAGCAGCGAAGCCAGTGCATCGCGCTTTCGGTGGCGCATCATCGTGCTCGGGGTGGTCGTGCTGCTGGCCTTCGGGCTGGTGGCTGCACGGCTGGTGTACCTGCAGGTGGTGCGGCACGACGACCTGGCCGCGCAGGCTGAAAGCAACCGCACGGCCGTGGTGCCCATTGTGCCCAACCGCGGTCTGATCCTGGACCGCAATGGCGTGGTGCTGGCCACCAACTATTCGGCATACACACTGGAGATCACGCCATCGCGCGCGGGCAACCTGGACGAGACCATCGACAAGCTCTCCAAGGTGGTGGACATCCAGTCGCGCGACCGCCGGCGCTTCAAGCGGCTGATGGACGAGTCGCGCAACTTCGAATCGCTGCCCATCCGCACCCGCCTGACCGACCAGGAAGTCGCCCGCTTCACCGCGCAGCGCTACCGCTTTCCGGGCGTGGACATCAAGGCCCGGCTGTTTCGCAATTACCCGCTGGGTGACGTGGGCGCCCACGCCATCGGCTACATCGGCCGCATCAACCAGGTCGAGAAGGCGCGTATCCAGGACACCGACGACGAGGCCAACTACCGCGGCACCGAATACATCGGCAAGCTGGGCATCGAGCAGAGCTTTGAGTCGGCGCTGCACGGTTTCACGGGGGTCGAACAGATGGAGACCTCGGCCGGCGGGCGTGCGGTGCGCAAGCTCTCCAGCCACGCCGCCACGCCGGGCGACAGCGTGATGCTGTCGATCGATATCAAGCTGCAAAAGCTGATCGAGGAGATGTACGGCGAGCGCCGGGGCGCGCTGGTGGCGATTGACCCGCGCAACGGCGAGATCCTGGCACTGGTGAGCAAGCCCACGTTTGATCCCAACCTGTTCGTCGAAGGCATTGACGTGGAGAACTGGCAGGCGCTCAACGAATCAATCGACAAGCCGCTGCTCAACCGCGCGTTGCGCGGTGCCTATCCGCCGGGCTCCACCTACAAGCCGTTCATGGCGCTGGCCGCCCTGCAGCTGAACAAGCGCGCACCCAGCGTGATCGTGAACGACCCCGGTTTCTACACCTTTGGCGGTCACACCTTCCGCAGCCACGAGGGCGGGCTGGGCGGCGTGGACATGCACCGCGCCATCCAGCAGTCGAGCAATACGTATTTCTATTCGCTGGCCGTGGAGATGGGGGTGGACGCCATCCACGACTTCATGAAACCGCTGGGTTTCGGCCAGCTCACGGGGATTGACCTGAACGGCGAGCTGCGCGGCACGCTGCCCAGCACCGAGTGGAAGCGCAATGCCTACAAGCGCCCCGACATGAAGCGCTGGTACCCGGGCGAGACGGTGTCGCTGGGCATTGGCCAGGGCTACAACAACTTCACCATGCTGCAGCTGGCGCTGGCGCAGGCCACCATGGCCAATGGTGGCGTACGGTATCGTCCGCACTTGGCCAAGGCCATCAAGAATGCAGTCACCGGTGCCGTGACCGAGATCGCCCAGCCCCCGGGCGAGAACCTGGGCTATGCCCCGCGCAATGTCGAGATCGTGCGCAACGCCATGGTGGCGGTGAACAAGGGCGGCACGGGCACGCGCGTGTTTGCCGGCGCGCCCTACACCTCGGGCGGCAAGACGGGCACTGCCCAGGCCGTCAGCCTGGGCCAGAACGTCAAGTACAACGCCAAGGCGCTGGAAGAGCACCAGCGCGACCACTCGCTGTACGCTGCCTTTGCCCCGGCTGAAAACCCGACCATCGTGATTGCCGCCATTGTGGAGAACGCCGGTTTCGGGGCCGCCCACGCTGCACCCATTGCCCGCCGCATCTTTGACTACTGGCTTCTGGGGGACTACCCCAGCGAAGAAGACCTCGCCGCCGTGCAAAAGGGCCAGGCGTCGGCCCCCATCGGCAAGCCGCGCAAGGCGGTGGATGTGCCGCTGGCAGCGCCCTGATCAAAAAAGATAGCAGCCAGGGCAATCAAAACCTGGACTATGGCCCGTTTTGGCCCTGAAAGCCTGCTGGAAGCCGCTTTGGAGGCGCCTGACGTGGCGCGCCGCAGTCTACGAGTCGTTGGGCATCAAAAACGATAGCTGCCGGCGCTTATGCATCCACCGCCTCCGGCTGATTTGACCGATTTTTCGCCGTCGGGAGGCGCTGCCGTGGCCCGGGGCAGGCGCGTCGCCTGTTTTGCCCACTTCGACCGCGCGACCAGCGCGCCCGGCCGACCTTCGCCCTGGCAAGACTGGCGTCGACAGGCCCCGGTTCGCCAGGTCCTGCTCAGGCCCCCGCCCGGCGTCGGTGCTGCGCCGGTGTGATCTGGCTGAACACCAGCGCCGCCACGATCAGCGTGGCCCCGGCCAGGCCCGCCCAGCCCAGCCGTTCGCCCAGCAGCGCCCAGGCTGTGACGGCGGCGAACACGGGCTCCAGCCCGAACACGATGGCGCTGCGCATGGCATCCACGCGCTGCTGGCCCCAGGCCTGCAGGCTGACCACCACCACGCTGGCCAGCAGGCCCAGGTACACCAGGGCCAGCAAGGACTCCGCCGGGAGGCTGGCTGCCGAGCGCAGCCAGTCCATGTTGCCGCGTTGCGCCAGCAGCAGCGCGGTGGACGCCAGCGCCATCACGGTGGCCTGCGCTGCCGCCATGCGGGTGGCGCGCAGGGGCAGGGCCGCGTTGCGCCGGGCGCATTCCTCCAGCGCCAGGATGTACAGGGCATAGAACACCGTGCTGGCCAGCGTCAGCGTATCGCCCAGGTTCCAGGGCTCGTCTTCATGGAACATCAGCGCCATGCCCGCCAGCGCCATGGCGCACGCTGCCCACAGCCGCCAGCCGTAGCGCCGGCCCAGCAGCGCCATGGCAATCAGCGGTACCACCAGCACGTTGAGCCCGGTCACAAAGGCGTTGCGGTTGCTGCTGGTGCGGGCCAGTCCCTCGATCTGCAGCCAGAACGCCAGGAACAGCAGCATGCCTAGCGCACACCCCCACAGGCGCTCGGGCCGGCGCATGCCCCACCACAGCGGCGCGAGTACCGCCAGCGCAATCACAAAGCGCAGCCAGATGATCTGCAGCGCATCCAGGTGGGCCGACAGCAGTTTCATCGCAGGGAACGTGGTGCCCCACACCACGGTCACCACCAGCAGGGCGAGCAGGCCCAGGCGTTCGGGTTTCATAAAGTCCAGCAGAAAAAGAAAAAGGCTGGCCGGTTTCCCGGCCAACCCCTCAAGGTTCGTTCAGATGCCACGCTTGACCCGTGGCGCTTGCGCCACGGCGGCCGCTGCGAGCAGGCCGCTGGCTGCGGCCCTTTCCCTGAGCGCGCAGCGCCTCAGGGGGTGACGTCTTAATTGAACAGGTAACGGGCCTGCAGGTTCAGGCGCAGCATGTCACCCTGCTGGCCGTCAAACGTGGTGCGACGTCCGCCGATGAGCTCGCCGCCCAGCTCCACGTTCTTGATCGGCAGGTAGTACATGCCGGCGTGCCACTGGTAGAGCTTGTGGTTGCCTTCTGCGCCGTAGGCGTTCACGTAGGCGTCGCCCAGCTGGTTGCGCGAACGGACCATGCCCAGGGAGATCGTGCCGCGCAGCTGTTCGCTGAACACGTTGGACAGGCCCAGCACCACGCCCTGCGACTTATCGAGGCGCACGGTGCCGCCGTCGAGCACGGGGTAGTTGGTGCCCACCAGGTAGGCGCCGTCGCCATCGCCGTCCAGGCGCGTGTACTGCGCCATCAGCGTGGTGGTGCCGGTGATCTTGTAGCCTGCGCCCAGGCCAAAGCCCATGCCGCGCTTGCTCACGCCGTTCACGCGCTGTTCGTGCGACAACAGGCGCACGTTCACGTTGCCCCAGTCGTAGGCCTTGTCGGCGCGGGCCACCAGGTTGGGGCTGCGTGCGCCGTCGGCAGGCTCTTCCACCGCAAACTGGAACTTGGCCAGGTTGGGGTTGTGATACGTGTAGCGGATCTGCGCGGGGCGGCGGAAGGTAGCGCCGGGCGGGCCGTTGAAGTCCACCGTTTCGGGCAGGTTGTCCACGTCCATGAAGGTCGACCACGTCTGGCCGATCAGCCAGCCGGCGTATTCGCCGTAGGCATGGCGCAGGCGCAGGCGGTTGCGGTTGCACTCGCTGCCGCAGTAGGCATAAAAGTCGGCTTCGATCTTGGTGTTGAAGGTGCCGACCGATGTGGGCGTGGAGGTCTCAAAGCCAAAGCGCGAGGTCTGCGCGGTCAGGCTGGTCTTGCCGCTGCCGCTCTTGCCCAGGGGCTGCTCCATCAGGTTGGTGAAGGTGTCGCCGGGGGCCGTGCCCTTGGCGTCCTTGACCATGTTGGCCTCGGCATAGCCGTAGATGCGGATGGAGGTTTCGCTGCCGGGCAGGCGGAAGCTGCCAGGGATGTCGCCCAGTACCACGGCGTCCTTTTGCTTGAGCTCGACCGCATCGATGCGGTCATTCCAGGCGGACGCGGATGCGGCGGGCGCAGCGGCGGGTGCCTGGGCCTGCTGGGCCTTGAGCTGGTTGAGCTCGGCACGCAGGGCCTTGAGCTCGTTGCGCATGTCTTCGAAATCCTTGGCGGTCTGGGCGAAGGCCGCGGGCGGCAGGCTGCACAGGCCAGCGGCCATCAGGGCGAGGAACGTGTGGTTCAGTTTCATGGGAGTCACTCCGGTAGGGGTTATGGTTTTTCTGGGGTCGTCGTGGACCTGGATCTCAGGTGTCCATGGCGTTTGGTGTGGAGGCGAGCGCCCCCGCGCAAGGGCCGCCCCGACATGGCAATGTCGTGTTCACTCCGTGTGCTGGGGGCGTCCCCCTCCCGCGAAGCGAGAGAGGGGGAAGGCGCCGCAGGCGACTCAGGGGGTGTTTCATGTCAGCTCGTCATGCGGCCGATGAAGGCACGGATGCGATCGTTGGCGGGGCTGCTGAAAAACGCCTGCGGCGGGGCGTCGTGGGCAATGCGGCCCTGGTCGAAGAACATCACGCGGTCGGCCACCTCGCGCGCAAAGCCCATCTCGTGGGTCACCACGATCATGGTCATGCCGCCGCGGGCCAGTTCGCGCATCACATCCAGCACCTCCTGCACCATCTCGGGGTCGAGCGCCGAGGTGGGTTCGTCGAACAGCATCACCTTGGGCTGCATGGCCAGCGCCCGGGCAATGGCCACGCGCTGCTGCTGGCCACCGGAAAGCTGCCAGGGGTACTTGTGCGCGTGCGCCTGCATGCCGACGCGGGTCAGCAGCGCCATGGCCTGCTCGTTGGCCTGCGCACGCGGCGTGTGGCGGATGCGGCGCGGCGCCAGCGTCACGTTGTCGAGCACGCTCATGTGGCCGAACAGGTTGAACTGCTGGAACACCATGCCGACTTCGCTGCGCTGCTTTTGCAGGGTGGGCAGGTCGTCCGTCACCTCGACGCCATCGATGGTGATGCGGCCCGCGTCGTGCGGCTCCAGCCGGTTGATGGCGCGCAGCAGCGTGCTCTTGCCCGAGCCCGACGCGCCGATGATCACGGTGACTTCGCCAGTGTTGAACACGGTGGACACGTCGCGCAGCACCTGGTGGCTGCCAAACGACTTGCAGACCCCGTCGACCACGATGAAGGGAGTGGGCTGCGCGCTCATTGGTTGCGGCCCTCCACATCAAACCGGTACTCCACCGCGTTGCTGATCTGCGTGACCAGCGTGGTCAGCAGCAGGTAGGTGATGGCCACGGTAGAGAGCGTGGCAATCGGCTGGAAGGTGGCTGACTGGATGCGGTTGCCCACGTTGGTCAGCTCGACCACGCCGATGGCGTAAGCCAGCGACGAATCCTTGAGCAGCGCGACAAAGTTGCTCACCAGTGGCGGCAGCGAGATCTTGAACGCTTGCGGGAACACCACGTCCAGGAACACATGCACGCGGCCCAGGCCCAGCGCCTTGGCGGCCTCGGTCTGGCCGCGGGGCACCGCCAGCAGGCCGGCGCGGATGGCTTCGGCGTTGTAGGCGCCCACGTTCAGGCCCAGCGCCAGCACGGCAGCGGCAAAGTCGGGCAGGTTCAGTCCCGGCACCAGCACGGGCAGTGCAAAGTACACAAACAGGATCTGCACCAGCAGCGGCGTGCCGCGGATCACCCAGATGTAGAAGCTGGCCACCCAGCGCACCGCGGCCCAGCGGGCGGTGCGCGCCAGGGCGGCGCCCGTGCCCAGCGCCAGGCCCAGCGTACCGCTCACCAGCGTGAGCCACAGCGTCATCCGCGCACCGTCAGAGAACGCCTGGGCGTTCGGGCCGATGGGGTCGGGCAGAAAGGACAGCAGCTTGCCGAGCAGCGCAAGCGCCAGCACCATCAGCACCACGGCGGAGATGAGGGTGGCATTGCTGCGCTGCTGGCGGGTCCAGCGCTGGGGCCAGAGGGCGATGAGCATCAGGGAATCCGGTTCAGGATCGAAAAGACAAGGTCTGCGGGCAGACACGCGGGTGCCGGAGCACACAGCAGGTCGCACAACAGCGGACGCCCGCGGCCATCACGGCGCGGGCGGGCAGGGCAAAGGCCGCGGAATCCGCGCCCTCGCGTCAGTTGCAGCGAACGTCTTCGTTGAAATACTTCTTGGACAGCGCGGCGTAGCTGCCGTCGGCCATCACTTCGGCCAGCGCCTTGTTCCAGCCACCAGCCAGCGAGCTGTTGCCCTTGGACACGGCCGCGGCGATGCGCTCGATGAACAGCATGTCGCCCAGCTTGAAGCCCGCGCCGGGGTTCTTCTCGGCCACGGCCTTGGCCACGAAGCGGTCGGTCACCCAGGCGTCCACGCGGCGCGAGTTCAGGGCGCTGCGGGCGTCCACGTCGGTGGGGAAGTTCTTCATTTCCTTGATGGCCGAGACCTTCTGCACGTTCTCCAGGTAGCTGGTGCCGGTCTGCACGGCCACCACCTTGCCCGCCAGGTCCTTGGCGCTCTTGATGGCGGGGTCCATGGCGATGATCATGCCGCCCGAGCAGTAGTGCGGTTCGGTGAACGTGACTGCCTTCGCGCGCTCTTCGGTGATGCCGTGGGAGGCAATCACCAGGTCCCAGCGGTCCTGGCGCAGGCCGGTGAGCAGGGCGTCAAAACCCAGGGTCTTCCACTGGACCTTCAGCCCCATCTTCTTGGCCACCAGTTCGGCCACTTCCACTTCGAAACCGGTCAGCGTGGTGCCGTTGAAGAAATTGAACGGGGCGAACTGGCCCTCGGTCGCGATGAGGATCTTGCCGTCTTTCCTGACCTCATCCAGCGTGCGGGCCTGGGCGGCGAATACGGCGCAGAGGGCGACGGCGGTGGCAACAGCCTTGAACAGTTTCATGGAGCGGGTCCTGTCGGGGGTATTTCAGGTACAAAAAATCCGGCCTGCTGGTGAGCAGGCCGGAAGCTGGCTGGACGGATGCGAAGGCATCGCAAAGCGCGAAGGCTGCCGTCATCAAGTGGTCACGATTATAAATATGCCAATTTTTTCCTTGACACGGCCAAGCCGCCGGACAGCCCGGTTGTGTGCCAATTCACAACAGGTTTAGAGGCATTCCCCAAGCCGGGCTGCGGTGCGGTGCGGCGCGGTGCGGGGCGCGGCAGCGCGTGCCGGCCGGGGACCCGGCGTGTCACCGCAGGAAGGCGTCGTACCCGGTCTTGAGGATCAGCGTACTGACCACCAGGATGAAAATGCCGCGCACGAACCCCGTGCCATGCTTGAGCGCCATGTGGGTGCCCAGCAGGCTGCCCACCACGTTGGCCACCGCCAGCGTCACGGCAAAGTGCCACCACACATGCCCTTTGGAGGCAAACAGCGCGATGGCCGCGATGTTGGTCGCGCAGTTGAGCAACTTGGCCGAAGCCGAGGCGTTCAGGAAGTCGTAGCCCAGCAGGCGTACGAACAGGAACACGAAAAAGCTGCCGGTACCGGGTCCGAAGAAGCCGTCATAAAAGCCGATGAGCACCCCGATCAGGCAGGCCACGACCAGTTCAGCCCTGCCGGTGTACCGGGGGGCATGGTGCCGGCCCAGCTCCTTCTTCGCCAGGGTGTACACCAGCACGCCCAGCAGGACCAGTGGCAAGAGCTTGCGCAAAAAATCGGCCGACATGATCGTGACGGCCCAGGCCCCGGCGAACGAGCCGGCGAACCCGGCTGCGGCGGCGGGCAGCATGGCCGACCAGCGGACCTGCACGCGGCGGCTGTATTGCCAGGTGGCCATGGCCGTGCCCCACACCGACGCGGCCTTGTTCGTGCCCAGCAGGGTGGCTGGCGGCGCAGCCGGAAACGCCGCAAACAATGCCGGCACCATCACCAGCCCGCCGCCGCCCACGATGGCATCCACAAAGCCGGCCAGCAGCGATGCCAGGGTAATAAAAATCCATTCCATCGCAGCATTTTCGCACCCGGTGTGCTATCAAATTGATACGGCGGGGACGGGGACGGGGACGGGGACGAGGACGGGGACGGGGACGGGGACGGGGGCGGCCGCTGGCCTGGCATCCGATGGGGCGGAAAATAAAAAAGGCGCTGGGATCGCCAGCGCCTGAAGGTGTTGCACCTCGTTGGGTGCTTGGAATTTGTTGCTTGTAGAGGTTGTCTCCTCGGCCCCTCGCTTGGCACACCGAAGCGCGCTTTCGAGTGCCGTGAATGTACTTTGCTGCACCGCAGCAGTGCATTGGGGGTTTCCCGCCCCTTTTTCGACCCGAGGGTCGGCGCAGATGCCTCAAAAAGCGGCGTTCTGGGCTGGCATGGCTCCTGCAAAGCCACCCTGACACACAACCAGGGGAGCATGCATGCGGGTTTCGATCTTGGGATTGCACGGGGTGGGTTTGCTGCTGGCGGGTGCTGGCGGCGGGGCGCTGGCCCAGACCGTGGCGGAGGCTGCCCCCGCACCGGTCGCGCAGGCAGTGCCCGCGCTGGTCCGGCCTGGCCTGGTCGCGCTGTCCGGCATCAGCGCGGCCGATACGGCCTGGATGATGACCTCCACCGCGCTGGTCCTGCTCATGACACTGCCCGGCATTGCGCTGTTCTATGCCGGCATGGTGCGCAAGAAAAACGTCCTCAACACCATGGCCAGCGTGGTGGCGATCGCGGCCCTGGTCAGCCTGCTGTGGTTTGCGGCGGGGTACTCGCTGGCTTTCACGCCAGGTACGGCGTGGCTCGGAGGCTGGGAACGCGCAGGCTTTGCAGGTCTGGACTTCCAGCTGGCCGAGGGCCGGGTGGCGGTCAGCCATGTGGCGCCACACATTCCCGAATCGGTGTATGCCATGTTCCAGCTCACGTTCGCCGTCATCACCGCGGCCCTGCTGGTAGGCGCACTGGTGGAGCGCATGCGGTTTTCGGCCATGCTGGTGTTCATTGCGCTGTGGACGCTGCTGGTGTATGCCCCGGTGGCTCACTGGGTGTGGGAGCCGGGTGGCTGGCTGTCGAAGATGGGTGCGCTGGACTTTGCCGGCGGCGCGGTGGTGCACATCAACGCCGGCGCGGCTGCGCTGGTCTGCGCATGGTTTCTGGGGCGGCGCACCGGCTATGGCCGCGAGCCCTTCGAGCCCTACAACCTGGGCCTGACGATGGCAGGCGCCGGCCTGCTGTGGGTGGGCTGGTTCGGCTTCAATGCAGGCTCGGCGGTGGCCGCCGATGGCCGCGCGGGCCTGGCCATGGCGGTCACGCATGTCGCTGCCGCCGCGGGGGCCCTGTCGTGGATGGTGGGCGAGTGGGTCGTGCGGGGCCGGCCTTCGCTGCTGGGGCTGTGCAGTGGCCTGGTGGCCGGGCTGGTCGCCATCACCCCGGCAGCGGGCTTTGTCGATCTGCGCTCGGCCGCTGTCATCGGCCTGGCGTCGGGCTTTGCCTGCTACTGGGGTGCCACGGGACTCAAGCGCCTGCTGCGCGCAGATGACTCGCTGGATGTCTTCGGCGTCCACGGCATCGGCGGCATCGTGGGGTCACTGCTCACCGGGGTGTTTGCCAGCAAGACCATCGGCGGTGTCGAGGGCAACCTGGCCACGCAGGCCCTGAGCGTGGTGGTCGTCATGGCCTACAGCATGGGCGTCACCGCCGTAGTGCTGTGGATCGTCAACTTTGCCATGGGCCTGCGCGTGGACGAACAAAGCGAGCTGACGGGGCTGGACATTGCCCAGCACCGTGAGCGCCTGGGGGGTTCATGAAGTCCACCCCCCCCTGAGGCCCTGCGGGCCTTCCCCCGCTCTCGCCTTGCTGCGCAATGCGGGCAGGGGCACGCAGCCAGCGCGGCGGGGCGGCCCTTGCGCGGGTGCCCACGCTTGGGCCGCGCCGGTTTCATCCGCTGCGGGTGGTACGCACCGCCATGGATGTCTGAAACGCCTTAAGGAGCCGACCATGCCTGATTCCGACAAGCTCGCCATAGCGGCACACCTGCATGTGCTGCTGCGCCGTAAAACAGGGCGCGTGACTGATACCGAGTGGATGGCGGTCAACCCCGAATACGCATTCGAGATCGTCCGGTTCGCGCGGCAGCGCGCACAGGACGACAACGTCCCGGAACTGGCTGAATGGGCCAACCGCCTGGACGAGGCGATGCTCGCCGGCGCTGCCCACGCGGCGCGGCGGCCACTGCTAGACGTGGCCACGCAGGCAATGCGCCAGCATGTGACGGCACGGCCACCCGCGCCGCCGCCCGAGCTGCCGCGTTACGTGGGCGGCATTCGCTGACCGGGCAAGCGCTGCCCGCGGTCATCCCCTGGGGTTGTCGCCCCGTGCGGAGCCCTTCAAGCCCATCCCGTCACCACGGCGGTGTGTGGCCGGTTTCCGCTCCGGCCGGGCTCAGGCGGCTGCCCGCCGCTCGGCCACGATCCATTCGGCAGCGCGCTCGGCGAGCATCAGCGTCGGGGAGTTGGTATTGCCGCTGGTGATGGTGGGCATGGCACCCGCGTCCACCACGCGCAGCCCGGCGATGCCGCGCACGCGCAGCTGCGAATCGAGCACGGCCATCGGGTCGCCGTCGCGCCCCATCTTCGTGGTGCCTACCGGGTGGAAGATGGTGGTCGCGATGTCGCCCGCCAGCCGCGCCAGGTCTTCGTCGCTCTCAAATTGCACGCCGGGTTTCCATTCCTGCGGCTGGTACCTGGCCAGCGCGGGCTGGGCGACGATGCGGCGGGTGACGCGCAGGCTGTCGGCGGCCACCTGGCGGTCTTCGGGCGTGCTCAGGTAGTTGGGGGCAATGGCGGGTGCGGCCTTGAAGTCGGGGCTCTTGATGTTCACGGTGCCGCGACTGGTGGGGTTGAGGTTGCAGACGCTGGCGGTAAAGGCCGGAAAGCTGTGCAGCGGTTCGCCAAACGCATCCAGCGACAGGGGCTGCACGTGGTACTCGATGTTGGGCCACGGCTGGTCGGCGCTGCTGCGGGTGAACGCGCCCAGCTGCGAAGGCGCCATGCTCATCGGGCCGGTGCGTTTGGCCAGGTATTCCAGCCCGATGCGCGCCTTGCCCCACAGCGAACTGGCCAGCGTGTTGAGCGTGGTCACGCCATTGACCTTGAACACCGCACGGATCTGCAGGTGGTCCTGCAGGTTGGCGCCCACGCCGGGCAGGTCGTGCACCACCTCGATGCCATGCTGGCGCAGCAGCGCCGCCGGGCCGATGCCGGACAGCTGCAGGATCTGCGGCGAGTTCACGGCCCCCGCGCTCAGGATCACTTCCCGTGATGCCGTGGCGGTGATCATCTGGGTGCCATCCCACACCTGCACGCCGGTGCAGCGCTTGCTGCCGTCGGGCTGGGTTTCGATGTTCAGGCGGGTCACGTGGGCGCTGGTCCACATCTCGAAGTTAGCGCGACCGTAGCAGGTAGGGCGCAGGAACGCCTTGGCCGTGTTCCAGCGCAGGCCGTTTTTCTGGTTGACCTCGAAATAGCCCACGCCTTCGTTGTTGCCGCCATTGAAGTCATCGGTGGCCGGGATGCCCGCTTGCTGCGCGGCCTGTGCGAAGGCATCCAGCACGTCCCAGCGCAGGCGCTGCTTTTCCACCCGCCACTCGCCGGTGCTGCCAGTGGCCTTGTTGCCATGCAGGCGCTTGAAGTTCTCGTTGGCGCCTTCGGGCTGGTCCAGGCGCCAGTGGTCCTCGTGGCGGCGAAAGTAGGCCAGGGTGTTGTCCCAGCGCCAGCTGGCGTCGCCCGTCAGCTCGGCCCACTGGTCGTAGTCGCGCGCCTGGCCGCGCATGTAGATCATGCCGTTGATGCTGCTGCAGCCACCCAGCGTCTTGCCACGCGGGTAGCGCAGGGTCCTGCCGTTCAGGCCCGCGTCGGGTTCGGTGTTGTAGAGCCAGTCGGTGCGCGGGTTGCCGATGCAGTACAGGTATCCCACGGGGATGTGGATCCAGTGGTAGTCGTCCTTGCGGCCAGCCTCGATCAGCAGCACGCGGTAGCGGCCCGCGCTCAGGCGGTTGCTCAGCAGCGCACCGGCCGTGCCACCGCCAATGATGATGTAGTCGAACTCCGCCGTTTCCGCCATGCCATCGTCTCCGGATGATATTTGTAATGTTGATGTAACCACTTGCGCAGCCGGAGGCGAGTATGCGCACCAAACCTGCCGCAGGCCAATGATTTCGGCAAAATTACATCATTTGAAAAGCTGATATCAACCATGTCTGCCGTCGAACCCCAGGCGCTGCGCGCCTTTGTGGCCGTGGCCCGCGAAGGCAGTGTGTCGCGTGCGGCGCAGCTGCTGCACCTGTCGCAGCCGGCCGTGAGCCTGCAGCTCAAGGCGCTGGCGCAGCAGACGGGCCTCACGCTGTTCACCCGCACATCGCGCGGGCTGGCCCCCACGCGCGATGCCGCCGTGCTGCTGCCCCAGGCCGAGCGTGTGCTGGCTGCGCTGGCCGACTTTGGGCAGGCCGCGCAGAACCTGCACGGCGCGGTGCGCGGCACGCTGCGCATCGGCACCATCCTGGACCCCGAGTTCACGCGGCTGGGCGCCTTTCTGGGCTCCTTCATCGACGCGGCCCCGCAGGCCGACACCGAACTGCGCCAGTCCATGAGCGGCGACCACCTGGCCCCGCTGGCACGCGGCGCGCTGGATGTGGCCTTCTACCTGGGGGATGCCAATACCGATGCGCCCGGCTACGGCGCCGCCGGTGCCGACTTTGCGCAGCGCACCCTCACCCGGTTTTCCTACCGCGTGCTGGCCCCGGCGGGCTGGGGCCCCCAGGTGCTCGGGCGCGACTGGCGGGCGCTGGCGTCGCTCCCGTGGCTGGGCACGCCACCGGCTTCGGTACACCACCGGCTGCAGGCCGCCGTCTTCGGACCGGGCTCGCCGGCCGGGGTGGAGCCCCGGCGCGTGGCGCTGGTCGACCAGGAAGCCAGCATGCTTGACCTGGTGCGCTCGGGCGTCGGGTTGTCGCTGGTGCGCGATGCCATTGCCATGCGCGAAGCCCAGGCCCGCGGCCTGGTGGTGGCCGACCAGGTGCAGCTGGAATGCTCGCTGGCGGTGGTGTGGCTGCGCTCCCGTGCGTCAGAGCCGCTGATTGCGGCGGCGCTGGCAGCGTTGTCGCTGGCCTGGGATTGACCGGCGCCGCGTGGGTGCCGGGCGCCGTGCGTACCGGCGGACGGCCAGTGTTGTGCTTGCGCCCTGTCGCGCGTGCCGGTGCGACGAAATTGCCCCTTGCGCGCGGCGCACGCGGTAGGATGCCGGCTGACTTCTGGCGTGTGCCTGGCGCTGGTACCCGTGCGGTGTGCACGGGGCTCGCCCGGCTGGATGGATGGAGATGTCCGGCCGGCCTGCTGACCGTGCAACGGCGTCCTGGCTGGCAGCGGACGCAGGGCTTGCCAGTGCAGGCTTGCGGGTCCATGCACCTGTCGCTACACGCTGCCCTGTTGCCGCTGCCTGTTTCTCCTCTGCCCGCCTTGCCCACCAACGCAACCCTTTCGCCGGATCTTGTGCCCCGCCTCGTGGTCGAAGCGGGCGAGCCGCCTGCCGGGCGCACCGTGCGGGTATGGGGGCGCTGGGGTGCGGCCGAAATGGGCGAACGCAAGGTCGTGCAGGCCCTGCGCAGCCAGCTGGATGCCGTCCCGGCTGCCCCGGATGTGGCGTGGGACCTGCGCGATCTGGCATGGCTCGATCACGTCGGTGCGCAGCTGCTGTGGCAGCACTGGGGCCAGGCCTGGCCCGCGCAGCTGCAGGTGGAGCCGCGCGAGCGCGACATCCTGGAGCGCGTGGCGCAGTTCACGGTGGTGCCGCCGCCAGACGAGCCCTGGCGGCTTGCGAACCAGATCGACCACCTCGGCGTGCTCGTGCTGCACGGCCTGGACCATGCCCGCCACCTGCTGCAGCTCGTCGGGCAGCTGGCGCTCGATCTGGTCCGCCTGGCGCGGGCGCCGCAGCGCGGGCCCTGGCGCGATGTGTCGGGCCACCTGTACCGCATGGGGGCGACGGCGCTGCCCATCACGGCGCTGGTGGGGTTTCTGATCGGCGTGGTGCTGGCTTACCTGATGAGCCTGCAGCTGCGGCAGTTTGGTGCGGAATCCTTCATCGTCAACATCCTGGGCATCTCGCTGATTCGCGAGCTGGGCCCCATGCTGGCGGCCATCCTGGTGGCAGGGCGTTCTGGCTCGGCCATCACGGCGCAGATTGGCGTGATGCGTGTGACCGAAGAACTCGATGCCATGCGCGTGATGGGCATCCCGCACGGCTTTCGCCTGGTGATGCCGCGCACCATCGCCCTGGCGATTGCCATGCCGCTCATCAGCGTGTGGACCACGCTCGCCGCGCTGGCCGGCGGCATGCTGGCGGCCGATGTGGCCATGAACATCTCGCCCGCGTATTTTGTGCAGGCCCTGCCGGCGGCCGTGAAAATCGGCAACCTGGGCCTGGCCATCGCCAAGTCGGTGGTGTTCGGGGCATTCATTGCGCTGATCGGCTGCCATTGGGGCCTGCGCGTCAAGCCCAACACCCAGAGCCTGGGCGAGGGCACCACGGCGTCGGTGGTGACGTCCATCACCATGGTCATCATCGTGGATGCGCTCTTTGCGGTGGCGTTCAAGAACATCGGAATATGACCAGGAAGCCCCCCCTGAGCCGCTTCGCGTCATCCCCCCAAAGGGGGACGCCACCCGTGGCTTGGCAAAGCCAGCTCCACGGTGGCACTGGCCTGGGAACGCGCCAGTTTCAACGGGGGTGCAGCCATGGTTGAGCGCGTCGCCAAGCCCCAACACATTGCTATCCCTCCGGGCGAGCCACCCATCGTGGATGTGCAGGGCCTATGGACCACGTTTGGCAAGGGCAGCGAGGCCTTTCATGTTCACCAGGACTTGAACTTCAGCGTGCAGCGCGGGGAAATGCTGTCGCTGGTGGGGGGCTCCGGCACGGGCAAGACGGTGCTGCTGCGGCAGATCCTGGGTCTGGCCAAGCCTTCGCGCGGCCAGGTGACGGTGCTCGGCCGCCCGGCCAGCGAGATGGGCCGCGAGGGCGCGGCCAGCCGGGTGGGCATGCTGTTCCAGCACGGCGCGCTGTTCTCTGCGTTCAATGTGCTCGACAACGTGGCCTTTGCGCTGCGCGAGCAGGGCACGCTGCCCGCTGATCTGGTGCGCGATGCGGCGCTGGTCAAGCTGCAGATGGTGGGGCTCAAGCCCGAGCACGCCAGTCGCATGCCGGCGGACCTGTCGGGCGGCATGGTCAAGCGCGTGGCGCTGGCCCGCGCACTGATGATGGACCCGCCGCTGCTGCTGCTCGATGAGCCCACGGCCGGGCTGGACCCCAGCAGTTCGGATGACTTTTGCACGCTGCTGCGCGAGCTGCGCGCTGCGCTGGGCCTCACGGTGGTGATGGTCACGCACGATCTGGACACGCTGTTTGCGCTCTCCACGCGCGTGGCCGTGCTGGCCGACAAGAAGGTCATCGTCACCGGCCCGCCGCACGAAGTGGCGCATTTCCAGCACCCTTTCATCGAACACTTTTTCATGGGCGAGCGCGGCCGCCGCGCCATGGCCCCTGTGCAGGCACCGGCTGCACCGGCCGGCATGGGCACGGCCGCCGCGACAGACAAGGAACACCCCTGATGGAAAACAAATCCCACGCCATGGCTGCCGGCATCTTCGTGCTGGTGGTGGCCGCCATGCTGGCGGGCCTGGCCGTCTGGCTCACGCGCGACAACGCCAACTACGCGCTGTACGAGCTGTCCACCAAGGACGGTGTGGGCGGGCTGCAACCCCAGGCCGCTGTGCGCTACAAGGGCGTGGCCGTGGGCAAGGTCACGCGCATCGGCTTCGACCAGCAGGTGCCCGGCAACGTGCTGATCCGCATTGCGGTGAGCGAGCAGGCGCCCCTGAGCCGTACCACCTTTGCCGTGCTCGGCTACCAGGGCGTCACCGGGCTCGCCCACATCCTGCTGGACGACAGCCAGCAGCCCTACCCCGAGCTGCCACCGGGCCCCAGCGGCCTGCCGCGCCTGCCTCTCAAGGCATCGCCCTTTGGCAAGCTGGCCGAGCAGGCCCCCGCCATCCTCGGTCAGGTGGAAGAGGCCACGCGCCGCATCAATCGCCTGCTGGGCGACAACAACCAGCAGCAGCTTTCCGAAGCGCTGGCCAACATCAACCAGGCCGCTGCGGGCATCAACACCCTCACGCAGCGGCTGGACACCACGCTGACCCAGCGGCTCGACCCGGCTCTGGCCGCGTTGCCCCCGTTGGCGGTTGATGCGCGACAGACGCTGCAGTCGCTGCGCCAGGCGGGCGACAGCGTCACGACGCTGGCCACTGACTTCAGCGAGACCACGCGCCGCCTCACGGCGGACGGGGGGGCCATCGATCAGATCTCCGTGGGTACGCAGGCGCTGGCCCGCGCTGCCGACCAGTTCAGCACCGCCACGCTGCCACGCCTGAACCGCGCAGCCGACGACACCGGCCGCGCTGCGCGGCAGATCGGCCGCACCGCCACCGGCGTGCAGGACAACCCCCAGCTGTTCATCTACGGCTCGGGCCGCATCCCGCCCGGCCCGGGCGAGCCCGGTTTTGCCGCCCCCTGAGGAGAGTGCATGTTTACTATAAAAATTATAGCTGTCAGGCATGATTTTATAAGGGCCTCAGCCCTTTTTGGCCTGATATTCGTCGCTGGATGCGCTGCTTTGCCGCAGCCGCCGTCGCGCCCGGCCGTCTACGACTTCGGGCCCGGGCCCGCGGTGCAGGCGGCGGCGGAGCGCGGCACGGCACCGCTATCACCGCTCACGCTGGATGACATCGAGGCCCCTGGCGTGACCGAGGGCAGCAACGCCGTGCTGTACCGCCTGGCCTACGCGGACGCCCGGCAGTTGCGCCCCTACAGCCAGGCGCGCTGGAGCCAGCCGCCCGCGCTGCTGTTCCACCAGCGCCTGCGCGAGCAGCTTGGCCAGCGCCGCGCCATCCTGCGCCCCGACAATGGCGCTGCGCTGGCCCGCAACCCTGAACTGGGCGGCCGTCTGCCACCCGTGCTGCGCGTGGAGCTGGAGGAGTTCAGCCACATCTTCAGCAGCCCCTCCGACAGCGCCGGGGTGGTGCGTGTGCGCGCTACCGTGGTCGATCTGCTGCCCGAAGGCGAAACCCTGCGGGGCCAGCAGGTGTTCACGGTGCGCACCCCCGCCCGCACAGCCGATGCCCCCGGCGGCGTGGCGGCGCTCGCGCAGGCATCCACGCAGGTCGCTGACGAAGTGGCCGCGTGGCTGGAGCAGGCCCTGCCGCCCCCGCGCAAGTGATGCCAGGGCCGTGAATACGCCCGCGAATTCCGGGCTGCGTCGCTGCGAAGCCGACCGATCAGTGGCCGGCTGAGGGTCCGGGCGCCGTGGCTCCTGCCCCGGCTTCTGCCGGCGTGTGCCCCTCTTCCGCCGGCCGCGAAGCCAGGCCAGTCACCACCCGTGCATAACGGGCAAAGCTCCAGTACGCCCAGGCCCAGTCGAGCAGAACCACCACCCGGTTGCGAAAACCGATGAGAAAGAACACGTGCGCAAACAGCCAGAACAGCCACGCCGGATAGCCTGAAAAACGCAGCGGCCCCAGCGGAGAACTCAGGTCAACCACCGCAGCATTGCGGCCGATGGTGGCCAGGTTGCCGTAGTCACGGTAGCGAAACGGTTGCCCGGTGTTGCCCGCCAGCCGCCGCAGGATGTTGGCCGCCGCCGTACGCCCCATCTGCTTGGCGGCGGGAGAAACCCCTGGCACCGCCGTGGGCGCCCGTCCGGGCACATGGCTTTGCGCAGACGCCAGGTCGCCAATCACGCTGATCTCGGGGTGGCCGGACAGGCTGAGGTCGGGCTCCACCACCACGCGGCCTGCGCGGTCAGTGCTGGCGCTGGTGCCTTCGGCCAGCTGCCGGCCCAGGGGCGATGCGGCCACCCCGGCGGCCCAGATCACGCATTTGCTATGAATGCGATAGCTGTCAGTGCTTTCTTTTCCTCCGGTTGGAGCTGTTTGGACCATCAGTCCATGCGCATCAATGCCCGTCACGCGTGCATTCACCCGCACCTCCACGCCCAGTTTCTCCAGCTGTTCCTGCGCGCGCTGGCTGAGCGCGGGCGGCATGGATTGCATCACGCGGTCGCTCCCTTCGACCAGGAGAATGCGGGCCGTGGCAGGGTCGATGTGCCGGAACTCGCCGGGCAGCGTGTGCCGCGCAATCTCGGCCAGCGTGCCTGCCATTTCCACGCCCGTGGGGCCACCGCCGATCACGACGAAGGTCAGCCACTCGGAGCGGCGCGCGGGGTCGGGCTCCTTCTCGGCCTCTTCAAAGGCCAGCAGGATGCGGCTGCGGATATCGAACGCATCATCCAGCGTCTTGAGCCCGGGCGCAAAGGGCGCCCACTCGTCATGGCCGAAGTAGCTGTGTGTGGCCCCGGCAGCCACGATGAGGTGGTCGTACGGCAGGGCCAGCCCGTCCTGGAGCCGCACCGTGCGCGCGGCCACGTCGATGCCGGTCACGTCACCCAGCAGCACCGTCGCGTTGGGCTGGTGGCGAAACAGGTGCCGTATGGGCGCCGCAATGGCGGGCGCAGACAGCCCGGCCGTGGCGACCTGATAGAGCAAAGGCTGGAACAGGTGGTGGTTGGCCCGGTCGACCAGCGTCACATCGACTGCGGCTTTGCGCAGCGCCCGGGCTGCTTCGAGCCCGCCGAAGCCGCAGCCGATGATGACGACGCGGGGGCGGTGGGAACCGGCGGGCGTGGAAGGTGTGGGCAAGGTCATCTGCCCATTATTGAAGCCGGGCGGTGCGCGCGGTACGGCGCAGGCGCACAGGTCCTGTCAGACATGTGCGCCCGGGTGCAGGGGCCGCCGCAGCCGTTGCTGTCGGGGTGTACCGGCGCCTTGCGGTGCGCGCGGGCCGGACCAGCGGGCTCGCGACTTCCAGCGCCGTTCACGATGCCATCGCGGCTTCAGCGCCGGGCGCGCCAGCGCGCTCTCAGCGCATGAATCCCAGGTTCACCGGGTAGTCCGGCCGGTTGGCTGCCGCGCCAAAGTGCGTGATGTTGGGCAGCATGCCCACCAGTTCGCTGTCGGCCACGCCAAACCATTTGGCCAGTGTGGCAGCGTACTGGTCCACCGACGTGGTGGGCAGCAGGCGGCCCTGGCCCACATGCCACTGGTCTTCAGGCGCCTGGGTATTGGTGACGCTCACCGGTGGGGGCGTGCCGTAGAACGCACCGCCCTTGACGGCGCCGCCCACCATGAAGTGGTGGCTGCCCCAGCCGTGGTCGGAGCCATCGCCATTGGAACTGAGCGTGCGGCCAAAGTCTGACGCGGTGAACGCGGTCACCTTGTCGACTACGCCCAGTTCCAGCGTGGCGTTGTAGAACGCTGTCATGGCGTCGCTCAGTCGCTGCATCAGCACGGGCTGCTGGCTGATGAGGTTGTCGTGCAGGTCGAAGCCGCCCAGCGACACCAGGAACACCTGGCGCTTGCTGCCCAAGGCGCTGCGCGATGCGATGAGGCGCGCCACGGTCCTGAGCTGGTCGGCCAGCGGGTTGCCGGTGGGAAACTGCGTGGCCACCACGGCGCTGGACAGCGCGCTGGACACCTGGCTTTCGGAGCTGACAGCCCGGCGCGTTACACGGTTGTATTCGTTTTCAAGGGTCTGGGCGCTGGACTGCTGGATCAGCGTCGTCAGCGCCGAGCGGACTGCGGTCGAGCCATAGACGCTGTTCTTGACGCCATTGATGGCCACCGCACCATTGGTGCTGACCTGGTAGGAGAGAGCCGAGTCGCCCGACAGGAACACCGCATTGCCCGTGACCGAAATGCAGGTGAACAGGGAATTGCTGTTGGACGAAAGGGCCAGGTCGCCCAGGTTGCCACCCCAGCCCACGGTGGAGCCTTCGGGCGACGAAGACTGCCACACCGACTGCTGGTCGTTGTGCGAGAACAGCTTGGGCGGCAGGGGGTACAGCGTGCGGTTGCTGCTGTTGTACTGCGCGCGCGTCAGCGGAACCACCAGCGGCCCCACGTTGAGCTGCACCGCTGCCTTGCCGGTGTTGAACAGGTTGGTCAGGCCCGTCATGGCGGGGTGCAGCGCGTACTGCCGTCCGCCCGCCAGATCATTGCCAGGGCTGGGCCTGAGCAGCGTGGCAGCGAGGTCTGCCTTGGCCAGCGCGATGCCGCCCGCAGTCTGCCCGGCACCACCGCCGCGGATGGTGCTGTAGCGGTTGTAGCTGGCGTCATCGTAGTTGACGACGGTATTGGCGTAGTCGTTGCCTCCGTAGAGGAAAACGCAGACCAACGCCTTGTAGTCGGTGGCATCGAACGCTGCTGCCTCGCCCATCGCAGCGAGGTTGAGCGCGAAGGGCAGCGCGGTTCCGGCAAGGCCGAGCTGGCTGGACCGGCGCAGGAAAGCCCGGCGCGTGTGGAGTTCTGGCTGAAGCAGGTGCATGGCTTGTGGCTTCGGTTGGGTTCTGTGCTGGGGGTGGCCGGCTTATTTCTGGACCAGGTACTCGGCCGAAGCCATGACCAGGAAGACCGCAGCAGCCACGCGGTCGCGCCTGGCGCCATCGGAGCTGGAGCCCGTGAGGGGGGTGGCCTTGAGCGCGTCTGCAATGAGCTTGACCGTGGCCGCCGAAAGCTGGCCTGCAGTCATCAGCAGGTTGACGCGTGCCACCAGCGCATCCGCGTCCAGTACCAGCGCCAGCTCGCTGGCGTAGGTGGCTTGGATGTCGTAGCCGTTGTTGGACGTATTGGCGCTGTTGGGTAGTTCCGGTGCACTGACGAAGATGCCGCGCCGGATCGCGTCCTGCATGTAGTTCAGGTATCCGCCGACACTGCTTTCGTTGACGAGCTGGAACTCGGGTGCCACCGCGCCCGCGGCAGCCAGTGCGGTCGATGGCGGGATGTAGCCGGGGCGAAAGAAGTTGAACACCGACGGCGAGCGCAGCGGGCTCTGCCCCAGGCGCGAGCCCGCGTCACTGGTGTTGCCGATCTTCCAGCTGCCGCGGGCCGATGTGATGCCGAAGGTGCGGCCCCACTGCACAAAGCGCAGCATGGGTTCGCGCAGCTTGCCAAAGCCCGGTTGCGTGAGGCCCGATGGCGCACGCGCTTCATCGTCCAGCAAGATGGCCTTGACCACGGCGCGCATGTCGCCCCGCACGCCGAGGCCGTTGTTGTCAAAGGCGGCCGCGACGCGCGCCACATAGGCGGGCGATGGGTTGCTGGTCACCAGCCGCTGGATCATCTGCTTGCCGATGAACGGACCCACATTGGGGTGGTTGAAGAGGGTGTCCAGCGCGGTCTTGAGCGCGACAGCGCCCGGCGTGTTGATTGGGATCTTGGTGCCCAGGAACTCGGCGGCCAGGGTGGAGTGGCGCGATTCCGTCAGTGCCATGGGCAGCCGGGCAAAAGTGGTGCTGGGTACCACGCGCGTTGTGCCCGGCACCGTGGTGGGCGTGTTCTGCGACAGGTCGTAGTCGTAGCCGGTGAAAACCCGGGCCAGGTTGGTCACCTCGCCCTGCGTGTAGCTGTCTTCCGGCTTGCCAGCTCCATCCACCTTGGGGGTCCCGTCGGGGTTGAGCTTGACGAGCCCGATGGACATCAGCTGCAGCACTTCGCGGGCGTAGTTCTCGTCAGGCTGGCGACCGGTGGCGGTGTTTTCCTTCTGGTTGCCGCGCGTGTTCAGGTAGTAGCCCATCGCCGGGTTGAGCGTGACGTCTTCAAGCAGCTTGCGGTAGTTGCCGAAGGCGTTGGTGCACAGCTGGTCCCAGTAGTGCGCCATGGCGTGGCTGCGCCAGTTGAAATCCAGGCCGGTGAGCGACACCACGCAGATTTCCGACAGTGCAAGCGCCACCCGCCTGCGCATCCCGTCGGGGGATTGCATGAGCTGGTGCCAGATCATGTAGTCGGCGGGGTAGGTCTGGTCGTAGTAGGACGTGTCGTTGCTGATCGCGGCGTAGCCGCGCTGGTTCAGCCAGTCCCATCCGCTGATGCCTGGCGTCGCACTGAACTGGCTGTCCACCCAATCGGCATAGGTGGTGCCACGCAACGCGGCAATCTCGGTGGTGGACGCCGAAAACTGTGCCTGCAGGAGGAAGCGTGCGGCTTCCTGGTCCGTGGTGGCCGATTTGTAGGTGTAGCTGCCCAGCGTTGGTGGAGCCGGGGGGGCCGGCGCAGGCGCGGGGCCGGGAGCCGGGGAGGGGGGCGCCGGGGATGGCGCAGGCGCCGGACCCGGAGCCGGCCCCGGAGTGGGCGCAGGGGTGGGCGCAGGGGTGGGCGCGGGACTGGGCGGAACTGTCGGATTGGGCAGGGGCGGCAGCGGCTGTGCAGAACTGCCCCCACTGTCTCCGCCGCCACATGCGGCCAGCGCTACCGACGCAAACAGCGCCGCCAGCCCGGCGGGTGCTGCGCCGGAGTCGCCTTCGGGCGCGGCCGGGTTGGTTGCCTCTCCTCGTGCCTCGGGCATCTGTGTGGCCAAGGCTTCCTCATTTGATTTTTGCATGATCGTGGGGGTGGGGATCGCCCGCTGGATGCGGTGCTTCGTTACTTCAACACACACTTTCAACGGCTGCACGACACAAACGTCACGAAACGAAACGTGTTGATGACAGTTTGTGCCACCGTCCGGCGGCTCGAGGTTGCCCGTCCGATTCCAGCCACCGGTGGATGGCTCCTCAAAGCAGAAACCGGGCCAGGGAAGGTGGTTTCCGGGGCGTGTCGCGCACACGTTGCGCGCGTCGACGCACGGCGCTCGCACAGCCTCAGTGACGTACACACAAAGAAACTGGTTGGTACCAATGGTTACATCGAGTGTTGGGCGGCCGCCCTGTGTCCCGAGCCAGGGGCGCGGGATGCGCGCCGGGCGGAGCATTTGCTGTCACTCGCCGTAGTCGCGCGCTGACGCGGCTCCCGCGGCTGCGCCTACGCTGCGCGCACGGCCTGATCCCTACAGTCATTTCCATCGCACCAGGCACGTGTTCCACGCAACCCGAGTGGATGGCAGGGGCGAAGATTTCTCGAGGATGCACACCATGAATGAAGATACCGTCAAGGGCAACTGGAAGCAGTTCAAGGGCAAGATGGTCGAACAGTGGGGCAAGCTCACTGACGATGATTTCGATGTCATCGACGGAAAGCGCGAGCAGCTTCTGGGCCGCTTGCAGGAGCGCCAGGGCATTGCCCGTGACGCCGCCGAGCAGCAGCTCAGCGACTGGCAGAGCCGCCACCCAGACTTCCGCTTCAACGACTGATCGTTGCCATGCCGTTCATCCCGCTCTGCCTGGCAGCCCCGCTGCCGGTGATCACGGGAACGAACACGCAGCCCCATTCCCCTGAGGAGAAAACCATGAACAAACTGACCCGTACCCTGATCGCTTCCGTTGTGACAGGCCTGATGGCCACTTCGTCCTTTGCCATGACATCTGCCGAGCACAAGACGGCCAAGGACCGCATCTCGGCCGATTACAAGGCCGCCAAGGCGCGATGCGACGGCATGAGCGGCAACGCCAAGGACATCTGCACCAAGGAAGCCAAGGGCGCCGAGGACGTGGCCAAGGCCGAGCTGGAGTCGCAGTACAAGCCCGGCGAACGCAACACGCGCAAGCTGGCAGAGGCCCGCGCCGATGCCGAGTACAACGTCGCCAAGGAAAAATGCGATGACCTGCAGGGCAATGCCAAGGACGTCTGCGTGAAGGACGCCAAGGCGGCGCACGTGACCGCCAAGGAGAACGCCAAGGTGGCCGCGGCCCAGGCCAAACCAGCCAGCACTGCCGCCGGTCAGGGCGCAGCCGTCGCCGAGGCCCGCAAGGATGCCTCTGCCGAAAAGAATGAGGCCAACTACAAGGCTGCACGCGAGCGCTGCGATGCGATGTCGGGCGATGCCAAGTCCAAGTGTGTGGACGACGCCAAGCGCATGTACAACCAGAACTGATGGCCTGTTGAGGCGGGCGCTACGGCGCCTGCAAAGGCAGGCATCAGCGGGCGGTCGTTCCCTGCAGCTCCCTGTCGAGCCCAAGCCCCGCACTGGCGGGGCTTTTTCATGTCTGGGCGGTATTCAGGCCGTGGCCACTGCCGCAACACCTGGGCCTGCCATCGTGCATTGCTGCCGCCGGCCCGGCAGGCCGCCGTGGATCTGACCTGGGTCAATGACGGACGCGGGCGCGCTGTCTAAGCTTGGCGCCCTGTTCAGTACCTTGCAAAGGACTCCGCCATGGCCCGACTCGAATGGTCAGATGCGCTCGCTCTGGATCTTCCGCTCATGGACGAAATTCACATCGAGTTTGTGGACCTGCTCGCCGCGGTGGACGCAGCGCCGGATTCGCGGCTGATCGCCGCGTGGCAGGCGCTGGTGGACCATACGGACGACCACTTTGCCCAGGAAGACCGGTTCATGGTGTCCACCCGGTTCGCATCAGGAAACTGCCACACCACCCAGCACCGTGTCGTGCTGCAGGTGATGCGCGAGGCGACCGCACAGGCGCAGCAGGGTGACCTGAACGTGCTGCGCGTGATGGCCGGAGAACTTGCGCTGTGGTTCCCCCAGCACGCGCAGAGCATGGATGCGGCACTGGCCCTGCACCTGCGACGCGTGGGGTTCGACCCGTCTACCGGAATCGTGCATGCGCCCGGGGCGCTGCCGGACGGGTTGATTCAGGGCTGCGGCGGTGCGTCGTGTTCCGAACCGCCCGAGGCAACGCACGCACACCGTCAGCCTGCGGGGGTGAGCGCCTGAAGCGTTGACCCATCTCCGCGTCGAAGACAGCCCGCTGCACACACCGCCAAGCCCGTGGGTCGACACGACCTTGCCGTGCATGGATGGCGATGGTTTCAAGGGTGGCTTGCATCGCAAGGCCCAGCAGCCGCCGCTTCAGCGCTCGTGCAGCAGCAGACCGCTCATGCGCCACGCCAGTTCGCGCAGAGCGCGGCGCAATGCGGGTGACGGCGAGGGTGACGGCGTGCCCGGTCGCGGTGGGCCCCCTGCCGTAGCCTGGCCATAAGCGGCCGTCATCACGTCGTGCTTCGCCGTGCGCATTGCCGCCTTGTCACGCGACTGCAGGGCCTGCAGCAGGTGGTCCTGGTAGCGCTGCACACGCACGGCTTCCCGTTCCGACAGGCGTGCCACCGTGCCAGGGGCTCCACCGGAGAGGTAGGCAGCCCAGGCCTGCCGGCGCTCGACATGCGACGCCGGGCCCGTCATGCTGCACCACCTTGCGCTGAGCCCGCCATGGCGGAGCGGGGCGCTGCGGCAGCCGACAACCCGTACCAGTTGACCTTGCGGGTGAGCACCATCACGGCAGTGAGCACCAGGAACAACGCGATGGCACCCACGGCCAGCGCCGTCTGCTCCAGTTGCAGCAGCACGTACAGCAGTCCATACAGCACGGCCACACCGGCGCCCAGCGGTATGCCCCGTGCGAGGCTGCCCAGCATGTGGCTGGCGTAGTAGCCCACCAGCAGCACGCAGGCGGCAGCCGCCATGGCGTAGGCCACCCCAAACGGCACGTGTTCCGACAGACTTACCAGCAGCAGGAAGAAGCTGCAAAGCGCGCTGCCGACCAGCAGGTACTGCACGGGATGCACCCGCAGCGATGCTGCATGTCGGCCCTGGCCCATCAGCTCGAGCAACCCCACGGCCACAAACGTGAGAGCGATGAACAGCAGGCCGTACTTGGTGGCGCGGTCGCTCAGCGAATACGGGTTCACCGGGTCCACGAAGGCGACGGTAAAGCTGTCGGCGCAGTCTGCCCGGCCGGGCGCCTGTTCGGATGCCCCATCGCCATGGCTGCCGATGCACACAGGCTTCCCGCTGCCCACGTCCGCTTGCGCCGTGGTGGCAAGCGACGACAGCCGCCACCGGGCCGAGAATCCGTCGGCCTTCACCTCCCGCTCGGACGGCAGAAACCGTCCCGTGAACGAGGGGTGGGGCCAGCCACTGGTCATCAGCACTTCGGTGCTGCCACCCAGGGGCACGATGGAAACACGTTCCGTGCCCACCAGTTCCAGTTCCAGCGTCGCGGTCAGACCGTCCGTATTGCTGCGCAGGGATTCGGGCAGTGGGGCATGCAGGCCGCGCGTGTAGGCCGGGTGGAAGGTGCCCGGCTTCAGTGCCAGGGTCCGCTCACCCAGGGTCAGCTGCGCTGTGCGGATGCCACGCGCATCGCCTACCGCCATCATCACGATCGGCGCGCCGCAGTTCATGCGCGAATTCTTCATGGTGCTCGCTGGCTGCAGGCTGGCCAGCGATGCCCACTGCGCTGTGACTTGCGCCTTGAGGTTGAAGGCGTTCACCTTGTGCACGCCGCGTGCGCGTTCCTCCATGGCGGCACCCGTGTTCAGCCTGAGCTGCTCGGGCATGGCGGTCAGCATGAACTCCCGGCGCTGCTCGACCATGCGGAGCTCTGCGCCTTTGCCGGTCTCGACCTCCCAGGTTTCCACACAGGCGCTGTGGATCATCGGCCCCATCAGGGTTTGCGGCCCGGCCAGGCTGTCTGCCACGCTTTGCGCCGTGATGCTGCGGTAGCGCTGCCGGTCGTGGACCACGCCTTCGATCAGGCCCAGGCCGATGAGCAGCAGCACGATGACGGCTGCCAGCGCAGCCAGTTTGACGAACAGGGGGTGTTTCAAGGGATCCTCCGCAAGTGAATGTGCGGGGAGTGTTTGGCGCGGGCGTGAGGGCGTTATGAAGTTTGTGAGGCCGGTGTGAAGTGGCCTGCCTGCAATGACCTGGCAGGTCATCGACCGGTGCTGGCCGAGAGTCTAAAAACGGGACATTCCAACTGCGGGGGTTTGCCATGCGTTTTGTGGTTCCGGTGATTCTGTTTGTGGTGGCGGTGGTGCACGCACTCCCGATAGCGGGCGTGCTGGGGGCTGGCAAGCTCGCGCAGCTGTACGGCACGCCCGTGCAGGATGCCGGAACCGAGCTGTTGCTGCGGCACCGGGCTGTGCTGTTCGGGCTTCTGGCCGCGTTCATGGGGTATGCCGCAATACGGCCGGAATTGCACCGGCCCGCCCTGCTGGCAGGCCTGGTGAGCATGGCGTCTTTTCTGGTGCTGTGGTGGCAGCTGCGCGGCAGCACGCTCAGCCCGGAACTGGCTACGGTCGCCCTGGTGGATGCCGTGGCCATGGCCCTGCTGCTGGTTGCGCTGGCGGTGCACCTGATCGGGCCCATGCCCGGCCCCGGAGCCGGCCCCGGAGCCGGTGCAGGCAGCCGTTAAGGACCCTCTGCACGCATCAGCGCGCCGTGAGTATCTGCGGCTTCGGGCGGTCTGCTGCGCAAGCAAATACTCGCAACAGCTCGGCTATGGCTGCGGTGAACGTATGGCTTTGTGCGCCTTGCAGCCATCCCGATTCGCAGCGCTCACTTGCCGCTTGATTCGTGCAGAGGCTTCTTAACCAGCATCAAACGCCAGCACCACACACAGTCCTGGCGATGTGTTGCGTGCTGTCATGTGCCCGCCGTGCAGCGTCATCACGCGCCTGACGATGGCCAGCCCCAGGCCCGACCCGCTGCGTTCGCCGCCCGGGCGCGCGGTGGTGAAGAAGCGCTCGCCCAGGCGCGGCAGCGCATAGTCGGGCACGCCGGGGCCGCTGTCCTGCACGGCCACCGTCGCGCCATCGAGAATCACCCGCACCGTGCTGCCCGCGGGCGCAAAGTCGATGGCGTTGTCCAGCAGGTTGGTCAGCGCCATGGTCACGAGTTCAGCTTCCCACGGTCCGCTGCGGCCGCTGCCATGCAGTTCCAGCGTGATGCCTCTGTGCCCCGCGCGGCCTCTGGTGTGGTCGATGGCGACTGTGGCGCAGGCCTGCAGTGCCACCGGCGCACTGCCCTCGGCATGCTGGCGCTGTTCCAGTTTGGACAGCTCCAGCAGCCGGTCGATGATGCGTTGCAGGCGCTCGCTTTGCTGAACCACCTGCGTGGCGAACTCGGCGCGGTCGCCGGCGGGCAGGTCGTCCTGCAGCAGCTCGCCAGCGCCGCGGATGGCTGCCACCGGGCTCTTGAGCTCGTGGGTGAGTGCGCGCACATAGCCTTCGATGTAGTCGCGTCCTTCCAGCCGCACACGCATCCGGTCCATGGCGCGGGCGAGGTCGCCCAGCTCGCCAGGCACCTGCGGCACGGCCAGGGGGGTGGTGGCCAGCGTGCCGTCATCCCCTGCCGCCGGTCCCTGCACGCTCAGTGCGTAGTCGCGCAGGCGGCGCACGTTCCACACCATCCACAGTGTCACGGCCACGCCCACCGCGGCTGACAGCGCCAGCAGCAGCAGCCCGCCCATGAAGACCTTTCGCTCGGCCCGGTCGATGAAGCGCTGCACGGTGCGCGTGGGCTTGGCCACCGTGAGCACACCGGCAATCTCGCGCCCGCGCGGCGTTGTCACGTAAATGGGGGCCGCCACATGCATCACGCTGCTGGTGTCGTCGCCCTCCACCTCGCGGGTGGAGCGCGCGCCATACTCGCCGCGCAGCGTGCGCGCCACATCGCGCCACTGCGAGTGGTCGGCTCCCACGGCCTGGTTCTCCGAATCGAACAGCACGCTGCCCTGGGCGTCCGTCACGTAGATGCGGTAGTCCAGTGTCTGCTTGGACACGCCCCAGATGGTGGCGTCGACCGGGCGGCTGGCGTAGCGCTGCACCTGCTGCGCAAACAGGCTCTGGCCCGCTGCGCCCGCCTGCAGCCGCCCCGCGGCCAGGTCGTCGCTGGCCAGCTCGGCCAGGATGTTGGCGGTGTCCACCATCATGTCTTCCATCACCTCGCGCACGCTGGGCTTGATCTCGGCCATGAACACGCGCAGCACAAAGAATGCGGCGATGCCGTTGATGAGGAAGAACGCGAACAGAAGGCGAATGCCGAGGCGCATGGTCAACCCCCCATCGTGCCTGGGTGGCACTGGTGTTGCACCGCGGGCGAAGGCGCGCGGCGACTCAGGCGGGCTTCACACATCCAGGCAGTAGCCCATGCCGCGGTGCGTGCTGATGTACTCGCGCGCCGGGTCCATCTCGCGCAGCTTGGCGCGCAGGGTCTTGATGTGGGTATCCACCGTGCGATCGGTGCTTTCGCTGTCATCGCCCCAGGCGGCGGCCAGCAGGACATCGCGCGAATGGATGCGGCCTGCGCCCCGCAGCAGGTGCGACAGCAGCCGGTACTCGCGCCGTGTGAGTGGCAACGGCTGGCCGCGCAGGCTGATGCGCTGGCCGGTTTCGTCGTCGAGAAAGACAGTGGGCACCGCGGCAGCGATCGGGCTGCCGTGGCCTGCCCTTCGCAGCAGCGCCTTCACGCGCGCCGCCAGTTCACGCGGGCTGAAAGGCTTGGCCAGGTAGTCGTCGGCGCCCAGCTCCAGCCCCAGCACGCGGTCGATTTCCTCGCCGTGGGCGCTCAGCATCAGTACCGGTAGCGCAGCAGTGGCGGCAGCGTTGCGCAGCTCGCGCAGCAGGTCGAGCCCGCTGCCATCGGGCAGGCCCACGTCCAGCACCAGCAGGTCAAAGCGCTGCGAGGCCAGCTGCTGGCGCGCGTCGTGCACCAGCAGACTGTGCATGACGGCCAGGCCGTCCCGCTCCAGCGCATAGGCCACGGTGCGGGCGATGGCGGGATCGTCTTCGAGCAGGAGCAGCCGGGCAGTCATTTCTCAAAAAAGGTCTGGTTCTGAAATTCCGTCGCTGCCCCGGAAACTGACGCGGCCCAGGCCCGGGACGCAAGCCAAGGGTAGCCCCGCAGCGAGGGCGTCGTCCCCCTTCAAGGGGGAAGGCGCCGCAGGCGACTCAGGGGGTGGCCTGTCACCTTGCGATGAGGATCGGGAACAGCTTGCCCAGCCCGTCCGCCATCACTTCCACGGCCAGCGCGGCCAGGATCAGGCCCATCAGCCGCGTCATGACGTTGATGCCCGTCTTGCCCAGCACGCGGGCGATCGGGTCAGCCAGCGCAAAGCACACGGCGGTGGCCAGCGCGATGACCACACCGTAGCCCACCAGCGCCAGCGTCTGCCAAACACCCTGTGCGCGGTCGGCATAAATCACCACGGTGGACATGCTGGCCGGGCCGGTGAGCAGCGGGATGGTGAGCGGCACCACGGCAATCGAGCTGCCCGCGGCGGCCTTTTCGGCGCCCTCTTCGTACTCGTTGGTGGTGGGCTTGGCCTCTGCAGGCTGCGCGTTGAGCATGTTCATCGCGCTGATGAGCAGCAGCATGCCGCCGCCCACCTGAAAGCTTTCCAGCGAGATGTTGAAGAAATCCAGGATCTGCAGGCCCAGCAGCGCGCAGGCGGCAATCACGCAGAAAACGCTGAAGCTGGCCACCTGGATGGTGCGGCGCCGTTGCGGGTACGAAAAGCCCTGCGTGTAGTGGATGAAGAACGGCACGATGGCCAGCGGGTTCACGATGGCAAGCAGGGTGATCAGCGGTTTGAGGTCCATCAGCGGTCTCCGGGTACTCAGGCAAGGACATTGGCGCACGCTCTGCAGGCCGGCGTGGTCTCCTGCAAGAATGGCGCATTGGAACAGGTTCCACCGGCAGTACGCCTGCACGGGTGAGCCTGCGGATTGTGCAGGCGGTACGCGCGCATCTGCCGCACCGATCATCGGTTTTCACCACATCTTTGTTCAAGGAGCACCAGCATGGGCCAGTTTGTCGATCTCACTTCCAGCGATGGCGTCAAAGTTCCGGCCTGGGTGGCCACTCCCGATGGCGCGCCCAAGGGCGCCGTGGTGGTGCTGCAGGAGATCTTTGGCGTGAACTCGCACATCCGCGCCGTGGCCGACCGCTTCGCTGCGCGCGGCTTTCTGGCGGTGGCGCCTGCCACCTTCCATCGCGTGCAGTCGGGTGTGGAACTGGGCTACACCGCCGAGGACATGCAGGCCGGCATGGGCCTCAAAGCCGCTGTCGAGGCGCTGCCCGCACCGGGCGTGATGCCTGACATCCAGGCCGCCATCGACTACGCCGCTGCGCAAAGCGGTGGCAAGGTGGGCATCGTCGGCTTTTGCTGGGGCGGTTTGCTGACCTGGCGCTCGGCCTCCACGCTCACGGGCCTGTCGGCCGCCGTGCCCTACTACGGCGGCGGCGTGACCACGCCCGACGAAGCGGCCCGCACGCCCCAGGTGCCGGTGCTGGCGCACTTTGGCGAGCGCGACCACTGGATTCCGGTGGACAGCGTGCAGGCCTTTGCCCGCGCCCAGCCCGGTGTGGAAGTGCACATCTACTCGGCCGACCACGGCTTCAACTGCGACCAGCGCGGCAGCTACGACGAGGCCGCCGCCATGGTCGCCCGCGACCGCACATTGGCCTTCTTCGACCGCCACCTGGCGTGAGCTGAGGGCACGGGCCGCATCGCTGCGGTCGTGCAGCGCTGAAACAGTCAAGGACACCGCCATGGCAGTCAAAACCCCGGTTTTCAAGCGTTTTAGCCCTGAGGTGCTGGTTTTGATTGCCCTCATAGCTATTCTTTTAATAGCAAAAGGCGCCCCTGCCATGGCGGCGGGCTACACCGGCCCGCTGTTCGACGCCCACCTGCACTACAACGATGAGGCCTGGGACGGCAAGGTCGGCCCGCACCCGCCGGCCGATGTGCTGGCCCGCATGAAGGCATCGCAGGTGCGGGGCATCCTGGCCAACTCGCGGCCCAACGCCGGGTCGCTGGCGCTGGCGGGCCTGCCGCAGATGCGCGAGGCGGGCATCACGGTGGTGCCCTTTGTGCGCCTGTACCGCAACCGGGCCGACTACAGCACCTGGTTTGCCGACGAGACCATCCACACCATGGTGCTCGACGAACTGGCCCGCGGCACCCCCGCCGGGCCCTACCGCGGCATCGGCGAATTCCACCTGTATGACAGCGCCAACGCCAACGGCCCGGTCGCCAAAAAGCTGATGGTGCTGGCCGAGCAGAGCAGCCTGGTGGTGCTGGCGCATGTGGACGATGCCGCCATCGACCTCCTCATGGCCCACACCCCGTCGCAGGGCCGCAGCATGCAGCTGATCTGGGCCCACACCGGCATCGGTGGTGCGCCGGTGGAGCGGGTGGACACGCTGATGGCGCGCTACCCTGGCCTGGTGGGCGAGCTGTCGTACCGGCCCGGCCTGGTGTGCGACAACGACCAGCTGTGCCCCGCTTGGCGTGCGCTGCTGCTCAAGTACCCCGACCGCTTCGTCATTGGCTCCGACACCTGGGTGAACCAGCGCTGGCAGTACTACGAAAGCCTGATGCAGGGCTACCGCACCTGGCTGGGCGGCCTGCCGGCCGATGTGGCGCAAAAGGTGGCCTGGGGCAACGCGGCGCGGCTGTTTGGGCTGGCAGCCCATTGAAGCTGCGCGGGTGGCTCAGGCCAGCTTGAACTGGTTCACGCTTTCTGCCAGTGCGATGGCCTGTTCGCGCAGGTTCTCGGCGGCGGCGGCGGATTCTTCGACCAGCGAGGCGTTCTGCTGCGTCATCCGGTCGAGTTCGGCCACGGCCACGTTCACCTGCGAGATGCCATTGCTCTGCTCGCCGGTGGCATGCGTAATCTCCTGGATCAGCGTCTGCACCTCATGCACGCTGCCGACCACGCGGGCCATGGTGTTGCCCGCTTCAGCCACCTGGGCCGAGCCTGCCTCCACGCGCTCGACCGACGCCTGGATCAGTGTCTTGATCTCGCGCGCCGCCTCGGCACTGCGGCTGGCCAGGTTGCGCACCTCGGTGGCCACCACGGCAAAGCCACGGCCCTGCTCGCCGGCGCGGGCGGCTTCTACCGCAGCGTTCAGCGCCAGGATGTTGGTCTGGAAGGCAATGCCGTCAATCACGCCGATGATGTCGGCAATCTGGCGCGACGACTCGGTGATGCCGTTCATGGTGTCCACCACGCGGGCCACGGCCTCGCCGCCCTGGGCAGCCACGGCGCTGGCCTGGTTCGCGCGCTCGGCCGCCTTGCGGGCGGCTTCGGCGTTGTGGGCCACCGAGCCGGTCAGCTCTTCCATGCTGGCGGCGGTTTCTTCCAGGTTGGCGGCCGTGCTTTCGGTGCGGCTGCTCAGGTCCATGTTGCCGCTGGCGATCTGCTCGCTGGCCTGGGCCAGCTGTTCGGTGGCGCTGTGCACGGTCTGCAGGGTACCGACCAGGCCCTGGCTCATATCTTTCATCGCCTGCAGCAGGTGGCTGATCTCGTCGGTGCCCTTGATGGTGATCTTCTGCGACAGGTCCCGCTGCGCAATGGCCTGTGCCACTAGGATGGCCTTGTTCAGCCCCTTGGACACCGTGCGGTACACGTTGCGCACCAGCAGCAGGTTGATGGCCAGCGCCATCACCACCACCGCAGCGGTGCGCCACACGCTGGCCAGAAACTGCGCCCGCAGGTCGTCGGCATACACGCCCGAGCCCAGCACCCAGCCCCAGGGCGCAAAGCCCTTCACGTACGAGATCTTGGGCGCGGGCTTGTCCTGGCCCGGCTTGGGCCACTGGTATTCCACCAGACCGCCGCCGTCGCTTTTCTGCGCGCGCTGGGCAAACATCACAAAGACCGCCTTGCCATCGGGGTCCTTGATGCCCGAGCCGTCCTTGCCATTGAGGTCGGGGCGGAAGGGGTGCATGACCACGCGGGCGTTCATGTCCTGCAGCCAGAAGTATTCGTTGCCCGAGTAGCGCACCGTCTGCAGCGCCTGGTGTGCCATCTGCTGGGCTTCTTCGCGGGTGTGGCGTCCTGACGTTTCCAGCTGGTGGGCCCAGGTCAGGACCGAGTGGCCCACTTCCACCGTCTGGCGCACGGCGGTCTCGCGGTCGCGGCGGGTGTCCTGGTACTGGCTCAGCAGCATGTACGCCGAAACGGCAATGAGGATCAGGGTGCTCACGGCAGCCATCAGACGGAGCTTGCCGACGATCGAAATGGTCTTCTTCATGGTTTCTTTCAACAGTTAATCGGCGCAAGCGGGCTCGATTCCGTATTGGCCGCGGCATTGCGTGCCGCCTGACCGGGCAGAACCGGGTAGGTACTGCTGGCTATCGGCCGGCGCGTACGGTGGAGTCACCCACGGGGCAATTCTGCATCGCAGCCACAGCCAAGGCGCCATCAACAGACAGAATTTTAAATGATAAATGTGATTCATTCAAGATTTTATCAAATATAAATTTTTGCCGACTTGTGTGGAAAGTATGTGCACCAAAATGGACCGGCGACCTAGTCAGAAGCCCCAGCTTGACAGGAGTTGCTACAACTTTTAGCACGGCGAGCTGCCAAGGCGTGACCATGGCCAACATTTCTTCGCCGCTTCTTGCTGGCGTGCCGGGGCTCCAGCGCGACGGCGCCATCGCCAAGCTGGGCGCAAGCTGCATGAACAGGCAGCCCAGTCGCGGGCCCAGCCCCTGCACCTGTTCGACAAAGGCTTTCAGCAGCGCATCGCAGCGTGCAAGCCGTGCGGCATGCGTGATGGCGCGTGGCAGCTTCACCGAAAACCGGAAGGTGGCCGGCGTGCCCTCGGCCCAGCGGGCGTAGGTGGCGCGCTGGTGCGGTCGGTAGAACGATGAATTGATCTCCACCGCGCACAGCCGCCGGGCATGGCGCTGCAGGTGCGTGCAGGCATCAGGCGTTGCAAACGCGGCCTGCGTCCTACGGGGAGGGCTCCACCGGCGGTGCCCACACGCACGCTGGCGTGGGCGTCGGGCAGCTCCGTTGGCGCGGGTCTGCCCCTTGCTGGCGAGAGCGTCTGCGGGGCGGCGGCTATGCCTGTGGTGAATGGTTCGCCGCCCTGTGCAGGGGTTCTCAGACCCCGGTGCGCGCCAGGTACCGCTTGCGCCAGAACAGCGCCACCAGGCCCACGGCGATGGCGATCATGGCCCCCACCGCCCACCAGAACCCGTCCTGCATGTGGATGAGTGGCAGGAATTCGAAGTTCATGCCGAAGATGCCCGCGATCAGGTTCAGAGGCAGGAACACGGCGGTCAGCGCCGTCAGGGTGCGCATGATGTCGTTGGTGCGGTTGCTCTGCACCGAAAAGTGCATCTGCACGGCGGTCTCGGTGCTTTGCTCCAGCCGGCGCACGTGGTGCACCACGCGCTCGATGTGTTCCAGCACGTCGCGGCTGCGCACCTTGAGCAAATCGAGCTCGCGCAGGCCGGCAGGTGTGTCGGGCTGGGGCCAGGTCTCCAGCGCGTCGATCCAGTCCTGCAGGGCGCTGCGCTGGTCTTCGCAGGTTTCGTCCAGTGCGTGCAGCGACAGGCGCGCCTCCAGCAATGACGACCAGTTCACATAGCGCGCCCGGGGCTTGAGCAGCTCGGTCTGCCAGTGGTCGAGCTGGCGCGTGAGGTCACGGCGCAGCTCCAGATAGCTGTCCACCATCAGGTTGACCACGCGCAGCATCAGGTCGGCCGCACTGGTGGGCAGGCGGCTGCCGGCCACCGGGCTGGGCCGGCCTTCGCGCACGTCGCCGTGGGCCGTGCTGGGCACCGCGGCCAGCAGGCGCGTGGCGTACGTGTCGCGCACCAGGCAGTCGGGCGGGTGCACGGTGAGCAGCACGCGGTCGAACACCGCAAAGCCGACCGGGCTGGTGTCGATGCGCCGCAGCACCGGCGGGCCGCCGCGCCGCACAGGCGTGGGTGCGGGGGCGGGGCCGGCGGCCAGGCCTGACGCGACAGGCGGGGCATCGGCGGGACGGTCGCCGTTGCCAGTGCCCAGCCGGCGGAACACCAGCAGGTCGTACTGCGAGGTGTAGTCGTAGTGCGATGGCAGCTGTGCGTTGAGCAGGTCAGACACATGCAGGTCTACCAGCTGCAGGCCGGTGAGCAGTTGCAGGTGCTGCTGTATCTCGGCCAGCCGCAGCTGGAAGGCCGGGCGCGCGCAGGCGATCCACACAAAGCCCTGTTCGGGAAGCTGGTGGGGCAGGGCGGCCAGCTCATGCACCCCGCTGCCGTGGATGTGGAATATGCGCATGGACGCTGCCAGGCCGGTAGGGCGATGATTTGTGGCGAAAAGTGCCTGTGGTGCACGTTATTCGTGCACCAAGAGCTATTATTTTTGTAGCATTCGTGCCGCGTCGCGTGCAAAGTACGTCAGCACACCATCCGCGCCTGCACGCTTGAAGGCCAGCAGGCTTTCCATCATCACGGCATCGTGGTCCAGCCAGCCGTTGGCGGCGGCCGCCTTAATCATGGCGTACTCGCCGCTGACCTGGTAGGCAAACGTGGGCACGCGGAATTCGTCCTTCACACGCCGCACGATGTCCAGGTACGGCATGCCGGGTTTGACCATCACCATGTCGGCGCCCTCGGCAATGTCGAGCGCGACCTCGCGCAGGGCTTCGTCGCTGTTAGCTGGGTCCATCTGGTACACATTCTTGTCGGCCTTGCCCAAAGCGCCGCGGGTGCCCACGGCATCGCGGAAGGGGCCGTAGAACGCGCTGGCGTACTTGGCGCTGTAGGCCATGATGCGCGTGTGGATGTGGCCCTGCACCTCCAGCGCCTCGCGGATCGCGCCGATGCGGCCGTCCATCATGTCGCTGGGTGCAACGATGTCCACGCCCGCTTCGGCATGCGTGAGCGCCTGGCCGGTGAGGATTTCCACCGTGTCGTCGTTGATGATGTAGCCGGTGTCGTCCAGCACGCCGTCCTGGCCGTGGCTGGTGTAGGGGTCCAGCGCCACGTCGGTCATCACGCCCAGGGCGGGGAATTCCTTCTTCAGGGCCCGCACCACGCGCGGGATCAGGCCGTCGGGATTGAGCGCCTCCTTGCCGTCAGGTGTCTTCAGTGCCGGTTCGATGGCCGGGAACAGGGCCAGCACCGGGATGCCCAGCTTCACGCAATCTTCGGCCACGGGCAGCAGCAGGTCCAGGCTCAGGCGGTCCACGCCGGGCATCGACGTGACAGCGGTGCGTACGTTGCTGCCCTCGTGCACGAACACGGGGTAGATCAGGTCGTGCGCCGTCACGCGGTTTTCGCGCACCAGGTTGCGGGTGAAGGCATCGCGGCGCAGTCGGCGGGGGCGTTGCTGTGGAAAGGGGGTGGGGCTACTGTGATGCATGGGGAAATTTTGCCTGATCGCCCGGTGCGCGTGCGTCGGCCGGCACCCCCGCCGATGTTGCAGCGCAGCTTGCAGCGCGCAGGGGCCAGGGCTAAATTGGTGCCGGGTGGACTCCGCCCCCCGCTTTTCCTCCCTGAGCGGGGCCTGCACCGGCAGCCGTGCGGTCAGGCACTTGCGGGCCCGGCAAGTTTGCCGGGCTTCTTTTTTGGATCTGGCCCGTGGGGCAGGGCCCGGCCCTTAAACTGCACCCATGCTCTGGGTCAAAGCCTTTCACATCGTCTTCGTGGCCAGCTGGTTCGCGGGCCTCTTCTATCTGCCGCGCATCTTTGTCAACCTGGCCATGGTCGCGCCCGGCTCAGCCGCCGAGCGCGACCGGCTGCTGCTGATGGCGCGCAAGCTGCTGCGCTTCACCACGCTGTTGTCGGTGCCTGCGCTGGTGCTGGGCATCTGGCTGTGGATGGGCTATGGCATCGGCCGCGGCCCCGGCAACGGCTGGATGCACGCCAAGCTGGCCGTGGTGCTGCTGGTCATCGGCTACCACCACGCCTGCAGCGTGCTGCTGCGCCAGCTGGCCGACGGCACCTGCCGCCGCAGCCACGTGTGGTTTCGCTGGTTCAACGAAGCGCCCGTGCTGCTGCTGGTGATCGCCGTGGTGCTGGTGGTCGTCAAGCCGTTCTGAACAGGCCTTAGGGCACATGCCGATGCACAAGACATCTGCCTGGCCCCTGTCGCTGCTCTACGCAGCGCTCATCATCTTTGCCAGCCTGTTTCCGTTTGATGGCTGGCGCGCGCAGGGGATCGATCCGCTCGTGTTCCTGCTGGCGCCGCTGCCGCCGCCCTACTGGACGGGCTTTGACGTCACCATCAACATCGCCGGCTATGTGCCGCTAGGGTTCTTGCTGGCGCTGGCCATGCTGCGCTCGGGCTATGCCCGCGGTGCCGTGGTGCTGGCGGCACTGGCCGGAGGCTTGCTGGCGCTGGGCATGGAATTCCTGCAGATCTACCTGCCACGGCGTGTGCCGTCCAACATGGATCTCACGCTCAACACCGCAGGCACGCTGGCCGGTGCCCTGGCTGCGCTGCTGCTCGAGCGCGTGGGTGCGATCGACCGCTGGAGCCATTTCCGCGCGCGCTGGTTCGTGTCGGACGCCAGCGGTGCCATGGTGCTCCTGGCGCTGTGGCCGATGGCGCTGCTGTTTCCAGCGGCGGTGCCTTTTGGCCTGGGGCAGGTGCTCGAGCGGATGGAAAACGCGCTGGTCGAGCTGCTGGCCGACACCCCGTTTCTGGAGTGGGTGCCCATGCGCGATGCGGTGTTTGAGCCCCTGTCGCCCGGCGGCGAATTGCTGGTGGTCGCCCTGGGCCTGCTGATCCCGGTGCTGCTGGGCTATTGCGTGATCCGCCAGACCGGCCGGCGCGCGCTGTTTGCCGTGGCCGTGGTGGCTGCAGGGGTGGGGCTCACTGCGCTGTCGTCGGCCCTGAGCTGGGGGCCCATGCATGCGTGGGAGTGGCTGGGGATGCCGGCGCGTGTGGGCGTGTGGAGCGCGGTGGCGGTGGCCGGGCTCATGCTGGCCATGCCGCGCCGGGCCTGTGCGGCCGTGCTGCTGGTGGCGCTGGCCTGGCATTTGTCGCTGCTCAACCAGGCGCCCACCAGCGCGTACTTTGCGCAGACCCTGCAGATCTGGGAGCAGGGCCGGTTCATCCGCTTTTATGGCCTGGGCCAGTGGCTGGGGTGGCTGTGGCCATACGCGGCCCTGCTGTATGTGCTGATGCGGGTCTCGCGCCGCGAAAGGGCGGACTGAGCCGCCCTGGTTCCTGGCCGACCCCCACTTGCCCGTGTGCTGAACGGGGCTGTCGGAGGCGGCTTCGTAGAATGCGGGCATGAGCGACCAACACACAGCCCCCGGCTACTACCAGCGCCACATCTTCTTTTGCCTGAACGACCGCAGCAACGGCGACGACAGCTGTGCCCGGCACAACGCGCAGGCCGGTTTCGACCGGTGCAAGGCCCAGGTCAAGGCGGCCGGGCTGGCAGGTGCCGGCAAGGTGCGCGTGAACAAGGCGGGTTGTCTGGACCGCTGCGCTGGCGGCCCCGTGGCCGTGGTGTACCCCGAAGGCACCTGGTACACGTATGTGGATGCCGCCGACATTGACGAAATCGTGGAGTCGCACCTGAAAAACGGCCAGGTCGTCGAGCGGCTGGTGACCCCGGCTGAAATCGGCCGCTGAGACCGCGTGCATCGGCCGCGGGCAGTGCCGACGGCTTGGCCCGCGCCAGGTGCTACGGTGGCGTACCCATGCCGCCGTGGGCAGCCCCGAATTCGCCATTTTTGGTATTTTTTGGTCTTTTTGGCTTGCAGTCCAGGTATCAATTGCACTGTTAGCTATCAATAACGTAGCAAATTCGTGAACGCCCAGACCGAACGCCTGACCCTGCAAGGCCCCGCCGGAGCCATCGAAGCCGTGCGCGATGCCGCCACCACGCCCGACGGTGCCGCACCGCGCGGCGTTGCCATCATTGCGCACCCCCATCCGCTGTTTGGCGGCACCATGGACAACAAGGTGGTGCAGACACTGGCGCGAGCCTTCGTGCAATGCGGCTGGACGGCGGTGCGCTTCAACTTCCGCGGGGTGGGCGGCACGGCGGGGGTACACGACGAAGGCCGGGGCGAGCGCGACGACCTGCTGGCCGTGGTCGAGCAGGTGGCGCCTGCCGCAGAGGGTCAGCGCATTGCGCTGGCGGGGTTCTCGTTTGGCGCCTTCGTCACCAGCCATGCGCTGGCCGAGCTGTGGCCGCAGGGCCGCGTCGACCAGACCGTGCTGGTGGGCACTGCCGCCAGCCGGTTCAACGTGGCGCCCGTACCGACCGATGCCCATGCTCGCACGCTGGTGCTGCATGGCGAGGCCGACGACACCGTGCCGTTGGCCGCCGTCATGGACTGGGCCCGGCCGCAGATACTGCCGGTCACAGTCATACCCGCCGTAGGGCATTTCTTTCACGGACAATTGCCGCTTTTGAAAACGCTAGTGGTTCGCCATCTGCAGGCAGGCGGCTGACGCGGGGTGAGCGGCATGGGTCGTATGCGATGCATGCGCCGGGCGGCATGGGTGACACGCATCGCCTTGTCCGTCGCCTCTGTGTCCTGAATCCCGCTTCGCTCCAGTGGTACCGCTGCGGTGGGTTCCTGCCGTTGGCAGCCGCCTTGCCTCGAATCTTTATTCCCCAGTCTTCAGTCATTACCCGCCCATGAAACGATTCCTGTCCGCGCTGCGATCGCTCGCTGTCCTTGCTGGGGTGGCCCCGGCCGCCTTCGGCGTACATGCCCAGGCCCCCCAGCCCCCCGAGATTGCTGCCCGCACCTACATGCTGGTCGACGTGACCGCCAACCAGGTGCTGGCCGCCAAGGACATTGATGCGCCGGTCGAGCAGGCCTCGCTCACCAAGCTGATGACCGGCTATCTGGTGTTTGACGCCCTGCGCGCCAAGAAGATCACCCTGGACCAGAAGCTGCCCGTGAGCGTGCGCGCCTGGAAGATGCCCGGCTCGCGCATGTTCATCGACCCCAAGATGCAGGTGCCGGTGGAAGACCTCATCAAGGGAATGATCGTGCAGTCGGGCAACGACGCCACCGTGGCGCTGGCCGAAGGCGTGGGCGGCACGTACGAGAACTTCGTCAAGCTGATGAACGACCAGGCCAAGGCCCTGGGCATGAACGGCACCAGCTACAAAAACCCCGAGGGCCTCACGGAGCCCGGCCACCTGACCACCGCCCGGGACCTGAGCATCCTGGCCACGCGGCTGATGAAGGATTTTCCGGAGTACATGCAGTACTACGCCACCAAGCAGTACAGCTACCCCGGCACCCCGGCATCCAACGGCGGCAACCGCAACTCGCTGCTGTTCCGCGATCCCACGGTGGATGGCCTCAAGACCGGCCACACCGCCGCCGCCGGCTACTGCCTGGTGGCCACGTCCAAGCGCGACTTTCCGGGCGTGGGCCAGCGCCGCCTGCTTTCCATCGTGCTGGGCGCTTCCAGCGAAAACGCGCGCGCCAATGAAAGCCAGAAGCTCCTGAACTGGGGCTACACCGCATTCGAGGCCGTCAAGCTGTTTGACGCCGGCCAGGCCGTATCGACGCCCGCCGTGTGGAAGGGCACCGAAAACACGCTCAAGATCGGCCGCCCCGAGGCCATCGTGGTCACCGTGCCCGCCGGCAGCGCAGGCAAGATCAAGACCGAAATCGCACGCCCCGACCCGCTGGTGGCGCCCTTCACCAAGGGCCAATCCGTGGGAACGCTGAAGGTGGTGCTGGGCGACCAGTCCCTGGCCGAAGTGCCGCTGGTGGCGCTCGATGGCGTCGCGCAGGCGGGCATCATGGGCCGCGCCTGGGATGCGATCCGTCTGTGGATCAAGTGACCGGGCGTGGCTGAGGGTCGGGTGATCCGGCTCGCGCCTCTCTGTCGGCGTCCGTTTCAGGGCGCGCATCAAGCCCCGCCTGGCCCGCCTGAGCGGGGCTTTTTCATGCCGGCCGGCGTCTTGCAGTCAAACCCCCACGCCATCCACACCGCTTGCCTGTCGAGCCCTGGCCTGCTACATTAGAAGGCTTTTCGGAATTTCCGAAGGGATTCACGTTTTCGCTTTTCACGAAGCGCACTGCTTTTCACGAAAGCAAATTCACGTTTAGGGACGTAATTCATGCCAACCATCAATCAACTGGTCCGTCAGGGGCGCGAGGTCGAAAAGACCAAGTCCAAGAGCCCTGCGATGGAAAACTCTCCACAGCGCCGCGGCGTGTGCACCCGTGTGTACACCACGACGCCAAAGAAGCCTAACTCCGCTCTGCGTAAGGTCGCCAAGGTGCGCCTGACCAACGGTTTCGAGGTGATCTCCTACATCGGCGGTGAAGGCCACAACCTGCAGGAACACAGCGTGGTGCTGGTTCGCGGCGGTCGTGTCAAGGACTTGCCCGGTGTGCGTTACCACATCGTGCGCGGTTCGCTCGATCTGCAAGGCGTGAAAGACCGCAAGCAGTCGCGCTCCAAGTACGGTGCCAAGAAGCCAAAGGCCAAGTAAGCCCTGGTTTTCCGGTCCCAAGAATTTTCGGTGCTGTTTCCCGCGTGGCGCGGTGATCCAGCGTAGTGACCCCAAGCGCAAATGTCTTGCGTGGGTCGAGTAAGTGGGAGTCCTGAATGGCTCTCGCGGTGTCTGAAAAGATGCCAACTGAAGCAAAGATAGAGGTAAAAAATGCCACGTCGTCGCGAAGTCCCCAAACGTGAAATCCTGCCGGATCCAAAGTTCGGCAATGTAGAGCTGTCCAAATTCATGAACGTGATCATGGAAGGCGGCAAGAAGGCAGTTGCAGAGCGCATCATTTATGGCGCCCTGGAGCTGATCGAGAAGAAGCACCCCGACAAGGACCCCCTGGAAGCCTTCACCGTTGCCATCAACAACGTGAAGCCCATGGTGGAAGTGAAGTCCCGCCGCGTGGGCGGTGCCAACTACCAGGTGCCCGTCGAAGTGCGCCCTGTCCGTCGCCTCGCCCTGTCGATGCGCTGGATCAAGGAAGCCGCCCGCAAGCGCGGTGAAAAGTCGATGGCCCAGCGCCTGGCCAACGAGCTGCTCGAGGCCACCGAAGGCCGTGGCGGCGCCATGAAGAAGCGTGACGAAGTGCACCGCATGGCCGAAGCCAACAAGGCATTCAGCCACTTCCGCTTCTAAGCAAATCGACGACTCGCCTCGTCGCCAAGCGCAAGGCTGCCGGCATTTTTGCCTGCAGCCTTGTGGCGATTGAGGCGGTCACAAAATTGACGGATGGCTGCGCCACAGTGCGGTGCCGTCCCCCGAAACAAAACGACCCATCCAAGGATCCACCATGGCTCGCAAGACCCCCATCGAGCGCTACCGCAATATCGGTATCTCGGCCCACATTGACGCTGGCAAGACCACGACCACCGAACGTATCCTGTTCTACACGGGCGTGAGCCACAAGATTGGCGAAGTGCACGATGGCGCTGCCACCATGGACTGGATGGAGCAGGAACAAGAGCGCGGCATCACGATCACCTCGGCTGCCACGACCTGCTTCTGGAAGGGAATGGACAATTCCTACGAAGAGCACCGCTTCAATATCATCGACACCCCCGGTCACGTGGACTTCACGATCGAAGTGGAGCGTTCGATGCGCGTGCTCGACGGCGCCTGCATGGTGTACTGCGCCGTGGGTGGCGTGCAGCCCCAGTCGGAAACCGTCTGGCGCCAGGCCAACAAGTACAAGGTGCCACGTCTGGCCTTTGTGAACAAGATGGACCGCACCGGTGCCAACTTCTTCAAGGTCTATGACCAGATGAAGCTGCGCCTGAAGGCCAACCCCGTGCCCGTGGTGATCCCGATCGGTGCCGAAGACAAGTTCACCGGCGTGGTCGATCTGCTGAAGATGAAGGCCATCATCTGGGACGAAGCTTCCCAGGGCATGAAGTTCAGCTACGAAGAAATCCCGGCTGAGCTGCTCGAGTCCGCCAAGGAATGGCGCGAGAAGATGGTCGAAGCCGCTGCTGAAGCCTCTGAAGAGCTGATGAACAAGTACCTCGAAGAGGGCGACCTCTCCGAAGCTGAAATCAAGTTCGGCCTGCGTACGCGCACCATCGCCACGGAAATCCATCCGATGCTGTGCGGCACTGCGTTCAAGAACAAGGGTGTTCAGCGCATGCTCGACGCCGTGATCGACTACCTGCCAGCGCCTACCGACATCGATGACGTGACCGGTACCGACGAAGACGAAAACCCCGTCACCCGCAAGGCTGACGACGGCGAAAAGTTCTCGGCTCTGGCATTCAAGCTGATGACCGACCCGTTCGTCGGCCAGCTGACCTTCGTGCGCGTGTATTCCGGCGTGCTGACCAAGGGCGACACCGTCTACAACCCGATCAAGGGCAAGAAGGAACGCATTGGCCGTATCGTGCAGATGCACGCCAACGAGCGTCAGGAAGTCGAAGAAATCCGCGCCGGCGACATCGCTGCCTGCGTGGGCCTGAAGGACGTGACGACCGGCGAAACGCTGAGCGACATCGACTCCCAGATCATTCTGGAGCGCATGGTGTTCCCTGAGCCTGTGATCACGCAGGCCGTGGAACCCAAGACCAAGGCCGACCAGGAAAAGATGGGTATCGCCCTGCAACGCCTGGCCGCTGAAGATCCATCGTTCCGCGTGAAGACCGACGAAGAGTCGGGCCAGACGCTGATCGCCGGTATGGGCGAGCTGCACCTGGAAATCATCGTGGACCGCATGAAGCGTGAATTCGGCGTGGAAGCCAACGTGGGCAAGCCCCAGGTTGCCTACCGCGAAACCATCCGCAAGACGGTGGAAGAAGCCGAAGGCAAGTTCGTGCGCCAGTCCGGCGGCAAGGGCCAGTACGGTCACGTCGTGCTCAAGATCGAACCCAACGAAGCCGGCAAGGGCATCGAGTTCGTCGACGCGATCAAGGGCGGTGTGGTTCCTCGCGAATTCATCCCGGCCGTGGAAAAGGGTATCAACGAAGCCGTCACGCAAGGTGTGCTGGCCGGCTACCCCGTGGTGGACGTCAAGGTCACGCTGCACTTCGGTTCGTACCACGATGTGGACTCGAACGAACTGGCGTTCAAGATGGCTGCCATCTTCGGCTTCAAGGAAGGCTGCCGCAAGGCCGGCCCGGTCATTCTGGAACCCATGATGGCCGTGGAAGTGGAAACGCCTGAAGACTACGCCGGCACGGTGATGGGCGATCTGTCCAGCCGTCGTGGCATGGTGCAGGGCATGGACGACATCCCGGGCGGCGGCAAGGCTATCCGTGCTGAAGTGCCGCTGTCGGAAATGTTTGGCTACTCGACCTCGCTGCGTTCCGCTACGCAAGGCCGTGCAACGTACTCGATGGAATTCAAGCACTACAGCGAAGCACCTCGCAACGTGTCCGAAGCCATCATGGCTTCGCGCGCCAAGTAAGGTGCCCGGCAAGTCCCGCTACGGCGGGCCTTGCCATGGCTTTTTTAGCCAGATAAGTATTCAGTGCAATCCAAACTTGCACTGCATGCTATCGAAAAAGTAGCAAGATTCTTGCAATCTGCGACCCGGTGCCGTCCTGTTGCCCTGTGCGGGACGAATCAGCAATCGGGTGCAGACGTTAAACCCTGACCGGACCAAGCCCCACGTCAACGTGGGCACGATCGGCCACGTGGACCATGGCAAGACGACGCTGACTGCGGCGATTGCCACCGTGCTGTCGGCCAAGTTCGGCGGCGAAGCCAAGGCTTACGACCAGATCGACGCAGCGCCTGAAGAAAAGGCTCGCGGCATCACCATCAACACCGCCCACGTGGAATACGAAACGGCCAATCGCCACTACGCCCACGTGGACTGCCCAGGCCACGCCGACTATGTGAAGAACATGATCACCGGCGCAGCCCAGATGGACGGCGCGATCCTGGTGTGCTCGGCCGCTGACGGCCCCATGCCCCAGACCCGCGAGCACATCTTGCTGGCTCGTCAGGTGGGCGTGCCTTACATCATCGTGTTCCTGAACAAGTGCGACATGGTGGACGACGAAGAACTGCTGGAACTCGTCGAAATGGAAGTGCGCGAACTCCTGGACAAGTACGACTTCCCAGGCGACGACACCCCGATCATCCGTGGCTCCGCCAAGCTCGCCCTGGAAGGCGACAAGGGCAAGCTGGGTGAAGAAGCCATCATGAAGCTGGCTGAAGCCCTGGATACCTACATCCCCACGCCTGACCGCGCTGTGGACGGTGCTTTCCTGATGCCCGTGGAAGACGTGTTCTCCATCTCTGGCCGTGGCACCGTGGTGACCGGCCGTATCGAGCGCGGCATCATCAAGGTCGGCGAAGAAATCGAAATCGTCGGTATCAAGGACACCGTCAAGACCACCTGCACCGGCGTGGAAATGTTCCGCAAGCTGCTGGACCAGGGTCAGGCTGGCGACAACGTCGGTCTGCTGCTGCGCGGCACCAAGCGCGAAGACGTCGAGCGCGGCCAGGTGCTGTGCAAGCCCGGCTCGATCAAGCCGCACACGCACTTCACTGCCGAGGTGTATGTTCTGAGCAAGGACGAAGGCGGCCGTCACACGCCTTTCTTCAACAACTACCGCCCTCAGTTCTACTTCCGCACGACGGACGTGACCGGTGCCATCGAGCTGCCAGCCGACAAGGAAATGGTCATGCCTGGTGACAACGTGTCGATCACCGTCAAGCTGATCAACCCCATCGCCATGGAAGAAGGCCTGCGCTTCGCCATCCGCGAAGGTGGTCGTACCGTGGGCGCCGGCGTGGTTGCCAAGATCATCGCTTAATC
>LNFM01001162.1_pt1 | contig 61409 bp, 65 predicted proteins | sample 596031 | NCBI WGS metagenome assembly LNFM01 (sample SAMN04254537, study PRJNA301005) | activated carbon metagenome | isolation source: dual media filters at the Ann Arbor, Michigan drinking water treatment plant | place: USA: Ann Arbor | reverse complement strand
CGATCGTCAATATCGCCTCGGTCGCCGGCAAGGGGTTCCACGGGACGTCGAATGCCGTCTACGCCGCCTCCAAGGGCGCCGTCATCAGCATGACCTTCACGGCGGCCCAGCAACTCGCGCCGCACAACATCAACGTCAACGCCGTCTGCCCTGGGATCGTGAAGACGGCGATCGTCGAGGATCTCTTCCGCACCGTCTCCCAGAAGGAGGGCATCTCGGTCGAAGACGTCGAGCGACGCGCCGTTGCCGAGGTACCACTGAAGCGCGCGAACGAGCCCGAGGACATCGCCGACGCCATTGTGTTTCTGGCGTCGCGCTCCGCGCGCAATATCACGGGCCAGACGCTCAACGTCGACGGGGGCCTCATTCCAGGCTAAGCCCGTGGATGGGAGCCACTGAAAAATCTCAACGGAGAAAAGCGCATGCGAACCGTCAAGCAGATGCTCGAGGAAGCCAACAACGCTGTGCCGCGGATCACGCCTGAGGAGGCGAAAGCGCTTGCGGGGCGCACAGACGTGGTCTTCCTCGACGTGCGGGAGCCGCCGGAGGTCGCGACCACCGGCAAAGTGCCAGGCGCACTCACCATCCCGCGGGGGCTCGTCGAATTCCGCGCCGACCCTGAGTCGCCGCTGCACGATGCGCAGTTCGACCGGGCCAAGACCATCGTCGCCTACTGCGCTTCGGGCGGCCGCTCGGCTCTCGTCGGCAAGACGCTGAAGGACATGGGCTACGAGAACGTGCGAAACCTGGGCGGCTTCAAGGGCTGGCTCGACGCCGGGGGACCAGTCGAGAAGGCGTGATCAGCAGCTAACTCATCAGACATCGCGTGTGAGCTGATGCGGGCGGCACCGTTCTCGATGCCGCCCCTTGCTCATTCGTCTTCCGGTTCAGCGGTCCAGCCAGACGTCGGCCAGGTCCTGAGACAGGTAGTGTGTCGGTGTGAAGTGCCAGCCGCGCACGACCTTTGGCATGACGACGATGCGGTTGGTCCAAAGGAATGGAACCGAGTAGGCCGTCGTCAGGACGTAGCTATCGAGTTCGCGCGCGAGCTTCGTGCGCTTGATCGGGTCGAGTTCGCGCCGCTGGAGATCGTAGAGTTCGTCGATTCTGGTGTCCTCGTGGCCGGAGTAGCCGAGCGGGCTCGCCCTCTTCGACAGGAATTTGACGAAGTTCTGCGTGGGATCATCGAGGTAGTCGGAGATGAATTCCATCGCCACGTCGAAATTGCCCTTCGCGAGGTTGTCGAGATAGAGCTTGGTCTCGAGTTGCTCGTGGGTGGCGTTGACACCGATCCGTCGCCACTGGTCGATCGTGTAAATGCCGCCTGCGGTATAGCTCTCGATGCCGGCCCGGTTCAGGAACTTGAACGACAGGCCTTCGTGGCCGGCCTCCTTCAGCAGGCGCCGCGCCTCGGCCTTGGCGGCCTCGCCGTCCTTCCAATAGCCTGGGAGCTTGACAAGTTCGGCTTCCGGAATGGCCATCAGCGAGCCCGGTCTGTTGACGCCGCCCGTAAAGCGCTGCGAGGAGACCTTGCCGAGCTGTTCGCCGCCCGTCCAGCGGTCGATCGCGTGGCTCAGCGCCTGGCGCACGCGGATATCGTCGAAGGGCTTACGCTTGGTGTTGAAGATGATGATGTTGCCGGCAATCAGGGCGGTCTCGTAGACGTTGACCTTATCACCCATCCGCTCGACGAGGCGATCGCGCTCAGGTGGCGTGCGGAAGCGGAACTCGGCGTCGAATTGGCCCCCGATCAGGCCCGGCACGACGGCCGGCGACTTGACGAAGAACGCCTTGAAGCCGTCGAGATAGGGCAGGTCCTTTTTGAAGTAGCCATCGAAGCGCTTGGCGGTCCAATGCGAGCCGCGCACGTGGTCGACGTACTGGAACGCACCGGAGCCCATGATCTCGCGAGCCGGGTACTCACCGCCTTTCGCGAGCTTGGCGGCGCTGTAGATGCAGTTGAATGGCGAGGCGAGAAGCTCGAGCACGCCTGCGACCTTGTTCTTCATCTTGAAGATGATCGTGTGGTCGTCGGGCGTTTCGATGTCGCCGAAGTCCTCGTAGTAAGACTGGCGCACCGATGTAACGCCCTGGGGTGGGCGCATGATCCGCTCATAGGAGGCCTTAACGTCAGCCGATGTCAGCGGCGACCCGTCGTGGAACTTGACGTTGCGATGCAGTTTGAACGTGTAGCTTGAGCCGTCGGGTGCGGCATCCCAGCTTTCCGCGAGGTCGCCCGTCACTTTGGGATAGTTGGCGGCGTCGATCTTGAGGAGCAGCGAGTAATGCGGCAGGACGGGATGCACCATGCCGAAGGTGATCTCCGCATGGCAGTCGTAGCTCGGCGGGCTGGAGACGACGGCAAAAGTCAGTGTGCCGCCGCGCTTGGGCGTATCAGCGTGAGCTGACGGCGGAGCGAGCGTGGCTAGCCCCAGGGCGGTCAAGGTGGACGCGATTGTACGAGGCGTGAATATCAAGGAGGTCTCTCCCATTCCAAGTATGCGGAGAGCCCATGCTGGCAAGCTAGAGGCGCGGCGACAAGTCGCAATTCGCGTCGACGGAGATCAGCCGCTGGCCTGCACGCGCTGCGGGCGAACAAACCTCCTGCGTGGCCGCATCGCTATGCCGCCGGCGTGCCTCGAAAGTGCCGAACTGCGGGCGGCCAAGCTGGGGTGGGTCGAGAACAGCTCGTCGAATATGTCGTCCTCGTCAAAGCTCGACGAGATCATCATTGCCGACATCGTGTCCGATGCGCCCGGCACGTAGTCGTGGCCGGAAATCTTGGCGAGTGCCGAAATCAATGCGTCCGGGTCCTTCGTCAGCTCAACGGCACCGGCATCTGCCATGAACTCTCGGGCGCGGGAAATTGCGAGGCGCGTCATGATCGCGCCGATGTGGGTGAGTGCGAGTGTGGCGGCGGCGATAAGCAGTGCGCCGGCAACGGCCAGGATTGCGGGCGCGCCGAGACCGCCGTGCCGGTGATGAGCACGAACGCCATAACCGACGTCATCGAAATCGCCAGGCGACCAAGAGGTCCCGCGCCGGTTGCTCATCGCGTGTGCGATCAGGTTGCCACCGAGCGTAATGCCGCCTGCGAAGATCAACGCAAACACCATGAGGCGAACGTCGCGATTGCGGATGTGCACCATCTCGTGGGCGAGCACTGCGTCGAGCTCGCGCGGTTCCAACCGCTTCAGAAGGCCGCGCGTAACGGCCACGGTGGCATCGTCAGGACCGAGGCCAGCGGCGTAGGCGTTGAGGGCCTGCGTCTCCATGATCTCGACGCGCGGCATGGGCAAGCCGGCCGCAATGGCGAGTCGCTCGACGCGCTTGTAGAGATCGGGCTCTGCTTGGCGGCTGACGGGGCGCGCGCCTGTCGCGGCGCGGATCATCCCGCCGTAGAAGAGCCAAGCCGCTACGAACCACGCCGCCGTCACGAGAATCGGTACGTGCCAGTTGGCCAGCGCGCGCGCGGCAGCGTTCGCCATGATCTGATCGAAGGCGGCCGACGCAGAGACGGGCGGCGACGACAAATCGAACAGATGCGCGATTGCCGAGAAGGCGAGGCACGCAGCGAACCAGTAAGCGGCGACCAGCGCTGCGAACCCCGCAAGAAGCATTATGGACTTCAGGGTGTTAGCGCGGATGTGGCCGTAGAGGCCATTGATGGGCAGCATGACCACTCTCGCGCCTGCCAGAAGCTCGACTATGTGCCTCGTTCGTTCAGAACCGCACCGCTGGTGCGGCTTCGAGTGCAATCACCGTTTCGCGGGGCACTGCCGATACGTCACGTGGCTCGAAGCTGAACGTCGAGGCGACGAGATTCGCGGGGAATTGCTCGCGGGTGGTGTTGTACTCGGTCGTGGCAGCGTTCAAGAACCGGCGGGCGGCCGCGATGGTGTGCTCGATGTCGCTCAGTTCGGTCTGCAGCTGCGTGAAATTGGCGGACGCTTTGAGGTCGGGATAGGCCTCGGCGATCATCATCAGCCGACCCAGGGCTTGACCCAGCATGCCTTCAGCCTGGGCCTTGGCCGGACCTTCCGGAGCCGCAACGGCGGCGGCGCGCGCCTTGATCACGGCCTCGAGCGAAGTGCGTTCGTGGGAAGCGTAGCCCTTCACGGTCTCGACCAAGGTCGGTACCAGATCGTGGCGCAGCTTCAACTGGACGCTGATGTCGGCCGAGGCCTGATCGCAACGTCGGCGCAACGCAACCAGCCGATTATAGACAACTACGGCGGCCAGCAGGACGAGTGCGAGCAGAGCCAGGATAGTGATGCCTACGCCGAACGCAGAGATGGACATTGGCAGAAACTCCCAATCAAGGAACTCGGGAGTATGCCGGCGATCCCTTAATGCTGGCTCTAGGGACAGGGTTAACGGAGGATTTTCGCGGCGGCCGACCCGCGCACGCCGGTCGTCGGCATCTTGTCTCGGCCTGCGGAGTGGGCCATTAGAACGGCTAATCATTTCGGCCCCGCGAGCAGGGCCTTTCGACGCGAGGACCCTTCGCATGCCAGACGACATGGGCGCATCGGCACCGATCGAGACCGACTGCGTGATCATCGGCGCGGGCCCGTGCGGCTTGTTTGCCGTCTTCGAGCTGGGCCTGCTCGATATCCGCGCCCACCTGGTCGATATCCTCGACCGGCCGGGTGGCCAGTGCGCGGAACTCTACCCGGAAAAGCCGATCTACGACATTCCAGCACTCCCGATCGTCACCGGACAGGCCCTGGTGGATGCGCTGATGGAGCAAATCAAGCCGTTCGAGCCGACGTTCCATCTAGGGGAGCGCGTCGATGCGCTTCAGCGCCTACCCGATGGGCGATTCCGTCTCCAGACCGATCGCGACACGGCCTTCATCACCAAGGTCGTCGTCGTGGCCGCCGGAGGCGGCTCATTTACGCCGAAGCGGCCGCCACTCGAGGGGATCGAGGCCTACGAAAGCAAGAGTGTGTTCTACTCGGTGCGGCGAATGGCGGATTTCGAAGGCCGCGACATCCTGATCGTCGGCGGTGGCGACTCGGCCCTGGACTGGACGCTCAACCTACAGCCGATCGCCAAATCGCTGACGCTGATGCACCGCCGCGACGAATTCCGCGGTGCGCCACACTCGGTGGAGAAGATGCGCCAACTCGTGGCGGCGGGCGCCATGCGGCTGGTCATCGGGCAGATGACGGGCCTCGAGGGTGCCGACGGTGCGCTGTCCGGCGTCAAGGTCCGCACCAAGGCGGGGGAGGAGACGCTGAAGGCCGACCGGCTGATGCCATTCTTCGGCCTCACGATGAAGCTCGGGCCGCTGGCCAATTGGGGCATCAATCTCGATGAGAACCTTATTCCCGTCGATACCGAGAAATTCGAGACCAGCGAGACGGGCATCTTCGCGATCGGAGACATCAATACCTATCCGGGGAAGTTGAAACTCATACTTTCAGGCTTCCACGAGGCGGCCCTGATGGCGCAGGCCGCCAATCGGATCATCTTCCCCGACAAGAAGGTCGTGTTCCAGTACACGACGTCCTCGTCAAGCCTGCAGAAGAAGCTCGGCGTCCGCTGAGGGGCCGGGCTGCTACGGCTGGTACTTCCAGAACGGTAGCTCGGTGCTTTCCTGGATCTTGAAACTCTCGGTGCGGCTGTGGGGCGGGCGCAAGCCAGCGCGCATCAATTTGGATATGTCACCGAGAAGCTCGTCCTGCTCGACGTACTCGTCGTGGCCGAAGCAGAAATAGCAGGTGGTGATGGCTGAGATGTCGATCGTGTCGACGCCGGTGGCAAGCACAGGATTGCCGTCCACGACATCGCCGGCCCTTGGCTCGTTCTTGTGCACCTTGCGTGAGGCCTCCATGGCAAGATCGCTCGACGAAGCATAGAGCGTGAAGCCTGCGGCCAGCGGCTTGATACGTGCAGCAAGGTTGCTGAACTCGCGCCTGCCGATGTCCGGTGCCGCCAGGATCACCTGACTGACTTTGGCACCCGCCGTCTCCTGCCCGACGAACTCCCCGAGCGCATTGAGGAGGGGCACGTTGCCCATGCTGTGTGCCACGAGATGCACGTGCTTGACGGCGGTTCGCGCAATCACGACGTCGAGAAATTCCTTGAGATGCCGTACGGCGAGGCGGGCGCTCTCCTGGTCGTAGGGGTAGTCCTTGAGCTGGCCTGCTGAAGGCCAACTGTAGAGGAAGGCCGAACCGAACGGCACGATGACGCCGTCCGACTCGCGGGGACTGCCGAGATCGTAGGCGATCTGCGCCGTGCGGTAGAGAGCATCGTCGAATCCGACGCGATAACCGTGCACGTAGATGAAGGCGTGGTCCTTGAAGTCGCCGGCATTCTCCATGTGGCGAGCGACGGCAGCGATGAACGAGGCCTCGTCGGAGTAGACCTCCAGCAGGTTCGGTACGATGACGAAATGACGTGCCGGGTCACCCTCGGGCGGAATGCGCAGGACGTTCCGGTCCCACCAGCTGGGCCGCTGGATGGACCCAGAGTCGCGCCGCACCTTGCGCGGCACGGTGACGACCGCACCACCGAGCGCGAGAGCGCCCGAGTCCTTCCACGAGAAGGCGATGCGTTTCGGCAGATCCTCGCGTGCGCGGTTCGTGCCGAAGAAGACCCGGACCGGGGTGCAGGTATTGTCGACGACGCAGGCGACTGGCGAGACGGCCGCCGCGCGTGTCGTCGTGGAAGGAGGGGGTGCCGGCGCTGCTTCGGGTGCCGGGGCCGGCGCGGCGGCCTCGGGAGGAGCGCTGGCGACGGGTGGCGGCGGGGATGCGGCGGCCGGCGCGTCGTCCGTGGACTCCATCGAGCGAGATGATGACCGGCGGGCACTCTTCTTTTTCTTCTTTGTTGGTGGAGCCTCAGCTACGGCATCGAGCGCCTCGCGGTCGCGGGCGGCGTCCTCTGGGGCCTGGCGCCCATAGATCTCGAGCGTGGCCGTTGTGCCCCGTACGGGCTGGTATTCGAGCGTGATCTCGCTCAGGAAGCGGCCTTCGGGGGTCGGGTTGATCTCCCTGGTCCGCTCGCCCACGAGCAAGTTGATCGGGCGACGCTCGTTGTGAGCAAACTCGGTGAGGTAACGCACGACGATGTTATCGAGGCGCACGCGTCCTTCGATGGCCTTGAGACGGACGGCGCGAAAGGCGCCCTTGCTGTCGGAAAGATCGACCGTCAGGCGGTCCGTGCCCAGGTCGAGACGAACGGTCTTGAGGAGCACCAGGGTATCCTGCGCCTCGGCGCGCAATGGCAAAAGCAGCAATGCAAGGAAGACGATCGCCCCCTTCAGCCAGACTCGCATGGCGTCCTCCCCCTGGATGCATATCGGTCGCGCACCGGATCACCCGTCCCACCAGGCAATACGGCGGCTCGCTCTGCGAGCTGCCTACGCAACTTAACAACTTTTCCGAGACAAGAGACGCGACCGGCGACGTGGTACGCGGTCGCACGACGATGCCGCATCAATCCACATCAGTCCCGGTCGGGTTCGCCGCCTTTGCGCGCATGGCGTCTGTCTTCCTCCGCGACCTTGCCGAGGTCGGCGTCAAATACGATGCGCTCGGCGCCTGACAGTGCAACGAAGCGGCGACCACGGGCACGCCCGATGAGGGTGAGCCCCGTCTGTCGCGCGAGTTCCACGCCCCACGCTGTGAAGCCGGAACGCGAGACGAGCACGGGAATGCGCATCTTGACCGTCTTCAGGACCATCTCGGAGGTGAGGCGGCCGGTCGTGTAGAAGATCTTGTTCGACGGCTCGACGCCGTTCAGCAGCATGTAGCCGGCCACCTTGTCTACGGCGTTGTGGCGGCCGACGTCCTCCATGTAGAGCAGCGGCCGGTCCTCCTCACAAAGCACCGAGCCGTGGATAGCGCCGGCCTTCAAGTAGAGCGACGGCGTCGTGTTGATCTTGTGGGCGAGCGTATAGAGCCACGACGTCTTCAGGCGGGCGTCTTTCGACAGCTCGATGCCTTCGATCTCCTCCATCAGGTCGCCGAACACGGTGCCTTGAGCACAGCCGGAGGTCTGGACCTTTTTCTTGAGCTTGTCCTCGTAATCCGTCTCGCGCGCGGTGCGAACGACGACCGTCTGGATGTCGTCGTCGTAGTCAACGCCCGTGATTTCGTCGTCGGACTTGAGCATGCCCTGATTGAAGAGATAACCGACCGCGAGGAGTTCGGGATGATCGCCGATGGTCATCATCGTCACGATCTCGCGGGCATTGAGGAACAACGTCAGCGGCCGTTCCGAGACGACGTCCGTTTGTACCGTTTTGCCTTCGTGGTCGATGCCATCCACGGTCGCGAAAAGGCGCGTGTCCTCGAGGTTGGGGCGGATCTCGAGCTCTTTCACCTTGATCTCCTCCGGAAGCGCATCCGTTGTGCCACTCGCATACAGGTGTCAGCGGCGGAACTTCATGCCGACGTCGGGGCAGATGACTTCCTCTGCGGGTTCTGCCATAACACGTCCGAAGATTAAATCCGAGCGCTGGAGTCGAGTATTCCAGGCGTCGGTAACGCAACTCGAGAAAGGCAGTCCATGGCCGTCACCCAGGCCCAAGTTCTAGAAGCTCTGAAGCGCGTGAAGGGGCCCGATCTTTCCGGCAATATCGTCGATCTTGGACTTGTGTCCGAGGTGCTGATCCGGGACGCGAAGGCCTATTTCTCGATCACCGTACCCGCAGCTCGGGCCGAGGAGCTAGAGCCGTTGCGCCAGGCTGCCGAGAAGGTAGTGCGCGACCTGGCCGGCGTCGAGGGCGTGACGGCCGTGCTGACCGCCGATGCCACGGGACAACGCCGTGGGGCGCGGGTCGGTGGGAGCGGCGGCAGCGCCGCCGTGGCAGAGAGTCGCCGGGTGCAGGAAGCGCGCGCCCGGATGGGGGGAGCGCCCGGACAAGGGCATGCCCACGCTCACGCCCACGAGCACGGACATGCACATGAGCACCGGCCCGGTCCGCCGGCGGGACAACCGCAAGGCGGCACCCGGCGTGCTTCCGGAGTTCCCGGTATCAAGCACCTGATTGCCGTGGCGTCGGGCAAGGGCGGCGTCGGCAAGTCAACAACGGCCGTCAATCTCGCGCTCGCTTTCCAGGCCAACGGACTCAAGGCCGGCATTCTCGATGCGGACGTCTATGGTCCGTCGCAACCGAAGCTGCTCGGATTGACCGGACGGCCAGACGTCGGCTCAGGCAACAAACTGAAGCCGATGGTCGGTTACGGTCTCAAGTGCATGTCGATGGGCTTCATGGTCGACGAGGCGACTCCCGTGATCTGGCGCGGGCCGATGGTCGTGCAGGCTCTGACCCAGATGCTGCGCGACGTCGAATGGGGCGATCTCGACGTGCTCGTCATCGACATGCCTCCCGGCACCGGTGATGTGCAGTTGACCATGGCGCAGCAGGTGCCGCTCTCGGGTGCCGTCATCGTCTCGACACCGCAAGACCTTGCCCTGATCGACGCGCGCAAGGGCCTCAACATGTTCCGCCGCACGGACATTCCCGTGCTCGGGATTATCGAGAACATGAGCTATTTCATTTGCTCGAAGTGCGGCGAGCGCCACGAAATCTTCGGTCATGGCGGCGCCGAGGCCGAAGCCGAAAAGCTGGGGGTGCCGTTTCTAGGCGCCGTGCCGCTGCACATCGACATCCGCCGCCGTTCTGATGCCGGCGAGCCGATCGTCGCCACCGAGCCGACGAGCGTCCATGCGCAGGTGTTCGCCGAGATTGCGGCTAAGACCTGGGCCGAGGTGCTCGCCGCCGAAGGCAACCGACCCGAGCCGCCGACCCTTACGCCTGTCGACGACAACACGGCCCTCGACGTCGTGTTTGCCAAGGAACGCTATCGGCTCGCGGCCGAGATGTTGCGGGTGATGAGTCCCTCCGCCGAGGTGCAGGGCCATTCGCCGGAGCAGCGTGTGACAGTCGGTGGCAAGCGGAACGTCAAGATCCGCAACCTCGCGCCGGTCGGGAACTATGCGGTGCGCATCGCCTTCGACGATGGTCACGATACCGGACTGTTCACATGGGACTATCTCGAGCGCCTCGGGCGTGAGCGCAACGAGCGCTGGGCGACGTATCTGGCAGAGCTCAAGCAGAAGGGGCTGAGCCGCGGCTGAGGGAGCAGGGGAGCGATGCGCACGAGCAGATCGCCTGGCGTCGCAGGAGCCGGTGGCGCAGGGCGGGCCAAAGCCGCGTTGTCCGCGCGCGGCGCCCTAATGATTGGCTCTCTCGCACTGAGCACGGCATTCTCCCCGGTGCTTGCGCACGACGCTTCGGCCATCGGCGGCGGTTTCGCAGCGGGCTTCGCGCACCCTTTCGGTGGGCTCGACCACGTCGTTGCCATGGTGGCTGTCGGGCTCTGGGGCGCCTTTCTCGGTCAGCCCGCGGTCTGGCTGCTTCCGGTGATATTTCCCGTCGTGATGGCCTTCGGCGGTGTGCTCGGGCTGGCTGGCGTGCCGATCCCGTCCGTCGAAATCGGCATCGCACTTTCGGCGGTCGTGCTCGGCGTCATGGTGGCAGGCGCTCAACGGCCTCCGCTTTGGATTGCCGCGCTCATCGTCGGCGGATTCGCGATTTTCCACGGTCATGCGCACGGCACAGAACTGCCCGGGCAAGCGAGCGCGCTTGATTATAGTGCCGGCTTCGTCATCGCGACGGGTCTGCTGCACTTGGCGGGTATTGCGCTGTCCTTGCTGAAGACGTGGGCACTTGGGGAGTGGATGGTTCGCGCAGGCGGGGTTGCCATCAGCTTGGCCGGTCTATTTTTTCTGCTGCGCTGACCGCTTCGGGACGCACGTGGGGCGACCCAACATGACGATCGGGGTTCCGCCCCACGTCAATTCGGCGACGTTCACAAAGCCATTCCGTGCATAGAAGCTGCGATTGCGGGACTCCCTTCCGGTGACCAGGTGCACGCCCGGTAAGCCGGCTGCGCGCGCATCGCTCACGAAGGCTTCGATCAGTCTCGAGCCAATACCCTTGCTCCGTGCAGACGCGGCCAGGTTGATGTGGAGGTGTGCAGGATAGGCCTGGGTTCGATGGGCCAACGCGGGATAGAAGCCGATGTCTTCGAAGCGCGGGTCGCGAGCAGGGTCGTCATGACAGCCGACGATGTAGCCGATGATTTCACCTTCGGTTCCCAAGGCGACATGCGCCAGCTCCGGCCAGTGCTCCAGGAACCGGCCGAGCCACCGTTCGCGAAAGGCTGCCCGAGCTTGTTCATCGGCGAACGTCTTCGTGAGGCTTGCCTCGAAAAAGACGGGGTCGAGTTCGCCGATGCGCTGGCGCCAGCGATCGAGTTCCGTCAACCGGCGAATGGCGCCGTTATGCCTCTCAGGATCATCGGCAGGAGAGGACACGTACCAGTCTCCAGTAGAGTCGTGCTGGCCTAGCTTAGGAACGCCTCGGAGGCTACGGGGCCGTGCTGCGTCCACCGCACGCGATGCGCTCAGGACGGCGACCATGCCTCGAGCACTTTCGGTGACGGCATAATACTCAGGGATTCACGCGGCCGAGACCTTGGAACAGTGACATGCCTTGGGCCATTGCCGCGTCCGGCGCTTGGGGACGCGGCGCGGGAGCGACCGTGCGTCGGACTGGCTTTAGCCGAGCGCGTGGCGCTTTGCCGAGTTGCTGCGGGCGCGTGAGAGTCGAGGCGAATGGATCGGCGGAGGAGCGTCCGCTGGGTAGGCGCTCGATTTCGCGATCGTCGAACGAGCGGGCATCGAAGGAGCGGAATTCGCGAGTGCGGATCGCGCGAGGAGCCGCTTCGGGCTCCCGGGCTGAGATGAGGCGGTGTGCGGATCCAGCTTCCGGGCTGCTCGGCTGGTCTCGGGTGACACGTTCGTTGTCGCGGATGGCGACAGGAGATTCAGACTGGGCTGGGTCCGTTGCGGTCGAGGTCTTGCTCTCGGACGGCCGCGATGGCTGAGATGCAGGCTCGACGGCGGCCGGCGGCGCGGATGCCGCCATTCTCTCCGCGAGAAGAGCCGCGCTGCTGGGCGGTGGATCAGCCGGAGTCTCGCGTGGCTTCGCGGGAGGCGCCGAGGCGGATGGCGAGCCCATGTCCTCCAGGACCGACGTCACGGGTGCCAGCGAACGCTGATGGCCAGGCAGGACCTCGGAAGGCCGATGAATGTCGCGCCACGCGGCGCGCAGTGCGTTGGGGGGCGGCGGCGCCGAGTTCTCTGTTCGGGGAGGCGGCGAAGCCGCGCTCGTGCGGAGCGCATTCAAATGGGGAAGGAGGAATGGCAGCGAGGCCAGGATGAGGAGGAGAAACGTCAGACGTCCGCGACGCCCTGCTGGCGGTTCGGACGCTGGTGGACCCTGAGGTTCGGACGTCCATGTATTGTCTGACGCCGGAGCTCGATGCGACGCAATATCCTCGTCAGGCGCGCGCGGTTCCCCGTCTGTCCGCGCCTCGGACTGGCTCGTGGTCGGGTGCGTGCGCGGTACGGCCATCCTAGGTTCCGCCAGACGTTCAAATCAGTCTACGTCATGACGCAACAAACTCTCGTCTGAGGAGAAAATCACCGATGGGTTAATTATACATTATCGGGATAGTGACGGCCCCGGGCTTTGGCCGAGGCAGCCGGCCGCATCGACGGGTTGGGCTCATGGTCAATGGGTTCGGGGGACACGGTGCAGTCCTGGAATGGTCAATTGACCAGGCGCAAGGTGATGCCGCTATCACATCCGGTTGTTCTGACGCAGAGTGGGACGTGGAGCCAGCGCGCGAGGAGCGGACGACGGCATGAGTGGGATGAGACGAGCAGGTGACGGGCGATTGACCGAGGCCGGGTTCCGCGAGCTTGCGACCGGCCGTCTCGATCGTGCGCCCTCGGAGGCCGTGTTCGATCCGCGAACGGGTAAAGCCTGGGGCCGCGGCGACTGGGATCTCAATCCGGAACTGCTTGCGGATTTTGCGGCGATGCCACCGGCAAGGCCGGCGGCGGTGCTGGTCGGGATCGTTGCGCGGGAGGAGCTGACGGTGCTCCTGACGCAGCGCACGCATACTCTGCCGACGCATGCCGGGCAGATTGCCTTTCCGGGCGGGAAGTTGGAGCCTCATGACGCCGGCCCGATCGAAGCTGCTCTGCGCGAGAGTGTGGAGGAGATCGGGCTCGCGCCCCATTTCGTGGAGCCGCTCGGCTTCCTCGACGGTTATCGCACCGGGACAGGCTTCACGGTCGCCCCGGTCGTGGCGATGATCCGGCCGGGCTTCGAACTCAAACCTGACCCCCGAGAGGTCGACGAGGTGTTCGAGGTGCCACTGTCATTTCTAATGGACGAGGCCAACCACCAGAAGCACGCGCGCGACTGGCGCGGCCGCCAGCGTCACTACTATGCGATGCCTTACGGTGAGCGCTTCATCTGGGGCGCCACGGCCGGTATGATCAAAAACATGCATCAAAGGCTGTTTGCCGGATGATCCGTATCGTTATCGAAAATATCCTCCTGTTTCTTCTGCCGACGGTCGCTTACGTGATCTATGTCGTCGCCACGCGTGGCGATAACCGGAAGGGCATCCTCGACGAGGCTCCACTTGGGTGGCTGATGCTGGCCGGGTCGGCGCTGGTGCTCGCTGTTCTGGCGACCTACGGCTCGGATACCCGAGGGAAGCCCGGACAGGTTTATGTGCCCCCATCGATGAAAGACGGCCGCATCGAGCCTGGCCAGATCAAGTAGGATTGGCGGGCGCAAACACGCGTGCGATTCCGACGAGCCTGGACGCCCATGACCGGAACGACCGAACCGCCCCGCTCCGCGCTGCCGTCGTTGGCTGGCGCGACATGGTTGTCCGAACCTGCGACGTGCGCCGTGCTTGCCGCGCTGGCCGGCTCGGGCTTCGAGGGTCGTGTCGTCGGCGGGTCGGTGCGCAACACGCTGATGGGCCTCGCCGTCAGCGACATCGACATTGCAACGCCTGCCATCCCGGATGAGGTCGTGCGGGCCTGCGCGGCCGTGGGCCTGACCACGGTGCCGACAGGGATCAAGCACGGCACGGTCACGGTGCTGGCTCGACACAGGCCGATCGAGGTGACGACACTGCGCCGCGACGTGGCGACAGACGGGCGTCGTGCGACGGTCGCCTTCACCACCGACTGGGCCGAAGATGCGCACCGGCGCGATTTCACGATGAATGCGCTCTACTGCGACGCAGATGGCCGGCTCTACGACTACGTGGGCGGCTATGACGATGTCATGGCGCGCCGTGTCCGGTTCATCGGCGATGCAGATCAACGGATCGCCGAAGACTATCTGCGCATCCTGCGCTTCTTTCGGTTTCATGCGGCCTACGCGAACGGGCCGCCCGATCCTGTCGCGATGGCTGCTTGCGCACGCGGGCTCGGGGGCATGACGCGCCTCTCGGCCGAGCGTATCCGGGCAGAGGTCGTCAAACTCCTTGTGGCGCCGGGGGTGGTCGGTGCGGTCCGTGCCATGGAAGATATCGGGCTGCTGCCAAGGTTGCTCGGTGTGGCGCCGCGGCCTGACCTGATGCAGGACATCGTTGCCGCCGAGACGCGTGCTGCACTACCGCCCGACGCGATGCTGCGTCTATCGGCGCTCGCGATCGCGACGAGCGAGGATATCGATCGCGTGGCAGACCGCCTGCGTCTCTCGAACGACGAGCGGAAAGCCCTCCTCGTCATCGATCGCGATGCAGTTCGGCAACTGGGTGCGATCGACGAGCGAAGCGCTCGCCGTATCACGTATCGTCATGGCCCCGACGCAAGCCGCCGCCTTGCGCTCGCACTCGAGGCGATCGAGCCGACCCGCGGCACGGAAGCCGGCCGGTTGCTGGCAACGGCAACGTCGTGGCGTGCGCCCAAGCTGCCGGTCGCGGGTGCCGATTTGATCAATCTCGGCATGAAGCCGGGTCGCGAGATCGGGCAGGTTCTGGCCGAACTGGAGAACTGGTGGGTGGAGCACGACTTTCCACCCTTGGAGACGACCAGGGCGAAGCTCGAAGCCCTCCTTGCGGATCGCAGCCTGAGATGAGGGAGTGAGACGCCCTTAACTCTGTGCTCTGCCGGTCAGGCGACCAGCGTCCTTGACCTTGTTGGCCAGGCGGCACCGTGGAACCCGGCATTGCTCCCGGCGTTGGCGATAGGTCGGTGAGCGCTCGATTCGATGTCCCTCGGCGCCTGCCGGCGAGTTCCACACTGGCAAGGATACAGGTCATGTCACCTCAGGATCGCAAAGCGTACTGGCGTTTCGATCGCGATGAGACGAGTCGGGTCAGCACCGAGCGCACGGCGGATCGACAGCCCGAGTCGGATACGCACTCTCCGGTGAAATGGGAAACGAAGCGCGGCCCTCTGAATGCATCCGTTTTGCGTGACGCCATCGACAGGGGTCGGACAGGTGACAAAGTCGCTCATCCGGATCCTGCGGCAGCCCCCCTCAGCACCGATGACGAGGCTGCAGGGACTACGCCGACGCCGGAGCGCGTCGCGACCGCCATGCGTCACGAGACGCGAGCGCCTGCGGCCAGCGAAGAGCAGTCGCGGGGAAGTCACTGGGTCATGATTGCGCTCATCGTCGCTGGTGCCGCCGCGCTTGCCATTGCGGTGTTCAGCATGGCGTTTTGAAAATGTGGGCTGCTGATTGACGCGCATCAAGCTGGGACAACTCCAGTGCGTCTTCAATAACGAGGGGCATTCGAGCATGGAGGCCCGCGATGCCGAGCCGTACATTCGCCGACCGCACGCATGCAGGCCGAGAACTCGCTCGGGTGCTTGCCGGTCGCGGCCTCGATGATCCCGTGATCCTGGCGCTGCCGAGGGGTGGCGTACCCGTGGCGCTCGAGATTGCCCGTGTCCTGCTCGCGCCCGTGGATCTCGTGCTCGTTAGAAAAATTGGCGTTCCCGGACACCGCGAGGTGGCTGCGGCTGCGGTGGTCGATGGCGGCGACGCCGAGATCGTCTACAACACCGACGTCATGCGCTCTGCGCGGCTCAGCGGGGCGGATATCGAGATTGAGGCCGAGGCGGAGCTTGCCGAGATCGAACGCCGCCGGGAAGTGTATCTGGGAGCACGCGGCCGCGAGCGGCTGGAGGGTCGCACGCTCGTTGTCGTCGATGACGGCATTGCGACCGGGGCGACCATGCGAGCGGCGCTCGCTGCACTGAAGCGCAAACGGCCGAGCCGATTGATCGTCGCAGTTCCGATTGCAGCCCCTGACGTCGTGGCACTCTTGTGCAAGACCGTCGACGAGGTCGTGTGCCTCGAAGCACCCGACCCCTTCTATGCGGTCGGGGAGCATTACTGCGATTTTCATCAAGTGACCGACGCCGAAGTGATGGAGGCGCTTGCCGAAGCGGCGGAGTTCGTGCGCCCCATGGTCGAAGGCCGTTGAGATCTGTGTCGCCGCCGGGTGTTCCTATCCCACCGTAGGTAGCTGCTTCCTGAGTTCGGCCTTGTGAACTTTCTCCAGCGTGGAGCGCGGCAACTCCAAGACGATGAAAACGTCTCTCGGTACCTTGAAATCAGCGAGGCGATCGCGGCAGGCCCCGATCACGCGTCGCTTGAGATCATCGTACTGCTCACTGGAGACGCCCGGCGCGGGTATGACGAAGGCGACCGGCACCTCGTCCAGCATGCGATGCTTCTGGGCGACGACGGCATTTTCGTAGACGCCCGGGACCGTCGCGATGACGCGCTCGACTTCGGAGGCCGCGACGTTCTCGCCGCCTACCTTGAGCATGTCCTTGTCGCGATCGGCGAACGTCAGCCAACCATCGGATTCGAGACGTACGCGATCGCCGGTCACGAACCAGCCGCGCTCGACGAAGCTGTCGCGGGTCGCCGCCTCGTTGCCGAGATACTCGAGAAACATCTGGATGCCGCGCCAGCCGCGACATTCGAGGAGGCCCGTCTCGCCGGGCTCGACCAGAGTGAGGCCGTCCTCACCTAACACGCGGATGTCGTAGCCCGAGGCCGGGCGGCCCGTCGTCAGCGGCCGGTTGCGCTGCATGTGATCGCCGATGATGCCGTGCGTGATGGTTTCGGTCATGCCCCACCAACCGATGGAGCGGACTCCGAAGTGCGCATCGAATGGCTGCTCGTTGGCATTCATGCCGAACATGCGGAAGGAATGCGATTTGGGCCGCTCGTGCTGCATCACCGCCTTGCAGAAGAACGGCAGCATGGAGGCCCAGGTGCATTTATTGCGCACGGCGACGTGCCAAAAACGCGAGGCGGAGAAGCGCGGCACGAGCACCACCGTACCGCCGGCCCACATCGTCGGCAGGATCGAGTAGGTGCGCGCGTTGGTGTGGAACGACGGCATCTGGACGAGGTGCACGTCGTTCTCGGTCAGGCCCTCGTGAACGGCGGACGCCTTGGCGCCCCAGAGCGCATTGCCGTGAGTCCAGAGCACGCCCTTCGGGCGCGAGGTCGTACCGGAGGTGTATTGCACCGAGCCGTGCCGCCAGGGGTCTTGGGGCAGCGACGGGAGGCCAGAAGGGTCGCCGTCGAGCCGTGAGAAGGATGCCGCGCGGCCCGGCTTCAGTTTTGCCGGAGGCGGCGCGCCATCGGCCAGATGGTCGGTGACGGCGAGCCACTTGATGTTTTTTGCAGCGCCCGCGACCAGCTCGGCGAGTTCTGGTTGAGTGACGGCCGCGACCGCTCCGCAGTTGTCGGCGAAGTAAGCGAGTTCATCCGGGGACGAACGCGTGTTGGTGGTCACTACGATGGCGCCGATCCGGGCGCAGGCGAACCACAGGAATTCCAGCTCCGGCGAGTTGTCGAGGTGGACGAGCACCGAGTCACCGGGCTCGATGCCGCGCGCATGAAGCCCCGCGGCCACCCTGAGCACGCGATCTCGAAACTGGCGGTAGGTCCACGTCTGGCGCTGGCCTTCGAATGGCTCCCACACGAGAAAAATATGATCAGGCCGTGTCTCGGCCCGATAGTCGACGAGCCAGTTGACGTCGCGACCCGCAAACGGATTGACGATCTGGTGGCGCGCGTCTCTCGTGGAGAAGGGCATGGTGGGCTCCGCGATCGCATCGATAGTCATCCGATGCTACGCGGAGGCGGCCGGGACTGCCAAGACGCGTCCGATATGCGGGTCCGACTTGCCAGGTCTTTGTCGGTGGCTCAGCCTTGGTCGTTGGCGGTACCAACGAAGGAGAGACGGGATGCCGGTGCACTATCAGCAGGAGGCTGCAGTCGGTGTTCTGACGTTGAGCCGTCCGGCGGCGCGGAATTGCTGGGGCGCGGACTTCTCCGAAGGTCTGGCGCGCGAGTTGGATCGCATCGAGGCCGACGACACCGTTCGCGCCGTCATCATCACCGGCGATGAGGCGGGCCGGGCCTTCTCGGCCGGCGCCGACCTCAAGGACCCGGCGACGCATACGCTCGAGACGATGGGCGATTTCTTCACGGAGCTGCCGAAGTGGCGCTCGTTCGTGGTGCGAAGGCTAGACCAATTCCCCAAGCCGCTGATTGCGGCCGTCAACGGGTATGCGATCGGGGTGGGGTGCATCCTGACCTACTGCTGCGACCTGATCGTCGCATCGGAGCGGGCCGAATGGCGCCAGCCGCAAGTGTCGCTCGGGATCATACCGGCATTCGGGGGATCGGTGCGGCTCGCGCGCTGGATCGGGAAAGGGCAAACCATGAAGCTCGCAATGGGGTTTCCGTTGGATGCGGCAGAGGCCTATCGCGTCGGGCTGGCGCAGTGGCTGGTGCCGCATGGCGAGCTGATGTCCAAGGCGCACGAGGTCGCGGCCCACATTGCCGGCATGCCGCCGCTCGCGGCTCAACTCGCGAAGGAAAGCCTGAACCGGGGCCTCGACATTCCGAATATCGATGACGCCTCGTGGGTCGATGCCTATCGGTTCATGGCGCTGGGCCTCACCGAGGAGGCGAAGGCAAAACACGAGGCGTGGCGGCAGAAAAGCTGAGCCCAGGTCCGCGATGCAACTCCCTGGGACACCGCACGCCAATTGATTGCATGCCCTCGGCTTCCCCCCTAGCATGGCCGCAATCTTCACCCATCCCACAAGTCTCCGTCACGAACCCAAGGGGTCGCAATGGCCAAAAAGCACAATGTCCTCATTCTCGGCGCGTCCTACGGCTCGCTGCTCGGTACGAAACTGGCCATGGGCGGCCATGACGCCACGATGGTCTGCCTGCCGGCCGAGGTGACCGCCTTCAACAGCAACGGCGCGATCGTTCGCATGCCGATCAAGGGTCGCGAGGGGCTGATCGAGATCAACTCCAAGAAACTCCCCGGCAAGCTCGGGGCTGCCGGCACAACGGACGTCGATCCGGCCAAGTTCGATCTGATCGTGCTCGCCATGCAGGAGCCGCAGTACCGGTCACCGGGCGTGCGCGAGCTGACCGAAAAGGTCGCGAAGTCCGGCCGGCCCTGCATGTCGATCATGAACATGCCGCCGCTGCCCTATCTTAAGCGGATTCCCGGGCTCGATACGTCAGGTTTGCGGGCGTGTTTCGCCGACGCCAGCGTCTGGGATGCGTTCGACCCCAAGCTGATGACGCTGTGCAGCCCCGATCCGCAGGCTTTCCGTCCGCCGGATGAGCCCGTGAACGTGTTGCAAGTGCGGCTCCCGACCAACTTCAAGTCGGCACGCTTCGAGAATGCCGAGCACACGCAGATCCTGAAAGATCTCGAGGCCGGCGTCGATGCGGCCCGCTTCGAGGTCGACGGCAAGGCGCTCGAGGTGCCGGTGAAGCTCAAGGTGCACGACAGTATCTTCGTGCCGCTGGCCAAGTGGGCAATGCTGATCGCGGGCAACTATCGCTGCGTCGGCAAGGACGGCATGCGGCCGATCAAGGAGGCCGTGCACTCCGACATCGCGACGACGCGCCAAGTCTACGAGTGGGTGGTGAAGCTGTGTGTCGGTCTCGGCGCCGATCCGAAGGACCTGGTGCCGTTCGAGAAGTACGCCAATGCGGCGCTGTCGCTCGGTAGCCCCTCGTCGGCGGCGCGTGCACTGGCGGCTGGTGCGCCGAACATCGAGCGGGTCGACCTGCTGGTGAAGAGCATTGCGGCGCAGCGCGGCGAGAAGCTGGCCGCCCTCGACGAGACGGTCGAGCTGGTCGAAGGCTGGCTCGCCAAGAACCGCGCGGCGAAAGCCTGATTTCTGGTTGGGTGGCGGTGGTCGGAGTTTGTCCGGCCGCCGCTCGCCGAACAATCGGGGCCCGCAGCTAAACTCCGTAGGACCGCGACGCGTGCCTCAATCGCGCTTCGCGTCAGGAAAATACTGCGGAGCCTCGCGGCGGTCGTGGAGGCCGTAGTCGCGGCTGACGAGGCACAGCTGCGCGACGCTGACGCACGGGTCGTTGGCGACCCGCCGTAATGCTTCGTAGCCGCTCGGGCGATCCTCGATCGCGCCGACCCAGGCGAATTCCTTGGCGCGATAGACGCTCTCATAGACTTCGCCGCCCTCGGTCGCCGGCACCGGCTGCGTATGGCTGCGTACGACGATGACGAAGCGCTCGGGCTGGAGCAGCGGGTCGTTGTAGGCGAGGCCCTCCATCTGAGGGACGACGCCACCGCCTTCGCCACCTTCCGCGATCACCGGACCAACGCGCAGGCGGTAGTCCTCGAACACCGAATGCCGGCCTGCCGACTGCGCCTTATGGTGCGTGCCATTGGCTCGCCAGCGGACGAGTGAACCCTCGTCCGTCCAGATCTGATGCGACAGCAGAGTGCGCGGTCGTGCGTGGCTCTTGTAGCGGTCTAGGAAGATGACGCCGCCATTCGCCTCGAGGACGGGCCTGAGGCCCGCCGCGATGTCGAGGTAGCGGCTCTCCTCGCCGGGGCTCGGCGTGACTTCGAAGAACAGGGCGATCATGGCGAGGGGCCCTTTCTTATGGGCAGTGCGGTGCTTATCACCGGCACCCATTGAACCACTTGCTCTCGGCGCGACGGCACGTACGAGGCTTTGGTGGCGATCAGAACGCGGCGTCCGGACTCGTAGACCGATGGGTCCCGGTGACGAGCACCGGGATGACACCCGAGGACGTGTGTGTCCGGCCTGCCTGCTTATGCAAACTCCATGATCACCGCGTCGACGGCGAGGCTGTCACCGGCTTTGGCGTTGACGGATTTGACCACGCCGTCGCGCTCGGCGCGGAGAATGTTTTCCATCTTCATGGCCTCGACCACGGCAAGTGCGTCGCCGGCCTTCACGTCCTGGCCGGACGCGACGTGGATGGCCTTGACGAGACCCGGCATCGGGCAGAGCAGGAGCTTCGAGGTGTCGGCCGCGACCTTCTCGGGCATCAGCGCGACGAGAGCCGCCTCGCGCTCAGTGTAGACGTGAGCCTGGGCGCGAATGCCGCGCCAAGCGAGTTCGAGGCCGTTGAGCAGAGGCTTCATCTGAACCGAGATCTCGTCGTCGCCGACGCGCCCGGTCCAGACCGGCTGGCCGGGCCACCAGGCGGAGACGACCTCGATGGGGCGCGCGCCGTTCTGCCCCTCTCCGACGAGCGTGACGTTGAAAGAATGCTCGCCGCTCGGGACGACCTCGAGCCTGACCTCGGCGCCGGCCATGCGGACCACGCGGCGCTTGGCGAAGTGGACCGCATCGCCGCCGATCTGGTGGCTGATCTTGCGGCGGCGCGCATTGCTCAAGTGGTCGATCACGGCGGCGACGATGCCGAGGGTTTCGAGTTCTGTACCGGACGCCGTGCGCGGCGCGAATCCCGACGGGTATTCCTCGGCGATGAAGCCCGTCGACAACCGCCCCTCGCGCCAACGGGGGCTTTGCATGAGGGCCGTCAGAAACGGGATGTTGTGCTGGATGCCGTCGATGTGGAATGCGTCGAGCGCCTCGGCCTGAAGGTCGATGGCTTGTTCGCGCGTGGGAGCGTGGGTGACGAGCTTGGCGATCATCGGGTCGTAGAACATCGAGATTTCGCCACCCTCCGTCACGCCAGTGTCGTTGCGGACGGTCAGCCCGTTGGCCGAGCCTTCACGAGGGGGAAGGTAGCGGACGAGGCGGCCGATCGAGGGCAGGAAGTTGCGGTAGGGGTCCTCGGCATAAATGCGGCTCTCGACCGCCCAGCCGTCGAGCTTGATGTCCGACTGGCGGAACGGCAGCTTTTCGCCCGCCGCCACACGGATCATCTGTTCGACGAGGTCGATGCCCGTGACCAGCTCCGTCACAGGATGCTCGACCTGGAGGCGCGTATTCATCTCGAGGAAAAAGAAGGAGCGGTCCTGGCCGGCGACGAACTCGACCGTGCCGGCCGAGTCGTAGCCGACGGCCTTGGCGAGGGCCACGGCCTGCTCGCCCATGGCCTTGCGGGTCGCTTCGTCGAGCAGGGGGGACGGCGCTTCCTCGATCACCTTCTGGTTGCGGCGCTGGATCGAGCACTCGCGCTCGCCGAGGTAGATGCAATTGCCATGCTTGTCACCGAGCACCTGGATCTCGATGTGGCGCGGGTTGACGATGAACTTCTCGATGAAGACGCGATCATCACCGAACGAGGACTTGGCTTCGGAGCGTGAAGAGTCGAAGCCCTGGGTTACTTCGTCGCGGCTCCAGGCGATGCGCATGCCCTTGCCGCCGCCGCCGGCCGAAGCCTTGATCATGACGGGGTAGCCGATCTCGTCGGCGATCTTGATGGCCTGCTTGGCATCGGCGATCTCGCCGAGGTAGCCCGGAACGGTCGAGACCTTGGCCTTGGCGGCGGCCTTCTTCGATTCAATCTTGTCGCCCATGGCGGCGATCGCCTTGGGGTTCGGGCCAATGAACACGACGCCGGCCTTGGCCAGAGCCACTGGAAAAGCCTCGCGCTCCGAAAGAAAGCCGTAGCCGGGATGGACCGCCTCGGCGCCGGTCGCCTTGCAAGCGGCCACGATCTTGTCGATGACCAAATAGGATTCGGTGGCCGCCGGTGGGCCAATGTGAACGGCCTCGTCGGCCATCTCGACGTGAAGGGCGTCACGGTCGGCGTCGGAATAGACGGCGACGGTCCTGATCCCCATCTTGCGGGCGGTCTTGATGACCCGGCAGGCGATCTCGCCACGGTTGGCGATCAGGATCTTCTTGAACATGTGATTTCCTCGAGCCCCCTCGCGATGACGGCGGGGGTGTCATAGGGCACCCGCCGGAATGAGCGCAACCGGTTTACGGTCTGCGCGATAACTGCAACTGCCAGTCGATGACGTCGCGCCAGGGCAGTTCCTGCGGCTGGCGAGCCTGCCAGGGCATCCGCCCGAGGACCAGAGTCATGTCAGATTGGGGTGAATGCGCCCGATCTGCGCGAGGACCCGCTGGCGGACCAGATCGATGGCGCTCCGCAAGTTGTAATATTCCTCCGAGAAGCCGAGCGGGACCGGAATCAGGCTGACCGCCTGGTCGATCTGCTCGATCTCGGCGCGCGGGGCGGCGAGCGACATCATCGTCGGGGCGGATGCCAACTGGCCCTCCAACACCTTGAGGCGCGAGTACCAGTAGAGGAGGCGTCTCTTCACACGCCATCTGTAGATCAGCGGCACGACCTTGATCATCGGGATCAGCAGGCCGGCGACAGGTACGGCGAGGACGATCATGCGTTCGATGTAGGTGGCGAGCCAGAAGGGGAGGAACCTCTTGAGGAACGACGGTCCGGCCTTGTAGTAGCGCTCGACATCGGGACCGAGCTCCATCTCGGGATCGACCGGTTGCGGGAATTCCGCGAAGCGGTGCAGCAGGCTGCCTTTTCCGTGAACCTCGCGCATCGCCTCGATCATCAGGCCCGCGAGCGCGGGATGCAGATCCTTGCGGGTCACGACGGCGGCGACGGGCGCGACCAGCGAGACGTCGCGATCGGGTACGTTTCGTACGAGGTCAAAGGCGCCGCGCGGTAGGGTGACGGCTTTCAGATACGGCATGTGTCGCGTGTAGGCTTCCGCCTGCGCAAAGCTCATCAGCTTGACCGAAGGCTCGCGTACCAGCGATTGGACGACTGGCGACTCCGGCGCCATGGCCAGGAACACCGCATCGAGCCGGCCTTCCTTCAGAGCGTCGGCAGCCGCATTGCCGGTGAGCGGCGAGAGGGTCGCGTTGCTCTCGTCGACCTCGTTGCTCTTGAGCAGAGCCATTGCGAGATGACGGGTGCCACTTCCTTCCGGACCGATGCCGATGCGCCGGCCCTTCAGCAGGTGGAGCATGTCTATGGTGGCCGAGTCTCGGTAGAATACCCAGAGGGGCTCGACGAAAGCGCGGCCCAGGGACACGATATCCTGGCTCCTGCCGCTCTGCGCGATGCCGCCCTGGATTAGCGCGATCTGAACTCCGGAGGCCGGGTCCGCGAGCAGGCGCAGGTTCTCGATCGAGCCGCTGGTGGACCCAACCCGCAGCGTAACGCCCGAGCGGGCCAGTACGTCGGCATATTGCTTGCCAAAACGGTAGTAGGCTCCACTCGTCCCGCCCGTGGCGATGGTGATGGTTTGCGGTGGGCCAGGATGGACGAGTTTCAACAGGAACCAGAGGGCCAAACCAAGGATGAACACGGCGGGAATTGCCACAAGGAGCATCTCCCGCGTGTCCCAGATGACGAAGTTCTTGGAGGGCAGAACACGTGTCCGCTTGGCGCTGTATTGGCTCTGTGGCGCTGACATGCGTGTCGTCCCCCCGTTGGCCAGCGGCCGAATTTGCGCGCTCGCATGCGGGCGACCGCGCCGGCTCCTGCCCCCAGAGGCAACCAAAGCGATATCTTGGCAATTTGATGACGACTGATGATGTCGTCAGGCTTAAAAGCTCAGGCGGCTAGCGCACGCTTCATTTTGGCGACCGCGCTGCCGGGGCTCGTGAGCACCGGACACCGCACCTTGGCGGACACCGCATCGTGGGCGATGGATGTGGAGAACTGGGCGAGAAGGATCGCATCGCAATCCGTGAGGCGCGTTGCAGCTTCGGCCATCAGTGCGTTGTGACGTGCGGCATCGCCCGACTGAAGGGCACGCATGGCCTCGGGCTCGCAAACGGCGTGCAAGGTGACGTCCTTGCCACGTTTCGCGGCGAGGTCGCGCATCTCCGCCTCGAGCATGGGCACCGAACGCTCGAACGTGGCGATGAGACCGATCTTGCGCCCGGACTCGAGGGCTCCCTCGAACATCGCCTCGTTGGGCTTGAGCACGGGGATCGGGAGAGCGCGAGCGACGGCCTCAATGGCCTCCCCGAACGCCGAGCATGTGAACAACACGCCGTCGGCTCCGATATCCCGGGCATAGGCACCGAGGCGATCGAAGCGATCGAACATTGCGGGCGTGAGATCGGGCTGCTGGCCGCGATCGACGGAGAGCGAGTCGTCGAGCAGGTTGACGCGCTCAGCTTCTGGCCAGAGCCGCCTGAAGGCCTGTTCGACCGGCTCCATGGCGACTTGGACGGCGTGAACCAGTACGATGCGGCGCTTCTTGTTCCGATCCGGCTCCATGCTGCTCTCCATTTGATTGTCGCGGGGCCCATCGAGGACCGTCGCAACGGAGATTAGCAGCGGATGGAGCCAGCGTCCGCTCGCGCGTCGCCGACGCGCGAGGCCATGCTATTAAGCGGCCCGCTTGGCGGGCGGCGGCAGAGCGGTTGCGGTGGCCAATGCCGCAGTAACGGATGGCTGGCGGCTCTTACCAGGCACGAACGACATCTGCCAGTGCGCGATACAATACGGCCGACCGAGCACTTGTTGTGCGCCGCAAAAATGGAAGCCGTCCTGGCGTGGATCGCCTACCGGCCAACGGCAATCGGTGGCTTCAAGCTCCAGAAGCGTCTTGAACTTGGCTGGTTTCTCGGCCATGACCACTCCCTATACGTTTGCTGAACTGTTACTGTCACACAAAAGATAAGCACGCGATTGATGCATTGCAATATCAAATTGTGCGGCGCAGCAGCGCAAGCGAATGGCGGGCGGCAAATGGCCGTCGATCCCGGCTCGCGAATGCTGAGGCGGCGGCTCAGGTGAGGAACCTTGCCCGGAGGCGAACGAAGTCCTCCACGGCGCCTTCGAGACGCGCAAACGCCGCTTCATCCTGGACCAGCGACAGAACGATCATCCCGCGCCGCGCCATATAGACACCGCGGTCGAGGAGATCGAAGAAGAACAACTCCTTGAGGTCCTGGTTGCCCGCGTCCGCGTCGACCTCGTCGCGGATCTCGCCGTCGCGGAAGTGAACCGCCATCATCGAGCCGCGCCCCGTGAACTGCATGCGGGCCTTGCCCTTTTTGGCGATGCCGTTGAGCGTTTCGCGGAGGCGGTCGCCCCGTGCATTGAGAGCGGTCACGGCTGCGGGGGTCGCCACCTCGGTCAGCGCTGCGAGACCCGCGCTCATCGTCAGCGTGTTGTTGTTGAACGTGCCGGCATGAGGCAACCCATCTGGCCGTGCGGGGTCGAACAGCGACATCACGTCGGCGCGGCCGCCGAAGGCACCGAACGACATGCCGCCGCCGACGTACTTGCCGAGGGTGGTGAGGTCAGGCTCGACGCCGAGCACGCTCTGCAGTCCGCCGGGAGCAAGTCGCGAGGTCATCACCTCGTCGAAGATGAGGAGCGCACCGGTTTTGTCTGCAATCTGGCGCAGTCCTGCGAGGAACTCGGTCGAGGCCGGCACGCAGCCGGTCGAGCCGAACATGGGCTCGACGATAATGCAGGCGAGATCGGCCGCATTCGGTTCGGCCAGCGCCCTGACACTCTCGAGGTCGTTGTAACGGGCGACGAGAACGGGAAACGGCGCGTTGACGGGCGAGCCGCCCTTGCGGAAGTACAGCACGCCGCCATGGTATCCGCCTGTGAAGACAAGCACTTTCGAGCGCTTCGTGAAGGCACGGGCGAGCGAGACCGCCATCAGGTTGCCCTCGGTGCCCGAGTTGGTGAAGCGCACGCGCTGCATGGATGGGAAGCGGGCCGTGACCGCCTCGGCGAGATGGACTTCATGCTCGGTATGGCCACCGATGTTGACGCCGAAATCGAGCGCCCTCTCGATAGCGCGCCGGATCACCGGATGGGAATGGCCGAACATGCCGGCCGTGTACTCCGCCAGGAAGTCGACATAGCCATGACCGTCGACGTCGGTCAGGTGGCAGCCGTCGCCGCCCGCGAAGCGCAACGGAAACGGCCCGTAGAACAGAACAGTGCGCGTGTTGCCGCCTGGCAGCGACTTCTCGGCACGAGAGTGCAGTGCGAGGCTCGTCGGATTGGCGGCCGTGTAATGGGCACGGGCTGCTTCCAGTGCCTCGGAGAGCGTGGCGTTCGGCGCAAGTCGCTCGGCTGCTGTTGGCGCGGTCGTCGGCATTGCGAGGGGCTCCTGTGGCCGAGGTCCCAGTTGGGATATTGGCGGATATCCTACATCCGAGCGGGACGCTCGGGGATAACTTTGCGTGTTTCAGCCGGCTGCGGGCATGCGCATGATGGCGAGCGCCATGGCCTGTGCCCGTGGAACGAGCGTTTCGACCTCCATGAACTCGTCCGGCGTGTGAGCATTGCCACCGACCGGACCGGTCGCGCAGATGGTCGGACAGCCGACAGACGTGGTGAATCCGGAATCGGCGCAGCCGCCCGAGAACTCGCCGGCAACCTTGAGGCCGGCGCTCGCCGCCGCATCGACGTAGGTAGCGAACAGCTCTTCGCTGCCGACTGGCTTGGTCAACGGCAGGAACTCGCCGAGAATCTCGAGCGACGCCGTGGTGCCGGGAACCGTCGCCGTCTCGATGATGCGTGAAATGGCATCCAGGGCAAATTTGCGGTCGCCCGGCTTCACGTAGCGCAGGTCGATGCGTCCCTCAGCCAGTGGCGCGGTCGTGTTAACGGATTGCCCGCCGCTGACGAGGCCGACGTTGACCGTGATGCCTCGCGGCAGATCGGTCAGGGCGTGCAATGCCACGATCTTGTGGGCGATCTCGCCGATGGCCGAGATGCCCTGCTCGAAGTTGCCGCCCGAATGTGCCGCCTTGCCGCGCACCTCCATGCGCATGAAAACGCCGCCCTTTCGGCCTGTCACAACGTTGCCGGAGGGCCGCCCCGGCTCCGAGTTCAGGACACAGCGTGCGTCGCGCGCGGCACGCTCGATGACTGCGCGGCATGCCGGCGAGGCGATTTCTTCGTCAGATGTGATCAGTCCGGCCAGCGGCGCGGGGTTGCCGCCATGGCGTTTGAATGCCGCGAGCACGAAGGCGTTCAACACGAGGCCGCCCTTCATGTCGCCGACGCCCGGCCCGTAGGCGCGTCCGCCCTCTATGCGAAACGGCCGGCGCTGGACCTCACCCTTGGGGAAAACGGTGTCGCGATGGCCCATCAAAAGAATGGGCTTCTCATTCGTGGGCGCATCGTCGAGGCGGATGTGGATTGCATCGCCGTAGGTCTCATGAGGCTCAATGTCGACGAGAAGGCCCTCGTTCTGGAAGAAGCGCACGAAACGCTCGCCTACGGCATCGACTCCCGCCTTGTCGTAGCTGCCGCTGTCGATGTTCACGACGTCCTCGAGCAGCCGCAGCATGGCGCCCTTCTGCTCGGCGAGCCATCCAGTGACGCGAGCCTCCTCGGGTGTCAGCGTCCTGCTCCCCACCGTTGCCGCCATGCCTGCCGCCTCCTCGTGCGATTACCGGGAACAGTTAAGCAAGACACTGCGCATCTGCCAACAGTGCCTCGTAGTAATACGAGTTTGCGTCGTGCTAGACGTGCAGCGCTGCGGTTCCGTCCGATCAGGACCCGGGCACCAGGTGAACGCTCATGCCGAACGCGTCGCTCGAACGATCGACCCTCCCGATAGTGACATGGCCGGCGATGGGAGAGCCATGGTCGCGCCTCCTCGGTCACATCGGCCTCGGCTGCCTGTTGACCCTCGCCTTCGCGCCGGCGGCACTCGTTGTAAAAGGGGCGCTGGGAGTGAGCAGCGTCAGCATCCTGTTCCTCATCCCGGTGATCGTCGCAGCCACGAGGCTCGGATTGGTCGCGGCTTTGGCGGCTGCATTCAGCGGCACGGCAACCTCGGCCTACTTCTTCTATGCGCCGATCTACAGTCTGCGGGTGCTCAGTCCCGACGATGCGGTCGCCCTAGCCATGTTCGTGGCGGTCGCTGCCATCACCAGCCATCTTTCATCGGCAGCACAGCGACACGCCAGCATGGCGGCCCGCAACTATCGCCAGCTGGAGCTGCTCTACGCGTTCTCGCGGAAACTCGCAGCGACGGATGGGCCGGATGCGATCGTGACGGCGATCCGCGATCATGCCAGCGCCCTCGTCGGTCAGGAGGTGACCGTCGTCACGCCAGAAGCCGGCGACAGTCGTTCCGACACGTCGGGTGAGCTGGCGCGATTGCCGCTATCCGTGCGGCAGGCCGTCTTGCAGCTCGCTGCGGGCGAGGAGCCTTCGGCGGGCCGAGTGGTGTCGGATCCGGACGGGGATCGGCGGTGGCTTCTCAGGCCCTTCTCGCGCAGTGCCACGGCGCCGGGTATTCTGATCGTAGAGCTCGATCGGGCTGCCGCGACGGATATCGATCAACTCGGGGCCGGCGTGGATATGCTGCTCAAGGAAGCCGCTGTCACGTTCGACCGCCTGGATCTCGCCACGACGGTGGCCGAAGCCGAGGTCCGGCGCCGTTCCGAGGCCCTTCGCGAGGCGATCATCGGCTCGGCCTCGCACGGTTTGCGTACGCCTCTCGCCTCCATCCTCGGCTCGGCCTCTGTGCTCGCAGGGGCGCCTGCCGTTGCCGGGGATCCTCGATTATCCGCTCTCACTCAGATCGTCGTGGACGAGGCCGAGCGGCTTAATGGTGACATTCAGAAGATGCTGGATGCCGCCATCCTGTCGAGCGCGCGGCTGATGCCGGAGCTGTCCTGGATCGAACCTGCCGATCTGATCAATGCCTGTTTGGAAGCCAAACATCGTGAACTGGCCGCTCACGCCCTCGTGGTGGATTGCCCGGCGGACCTTCCACTTCTCAAAGCCGACGTCGCTCTGGCCAGCGGTGCACTCGGCCTCGTACTCGACAATGCGGCTCGCTACTCGGACGCGGGCCAGGAAATCCGAGTCATGGCGCGTGCCTGCCGCGGAGAGGTCGAGATCTCGATCTCGGATCGAGGCACGGGACTGGCACCGGAGGAGTTGCCGCACATCTTCGAGAAGTTCTATCGCGGCAGCCAAGCCCGGACATTGACCCGAGGGACGGGTCTCGGCCTATGGATCGCCAATGCCTTCGTCACGGCGTGTGGCGGGCAGATCACGGCGGCCGTGCGAGAGGACGGGGCAGGTACGCGGGTCACGATCGGACTGCCGTCGGCAACGCCGGATCAAATGCAGGAGCTGGGTGGCAACGATGAGTAGTCCAAGGCAAAACGTCCTTCTGGTCGAGGACGAGCCTCAAATGCGGCGGTTCCTCAGAGCCGGCTTCGAACTCGACGGGCTCGAGGTCGACGAGGCCGACTCGGCGCTCGGTGGAATTCGGCGAGCGACGCTGAAGCCGTTCGATCTTGTCGTCGTCGATCTCGGGTTGCCCGACCACGACGGCACGCACGTCATCGAGCGCCTGCGTTCCTGGTCGAACGTGCCGATCATCGTTCTGTCCGTGCGGTTCCACGAGGGCGAGAAGGTTCGTGTGCTCGACCTTGGCGCCGACGACTACGTCGTGAAGCCGTTCAGCATGGCCGAGCTGCTGGCCCGCGCGCGGGCAGCGCTCCGCCGTAAGGCGCCCGGTGCCGCGCTGCAGCCAACAGTCACCGTGGGGGCTCTGACCATCGATCTCGCCCACCGCCGCATCGAGGTCGGGGGTAAAGCGATGCCGGTCACCCCGAAGGAGTACCGGTTGCTCGAGATCCTGGCCCAGCACTGGGGCAAGGTCGTCACCCATCAGCATCTGCTACGAGAAATTTGGGGGGCGGCGCATGCCGACGCGTCGCACTACCTGCGCATCCTGGTGCGCAAGGTTCGCCAGAAAGTGGAGCTGGATCCGGCTCGTCCGGAAATTTTGACCACCGAACTCGGGGTCGGCTACCGCCTCATGGCGCCACGCGATGCCGTTGCCAAACGCGAGTGACGTCCGCGATGAGGGATGAGGAATTTTACGGAAAAGTTACGCGTTTGGCGTCGAACTTTACTCCATGTGAAAATGCACGCGCCTCTACCGTCGCTCCAGCGGCCGACCGGCGCATCGGGCGCCGCAAGCTTTGGAATTGCGGGGGCGACACGATGTACGGAGCGATCAACCTCTTTTTCGGTTTGGCGGGTTCGGCCGGCCTCGGCGTCGTTCTCTGGCTGGTGGCGCGTTTCATCCGTGCTGCAAAGCCGGGCACGTTCTGGGACAGGGACGGCGTTGCCACCGGTTTGTCACTGGTGCTCGTCGCTGTGCTGATTATCCTCATGGCCTGGACGGTCAAGGGCGCGATGGCCATCGTGCCCGAACCACTCGTTGGCGCACTGCTGGGCTTGCTGGCGTCGGCCATGGCGATGCTCGTGCCAGCCAAGATTTTCGGCCGGCAGGCAGACTGACGGGCACGCGCCTTTTACTTGCGCGAGGCAATCCTCCCGATAGGCTGGAGCGAAACCAGATCACGGGAGACGCAATCATGAAGCTCGGACTGGAAGGCAAAACGGCTCTCGTCACCGGTGCCAGCATGGGCATTGGCCGGGGTATCGCCGAGGCCTTCGGACGCGAGGGGGTTCGTCTCGCGATCGCGGCCCGCCGGGGCAATCTGCTCGAAGAGGTGGCCGCCGGCATCGTGGCCGCCGGTGGCGTAAAGCCCGTGATCATCGTGCAGGATGTGCTAGCCGAGGAAGCCGCCGACCGGACGGCGAAAGCAGCGCTCGACGGCCTCGGCGCGGTCGACATCCTGATCAACAATGCCGGTGGCAGCCGGCAGTTCGGCAAAGATGCCACCGACGAGCAATGGCACGAGGCGATGACGCTGAATTTCACGCGTCCCCGCCAACTCGCCCACCGTCTGCTCGATCAGATGATCGCACGCAAATGGGGGCGGATCGTCAACATCACCGGCAAGTCGGAGCCGGAGGGCGTCAACGGTGCCTTTTCGGCAAAGGCCGGTATTCACGCCTGGGCCAAAGGGCTCAGCCGTGAGGTCGGCAAGCACGGCATCACCGTGAACTCGATCCCGCCGGGCCGGATCATGAGCGAGCAGATCCGGCGCAACTACAGCCCCGAATATCGGCAATGGCAGGCCGACAACGAGATCCCCGTGGGCCGCTATGGCGAGCCCGAGGACGTCGCCAATCTCGTCTGCTTCCTAGCATCGCCGATCGCCAGCTACATCACCGGAACGGTCATCCCGGTCGATGGCGGTTTGCGGCGATATCAGTTCTGAGCAACGGGCCCGGTTCAGTCAGTGACGCTGGGATGCGGGCCGCTGACTTCGATTGTCGCGCGGGATACGGCTGGCGAGATGTCTGACGTGAGTGCTGACCGCCTCGCGCAACATCTCGCGCACGCCCGCATCGTGAGTCTGTTCGGCGAGTGCGGACACCAGGAAATCAACCTGGACGCAGCAGATCTCCGGCTCATCACTCGGTGCGTTCACGATCTCGAGAAAGAGCGTATCGAGCTCCTCCCGGATTTGTCGGCCGTTGGCCGTCGCACCTGTATTAGCCTGATCGGTCAGCTCGTGGGCGAGCCAACGATAGGTGGCGATCAGGCGAGCAAGCTTTTGAGCGGTCATGGCACCCTTGACGCATCGGTGAATCACGCCTTGACGTTAGGCGCATCAAACACCGCTCAGTAAGTAGGCTCCGGTCAAATGACAGTTCCGCAAGACGATCACGGTCCATCGGCGGTTGCGTTGAAACAGTTATCGGCTTTCGGACGGTAATCGCTGCCTGGCAACGGGTGGCGAGTGCAAATCGAAGCCGGCCGGGGGCGGACGTTTACTCCCGGCCAGCCCGCAAACCTGGGCTCGCGATCAAGCCTTGCCGAAGCCCGCCTCCTTGGCCTTCAGCAATGCCACCACGACCGAGTTGACCGGCGTAGCGATGCCCACCTTCGCCCCCTCGCGAGGGATGGCGCCGTTAATGTTGTCGACCTCGGCCGGACGCCCGGCCATGTGGTCCAGCAACATCGACGGCCGGGCGTTCGGGATCTTCTTGCCGAAATCACGCACGTAGCGCACAGGGTCGTCGAAATCGAGCTTGATGCCCTTGGCCATCGCCACGAGGTAGGCCTCGTTGGCACATGCTGCCGCAATGCTCCATGCGCTCGGGTTCGCCTGCACCTCGCCGACGCGCAGGCCGGTGAGTGCGCATGGGCCCGAGTAGGTGCAATTGCAGATCAGCTTTTCCCAGACCATCTTGTGAATATCGTCGAAGGCGAGAACCTTGAAGCCGCCGGCCTCCCAGGCCTGCTTGACCGTTTCGAGACGCGGCGTCAGGCCGCCGTCCATCTCGCCGAGCCGCAGGAACTCCATGCCGTTGTGATGGGCGTGGCCGGGCCCTTTCATGGAGGCGCCGAAGCCGCCGACGACGCCCATCAGAATGCGCTTCGATCCGACGATCTCGGCCACCTTGTCGGCCGAACCGAGACCGTTCTGGATGGTCAGAATCGGGGCGTCGGATTTCGCGATCTGCAATGCTGCCTTGGCCGCGCCCGCGACTCCGTCATCCTTGGTGGCGATGATGACGAGATCGGCGTCTTTCACGTCCGCCGGGTTGGTCGTCGCGTTCATCTTCACGGTTCGGTCGCCGGAAGCACCCTCGACCCGCAGACCCTTGGATTTGATTGCCTCGACGTGATCCTTCCAGGTGTCGACGGCCCAGACGTCGTGCTTGCCCTGATCGGCGAGGAGGCCTGCGTAGACGGAGCCCATGGCGCCGACGCCGATGATCGCGATCTTCATCGCGGCTGTCCTTTCAGTGAGCGTTGAGATGCGCGGGACTGTGATGAGAGGGAGCGTGTGCGTCAACAGGAGAGGCTGAAGCTCAAGTGTAGGCCATGGGGAAGGGGAGATTGCCCATCCCTATCGCGCACGAGCCAGCGCGCCACCTTTCGTCGGCTCCCTTACGCCTGTCGTCCCCGGCCAGCTTATTGCGAGATTGTCGAGCGACCGGACCGCCAGATAGGCCCAGGCCTCGGCTTCGAGGGTGTCCCCTTCGAGCCCGATCCCTTCGGCCGGCACGACAGCGTTCTCGACGCGTGCGGCAAGCATGCTCATCAGCGTCCGGTTCCGCCTTCCGCCGCCGCAGACCACCCAAAGTGCCGGTTCGACCGGCAAATGCTCCCGCGCCTTGACGATCGCTTCGACGGTGAACGCGGTGAGCGTCGCGGCCGCATCGACAACCGACAGTTCCCCGATCAGCTCCGGCGCAAACGTGTTGCGGTCGAGTGATTTCGGGACCGGCTTGGCAAAATAGGGATGCATCAGATAGGCATGCACAGCTCGCTCGTCAGCCATTCCGCGAGCCGCCATCCCGCCGTTCACGTCATGAGTACCGCCGGCCGTCCGGCGCACAAGATCGTCGATCATGGCGTTGCCCGGGCCGGTATCAAAGGCGATCAGCGTCTCGTCGGCGCCGATCCAAGTGACGTTGGCGACCCCGCCAATGTTGAGGAACGCCACGGGCCTCTGGGGCAGCTTGGCCGCAAGTGCGCGATGGTAGGCGGGTGCCAAGGGCGCACCTTCGCCGCCCGCCGCGCAATCGGCAGCGCGCAGATCGTAGACGACATCGACGCCCGTCTTGTCCGCCAGCATTTGACCGTCGCCGAGTTGCACGGTGAGGCCCACTTCCGGCCTATGCAACACGGTCTGCCCGTGAAAGCCGATCACATCGACGGCGCTGGGCTGCAGCATACGGTCGCCGAGGAAACGCAGCGTGGCCTCGGTGTGCCGTTCAGTCAGCTCGCGCTCCACATCGGCGAGGCACCCGGGCCTCTGCTCGCGGTTCGAAAGACCCTTTGCATCGGCGATCGCCTGCCTCAGTCGCTCCCGGAAATCGTCCGGGTAGTCCACTGTTGCGGCACCGAGCCGACGCACGTGCGTAGCCCCGTCGGTCTCGATCAGGGCGAGGTCGATGCCATCCATCGAGGTGCCGCTCATCAGCCCCAAGGCACGCCTGATCTTGCTCATGGGGTCACTCCCGTGCAATTTGCGCCAACAAGAGGTCGCTTCGCGCCAAGGGCTCCGTAGAACCCCCGTTTCCAGGGTTTTCGAAGGGCCAAGCCCATCAATGGGCGCGCGAGGGTGAAACCCTCGCACTCGGTTCTATGACGGCGAGCCTACTCCATGTCGACGCACAAGTCCGATTTCCTGAACATTCTCGTCGAGCGCGGCTACGTCCATCAGTGCTCCGATTTTGCCGGACTCGATGCGCTCGCCGCAAAGGGCGAGATCGTCTCCTACGTCGGCTACGACTGCACCGCCGCCTCGCTCCACGTCGGCCATCTGTTGTCGATCATGATGCTGCACTGGCTGCAGGCCTCGGGCGCCGGCAAGCCGATCGCGCTGATGGGCGGCGGCACCACGCGCGTCGGCGATCCCTCGGGCCGCGACGAGACGCGGCGCATTCTTCCCGTCGAGACCATCAACGCGAACAAGGATGCGATCAAGGGCGTGTTTTCGCGGTTCCTGACGTTCGGCAACGGCCCGCGCGAGGCCATCATGGTCGACAATGCCGAGTGGCTGGCGCCTTTGAACTACATCGAGTTCCTGCGTGACGTCGGCCGCCATTTCTCGGTCAACCGAATGCTGTCGATGGATTCGGCGAAGCTGCGCCTCGACCGTGAGCAGGAGCTGTCGTTCATCGAGTTCAACTACATGCTGCTGCAGAGCTACGACTTCGTCGAGCTCGCACGGCGCTATGCCTGCAACCTGCAGATGGGCGGCTCCGACCAGTGGGGCAACATCGTCATGGGCGTGGATCTCGGCCGGCGCATGGGCACGCATCAACTCTATGCGCTCACCTGTCCCCTGCTGACCACGGCGTCCGGCGCTAAGATGGGCAAGACCGCCGCCGGCGCCGTGTGGCTCAACGAGGACCACTTGGCGCCCTACGACTACTGGCAGTTCTGGCGCAACACCGAGGACGCCGACGTCGAGCGGTTCCTGAAGCTGTTCACGCTCTTGCCGATGGGCGAGATCGCCAAGCTCGCCGCGCTCAAGGATGCCGAGATCAACGAGGCTAAGAAGATCCTCGCCACGGAGGCGACGGCGCTCGTCCACGGCAGAGAGAAGGCCGATGCAGCCGCCGAGACCGCGCGCAAGACCTTCGAGGAAGGCGCGCTTTCGGAAAGCCTGCCAACGGTCGAGATTGCTGCGGCAGAAATCCAGGGTGAGATGGGTCTTCTCGCAGCCTTCGTAACGGCCGGTCTCGTCAAATCGAACGGTGAGGCGCGCCGCCAGATCCAGGGCGGCGGCTTGCGCGTCAACGACGCGGTCGCGAAGGACGAGACGGCGAAGCTCGGCCCTGCCGATGTCAAAGACGGCGTGATCAAGCTGTCACTCGGAAAGAAGAAGCATGTCCTCCTGAAGCCCGTCTGAAAGACCACAGAGTGCGCAAGCCAGACAAGAAGCCAGTGTCACGGCTCGGGTCGTTCGGGGAGAGGGTCGCTCGCGAGCGGGCTGCGCGGCGACGTGCGGCGAAAGAGCGTGCCGCGCGCGACCCGGTGGCGGAAAAGAGCCATGCTGCCGATCCGACGATCCCGGCCGAATCCGAGGTCGTGGAAATTCCGCAGTCCGATCTGATGAACGAGGTGAGTGTGCTGGCCGCCCTGATCTCGTCGGGGCTCGCCCGGTCGCATCCCGAGGCGCGGCGGTTGTTCCGCGACGAAGGTATCAGGGTCAACGACGCGCCCGTGCTCAGCGACAAGGCGAAGCTCACGCCCACGGACGTGACGACCGAAGGCACTATCAAGCTGAGCCTCGGTACCGATCGGCACGTTCTGCTGCGGCCGGTCTAGGGGATCGGAGCCCGGTGCCATCGAGCACCGGGTCCATTACAGACGACAATCGACGTCAGTCCCTCAGTTCGGCCGGCACCACGCCGCCGTTCTGAGCCAGCTTGGTCATGACCTGCTTGTGCAGCCACATGTTCATCGTGGCTGAGTCGCCCATGTCGCCGGTGTATTTCAACTCGGTCGCGAGTTCTTTGCGTGCCTTCAGGCTGCTGTCCAACTTGAGCAGCTTCATCAGGTCGACGATCGACTTGCGCCACTCGAGATCCTCGTCGTGGTCCTCCTCGAGCTTGTCGAGCACGGCTGCGACATCCACCGACGACATCGGGGCGCTAGGTGTCGTTCCGGGGGCCCCGGCGGCAGGCGCTGCGCCCGAAGCGGCTGACGCGGTGGCGGCCTTTGCTGGGCCTCCGAAGATCGCTTCCGAGATGCGACCGAAAATACTCATGACTGCCTCCTTTGGTGGCGCCATGCACGGCGCCGCTGTTTCATAAATGACGGTTTACCTCGCGTGAATCAATCCCTTTGGATGACAACAGATATTCCACTGGCGGAAGTACCGCGGGAGGTCGCGCGCGACTAGGCCGTGACGACGGCGATCGCCGTCGCGTAACATTCGGGCTCGAGCGCCATCGCCGGCTGAAACGGAGACCAGCTTTTGTCCATCCCCCTCATCGACCCGTGGCACCTGGGCTTTGTTCTGGATCATGTCCTCGGCGTCGGCTCGCTGCTCGGCCTTCCCGCTTTTGCCGATCACGATGGCGACAGCGCCAAAGCGATGATCGACACGGCGTCGCGACTGGCTGAGGATATCTTCCTGCCGAGCTATCGCCACCTCGACGACAACGAGCCGCGGATCGAGAACGGCCGCGTCGTCCTGCCCGACGAGGTCGAAACGGCCCTGATCGCTTTCCGCGATGCCGGATTTTCGGGGATGGCGGCCCGTGTCGCGGACGGCGGGCTCGGCCTCCCGTGCACGATCGCGAACGCGGCCTTTCTGCAGTTCCAGGCGGCCAACATCTCGATCGCCAACTACGCCATGTTGACGGCGAGTGCTGCAGAACTCCTCGCGCACCACGCCACGCCCGAGCAGAAGGCGCGCTATATGGCGCCGATGCTCGATGGGCGATTTCACGGCACCATGGCGCTCTCCGAGCCGCATGCCGGCTCATCGCTCGGCGACATCACCACCACCGCGCGCTTGCTGCCCGATGGCAGCTACGCCATCCGCGGCACCAAGATGTGGATCTCGGGTGGTGAGCACGACATGGGCGAGAACATCGTGCATCTGATGCTGGCCCGCATCGAGGGCGCGCCGGCCGGCGTCAAGGGCATCTCGCTCTTCATCGTGCCGAGGAAACGCTTGGATGCGGATGGCCGACCCGCTGTTTGGAATAATGTCGCGCTCGCGGGCCTCAATCACAAGATGGGTCAGCGCGGCACCGTCAATACGGTGCTCAACATGGGCGAAGGGGGAGATACGATCGGTGAGATCGTAGGGGCGCCGGGGCAAGGCCTCGCCTGCATGTTCACGATGATGAACGAGGCCCGCGTCGGCGTCGCCATGGGGGCCGTTGCGCACGCCAGCGCGGGTTACCGGATCTCGCTTGCCTATGCCCGCGAGCGCCGGCAGGGGCGCCACCCCGATGCCAAGGATCCGGCGAGCCCGCAGGTGCCGCTCGTCGCGCACGCGGACGTCCGCCGTATGCTGCTACAGCAGAAGGCGGCCGCCGAGGGCGGCATTGCGCTGACGCTCTATCTCTCGAAGCTCGCCGATCTGAAGGCGGCCGCTCCGGGAGAGATTGCCCGCCGCGATGCCGGTCTCCTGCTCGATTTCCTGACGCCGGTGTTCAAGGCCTGGGTGTCCGAGGAATGCCTCGTCGCCAATTTCCACGCCATTCAGGTGCTGGGCGGGGCCGGCTACACGCGCGATTTTCCGCTCGAACAGCACTACCGCGACAATCGTCTGAACCCGATCCACGAGGGCACCAACGGCATCCAGGCTCTCGACCTTGCCGGCAGAAAGGCCGTGATGGCCGAAGGCCGCGCCCTTGACCTGTTTCTGTCGCGTCTCGGTGAGACGTCATCGGCGGCGTCGGATGATGCGCGGCTGGCGCCAATGGCGCGTCGTCTTTCGGCGATGGGGGCTGCGATCCGCATATCCTTTGAGCGTATGAGCGATATCACACGTACGGTTGGGCCACGCGCAGCCATGGCCCGAGCCCACGACGCCATGGAACTTGTCGGCTGTGCAACCTTTGCTTGGATCTGGCTCGAGCAGGCCCGGGCCGCGCGCGCTTATCGGGCCGAGTCGAGCGATGCCGAGCGTCTGCGCTGCGAGGGGCTGGTTCTGGCGTGCGAGGACGTGTTCGCGCGGGTTGGTCCACGCGTCGAGGCTGCTGCCGGCCGCATCGCCGGTGAGGCGCCGGCCTATCTCCCGATCGATGACGCGATGCTCGGCTAATGGGTCTTCGCCGGCGAGGCTTTTCCAGGCGTCGGGCGACAGTCCGTGCTGGCGCCGCTTGATCCGCGAAGTGTTCGCTGCCTAACCTTTGGGGACCCGCGGCCGCGCCCGGGATGACGAGGAGACCCTTGCGATGTCCGACGCCCGTTCCGCCTTGCCGCTCGCCCACATCAAGGTGCTGGATCTTACAGCGCATCGCGCCGGCCCGACGGCCGTGCGTCAGCTCGCCGACTGGGGCGCGCAAGTCATCAAGATCGAGCCGCCCGCCGACAGCGACGTGGACGCGATGGGTGGCAAGCGGCACGGCTTCGATTTCCAGAACCTTCACCGCAACAAGCGCTCACTGACGCTCAACCTGAAGAGCCCCGAAGGGCACGCGATCTTCATGAAGCTCGTCAAGGACGCCGACGTCGTCGTCGAGAATATGCGCTCGGACGTGAAAACGCGGCTCAAGGTCGATTACGAGAACTGCGCCAAGGTCAATCCACGGATCATCTACGGCTCGATCTCGGGTTTCGGGCAATCTGGGCCGGATGCGACGCGGCCCGGTGTCGATCAGATCGCGCAGGGCATGGGCGGGCTGATGTCGATCACCGGCATTCCCGGCCAGGGTCCGGTGCGCGTCGGCATTCCGATCGCTGACCTCACCTCAGGACTGCTGCTGGCGCAAGCGATGATCCTGGCGCTCTACGAGCGCGAGCGTTCGGGCAAGGGGCAGTGGGTGCACACGTCCCTGATCGAGGCGCAGATATTCATGCTCGACTTCCAGGCCGCGCGTTGGCTGATCGCGGGCGAGGTGCCGCCCCAGGCTGGTAACGATCATCCGACCGGCATCCCGACGGGCGTGTTCCAGACCTCGGACGGCCACATCAACATCGCGGCTTCGGGCGACAACCTCTATGAGCGGTGCTGCAAGGCGCTGGGCGTGCCGGAGCTAATCGACCACCCGGACTATAAGACGGGCGGTGCGCGCTCGAAGAATCGCAAGGTGTTGAACGGCCTCCTCGCCGAGCGCACCAAGACCAACACCAGCGCCCACTGGATCGCAGCGCTGAACAAGGCCGGCGTGCCGTGCGGGCCGATCAACAACATCCAGCAGACGTTCGAGGAGCCGCAGGTCAAGCACCTCGGCATCGCGCGCAAGGTGCGCCACAAGAAGCTCGGCGAGATGCGCCTCGTCGGTCAGCCGATCAACATGAGCCGCTTCCCGCAGCCTGAGGTGCTCGGCCCCACACCCGATCTTGGTGAGCACACGGCCGAGGTGCTCACGAGCCTCGGTTATGGGGAAGCGGACATCACAGCGCTCAAGGCAAAGGGTGTCGTTTGAGCGGAGTTCTGCTTGACGCCACTCCCCCTCATGCGACTGCCTGGGGGACCTGTCAGGGCATCTCCATCATGTGCCTCCGTCCGGCTTCTCGGGCCTGCGGAGCAGGAGATTCTGGTAGGCGAGGCCGATGCCGATCAGCACGGCTCCGAGCACGATGAACGAGAGCGCCCGCCAGAAGCCGGTCAGCTCCGCAAGGTCGAAGAAGAAGACCTTTGCGATTGCCAGCATTACCAGAGCGGCCGATGCCAGGCGTGGCGAGAGGGCATTCCGCCAGATGCCGACGGCCAGGAAAAGCACCCCGAGCGCGAGCCAGGCCGCGGAATAGCTCCATTGCTCGGCTCCGCTCGTGGGACGCGTCCAGTGCACGACCTCGCCCTGGAAAATGTGCCTCAGTTCAAGCGTGACGTAGCCGACAAGGAGAAGGATGGCGAGCGCCGAGGCTGCGAGCACGTATTGAGGCGGCCGGGCGGGCCGCGCCTTGCGAGACGCATGCGCGAGCCATCCGGCCGCCATGGCTGGCAGCAGGTATGCGAGTGCCAATGAGCTCAGCACCGGCGGGCCGGCGATCCTTTCCGTGCTCAGATAGGGGTTATAAGTAATGCCGAGCCCCAGAACGATTACGAGGGCCGACACGGCAGCGAATATGTGCGAGGCATACCGATAGACTGGGTTCTCGGCGGCCATGTCCGCCTTCAGCAGCACATAGGCGAAGCCGATCGCGAGCAGGGCGAAGAGCCCCTGCTCTATGTGGGTCGAGCGCAAGACGGTGATGTCGCCCGCATTGAGCCAATGGTGGATCTCGTAGAAGCCCAGCAGAGCCGCAAAGAGAAGCGCTGCGGCATCCGCAATGCGGCCTGCAAGGTCCGGTCCGCGGCTCAAGAGCAGGCGAGCTGACGCCCAGAACGCCAAGGCCGGCACGCCGTAGCCGAGGAGCAGCCAGTTGACGAGCGGTAGACGGCCAATGTCGGCGCCCATGATGCGTGGGTCCCAGATGACACGAGCCAGGACGACAAGGGCCAGCACCGAGACGGCGTGGCGCAACGGCCGGATATCGAGGCGAACGGCAACGAACGCGGTCCCGAGCGCCGACAACGCCAAGGCGACGGTCAAGTAGCCGCGATCGAGGCTAGTCACCAACGCGAAGCTGAAAGCGGCGAGCGATGCCGCGGAGAGACCGCCGGTGGGGAGGCGCTGAGCCAGTACCTCCGGACGTGCGCGGCGCTGGAACGACGCCGCGAGGCTCGCAAAGATCAGCGAAAGCACTAAGCCGATCCCGGCAAAGCGGATGGAGTGATCGAATTGTGTCACGCGGAGGTAATCCACGATGAGCACGAGAAGCGGCGTGAGCGTCGCTGCGACGAGATAGATCGCCGTCGTCGGGAGCGGCAGCGTTGGGCCTCTCCATAGCCGCAGGGCGGCGGAACCGGCGACAGCCAGTGACAAGCCCATCGAAACGACGAGATAGATCTCGATCGACTCTGGCACTGGCAGCGCCTGGGCGACGGCCGGCCACAAGTTGCGCGAAAGCACCTCGGGATCGCGCAGGCCAGGCCACGATAGGGCGGTGGTCAGAACCAATGCACCGGAATGAACGGCCGCGATCGCGGCAGGCGCCGCGACGTAGGCCGTGAGAGCCAGCACGCCTGCCATCGACGCGACCAGCGCGACCCATCCCGGCGGCTTCGGATCCAGGCTCATGATCACGATGACAGCCAGCGAGGAGATGACGCCCAATGACAGGATCGCGTAGCGCTCCGGTGTGGCCTCGGCATCAGCGGTTCCGAGCGACGGCTCGATTGCGACCAGGGCCGACACAAGCGCCAGCTGGACCAACACATGCACGAGGGACGGGTTGGCCCATTCGAGCTCAATAAGCCCGAATGCGGATGGGAGAATGATGCCCCATACGAAGACGCCAGCGACGACGAGGGTCGCCAGCCATCGCCACACCCGCAGCCGGGCCAGCAGCAGGGCCGAAGCCGACACGACGGCGAGATAGACTACGAGCGGCCATGGCTTTGGGGTCGGCGACGAGACGAGCAATGGGGTAACGAATGAGCCTGCCAGTCCGAGTCCGGCAAGAGCCGGACCATGCAACGCGGCGGCGAGCATGGTCGCGATGCCGATCGCGCCGAGGAGGACGAAGGCCGCCCCCGGTCCAATGAAACCGTAGAGCGCATGGGCTGCGAAGGCCGTACCGAAAGCGGTCGCGGTGCCTGCTGCCGTCAGGACGGCAGGGATATCCGCCGCTGGAAGTGCGGCAATCAGTGCCCGCCTTTCGGCACGCCGGAACCATTCGCCGGCCGCCAGCAATCCGACAGAGAGCAGCGCCCCCATCGCGATGCGGGCAGCCGGTACGAACCAGCCCTGGTCGATGGCGAAACGCACGAGGAAGATGCCACCGAGCGCGAGAGCCAGTCCCCCGATCCACACCGGCCAACGCGCCCCGAGTTCCTGCTCGAGGCTCCAGCCGCCTTCGGGTGCTGACGGCCCGTAGCTTCGCCAGCCACCGGACTCCACGGGAGGCGGCAAGGCAACTGGCGGGACGGAGGAGGGCGGTCGGGGCTCCTCGGTCGGCGCTTCTGGCGGCTCGGCTTCTGCTGCGGGAAGACGCGCCTCTGCGACTGGCATCGGCGGTCCTTCCGGGACCGCAGGCACCGAAGTTGCCGTCTCTCCGCCCGCGCGACGGGTGAGATCTGCGACGATGGCCTCGGCACGGTCTAGGCGGCGCACCAGCTCATCGAGTTGCCTGGCCGCGCCTTTCGCCTTCCAGAGTGCTGCGATGGCAAGGCCCAGGGCCAGGAGTTCGAGCATTTGCGTCTCCAGTTCTCGTGGAGGCGATGTTGCTCCTGCCCGTGGGCTCCACGTTCCGATACACCGATCTTGTCGCAATAGCGTCTGGCTGTGGAGCACCTTTATCGGCGATGCTAACGTCGCTGCGATATCGGCAGGCGCCCGGCCTCGCCGTGACGGTCAACTTGGGTGATGGAGCAGGTCCGGCACGATCCGGGCGGCGACGGAGGGACCATGGAATTCGACTACGTGATCGTCGGCTCGGGGTCGGCGGGGTCGGTGCTGGCGCATCGGCTGACGGAGAACGGCCGCTATACGGTGTGTGTGCTCGAGGCTGGGCCGACCGATTATAAGAATCCCTACATTCACTTCCCTGCCGGGTTCTTCAAGCTGCTCGATAACCCGGCGGTCAACTGGGTCTACTACACCGAGCCCGAGAAGCAGACAAAGGAGCGGCGCATCCTCTACCCACGGGGGCGTGTGCTTGGCGGATCGTCGTCGATCAACGGCGTCATGCAAGTGCGCGGCCAGCGGGAGGACTATGACGACTGGGCTGCCATGGGGGCACGCGGCTGGTCCTACGAGGAGGTGCTGCCCTACTTCAAGAAGTCGGAGACCTACCTACCGGGCGACCCTACTTATCGCGGCAAATCCGGGCCGCTCATCGTCGAGGATTATCGGGGGCATCACCCGCTGACCATCGAGTTCGTCGAGGCGGGCAAGGAACTCGGCTTCCAGTACAATCCCGACTACAACGGCGCCCATCAGGAAGGTATCGGCTACGTGCAGCAGACGCGTGCCGGCCGGTGGCGGATGTCAACCGCGCGGGCCTTCTTGCATCCAGCCATGAAGCGAAAGAATCTCAAGGTCGAGACGGGCGTCCTCGTCACGCAACTCAACTATGAGGGCAACCGTGTCGCCGGGGTCACGTTCCGACGCGGCATGGGCGAAGGCGAGCCGGTCCCGATCACGGCCAAGCGCGAGACGATCATTTGCGCGGGCTCGATCAACAGTCCGCAGCTTCTGCAGTTGTCGGGCATCGGCAACCCCGAGCACCTGAAGTCGATCGGCGTCACCGTGCGAACGGCGCTTCCCGGCGTCGGCTACAATTTCCACGACCATTACGTGGCGCGGGTCGTCCGCTCGATCACGAAGCGGACGACCGTCAACGAGGAAAGCCGCGGCTGGCGCCTCGCGATGAACGTCGCGCGGTGGGCGATCAAAGGTGATGGCATCCTGACCTACTCGGCGGGCAACGGCATCGCATTCTGGCGCTCCCAGCCGCAGATGACCCGTCCCGACGTCCAGCTTTCGTTTGCACCGGCGAGCTACCCTAACGGCCAGATCGGCGTCCTCGACAAGACGCCCGGCATCACCTGTGGCGCCTGGCAATGTCGACCGGAGGCGCGCGGCACGGTTCTCGCCAAGTCGTCCAATCCGCGCGAGGCCCCGGCGATTAAGCCCAACTATCTCGATCACGAGATGGATCGAAAGGCGATCGTCGCCGGGCTGCGCAAGTCCCGGGATATCTTGTTCACGTCCGTGTTCAACAAGTACGGTGGCGAGGAAGTCTATCCCGGCAAAGACATCCGCTCCGACGATGAATGGCTCGACTACGCCTACCAGTATGGCTCGACCGTCTATCACCCGGTCGGTACGTGCAAAATGGGCACTGACCGGATGGCCGTGGTGGATCCGGAGCTGCGCGTGCACGGCGTGACGGGGTTGCGCGTCGTCGACGCCTCGGTCTTCCCGAAGATGACGTCGTCGAACACCAACGCGCCGACCATCATGATCGCGGAGAAGGCCGCCGACATGATCCTCGCCTCCGCGGAGGCGTGACGCAAGAGCCAGTATCCCCGAGTACCAAGGTACGAAGGAAGCGGGCCGGTCCAATTGATGGCCCACTTTGCTGGTCTTCCCGTCGGCCGTTGCTTGCATTTCGAGCAGTCGAGGGTTGCCTGTCGCTTGATCTATTGGCCCTCTTCCTCCGATAGAGTACTAATTCGTATAGAAGGTAGGGCTTGGCGGGTTTCGCTGCGAAGGGCCGCGCCCGACGTTCGAGCCAAAGCACTAGAATCAAGGGAGACATTCATGGTCACACGCCGTCAGGTCTTGGGCTGGGGCGCGGCAGCGCCCTTCGTGTTGGGCATGCCGGGTCTGGCGCTCGGCCAGGAGATGAAGTTCTTCCGGATTGGTACGGGCGGTGCCGGTGGCACCTATTTCCCGATCGGTGGCTTGCTCGCCAACGCGATCTCGGCGCCTCCCGGATCGACGCCTTGCGACAAGGGCGGTGCTTGCGGTGTGCCGGGCCTCGTCGCCATTGCACAGACCACCAACGCGTCGGTCGCTAATTGCACGGGCGTCGAGACGGGACAGATGGAGTCGGGTCTCGCCGCCGCCGACATTGTCTATCAAGCCTACAACGGCCTCGGCACCTTCAAGGACAAGAAGTACGGCAAGCTCCGCGTCATCGCCAACCTGTTCCCGGAGCACATGCATCTCGTGCTGCCGAAGGGCGGCAAGCTGAACGGCATCGCCGACCTCAAGGGCAAGCGCGTCAGCGTTTTCCAGGCCGGCTCCGGCACGCAGGTCGCCGTCCTCGAGTTCCTGAAGCAGTTCGGGATCGAGAAAAAGGACATGCAGACGTCCGAACTCAACCCGCAGCAGAGCGCCGACCGCATGGCGGACGGTCAGATCGACGCGTTCTTCATCATCGGTGGCACGCCGCTCGCCGCGATCTCGCAGCTCGCCGCGACCAAGGGCATGGAGATCTACTCGCTCACCGACGCCGAGATCGATACGTTCCTCAAGGCGCTGCCCTACTACTACGCCGACCCGATCAAGGCCGGCACTTACGAAGGTCAGAAGAGCGAGATCAAATCCGTTGCGGTCGGTGCGCAATGGATCGTCGGCGCAGATGTGCCGGAGCAGCTCGTCTATGACGTCACGACCGCGCTCTGGAATGCCAACACGCGCAAGTTGCTCGACAACGGTCATGCCAAGGCCAAGGAAATCCAGCTCGCCTCGGCGTTGAAAGCCGTGCAGACGCCGCTGCATCCGGGAGCCGAGAGATTCTACAAGGAGAAGGGCGTGCTCAAATAGCGCGACCACGTCCACGCCTCTTGCCGGGGCCGGCGCGGAGCCATCCTCGCCGGCCTTTCTCGTTCCTGCCGCGGGTGCCCCATGACGACCAGCGATGCCGATATCTCCGTCATTGACGCCAAACGCGCCAAACAGATCGAGGAGGAGTTCGAGAGCGAGCGGCGGATGCGGCCGGTAGCGCCGCAGCTCGGTGGCTTCGTTGCGGTATTCCTGGTCGTCTTCGCGATCTACCATTACGTCACGGCCGGCATCGGTATTCCCATCGACTACTGGCACATGGGCATCCACCTTTCCGGGGTGCTGCTCATGATCTTCCTGCTCTATCCGGCTCGTCGGGGTAGCGCTACAGCCGAGATCGCGCGCGCGCGCGGCCACCTATGGGGCGTTCCGTTCTACGACTGGGTTGCCGGCATCCTCGCCATCGTGGCCTCGCTCTGGATCGGTTTTTCCTGGGAAGGCGTTGATCTCAGCTGGCTCGGCATTCCGTTCAACGTGGTCCAGCAAGCGCTGCGCCAGGGCGCCCCCGCCGACGTCGATGTCGTGCTCGGCACCATCATGACCCTGCTCGTGCTCGAGGCGACGCGGCGCACCGTCGGCTGGGTGCTGCCGATCATTATCATCTGCTTCATCCTGTTCGCCCTCTACGGGCCATGGATGCCGTTCCAGGTGCTCAAGCATCCTGGCGTCACCTGGCGGCAGTTCATCAACAACATCTATTTCCCGGCCGAAGGCATCTTCGGCATCGCGCTATGGATCGCCTCGACAATCGTGTTCCACTTCGTCTTGTTCGGCGCGGTGGCGCAGCGCATGGGGCTCGGCCAACTGTTCGTCGACGTCTCGACCATCATCGCGGGACGCTTCACGGGCGGGCCGGCCAAGGTGTCGGTGATCTCTTCGGCGCTATTCGGCACGATCTCCGGCTCGGCGGTCGCCAACGTCGTCTCGACCGGCTCGCTGACGATCCCGAACATGAAACGGCTCGGCTATCAGCCGCATTTCGCAGGCGCCGTCGAGGCGGCAGCCAGCGCCGGGGGCCAAGTCACTCCACCGATCATGGGCGCGGCGGCCTTCATCATGGCCGAGTACCTGAAGATGCCCTACAGCCACATCGCGCTGGCGGCGGTTGTTCCGGCGGCCATGCACTATCTGGGCGTCATGGTGATGGTGCATCTCGAGGCGAAGCGGCTCGGCCTGCGGGGGTTCACGCGCGAGGAGATTCCCCATATCGGACGGGTCCTCATGCGCGGATGGCCGGCATTCCTGCCGCTGTTCGTCCTGCTTTATGTGCTGTTCTCCGGCTATACACCCTACATGGCTGCGTTCTGCGGCATCACGACGGCGATCGTCGTCGGCCTTCTCAATCCGATGCATCGCGTCACGTGGCGGGGATTTCTCGAGGCCTTCCACGAGGGTGCCCGCAGCGCTCTCGCGGTCGGTGCAATCTGCGCGGCGGTGGGCATCGTCATCGGCGTCATCTCGCTGACGGGGCTCGCGTTCCGCCTCGGCTTCATGGTCACGGGGGCTGCCGGTGACCTCGGTGCGTTCATTCACGGGGGGCTCTCTGTTCTCCCCTGGGAGTTGCTCACGCTGAAGGACATCACGCTCTTTCTATCGATGGTCTTTATCGCCATCGCGTGCATCCTGATGGGAGCCGGCGTGCCGACGACGGCGCTCTACATCATGCTCGTCACGGTGGCGCAGCCGGCGTTCGCGAACCTCGGTGTGCCACCGCTGGCGACGCACATGTTCGTCCTTTTCTACGGTATCATCTCGGAGGTGACGCCGCCGGTCTGCACTTCGGCCTACGCGGGAGCGGCCATCGCCAATGCCAACCCGTGGCGAACGGGTTTCACCGCTTTCAAGCTCTCGAACGGCAAGATCATGGTGCCGTTCGTCTTCTGTTATTCGCCTGTCATGCTGCTCGTGCTTCCAGGCTGGACGTGGGGCGCGTTCCTCGAGACCACGATCACCTGTGCGCTCGGTATCTGCATGCTCGGCGTCGCCTTCGTCGGTTACGGCTGGGCGACGATGCCGATGGGCCTGCGCGTGATGCTCGGAATCGGCGGTGTGTTGATGGCGGCGCCGTCGCGTACCACCGAACTGGTCGGGCTGGCGCTCGCCGTGCTGCCCGCGCTGCAGCAGATCAGGGCCGCACGATTGCGGAAGGCTGAGCTGACGACGTGAGGCGCACGGACTGGTACGCGCGGTTCTAAATGCGCAATTCGCGCATCACCGCGCGGAAACGCTCCGCTGCCGTATCGCGAGCGATGTGGCGACCCGCGTCAACGCGTTTTCGGCCCGCGACCCAGACGCAATCGACGGCGCGTGCGCCCGTGAAAATCCAGGCATCGAGGAGTTGGGCGGGAGTTCGTCCGGCGAAAGCCGGATGATCCAGGTCGAGCGAGACGAGGTCGGCGCGCGCGCCGATACCGATGCCCGCTTCAGTTTGTCCGAGCGCCTGGCCGCCACCGCGCACGGCTTCCCGGAATAGCGCCTCACCCGTCGAGCCGCCGCCCATTGCGAGGACGTTGCGTGCCCTATCGCGCAGTCTTTGCGACATCTCCAGCTGGCGCAGCTCGTCGGTCACTCCGACCAGGACGTTGGAGTCGCTGCCGACGCCGAAGCTGCCGCCAAACTGAAGGAAATCCGATGCGTTGAATGTTCCGTCGCCAAGATTAGCCTCGGTCACGGGGCACAGGCCCGCCACGGCGCCACTGGCGGCAAGTCGCGTCGTCTCGTGACCGGTCATGTGGGTGGCATGGATGACGCACCAGCGCGCATCGATGGATGCGTTGTCGAGCAGCCATTCGACGGGGCGGCATCCGGACCAGGCGAGACAGTCGTCGACCTCCTTAACCTGCTCGGCGGCATGAATGTGCAGCGGTCCCATCGGTGCGACGGCCAGCAGTGCGGTCATCTCGGCGGGCGTCACGGCGCGCAAACTATGCGGTGCGACACCCACGATCGCGCCGTCGAGCCCGGCTACGTGTCGGCGACAACCGGCGACGAGGCGTTCGAATGCGTCGAGGTCGTTGATGAAGCGGCGTTGCCCCTCGCTCGGAGCGTCGCCTCCGAAATCGCTGTGCGCATAGAACGTCGGCAGCAAGGTCAAGCCGATGCCGCTTGCCGCCGCCGCGGCGGCGATGCGGGATGCCATCTCGGCGATGTCGGCGTAGGGGCTGCCGTCTGGCCCGTGATGCAGATAGTGAAACTCGCCAACTCGCGTGAAGCCGGCTTCGAGCATCTCAATGTAGAGCTGGGCCGCGATCGCCTCGAGCTGGTCGGGCGACATGGCGAGCGCGAAGCGGTACATCGTCTCGCGCCAGGTCCAGAAGCTGTCCGGTTGGTCACCTCGGACTTCGGTCAATCCGGCCATGCCGCGCTGAAAGGCATGGCTGTGCAGGTTCGGCATACCGGGCAGCAGCACTCGATGGCGCTCGTCGTCGGTCTGCGGCGTTGCGTCTGTGTCGAGCCCGGCGATGAGGCCGCCGGAAAGCGTGAGGCGGACGTTGGACCGCCAGCCGTCGGTGGTCAGCGCCGCGCCGGCGAAAATGGATGTCATGCTCTGGCCGCTCGCTGCTTCAGTTGACGTGGGAGGCTAGCCCCCCCGATCAATGCCGTCATCTGCAATTGGCGTGGAGCCGTTTTGGGGGGCGAGGGCGAAAACATCACCATGCGCCGATCCCGGCATCCGAGCATCTCGAGCCAACGGCGCGGCAGGGTAGGCGAAGATCGTTGACGCTTCCTGCATCGCAGCGTACACCAAACGCGACCCTGCTCAGCTTCGGTACCGAGTAGCGGTCTACCTATCATTACAGTCCGGGCTCGCCCTTTTGAGGAGTTCGGACACACGGCCGGAGCGTAGCGCAGCCTGGTTAGCGCACCAGTCTGGGGGACTGGGGGTCGGAGGTTCAAATCCTCTCGCTCCGACCAATTAAATCAAGGACTTACGGGTTTTCAGATTTGAGCTAGGTACTAATTAGGTACTGTCGCGGGGGCGATAATGGGGGTGCACAAAAGGTTCACCGGGCTCTTGGATGAGCTGCGTCTCAAAGATGCTGAGGTCGAGAGCGGCACGCGCAATCGCGAACATGTCTGCAAAGCACTCAATGAGCAGTATTGGAATTCCAGCTCGAGCACGGACAACAGTATCTATGTCGGATCTTGGCTGAAGCGCACCCGCATCCGGCCGCCGCGAGATGTGGACGTTCTATTTATGCTGCCACCAAGCGTCCACCAGCGGTTTGAGCAGCGCACAGGCAATAGACAGTCGCAGCTGCTTCAAGAAGTGAAAGCGGTACTACTTAAGAGGTTCAGTCGCTCGGACATCAAGGGCGATGGCCCGGTGGTGGCAGTCAACTTCGGTTCATATCAGGTTGAACTGATTCCGGGATTCAAGCTCAACAACGGCCGGTACTGGATACCGTTCACCAAAAACGGTGGCTTCTACAAGGAAGCTGATTACGATGAGGAAGGCGAGAACATCCGTCGGTCGAATGACAACGGCGGCAATACGCGCGACCTTATACGCATGATTAAGTGCTGGCAGGGCGAGTGCAACGTGCCCATCCGATCTTTCTGGCTAGAGCTGCTTGCGGTCGACTTCCTCAATCAATGGCAATACCGAGGGAAGAGCGCGGAATACTACGATTGGATGGTCCGAGACTTCCTTGTTTTCATGATCTCGAGGGCGAACATGCATGTCTTCGCACCGGGAACTTTTGAAGCAATGAATATCGGTGATGGCTGGAAGTCACGGGCCGAGAGCGCGCGAGACCGTGCCATTAGGGCTATCGACCTTGAGCAGAAGACAATGCCAGCATCGGCGCTCGTGGAGTGGCGGAAGATCTTCGGGCTGTACATATCATGACGGCAATGATCGATAGCATCGTCAAGCAGTGCGGCGAGAATTATGAGCGATGCCAGTGGACATCGACGTCGCTTTTTATCTGGCTGCGGGCGCTTCGGATCGTGAAGGTACTCTTCGTGCTCGTGCCGATCATTTGCGGGACGCTGGCCGGCTGGGATCTCATGAAGGCGAACCCTCAGTATGCGGGCCTCACCTCTCTCTTCGCTTTCGTGGCTGGTCTCATTCCGGCACTATACGCAGCGCTGAAGCTCGATGAACACATACCGGATACCGCTAAGCTGGCGGGTGAGTACAAGAACTTAGAGATCGCGTACGCGGACCTGCAGGAGATCGGCAAGCACAAAGACGTTGCTGTTCTCGAAAAAGAATATATGGCTGCGCGGGCGCGACAAGAAAAGGCTAATGCGATTGCCTATACGGCACCGCAATGGTGTTTTTGGCTAGCCGGCCGAAAAATAAAGAAGGGTCACTATACCTTTGAGGATGTGAAGAAGGATCAGGCAAACAATACCGCCCTACCTCGATGATGATGCATGAGGCGGTGAGAAGGCTATGAAGAAAGACACTGTGAAGCTGAAGCATGGTCCTCGTTTGACGATGCTGAGAGCTCCTTGAACGACTGAGATCTAGATCAGGAGCCAGGGAGAGGGGCGGTGGTCTCTTTTTCCCTGGTTTCGCATCTATACCCCAGTGCGCTCTTTGATGATGGGTTGGGTGAAGCGGGCGACGTTTGCTTTTAGTAACGGTACGTGATGCCTTTGACGGCCCACATCTGGGCCGTCTGCGCTTCAGTGATTGCCACTGAGAGCAGGCGTCCCTTTTCTCCGGGTCCTACCTCTTTTCGAAGGTCGGCGCATAGGTCGATAATTTGAGCGTAGAGCGCTTTGACGCGCTGCACTTTCTCGTCTCCCGATGGATTGAACTCGTAGCCTACTGCTTGCTGGCCGTAGGAAAGCGGTGCTACTGCCCCACTGCTTACATTCTCATTGTCTGGTGCCATAAATGTTTCTTTATTCGCACCGCTTCACTGAACCCACCATCATTTTGGGTTTTGCAGAGGCTTGATTTTGCGTAGAGCCCCTGACAACTACGTGTGTGTCTTTCAATGTTCAACGCAAAAACCCCCACGGGTAAGGTGAGGGTCTGTTGCGACAGTTATGTACCGCTGTGGGCAAACCAATACGGATGTATCGGTCAATCCACAATGTGCATTCTGCATGCAGCGGTACATACCAAAATTATTGCATGAACCGCCGGTGAAGTCCGACGGCTGTTGGGGATAACTTCCCCTACTTGATGATCCCCTTCCGGCGCAGCTCCTTCGTTGCCCTTATGAATGCCGGGTGCAGTGGCTTCTCATACACAGGATCAGGCTCGCGTGACTTCTGGACTACAGATTTCTCGTTGTCGTAGAGCCCGGACTCCTTCGCCTTTTCGATGCAGCGTCCGGAGCAGTAGTACTTGATGTGCACGTGGAGCGGCGCATCACAAACGAGACAGAGATGCTGTCCTTGCATACTATTTCAACGTCACCCCACTCTCCGGCCGAGGCGCCCTGATCTCGCTCCAGAACACGGCGCCAGGTGGTACTGATCGGTGGTTGCGGCCGGCGCGGCGTGCTGCGTCTTCCATCTTGGATTTCAGAGCATAGAGATCGACTGTAGGTATCCCCACCAGCTTGTGGGAGATGAACCCGTGCGTCAGTGGCGCGTAGCCCTTTTTCTTGCGATCAGGGTTGAGCACGCCAAGGAAGTAATCGAGAAGGTCGCCGCGCTCGGTGGTGTTTTTCTTGGGCTGCTGTGGCGGGAGTTTGAAGAGGCTTGCTGCGTGTTCCATACTATTTGCTGATGCCATTATAGATACCGACGACACAGTCGATGCAAATGCGGGCATCGTGTTGCGCAGAGCGGCGAGCACAGCGCTTCTTCCATGTGCCGCAGAAATTACAGTTTGCGGAGTCTAAATGAAATTCAATCGGCACCATAAATGTTTTATGCTTCGCCATATTACTGCTTCGACCACTCGTCGACTAATTCATAAGCCTTCTTCCCCAGTCGAGCCGCCTTGACCTTGGTGCGCATGCGGGTTGATTTAAGCACCCACATGCTGACCAGGCCGTCTTTTTGGCTCTGTTCCTTGTTATTTTCTGCCATACGGTAATTATGCACCATGTGGCGAATATAGCAAATGCCACTTATCCACATATGGCATTTGCAATATTTTTAGTAAGCGCTACAATAACCATATCGCTGAACGAGGGGCGATATATTAGTAAGGTCTTTGGAGGGTTTTGAGGGAGGGGTCATTGCCATATCTTGAGGAGCGATGTCGCGGGGGATATGGACTTCGCGACGCCTCTCCCTCCAAACTCTTCAAAGCTAAACAAGCAATATATGCAATTCCGAAGTTCGCGTACAGGTCGTTTTATCAAGTCTATTAATTGGGGTCTGGAGTGGACCCCATTCCGGAAGGCAGCAGGTTCGTTTCTGGTGGTGACCATTCTTGTGCCCACCATAGGAACGATTGGCGAGAAGTATCCTCTGTTCAACACGGTCGTGGCAGCAAACGCGTTCGCAGACAGTATTGCACCAGGACCCTCACGCATTGAGGAGTTGGAGGCGAAACTGGATGCCTTGGTTTGGTACGAAGAGAGCCGAAACCACGTGATGAAGCCAGGGGAAATATTCCAGACCTTCGATCCGCCACAGGGTCCGAAGTGGTGGGCCATCTGCACCAGGATTGGGGGCAAGGTCCACCAGGAGTGCTACTCAAACGGACCACGTCAGTCGAAGATACCGACGATACAAGGGAAGTGGGTGCTGATGTACGGTGTAGAGATTTCAGAGAAGGATGCTCGCGAGGTTGCCGAAGACAACGAAAAGTCGCGTCGCTTCTTCTTGGACTGTGCAGTGATGGTCAAAGGGTGTGCAAATTTGTGGACAGGGTTTCGCATGCACGCAGCAGAAGGCCAGCAGTACATTGATGAGTTGAGGACATTACGAGGAATACAAGCTAAATAGAACTAACATGGGATACGATTTCGACAGCTACCAGATCACTCGCAACTACGAGAGCTTTGGTGCTCGAGTGACGCGCGGCATCGGTCTAGGACTATTTGTGGGAGTTATTGGGTTCATAATTGCAGTAATTCGGGTATATGGAAACTAAAGACTTTGATCCAGTAGCAGCATCCGGTGAGGGCACGTACCGCTCACCCGAGGCGCTGAAATTAAACGACATCCTGATCAACGGCGACGCCGAAGCCGACGAGGTAGATGGGAAGCTGGTACGCAAGGGCGGGTACTTCCGCAAGCGCATGCTGGTGGGCAACCCGAAAGACCAAAAGCCAGAGGAGATCAACCTGGGCTCTCCGGTCTCCATTGTGGTTGTTAAGATCCGCCGCCGCCTCATTCAGCGCGGTGAGAAGGGCAAGACGCTCTACGTGACCAACGAGCACAACACGAAGCACGACAAGGTCGAGCTGCGTGACGAGAATTTCCAGATCATCGATGTGGCGCATGCAGAAGCCATCCGTGAACGCTTCCCAGGACTGCGCACTGAGCAGGTGCTCTACGCCCTGCACCAGATGACTCCGGGATCAGAACCAGAGCTCGTGCGAGTGCGCGTGAAGGGAGCGTCGCTCGGGTCCGAGTCCAAGGATAAGGCAACGACGGACTTCTATGATTACTTCAAAGTCTTCGGGAAGGGTGAGCACATCTGGCAGTACCAGACGGAGCTGCATGCCATCCTGGAGAAGGGACAGAAGTCGTACTTCTGCATCGACTTCAAGCGGGGAGCGAGGCTCAGCGACAAGTTCGAGCAGCTGGCCGTTGAGAACATGAAGACCGTGGTGGAGAACTGTGCAGAGCTCCAGGCGCACCGTGAGCAGCAGTGGGCAGAGCGCGCGGCGAAACTTGGACAGGTCGCAGTGGTGACGGCGGCTGCGGTTGAAACCAAGCCTGATGAGTTCGACAAAGCGCTCGATGCGGCGTGGGATGGGGTGGCAGCTCCCGCACCTGCTGCGGCGGAGATTAATCCAGAAGACATTCCTTTTTAAAATCACACTATGAAAGAACACATCGAAACAATGGTGCAGAGCATCATGATGGATATTCGCCACACCAAAATGCAGGACATGATCATCTACAAGGGGCCGCTGTACGAGCGACTGGTGGCATTCGGATTCGCCGTAGCACACATGGCAGAGGAAGCTGCAATCGCAAAGCAGCAGGAGGAATTACAAGACGTCACGGCGATTGTCGTCGAGAACTATGAAAAAGAAGCCTAAGCTGCGCAAGGGTTTCGCCGCCATGGAAGCCGGAAAGCAGCGCATCATCGCCTCCATGGGAGGGAAGGCGCAGGGCAAGAAGAACAATCCGGGGAACTTCGCCAACAACCGGGAGCGTGCAGTCCTCGCAGGTCGTAAGGGCGGCATGAGCCAGGGGAAGCACAACAATCCAACTAACTTCGCTCACAGCCCAGAGCGAGCGGCGGAAGCAGGTCGCAAGGGTGGGGCTGCGTAGTATGAAGCTCATCCAAATCCCCATCGTCCACGGCACCCCGGTCAAGCAGGTGCTCGAGAGCCTCATCAAAGCGATGGTCAACCAGCACGGCTACAAGCGCGAGGTAGTCGAGAGCGAGATCTACTGGGCGATGGCTCAGAACCGGATGATTACGCGGCGGTTCAAGGACAGTCCACCACAAGAAGACCTATGAAGCCCGCCAACGCAAAAGATCAGATAGACCGCCTTGAGGAGCAACTCTTCAAGGCGGGGCAGGTCTCCCGCAACTACGCGCTCTACCAGATGGGCATCTACCGCCTGGGTGCCCGCATCTTCGACCTCAAGAAGCGCGGGTGGGTCTTCTTCCCTGGGGAGGATCGCGACGGTGATTTCATCTACCGGGTTCGCTCTACGCCGGGAATGAAGCAGCTCACGCTCCTGTAGCGTTCACAGGCAGCGCCGATTGCGCCGCGCAAAGCGGTAGTACAATTCAATCAGTAATGTGTATTGCCGCGCCTCAGTGAGCCGCCCTCGGCTTTCCAATCAAATCACTGGGGCGTGGCAGGACGTATGGTTCTGCGTTCTTTGAGGAGATGCGCATGATGCGTTGTAGTAATGGGTACTGCTGCAAGCTCATCAGCACAAATCGGTACCACGTTCGCTTTCAGGATCGGGTGTTCTGCCGTGAAGCCTGTAGGAAGGAGTGGCAAGAGGAGAATAGCAAGCTGAGCTACGCGGCACTGGCTTTCAAGCCCGAGTTTTCATACCCGCCGTGTGGTGATGAGTGCGACTGCGAGAGTTGTCAGCCGCAGGTAAATCTTCCGCTACCAGAGCCGAGTACCAGCTGACTGAGCACTGCCGCAAGGCCACAAAGCCTCGGCATCTCTTCGGAGGTGCCGTCTTCCCCGGACACGAATTGTCGCGTTCGGAGAATGACGGAGGCAGCAATGGCTCGAACTCGTGAATGGTCCAGGGAGGAGGAGCAGATTTTGCGCCTCAAAAAGTCCCTCGGAGTATCGACGTCGAAGATCGGCGAGGAGCTGGGGCGCACCAAAGGGTCAGTGATTACCCGGTGCAAGAAGCTTGGACTGAGCGTGCGGCACGGCCCCCGGCATCTGAAGGAAGGCATGAAGCAACCGTACCTGGCTGAGTACACCACCTGGCAGTACAAGAGGGACCACCCATGGTGAGTTTCTGGAAGTACTTCCCGCCACATTTCTCCCACGCGAATCACCTACGGCTCGACTGGTGCCTGCGCAAGTGCCGGGCACTACAGATTCACTGGTAAGGGGCGGCATTCGAGGGTTGGCCGATAACTAACCCTCCTTCTACACAGGGACGTTCGGGTCCCTTTTTGTTTTGGCTGTACAACGGGAAGTAGCGAATCGTGGTACGTACCCACGTCACCGTTTGGCTATCGCGCGGTTTGCCGGGGTTCCGCCCAAAAACCCCGACCACAATGCAAAAAGCCGCCCGGGAAACGGAACGGCCTTCTGCAACATTCATGCTCCTGCCTTCATGATACCTCATGGGGACAAGGTCGCAAGTCAGTCGCTCTGAGCGTTATACTTATACCATGGAAAAGGCCGTAAGGCTGTTTCTGATGCTCTCACTGGCCGGTATGGCGGGCTCCTCGAGCTTGCTCTTATTCAACACCGCCAAGTATATCGAGCTCGAAGCCTACGAGCCGCGCATCATTGAGGTCTACACAGAAAAAGAAAAGCCGCCGGTCGAACGGGCGGCTACTTCTTCGCACGCGACGACTACTTTAGGGCACTCCAGCGATTGAGCTTCACCTTGCGGAGAAGCCCCCAGAGGGTCATGAAAGCCGAGAAGGCGGTGGCGAGTGTGAACACGAGGTTCACGATGCCGCCGACAACGTCGTTGAAGTCTGCCTCGGTGATGCCGAGAGCGTACATGGCAAGTGGCGCGATAGCGAGCAGCATGCCCTGGACTGTTAGCGAGAGGCGCTTTGGGTCCTTCGATGATGTGATGAGCCAAGCTATTGTTTTTTCCATAGAATATTGGTGGTGATGAGTAAAATCGACCTATAGGGGACGGAAGTACTTCATCGGATAGCCGCCACGGCGTACGTAGCGGTCCGCCCAGCTATCGAGGGTGTAGTTCTCCCTGAAGATGCCGTCGCGACTGTCGTTGCTCGCGATCTTGCCGTCGAGCATTACGACGCCGGTGTGACCGTTCGGGATTACCAATGACCCGTCCGGGTTTTTCCGGGACCCGTAGGCCGTCGGTGAGATCACGATGCAGCCGGGGCTCGGTATGTAGACCTCCTTCCATCCAGCACTATTGCGCAGTTCTCGGAAGAGCCAGTAGGTCGAGAGGCGGTTGCCCTTATAGAGATACTCGCCGAAGGCGGCTTTGATGATCTCGTTCACGGACTCGGCGCAGCCGAGCTCATCGGGGGCGATGTCATTGGGAGAGGCATCGCGCTTTTCATCGACAAACTTTCGGGCGACTTCGTAGAGGCGGATGCGGTTTTCGTCATTCATACGTAGGTGAGTAATGGCCTGGCTTAATTGTAAGAGCTGCTGTTTAAGAGCTGCGAGCATATCCAAATTTGATCATTATTAAATCCCAAATCTGCAAGATCATGCGTTGAATGCGACCGCCGACGCTTTCCTCTTTCGCGAGTGCAATCTGCTCTGGGGTGAGATCCTCAAAAACGTAGTACCCAGTTCCCCAGGTGCTGAAGTCCCTATTGCACACGTCCCGCGTCATGTAATGAACGCCGTTGTTCCCGATGTTCTTGCCGTAGCTATTTTTGAGCACCAAGACTTCCTCGCCATCGATGGTGTCGAAATCAACGCACAGGAGCGCGTGATATACGAGGATAGGCGTCTGGACGGAAGGCAGGAAGGCGGCCTCGTACCCCGCGCGCCACACCGTGAAGAGCATCACGGTCTGTTTCTTGTCCTTGCCGCGCAGAAGCGCCGCACGGATAGAATCGAAGTGATCGTGGACGAACGGGACTTTGACGTAGGCGGCCTTTTTGTACGGTTCAGCCAGGGCTCCTAATTCGGGCCAATTTGCCCAGTAGCCGATGGTTTGAGCGCCATCCTGAGGAAAGCTATATGGTGCGTGTTTCTGGGGCAGGAAGCCATGTTTTACGCCAATGCGCATGGCTTGGCGGGGGTCTGCGCCGTCAGGTACTGAGTTCTGGACGCTCTCGCAGTACTTCATCCACGACCACGCGGCCGAAAATTCCTCGCCATCCTGGTACTCGGCGGCGGCTGAGGCGGTCTGCTGGGTGCAGGAGAGGGAGTAGGCCTGGTCTTTGATGTGACCGATGGAGCGGCCGAGGGTCTTGGGGAATACCGGGAGTGAAGGTGCACCGAAGGTGATCTTCGAGAATTTCTCGTCGCGAGGGTCAGAGGTGAGCGGCTTTAAACCTGAATTCATACAGAGAGTGAGCGGCGCCTCGGGTGCGTGGGCTCATAGAGGACCGCAGTGAGGCAGTCGGTGCAGATGGTGTCGTTGGGGTGCAGCAGGTGGCCGCAGGCGCAGTATCCGTCTTTGGTCATGAGGGAAGTATGGCGCGGCTAGGGAGGCGGGGAGGGGTTATGCACAGAAACCAATAAGTCTAAGCCACGGGCTTATCGGGAAGATCGAAAACTGGATCGATCGGCAGCTTCCACCTGTGTTCTCTAACCTTAATCAACTCTTCTTTGTAAAAAACGACATCATCGATCTCGTCGGCTCGAAGTATTGATCGAACTGAAGGCAGAAGGGTGCCCATGCAGGACGAGCAACTTCTGGCAACCGAAATCCAGTCATCAAATGCATGTTTCAGTGCCAATAACCGGTCATCTTTCTTGAGCTTCCGTCCATCAAGAGCTGCGAGGCGCCGAATGCGTGCTAGCGCCCTGTCAAGGTCGGTGTGAAATTCGACAAGCCGGTGCGCTGAACTAGGGCCAAGATCCGCAACATGGTGCCCAGCCGAGTTATATATTCTGGGTTGAGGTGGTAGAAAAACTTCAACGGCGTTGACGCTCGGTATCGTTTCCTCATCTATGTAGCGGCGCAGAAATTCAATAGTGTTGAGGATGTGCCAAGCATTGCTCAATGTCTCCATGAGAAGCGCCCCCGCAAGCGCCTGCTTGGTCTCATCTTTCTGTTTTTGGCTATGTCGAGCTCCGAGAAACCACCCGAACCATACACCTCCAAGAGAGAACAGTGCGCCGATGAAAGCGGCGATCAAGGTGGTATCCACGTTGCCTCCGCAACCGATTGCGCGCAAATCCGATCCGATTCGCGCCGCTTAGGCAAGTGTCTTGGTCGCCATGTAGATCACGATCGGCACGAGCAGCGCCATGAGGGTCGCTGTTGAACCTAGTACGTATGCTTGCCAGCGCTCGAGGGTTGAGACCCGGCCATTGGTCTTCGTGGTCTGTGTCTTGATGTCGTCGAGCTTGATCGTGGCGCCGGCTTCGAACTCGTCCATCCCCTCGTGGAGGTGTTGGCGGTGGTGCTCGAGATCTTTGCCGAGGGAATCGAGTTTGTCGAGCACCGCTGAGAACTTGGAATCGAGTTCCCGATTGTTATACGGCGCTGAGTCCATGTTGCTTAGTATACGCGTGTACTTGCAAAATGTTGCGCGAGTTGTGCACATCAAAAGGAAATCCCGGCCCGCAGAGGTTGGGGCTGCGAGCCGGGTTGGAGGCGTATTCGTGTCCCGTAGGTTTAGGGGACGTCGGGACAGGGGGAGAGTGGCGGCTTTTCGTTAAGAAAAGACTACTGCCGCGACCTACTCCTTCTTCTCGGGAGCCATGTTGTGTTGGTCGTGGTTCTCGCTTGGCTTCATGCTGCCCATGCTCGCCATGTGGCGGCAGCAGGGGCACATCATGCCTGTGGCCTGGGCGACAGGGCGGCCGAAGGTGTCGGTGGCCTGGGTCTGCTGCATCTGGCCACCCATGCAGCTCATTCCGCTCGATTGTGCGGTCTGGCCGTGCTGCATTGATCCACCGCACATCTGGGCCGAGGCGGCTGCTGTGAATGTTAGCGAAAAGAGGATGGCGACGAGAGGGGTGCGCATGATGGGTCTCCTTCTCGGTAGACCATAGCGCAAAAGTGAGAAGCACCAAAGGCAACCCGGCTCGCTGCGGAGGCGAAACCATTGCGAGCCGGGTTGTAGGTTGCACCCTTTGCGCTGGCCGCGGAAGCGACTCTTAGCCAGCGGGGTAACGACAAGGTACTAGTACCCGATTACCAACTGATTAAGGCGTCGAATGGCTGCGAAGGCTGCACCAAACGGCTCGGTCCCCGCGTCGGGGTTACCGAGGCGAGGACCGAGGACGCGCAACGTGGGAGACGTTAGCGGGGCAGAAGCCGCTGAGAGACAAGGTACTAGTACCTGCTTAACAAGCGGTTACTTGTCCCCACGAGAGATAAGATTGACGAGAGTGACGAGGTAACAGCCAATGACAAGGAGAGGGAACCACTGATAGCTGCCCGTGACGTCGATCAGGGTCCGCAATTCAGGTTTAGCGGCCATAGTCAGCGT